>Ga0268299_1000774_pt1 | contig 80794 bp, 52 predicted proteins | sample NOBtaG_FD_193484 | JGI IMG/M metagenome (GOLD analysis project Ga0268299, IMG submission 193484) | Activated sludge microbial communities from bioreactor in Nijmegen, Gelderland, Netherland - NOB reactor | ecosystem: Engineered > Bioreactor > Aerobic > Activated sludge | place: Netherlands... | reverse complement strand
GCCCGGACGGGGAACAGGTAGTGGGGTTGAGAGGGTCCCTTCCACTGCGGAGGATCCTCGGCGGTGAGACCGCCGCCGGTGACCAGGCAGTGGAGGTGGGGATGATCCATCAGGTTCTGTCCCCAGGCGTGGAGCAGGGCGGTGAGACCGAGGCGTACACCGAGCCGCTCCTGTCCGAACTGCAGAAGCGTGGCCGAGGCGGCGTCGAACAGCAGGGTGTAGAGGGCCTTGGGGTTTTGCAGGGCCAGGGGCCGCAGGACCGCCGGCAGGGTGAAGACCCAGTGAAAATACCGGACCGGCAACAGGGCCTGTTGCTGGCGTTCCAGCCAGGCGTCGCGAGCGCGGGCGGTGCATTCGGGACAATGACGATCCCCGCAGCACCTGCCGGGTCTGCGGGGAGAGTGGGCCGGAAAAGTCCGGCAGGAAGCGGCGCAGGACCGCCGCCACGCTGGGAGCGGTTCCGGGCGCCCCGCAGCGGGGCGCGGCCATTCAGCGGCGGGTCAGGTCCAGGAGCCCGAGCGGACTGCGGATCTGTCCCAGCCGTTCCTGGCGCACGTGCAGATAACGCACGGTGGTGGACAGGCTGGCGTGGCCCAGGAGCTTCTGGACCACGGTGATCTCCACCCCGCTCTCCAGCAGCAGTGTGGCGAAGCTGTGCCGCAGGGCGTGGATGCCGAGCTTCTTCTGGATCCCGGAACGCCGCAGCGAGCGGTAGAAGAGGTTTTGCGCGGTGCCCTTGCAGATGGGGTCCTGATCCGCTCCCTGGGAGAAGAGCCAGCGGACGGGCCGGTGGACCCGGTACCACTGGCGGAGTTCCTTCAAGAGAACCGGACTCAGCACGGTGATGCGCTGGCGTCCGCCCTTGGGATGGGAGACGCGCAACTGCATGCGGGGCCGTCAATGTCGGTGATCTCGACATGGGTGGCCTCGGAAAGGCGCAGGCCGCAGCCGAAGACCGTCATGAGGAAGACCCGGGCCAACGGATCGCCCTCGGTGCCCACGGTGATCAGCCGTTCGATCTCCTCGCTGCTGAAGACCCGCGGCGGCTGCACCCGGCGCGCGGGCCGCTTGATGCCGACGAACCAGGGCTCGATGTCCTGGCCGAGCAGGCCGCCGTAGAACGCGCGGAGCGCGTTGATGGCCAGGTTGATCGAGGACGCCGAGAGGTTGCGCTCGGTGATCAGGTGGAGTATCCAGGCCCGAATCTCGGGCTGCCCGAGCTGATCCGGAGAGCGCTTGTGATACTTGGCCAAGTCATAAATCCAGGAGGTGTACGACTGGACCGTTCTCCTGGCCTTCTGCTGCAGGACCAGATGTTCGGTGAACCGCTGTCGCAGCGGCGTGATGCGGCCCGGAGGAGAACCCGCGTGGGTGTGGGAGGAGGTAGAGGAACCAATGCCTGATGAGTTGATCATAGGCCGGCCCTCTCAGTGCCAGCCCTCCCCCATCTCCACCCTCGGCGAAGCCCCCCGCGCAGCGGCTTCGTTCAACACTACGGCTCGTACGGTGACGGGACTTGCGATCTCCGCGTCCGTTAGGACGCGGCTCCGTTGAAGCTTGTGCCGAAACGGCGCCTCTCAGACCGAAATTGAGAGGCGCCTGATCGGGGCCTTCGATGGAGTTGCAGCCGGCATTCCCGCAGGAGAGGCTTTGCGTCGGCCTTCCATGCATACTCTCCAGTCCCATGCCATCTGTCACCCCACCAAGCTTGCCCGCGTCTGGCTTCGCGGCCTTGTTCTGGCCTGGCTGGGAATCCTGGCTTCCGAAGGGGCCGCCGCCACGCTCAAGCTGGCCGTCAATCCCTGGACCGGCTCGGCGGTCAACGCTCACATCCTCAAAATCCTCCTGGAGGAAAAGCTGGACTACACGGTGGAGCTGGTGGCGGTGGACGAATTCTCCCAGTTTCCCGCCCTGGCCAGCGGCGAACTGCACGCCTCGCTGGAAGTCTGGCCCGATGGGCATCTGGCCGACCGGCAGCATTACATCGAGGAACAGAAGACCGTCGAGGACCTGGGGCCTCTGGGGATCACCGGAAAGATCGGATGGTATGTGCCGACCTATCTGGTGGACGACGAGCCGGCGCTGGCCACTTGGGAGGGACTGAAGGAGCACGCGACCCTGTTTCGGACGCCGGCCACCGGCGGACGGGGGCAGTTCCTGCAGGGCGATCCGACCTGGCTGTATCGGGACCAGGAGATCATCGCCGCGCTGGGATTGGATCTGCAGGTGGTTTCGACCGGATCCGAGGAGGCGTTGATTGCCGCGGTGGAATCGGCCTACACCCACCGCGAGCCGGTTCTGTTTTATTTTTGGACCCCGCATCCCTTGCAGGGGAAGCATGCCTTTACGGAAGTCCAACTGCCGCTTTACGAGGCCGGTTGCGCCGGATGCGGGTATCCCGCCGAGTCGCTCTTCAAAGTGGCTTCCAGCCGGCTCAGAAGCCTGGCGCCGGCCGCTCATCGGTTGTTGAAGAGTTTCCAATACAGCCGCGAGGAGCAGATCGCCCTGATCACCGCGGTTCAGTGGGAAGGCCGAAGCCTGGAAGACGCCGCGCGGTCGTGGATCCAATCCCATGAAGCGCTTTGGTCGGCGTGGCTGCGTCCGCAGCGGCCCGACTTCTGGCACACGATCCCCCCGCCGGCCAACGCCTGGGCGGCGGAGCATCTCTATGTGCTGGAAAAGGACGCGAACGGCGTGTTCCTCGACGCCAATGCCCGGTATGTGGATTCCCTCAAGCCGCTGTTCCCGGAGATTCAAAGTGTCACCCACCTGATGGGACGCGACGATTTCCACTTCTATCCGCCGGAGCTGGCCGAAAAATTCCGGGCGGACGATGAGCGCGTGCGCCGCGGCGGCGAGCCGCTGGAAACGGTGGAGATCAATGAGCCCGTGGGCGGGGTGCCGACGATGGTCTGGGTGACCAAGGTGCCGCTGCGGGATGAAACCGGAGCCATCATCGGCTTGCGCGCGGTGTGGCACGAGCATCCCCGCCTCATGGCGCGGACGATTCCGGAAGGCGTGGAGATCTCCTTCCCCACGGACACCGGCCTGTTCCACCTGGAACGCCGCGAGGCCCTCGATCCGGCCAGCCCCTGGGAACCGCTCGCCCTGACGCCGGCCGAAGCGGATGGCACCCTGGTCGTTCCCGCGGCCTCATCGGGTCCGCAGACCCTGTTCCGCCTGGCCGCCAACCGCCCGGTCAAAATCGGGGCGCTCCTTTCCCTCACCGGCGATTGGTCCAGCCTGGGCCGCAACTGCGAGGCGGTGCTGCAGGCCGGCTTGGAGGCGGTGAATTTGGCGGACCTTTCCAGCGGCTCGCCCTTGCATTTCACCTACGACGTCCGCGACACGCGGCTATCCCCCGACACCGCCCGGGAACAGTTGGAACGTCTGGCGGCGGACGGAGTCCAGATCGTGGTCGGCCCCCAGTCGAGCGCGGAACTGCGCGTGCTCAAGCCTGTGGCCGACGCCCGGGGCGTGTTGCTGATCAGTCCCAGCAGCACCGCCTCATCCCTGGCGTTCACCGGCGACAACGTGTTCCGCTTTTGTCCGGACGATGTCCATGAAGCCGAAGCCCTGGTGGCCCTACTCCAGGCGGACGGCATCCAGGCCCTCGTGCCGATCTGGAGGGACGACGCCGGAAATCAAGGCCTGCGCGATTCCACCGCGCGGCTGTTTCCGGCCCGGGGCGGCGTGGTGACCGCGGGCTTCCGCTATCCCGCCTCGGAGACCGACTTCACTGCGGCCGTGGCCGAGTTGAGCGCCCAGGTCAGCGCCGCCTTGGAGGCGCATCCGGGCAAGGTGGCGGTTTATCTGGCCGGATTCGATGAGGTGACGGGCCTTTTCAAACAGGCACGGACCCATGCAGTTCTGTCGTCGGTTCCCTGGTATGGCAGCGACGGCGTGGTCCAGAGCCAGGCTCTGGCCGGCGATCCGGAAGCCGCCCAATTTGCCTTCGAACGCGGCTTTCCCTGTCCGATCTACGGCCTGGACCCCCGCTACCAGGACACCTGGGGAGCGTTGGCTACCCTGGTCCAAACTCGTTCCGGAATCGAAGTGGACGCCTTTACCCTGGCCGCCTACGACGGACTACAGGTCGCCGCCCAAGCCTACCGCGCAGTGGCGGAAGGCGCCTCGCTGGAAACCTTGAAGGCGGCCCTCACCAATGCCGCTGGCGCCTATGTAGGCGCCACGGGTCCCACGCTGCTGAATGCGGCGGGAGACCGGGCGGGCGGCGCGTTCGATTTCTGGACTCTCCGTCCGGGAGCCAACGGCCACGTGTGGCACCGAAGCATCTCGTATCAACCCGAGCCGGGCGGCCCAGGCGTCATCACACGGCATCCTTGACCCGCCTCCTGATCCCCAGTCCGCCAAAAGCTGTGGCAGGCTTCCCACGCTACCGCGACCAGCCCCAGTCCTCCCCAAAAAATCCCGCGGCCGCAATGCGACCGGGGGCTCGCGGCGTCACTGGATCGCTGAGGTCCACCACGGCCCAATCGGGCAGCTTGGGCGTCTGCCGCGCATTGTTGAGATAGTCGTACTCCCGGAAGGTGAAGCCGCTGTTGACCACCACGTAGCGGTCCGGGTTCAGCGGGTTGGGATACACTTCGATCGCGACAAAACGGTCCGGAGGATAGTTGGCGTCCGGCGTATGCACGCCAGCGGCGTCCCAGCGCACCCCAAGCCGGGACGCCACGCGGCCCAGCAGGACATTGCTCTGCGGATCGCCCCAGAGCACGAGGTGATGTTCGGCGAGGTCTGCATCCGTCACCGCCGTGTCGTCCTTTAGCCGGACATCACCGCGGTAATGCCGCCGCCAATGTTCGATCGCCCGCGCCATCTCCTGGCTGGTCCAAGCTCCCACGGCCGGGTGCTGCGGTTGCCCGGTGGGCCGCACGAACAGAAAAGACTCCATGAAGGCATCGTCCACCGGCCCCTGGAGTCCATGACGCTTCCGCAGGCCGCCCGCGGGAACCGGCCCCACCTGCCAGCCGCCATTCGAGCGATGGAGCCGGGTGGTCCAGGAGCGGTCCGAAGCCGGAGTGGATCCGATCACGGTGGCGCCACCGACGCGGATGCTCACGGGCCGGGCAGGATCGAACGGACTGAGGCCCGGAGGAATGCTGAGCATCAACGCCTCGACGTTGGTGACTGCGAGGTCCACCCGTTGTTCCTGCGGATGCAGCACGGCGTCGGTGTAGGCCATCTCCCAATGACGCCCGAGTGCCTCCAGCGTCACCCAGGCCATGGTGGGATAGCGGAGGGACGGCGTCGAAAAGCGCACCCGCCGCGGCAGCGGATCGCGCCCTCGGAGGGCGATGGCGTCCACGAGCCGGTTGATTTCCGCCTTGGCGCCCCGCTCGTAACTGTGGCCGGTCTTGGGACCCACGATGTGGGTGAGTTCCAATCCCCAGGACGCCATGGCCGCGGCCATGGCGTCCGCCGCCTGCTTCTGCCGGTCCTCCGATCCGCTATAGGCCACGAGCGGCACCATGCCGGTGTTGAGGGCCACCGCGGTGGCGTCGTGCAACTGCCAGAGCTGCTGTTCCCAGGACGCCGGTTTCAGCGTCTCATTCTGAAACACCTTGAGGAACTCCGCCGTTTCGCTGAATCCCGCCCCCGGCGCCGCCACCGCCCACCGGCTGGCATGATGCAGCGCCGTGTGCCAGCAGGACGCCCCGCCCAGGGAAAAGCCGCGCACCACCAGGCGGTCCTCATCCAGCGGGAAGCGCCGGCCGGCATCCGCCAGCGCTTCCCAAAGATCGGTCTCCCCGGCGAACCGCGAACCGTTGCAATAGCGTCCGTAGGGATGCAGCACCAGGGCGTTGGCCGGCGCGAATTCACCCCGGCTCTTCATCCGGTCGGTGCAGAAGGCCAGTTCGCTCAACTGTTCGCCGCGCCCGTGAAACCAGACATCCAGGCGGAAACGGTGCGGGCTGTGCGGCGTGTAGGTGTCGGGAATCACCAGTCCGTAGGGCTGCACCGAGTCGTCAATCCGGGAGCGGTATCCGAGCACGGTCGGCCCCGGCGTCTCCAGCCACGGCATGCGCCCCTCGCGGAGCGCCGCGGCGCGCGCGCGGCCCGATTGCAGCAGCGCCCGGGCGGCATCCACTTCGTTGGTCCGGAAGAACTCATCGTAACGCAGCGCCCAATCCACGGTCTTGTGCAACACCTCCACGTCGGGAAGCGCCGCCGCCAGGACCGGACGATTGGTGAGTCCCTGGCGGAGGGATTCCAACTCCGCGCCCAACTGCGCTGCGCCCTCCGAAAGCTCCTGCCGCGCCGCGTCGGGAATGGCTACCCCCGGCGGGGGAATCCGCCGAACCTGATCCGTCCGGTTGTCCGCCGGACCATCCGCCGCCAAGCGGAAGAACGAAGCCAGGAGAATCAGCAACCCGGAAACGAAACGCATGACGGCATGAAGCCAGCTTGGAGCGCCAGTCGCACCGAGTTTTTCCAGAGGGTCTCCAGGATGGGTGAGCTTCGCGAGTCCTGACGTCCCTCCCCTGCTTGCCTCTTGCCGACCGTCGAGAACCCGCGTTGGGTCTGGCACATCATGGATCTCGGGTTGCGGGGGAAGGTTATCCTGGTGAGCGGCGGCGCCCGTGGCATCGGCGCGGCGACGGCACAAATGGCGGCGGCCGAGGGAATGCGCGTGGCCTGGGCGGACCGCGATGGCGAAGCCGGACGGGGGCTGCTGGCGGCCTTGCCCGGCGGATGCTTCCTTGAGGGCGACCTGTCGGACGAAACCGTCTGCGAACGGGTCGTCGCCGACACCGTGAAGGCCTTCGGGCGCCTCGATGTGCTGGTCAACAATGCCGGGGTGAACGACAGCGTGCCCCTCACCGCGCCTCCTTCGGAGTTCCTGGCCTCGCTACGGCGCAATCTGCTGCCTGCCTTCGCCCTCACCCACTGGGCGCAGCCGCATCTGGTGGCGACGCGCGGGGCCCTCGTCAACCTGAGTTCGAAGGTCGCGACCACCGGACAGGGCCGCACTTCCGGCTACGCCGCCTCCAAGGGCGCCCTCGAAGGGCTCACCCGCGAGTGGGCTCTGGCCTTCGCTGCCGACGGGGTCCGCGTCAACTGCGTGATCCCCGCCGAATGCGATACCGATCAGTACCGCCGCTGGTTCGCCTCCCAGCCGGATCCCGCTCGGGCGCGGGCGCGTGTCGAGGCGCTGGTGCCTTTCGGACGACGCCTCACCACCGCCGATGAAATGGCCTCCGCCATTCTCTGGCTGGCCTCGCCGCGGGCCAGCCATGTCACCGGACAATTCCTCTACGTGGACGGCGGCTACACTCATCTGGATCGCGCCGCCAGCTCGGAGCACGCCTGGTAACTCCCCCATTCCGCATGGGTCTGTCGTCGTCGTCCTTGCAGTTGCGGTGATGTGCCACAGCATTGAACTCATGGTCACCGCGCGCCCCGTCAGACTCGGCTTCCTCGCCCTCCTGGCCGCCGGAGCAGGGCTGCTGGCATTGGGATGCAGACGCTCCGGCAACCCCGCGGTGAAGTTCGCCGAATGGGCGCCCGGACTGGCCTACACCAACTCGCGGGTCCCCCAGGAGCCTTGGTCCATCCACATCGTGCGGGTGGAATGGCGGCGTCCGGACCTGTCCGTCGAAACCGTCCATGCCGGGGGCCGCGCCCTAGGGCTGAGTCCGCTGACCGAGCAACTCACCGCGATTCCCGCCACGACCGGCCGCCCGGCAGCGGCGGTGAACGGGGACTTCTATCAACGGGATGGTCCGCACGCGGGCGATCCGCGGGGCCTTCAGATTGCCCATGGCGAAGTGCTCAGCGCCCCCGATGGCGGCGTGGCGTTCTGGCTGGATGCGGCCAAGCAACCCCGGGCGGGCCCGGTGCGGGCCCGGTTCCAAATCGAATGGCCGGACGGCACGAAATCTCCGTTCGGCCTGAACCAGGAACGCGGTCCGGAGGACCTCGTGCTGTTCACCGAGGCAGCGGGGCCGCGCACCCAGACACCCAGCGGACGGGAGCTGGTCCTGGCACCCGACGAAGCCGGACCGACCGTGCTATCCCCCGGTGCGCGGGTGAAGGCTCGGATTCGAGAAATGCGCCCTGAGGGCAACACCCTGATCGCCCCGGGCACATGGGTCCTCTCGATCGGGCCCGGCGTGACGAAGCATGGGGCCGCGCCGGCCGCCGGCGACGAACTCATCGTCTCTGCGGGCACCGATCCAGACCTGACCGGTTGCCGGACCGCCATCGGCGGAGGCCCAATTCTGTTGACGCATGGCTCCATTCACGGAAATCGCCCACGGAACCCAGACGAGGACTCCTATCAATTCAGCTCGATGGAGGAACGGCACCCGCGGTCGGCAGTGGGATGGAACGATACCTACCTCTTCCTGGTGTTGGTGGACGGCCGTCAGCCGGGGCTGTCGGAGGGCATGACCTTGACCGAACTGGCCCGGACGCTGCGGGGCCTCGGCTGCACCGAGGCGATAAATTTGGATGGAGGCGGCTCGGCGACTCTTTGGGCCGACGGCAAGATCCGGAATTCCCCTTGCGATGGATACGAGCGGCCCGTGGCGAACGGCCTGGCGATCGTCCGCCGGCCTTCACCCGGTCCTTGACCAGAAGGAAGCATCCGCATCCACCCCATGGGGCCGATACCCGCGGGGGGATTGACGAACCCAGGTTGCGAAAGGAATCGGCGAGAGACTCCGGCACCTCGTCCCTCCTCCAGGGCCGATCCCCTCATTGGCATTGGCGCAAATCCTGCGTTCGGTTGAGACTCATGCGCATGGCAGGCGTCGCCTCCAGAAACGCCCGACGATGGGCTCTCGCGCTGCTGCTGGGATTAATTTCCGGCGGCGGTTGGGCGGAAGACTCCAGGACGGCGCCTCCCAGCCGCTCGGACCGGGGCTACGCGTACGTGCGCGACACGGTTCCGGCGGTGCCGTGGTCCATTCACATTTTCAAGGTCTCCCGGGCGCGTCGCGACCTCGCCTTCACGACCACCCTGGGGCTTGGGGATCGCCTGGGCATGGCAACGGTCTCGGACCAAATGCAGTGGTTTCCCGACGATCTTGGCACGCCGCTGGCCGCGGTGAATGGCGATTTCTATGTCAGCGAGCCCGAACCGCTCGGAGATCCGCGCGACCTGCAGATTCGGGAGGGCGAATTGATCAGCGCTCCGTCCGGTCATGCCTGCCTGTGGCTTGACGCCTCGGGGGCGCCCCATTCCACAAACGTTCACTCTCGCTTTCACATTCTCTGGCCGGATGGCGCCAGCACCCCCTTCGGCCTCAATGAATTGCGCGAACCCGAAACGGCGGTGCTCTACACGTCCGCCGTCGGGCCCAAGGCCTGGAGCCGGGGCGGCACAGACCTGATTTTAGAGCGGCATGGCACCAATGCCTGGCTTCCGCTGCGCGCCGGGGTTCAACTGACCGCCCGGGTGCGGGAAGTTCGGCCAGGCGGAGAGACCTTGGTGGAACCCGGGCATCTGGTGCTCTCACTGGGACCGAAGCTCGGAGACGCCTTGAAACAGGCCGCGCCCGGTGCCGTTCTACGTCTGGTCACCGAGACCATTCCCGATTTGTCCGGCGTCACCACCGCCATCGGAGGCGGGCCGACACTGGTGCGGAACGGACGCCCGATGGAGTGGTCCGGGTTCCTGCTTCGGCATCCGCGCACGGCCGTCGGATGGAACGACGATCACATCTTCCTGGTGGAGGTGGACGGACGACAGGGCGACCTGTCCGTGGGCATGACGTTCCCCGAGTTGGCCAATTACTTGGTCAAGCTGGGCTGCGACGAAGCCGTCAATTTCGACGGCGGCGGCTCGGCGACCCTGTGGGCTCTGGGCCAGATCGTGAACAGTCCCTCCGAAGGCCAGGAACGCGCGGGAGCGAACAGTCTGGTGGTCTATCTGCGGCGATCCCACCCCGCAGAACCCGAGCCTCCCGGCGGCCGGACGCCGTCGCCATGAACGAACGCGTCGCCAAGGCGGCCGACCGGCCTTCCTCCCCAACCCGGTGGGATGCCCCGTCGCACAGCGGATCGAACTCGACAACTCGCCGCTCCCCTCTGGGACGGTTCCTTCTCCGGGTCGCATTGCCGGCGGCCAGTCTGGTGATGGTCCTCGCGGCTTCCCACTTCAGCCAGAAGGAACCCGTCCAGAATCCGTGGACTGCGCCCATCACCCCGGTCGTCATCGAACTTTCCCCTGCCGCCCTCAATTCTCTGCGGGATACGCCGCGAGACGACGTTCCCGCAGTCGTCCGCATGGGCGGCCAGGCGCTTTCCCATGCGCAGGTGCGGCTCAAGGGCTCCGGGAGCTTTCGTGCGGTGGACGACCTGCCGTCCCTCACCGTGTCATGGGAAACCCCGGAGGGCCGGCGCCGCCTTCACCTGGAGAACTCCGTGGAAGATCCCAGCCGCCTTCACGCATTTTTGGGCGCGGCCCTGTTTCGGGAAGCCGGCCTGCCCGTGCCTCAAGCTCGCCATGCCCAAGTGAGCCTCAACCGACGAGCCTTGGGATTGTACGTCCTGCGCCCGGGCTACGATTCGGCATTCACCGGGGAGGCGTTTGGCAACGGCGCATGCGTGATCCTGGAACCCGCGAAGGGAGCGGATGCAGGCGGGTCCTTCCGGGCTTCCGGCGGGGCCTCCCGGGAGTCGCAAGCCGTGGCGCTGGCAGCGGTGAACCGGCTGGCCGGCGATGGGGCGGACCCTGATTTGGGTCGCCGCTGGAAGGCCCTGTCGGAGCACCTCGACGTCCGGCGCTTCGCCACGCTGCTCGCCGGCGAGGCGCTGCTGGGGCATTGGGATGGCTATGGCGTGGCCCGAAACAACTACCGGATCCTCTGGGACCCGGCCGCCGGCCGGTGCGTCTTTCTGCCGCACGGCATGGATCAACTGTTTCCGGATTCGGCGTATCCGATCCGGCCTGTCTTCTCCAGCCGGATGGCCCGGGCATTTCTGGAAACCGTTCCCGGGCAGGAGCTGTACCAGGCGGAATGGCGGCGGCTGGCGTCCACGTGGATGGACGCCGAAGCCCTCGCCGGGCGGGTCCAAACACAGCTGGCGCGCATTACGCCCCTCCTGACCTTCCGCCAACGCGGGAGCCTTCGTCAGGAATCCCAGGATCTGATCCGCCGCATCCGAAAGCGTTGCGAAGCGGTGGCAGGCCGGCAGTCCGAACCGCATCCGGTCCTCTTTTTCGGCCGCCCCGGCCATGAGCCCGTCGCATCCAACCGCGGCGACCCACGAAGGGATCGAATCTCTACTTCGGTTCCCTCAGCCATTGGTAGAGCGATTTGCGGCTGATGCGGAGGAACGACGCGGCCTGGCTTTTGTTCCCGGAATGATTTTCAACGGCGTCCTCCGCCATCCGCCGCCGAAGGTCGCGAGGAACGCGCCGCGGGCCGCGCAGACTGGCGGCGGCGGGTGGCGGCGCGCCCCCGGGGCGGAAAAATCGGCCGGTGAGCACGGGAGTTTCTTCCAGCAGGATGGCCTGGCGGATCACGTGTTCCAGCTCGCGGACATTTCCTGGCCAGGCGTGCCTGGACAGTTTTTCCAGAAATCGCGCGCTGAATCCCTTCTTCTCCCGGTGGAGCTGCAACTTCAAGCGAGACAAGATGGCCTCGCTCAGCAGCGGAAGGTCGCCGATCCGTTCGCGCAAAGGCGGCAGGGAAATAGTGAAATGATTCAGGCGGTAGAATAGATCCGCGCGGAAACGGCCGGCCTCGACGAGCTGGGGCAGGCTCTGGTGCGACGCGGAGATGATCCGAACGTCCACCGGCACGGTCGTTTCGCCGCCCACGCGGGTGATCTCCCGTTGCTGGATCGCGCGGAGCAACGCCACCTGGCCATGCGGGCTGAGGTCGGCGATTTCATCCAGGAACAGGGTTCCGCGATGGGCGAGCTCGAATTTGCCCAAACGATGGCGGTGAGCGCCGGTGAAGGCTCCCTTCTCATGCCCGAAGAGCTCGCTTTCGAGCAACGTTTCGGGAATGGCACCGCAATTCAGCGTGATGAAGGGGCGATGGCTGCGGGCGCTGTGCCGGTGGAGGAGCGTGGCCACCAATTCCTTTCCCGTGCCGGTTTCCCCCTCGACGCAGACGTTCACATCGAACGGGGCAATTTGCTGGATCAGGCGGAACACCTCTTTCATCCCCGCGCTGCTGCCGATCAATTCGCCAAAGCGATTCTCGCTCGCGAGCGCTCCGGGCTGGATATTGATGCTCTTGAAGCGCTGAACGATCTCGGTGACGACTTCCTGCACGGGCAGCCGCTCGAAGAGTGAACCGCCGGCAAAGCCGTCCATATCGCACTGCCGCAGCAGTTGTTCGAAATCGTGCGCTCCCGTCACCGGACCGCCGAAGCCCAGCAGGAGCGGGCGGCGTCCGCTGGATTTGACCGCGACCAGCATTTCCTGCAATCGGGCGATGGCCTGCTGGAGTTGATCGCGATGTTCGCGAATGTCCTCCAGGGAACGCGTCAGCCCGAGATCCAGGATCAGGGCGTCGGCCCCCGCTTGCGCGAACCGGCGCGCGGCTTCCGGCTCCAGCGCAAAACCAAAGGACGCCAGCCCATGCCGGCGGGCCTGCTGAAGGAGGGCGACTTCCGCGTCAATGCCCAGCCCCTCCTCTTCGAGAGCGCCGCGCAGAGTTCCATCAATGAATCCCACCGCAGGCCAATTGGTGACCGCCTGAACTCCCAAGGCCCGGAGACGCGGCAGACTCACTTCGAGCGGATGAATGGGATCGGTCGGACACACCCCGGCGACGATCGGCGTTTGGCCGCGCCGGGGCAGCAGTTGTTCGGTGAGCAGGCGCAGCGTCAGTTCGTTGGCATTGCCGAAGGGCATGGCCGAGGCCAGCGAACCGGCGCCGAGATTGCGGAAGCAACCGGCACTTAACGCCATCAGCAGGTCAGCCTGCCCCTGGATCGCGCAACCCGCCACCTGGCCCTGGCCCGAGCCCGCCACCACGGCGATGACCGGACGCCGGCATTGGCCCGCGCTGGCCAGGAGCGTACGGAGCGCCGAGTCGCTCTCGGCAGGAAACATCGGTGGTTGTTACCGAACGTTTCGGTGACAGGTCAAGGTAACAGTTTGTACACATTCTGGTGTCAAAGGAAAAATACGCAACCAATTCAATGGGAGTCAGTTATGAATATGTAGTCCGGAGTCACCACTCTGGCACGCATTTTGATGACAGCGGGCGATCCCGTCGGCTGTGAACCAACTCTTCGTGTTCATCTCGCATGAGAACTGCGCCTCTTTTTGTTCGGAACTTCCGCAATTTCAACGTCCTGGTATTTGGCCTGACCCTGTTGCTTTGCCATCCACTCGGCGCGCACGCGCAGAACCTGCTCCATCGTTATAGTTTTGATGACGACGCCCGCGATTTGGCGGGAGGGGCGGATGGTGAACTGGTTGGCACGGCGGCGATCGAGGATCACTCCGTGGTCCTGACGGGGATCAAACCCAGCTACGTGAACCTGCCGAACGACCTGGTGACCGCGCTCACCAGCGCCAGCTTCGAAGTGTGGGTGACGTGGAATGGCGGCCCGGTCTGGCAGCGCATTTGGGATCTCGGCAACAACGACAACACTGAGGACCTTCAGGGCACCGGCACACAATCCATCTTCCTCACCCCGGACAACGGCGGCGGCATGGTGCTCAGCATCTTCACGAACGGGATCGGCGGCCAGCAACTGCTCACCGCCCCCGCCCTGCCCACCGGTGGATTGCACCAGATCGTCTGGACCTACGATGCGCCCTCGACCACGGGTCGGCTCTACGTGGATGGCGCCGAGGTGGCCGTCAACGCGAACCTGACTCACACGCTCGCCTCCCTCGGTTCCACGGTGAACAATTGGCTGGGACACAGCCAGTATCCGGATGCCGATTTCAACGGATCCATCGCTGAATTTCGCATTTACGAAGGCGCCTTGAGCGCCGCGGAGGTGTCGCACCATTTCCTGAACGGACCGGATCCTTCCGGGCGAGGCGAGTTGGTTGGCTTGCGGATCACAGTCCGCCCTCAGATGCGGCCCGGTTCGCAGCAGCAGGTGCGTGTGGTAGCGGATTTCCAGAATGTCGCCGGAATTGATGTGACTGCCGATCTCACGCTGGTTTTTGAGTCGGGCGATCCGGACATTCTGTCTGCCTCTGCGGGAGGCTTGTTGACTGCCGGGGCGGCGGCGGACGGCAGCACCACGCTGAGTGCGAGACTGGAGGGCCGGAGCGCCAGTGAAACCATTCAAGTGGTTCCGATCGAATCCGCCACGATGATCCATCGCTACCCCTTTGCCTCCGACGCTTCGGACGTGGTGGGAAGCGCCCACGGAGAACTGGCCGGGGACGCCCGCATTGAGGGCGGAGCCGTGATCCTCAGCGGACAAAAGCCAAGCTACGTCCATCTTCCGAACGATCTGTTCCTTACCTTGACGAATGTCACCTTCGAGGTCTGGGCCAATTGGCGCGGCGGGGGTCCCTGGCAACGGTTGTTCGATTTCGGGAACAGCTCCGCCGGCGAAGACATGCAAGGCGCGGCTACCCAATCCATCTTTTTTACGCCGAACAACGGCGGCAGCATGGTATTGAGCATTTTCCCGGATGGCATCGCCGGCCAGCAAACCATCAGCGCGGCTCCGATCGGTCCCGATGTCTTGCGGCACATCGTCTTCACCCTGGATGCGCTGGCCAGGGAAGGCCGCGTTTACCTCGACGGCGTCGAGGTCGGCGTCAATTCCAACCTGACCTACACCCTGGCCGGACTGGGCCCCACCGCCAACAACTGGTTGGGTCACAGTCAGTACACGCAGGATGCGGACTTCAATGGATCCCTCTCCGAGTTTCGTATCTACGACGGGATCCTGACGGCGGCACAGGCGGCGGCCCATGCGCTGGTGGGGCCTGATCCGGGCGGTCGCGGGGAGCTCGTGGCCATTCACCTGTTTGGTCAGGAGGTGATGCTGCCCGGGGTGTCCCAGCAACTTCGGGTGGAGGCGGACTTCGAGAATGTGACCGGGCTCCCTATCACAGGAGAGGCTGGCGTGACCTATGAGTCGGGCAATCTTTCGCTCTTCTCGATCACGCCGGAAGGGTTGCTCAGCGCGTCGGTCTCGGGCGCCGGAAGCGGTGCCCTCACCGTCCGGTACCTGGGAAAATCGGCGACCCGCACGTTCCAGGTGATCCTCCCGCCGACACCCGTTCTGCGCCATCGCTACAGTTTTTCGGAGGATGCCTCCGATTCGGTCGGCGGGGCGGCCGGCGAGTTGGCAGGCGATGCCACGATCTCGAACGGTGCGGTCCTCCTGAGCGGGAACAAGCCGAGTTACGTCAATCTGCCCAACGACCTGTTCAGCCAACTGACCGACGTCACGTTCGAGATTTGGGTGACCTGGAATGGCGGACCGGACTGGCAGCGAATTTGGGATTTCGGAAACAACGATCAGCCCGAGGAAGATGTGCAAGGCGACGCCACGCTCAGCCAATCCCTCTTTCTCACCCCGAACAATGGCGGAGGCATGGTGTTGAGCATCTTTCCCACGGGAATCGGAAACCAGCAGGTGGTGGGAGGGCCCGCGCTGAGCACGGGCGCGCCGCATCATATTGTCTGGACTTACTCCGCCGCCGCCAGAACGGCGCGGCTGTTCGTGGATGGGGAACAGGCCGGCATCAACACCGCGATGACCTACACCCTGGAGTCGCTGGGGCCGACCCGAAATAATTGGCTGGGTCACAGCCAGTATTCCTGGGATGCGGATTTCGCGGGCTCGATTTCCGAATTTCGGGTCTATGCCGGAACGTTCCTTGATGCGGACGTCTTGGCTCACGGGCAAGCCGGACCGGATGCGCTCCCCGAAGAAATGGCTTCGCGGACACTCAGCGTCGCCGTCGCCCCGAACGATCAGCTCATCCTTTCCTGGCCGGTGTGCTCGGTGACCTATGGAGTGGAGCAAAGCGCCGCCCTGGGAGGCGCGGCGGACTGGACTCCAGTGGGAACGGCTCCAGACGTCGTGGGAGGACGGAACCGCGTCACCGTTCAGGCCGCGGAGCAGGTGCGATTCTACCGGCTCAAGGACTAGAGAAACCAAGCGAACCGGGTTTATGACGCCAAGAAAAAATGGAGCCCGTCAGGCGTTTACGTTGATCGAATTGTTGGTGGTGATCGCGATCATCGCCATTTTGGCCGGCCTGCTCCTGCCGGCCCTGGGCAGAGCCAAATCCCAAGCCATCCGGACCCAGTGCATGAGCCATCTGCGCCAGATTGGAATCGCGCTCGCCGCCTATGCCGGGGAAAACAACGACCGGCTCCCGGCGAACAACGGGGTTTGGTGGCCCTGGGACTTAAGCGTTCCGGTCCACCAGGAACTGCTCCGGCACGGCATGCCCCGGGATGTCATCTACTGCCCCGGGCGTCCGGAACACAACCAGGACCGAAATTGGGATTGGTCTCTCGGCTATCACCTCACCGGCTATCTCTGGTTGTTTGCCAGTGATCTGGGGGCGGTTCCCGACAAGTTTGCGGTTCGGTCTCTGGCCGCCCTGCCCTCCTGGGCCACCAATCAATCGCTTACCGAGGTCGTCACGGTGGCCGATGTGGTGATCACCGACACCGCGAACACGAACAAGCATACCAAGATCAGGGCGGGCAACGGCACTGGCCCCTGGTCCACCAGTCACATGGCGAGCCGTGTCCCGGCCGGCGGCAACCTGCTGTTTGCCGACAGTCATGTGGAATTTCGTCCGTTCAAAAAGATGGTGCGACGATACTATGCGGCCGGATCGCCAAACTGGTATTGGTGAGATCACAGCCAGATACGCACCCTGAAACCCATGGAAACTCGAACTGAGATCTTGCAGCGGCTGCACAAAAAAATTGCGAAAGGTCATCCGATCATCGGCGGCGGAGCCGGGACCGGACTCTCCGCCAAGTGCGAAGAGGCCGGCGGAATTGACCTGATCGTCATCTACAATTCCGGCCGCTACCGCATGGCGGGCCGCGGATCGCTCGCCGGCTTGATGCCCTACGGAAGCGCCAATCAGATCGTCAAGGAAATGGCGCACGAAGTCCTCACCGCGGTGGACCACACCCCCGTGCTCGCCGGAGTGTGCGGCACCGACCCGTTCATGATTCGCGACTTGTTTCTCCGGGAGCTCCGGAGCCTGGGCTTTGCCGGCATCCAGAACTTTCCCACCGTGGGACTGATTGACGGTACCTTCCGCGCGAATCTCGAGGAGACCGGGATGAGCTACGAAATCGAGGTCGAGTGCATTGCCGCCGCGCGCGACCTGGATCTGCTCACCTCGCCGTACGTCTTCAACACCGGCGAAGCCCGTCGCATGACCCAGGCCGGGGCGGACATCATCGTCGCGCACATGGGTCTGACCACCCGCGGGACGATCGGCGCGCGCACCGCCAAGTCGCTCGAGCAGTGCGTGGACGACGTTCAGGCGATCATTGATCTCTGCAAATCGCTTCGACCGGACGTCTTGGTCCTGTGCCACGGAGGCCCCATTGCAACGCCGGAACAGGCGGACTTCATGCTCCAACGCTGCCGGGGCCTGGACGGCTTCTACGGCGCCAGCTCGATGGAGCGGTTGCCGACCGAGGTGGCCATCGCGAACGAAGTCCGGCAGTTCAGCGCGCTCAAGCGGATGCCGGAAAATGGGGCGCGCCGCGAGTCTCAGCCGTAATTCATGGAGAACCCTGTGCGACGTTTCATCCTCACGCTTCTGCTGTTGTCACATCCCGCCCTCGGGCGCGCGGTCGAGCCTTGGGCCGATCCACAATTACCCGTGCAGGACGGTCTTGAGATCTGGCTCGACGCCTCCCGGCAACGGGAGGCCACGCGCGCGCGGGGTGGGCGGCCCCTGGTCGAAGGCGCGGCCCTCACCTTGTTCTCCGACGGTTCCGGGAAGCGGAGGGATTTCGTTCAGCACCATCTGGAACAGATGCCGCACTTCGGATCGCGCGGCCCGCTCGCCTGGGTTCGGCTGGATGGCCGGGATGACTTCCTCGCCTCCGCTCTGTCCGGCGGGCACTTCACGAACCTCACGATCTTCATCGTCGCCGCTCCCCGCACCAATTCCGGCGGATTCCGCAGCTTCCTGGCCGCCGCCGGAGCAGGGCAAAACGACTATACTTCCGGCATCAATGTGGACCTCGGTCCGGGCCCGGGCGCCTTTTTCAGTTCTTTGAATGTGGAGGGCGCCGGTGCCGGCGGGGCCGCGAACCTTCTGCAGGAACCGTCCCGCCTCGGCCGGTTCCGAATTCTGGCGCTCGTCTCCGAGGGGGGGAAAGCCGGCGTGCGGTTGTTCGCCGATGGAAAGCCCCAGGGCTCGCGCGAGCGGGCCGCTTCCGTCCTCCAGGGTGATCACCTGCTCCTGGGCGCCCGGCTTTACTCCAATCAGGCCGATCCGCCCCACGCGAGCGGCTTTTTCAACGGCGACATTGCGGAGGTCCTGGTGTACGGACGCGTCCTGCCCGACTCCGAGCGCGTCCAGGTCGAAAGTTATCTCACCAACAAATACGCGCCGCTTCTCGCCGCGACCGAGGAAGACGGAGGCGCGTTCGACCCGCTCGCGCCGGTGCTGAATCCTCCGGCCGTTCAGGTCTTTCTTCCGGGATTCGCCAGCCGGGAGTTGCCGGTCCAATTGCCAAACGTCAATGGAATCAAGTACCGGCCCGACGGCAAACTTGTGGCCCTCGGATACAACGGAAACATCTATTTGATTTCCGATTCGGATCAGGACGGCGTCGAAGACAGGATCGAGCCGTTTTGGGAAACCTCCTCGTTGCGCGCCCCCATTGGCATGGCGCTGACGCCGCCCGGCTACGCGCACGGACAGGGGGTGTTCGTGGCCGCCAAGGGAAAGGTGTCGCTGATTGTGGATACCGATGGGGATGATCGCGCCGACACGGAACGGATCCTTGCCCAGGGATGGAAGGAGCTTTCGCATGGCGTGGACGCCCTGGGGGTCGCCGTGGACCGGGAGGGCGCGGTCTATTTCGGTTTGGGCGTGGCCGATTTTACCAATCCTTATTTGTTGGACCGCGCCACCGGCCAATCCCGATTCGATCTCAAAGGCGAACGCGGCACCATCCTGCGCATTTCGCCGGATTTTCAATCGCGCGAGGTGGTTTGCACCGGCATTCGCTTTCCCGTGGCCCTGGCCTTCAATACCCGGGGGGATCTGTTTTGCACGGATCAAGAAGGGGCCACTTGGCTGCCGAACGGCAATCCCCTCGATGAATTGCTCCATATCCTGCCCGGCCGCCACTATGGGTTTCCGCCGCGGCATCCCCGCTACCTGCCTCAGGTGATGGATGAGCCGAGCACCTTCGATTACGGCCCCCAGCACCAGTCGCTCTGCGGATTGAATTTCAATCCCGCCGGCGAGGGCGCCAACCCCTTCGGTCCCCGGCACTGGGCGGGAGACGCGCTGATCGCCGGTTACTCCCGCGGCAAGCTCTACCGGACGAAGCTCGTGAAGACCGCCGCGGGTTATGTCGCGGAGAGCCAGTTGTTCGCCGCCTTGAGCCTGCTGACGGTGGATGCCTGTGTTTCTCCGCGAGGCGACTTGATCGTGGCGGCGCACAGCGGCCAGCCGGATTGGGGGAGCGGTCCCACGGGAACCGGCAAGCTCTTTCGGATCCGCTACGCGGAACACTCCTGGCCGCAACCGCTCGCGACCTGGGCCACCAGCCCTACCGAAACGCGCATCGAATTTGACCGGCCGCTGTCGCCCGAGCAGGCCCGCCAGGTGATCAAGGAAGCCGCGATGGCCGGCGGGAAATACCTCGGGGCCGGAGACCGGTTCGAATCGCTTCGTCCCGGGTACCAAGTGGTGCAGGACCAGCTCGCGGCGGAACGCCTCACCCTTCCGGTGCTCAGCGCCCAACTTGATGGCCAACGCCGCGCCGTGTTGTTGCAGACGCCGCGCCGCACCCGGGCCGTCCACTATGCCGTGGCTCTCGGATCTTTCCCCCATGCCGCCGCCTCACCAGCCATCGCGCAACAGGACAAAATGGATCTGGCCTATTCGCTGAATGGAGTGGAAGCCGCATGGACGGCCGGCGGGGAGCACCGGACCCTCTGGCTGCCGCATGTGGATCTCGACGTGGTTCGCGCTCTGACGGCGGGCTGTGCGAGCCACGACGCATTTTGGGGAGCCCTTGCGCAGCCCGGCTCGATCTCGCTCCGCTGTCAGATGGATCTGGCGCGGATGCTGCGCCCGGCGGTCCAGCCCGGTTCGAAAGTGGATTACGAACTTCCCCCGGAGGAGGTGGTTCTGACCTTCAACGCCAACCTTCCCTTCTCCCTGAAAACTCCCGCGGCCGCGACGGAAGCGGCGCGCAGCCCGGACGGAACCTTCGTGGCGGTCGTTAAAGCCGTTGGGAAGCAGGAGGAGTGGATGCCGGTTGAATTGGTGCTCAAGACCGGCGGGACGGCGCCGCGACTGGCGGTGTCATGGCACACGGTCGAGGACTCCCGGCCGCGCCCCCTGCCCCTCCATCGAATGATTCTTCCCTGGGCCGCGCCCGAAACCAGCCAGCAGCCCGAGACGCGCTCGCCTCTTCCGCCGGAGCTGGCCGGCGCGAACTGGCTTCATGGCCGCCGCCTCTTCTTCGGCGAACAGGCGGCTTGTTCCACCTGCCATCGCATTCGCGGAGAAGGCAGCCTGGTGGGCCCCGATCTTTCCAACCTGGTCCACCGCGACTATGACTCCGTGTGGAAGGACCTCGTCTCGCCCAACGCCACGATCAATCCCGATCACGTCAGCTACCAGGTCGAATTGAACGATGGCGAGAGCGTCTCCGGCGTGCTGCAACGCGAGTCCCCCGAAGCGGTCACCCTCGCGCAGGCCGGCGGACACCTGTTGAAAATTCCCCGGCGCGATATTCATGCGATGACGGCTTCCTCCCTGTCGTTGATGCCCGAAGGATTGCAGGCCGCCGTGGGCGCGGACGGTCTCAAGCATCTCATGAAATTCCTGCTCGTGTCCCCGCTGGAGCCGGCCGCGTTGAAAACCGAGGCTCCGGATTTCGGCCCCAGCGCCGGCGGGCCTTCTCCCGCGCCGCCTTCCGCCGCTGTCCCGGAGGCCTCCAACCCTCTGCGGATTCTCCTGGTTGCGGGCCCCAAGGATCACGGTCCGGACGAGCACGACTATCCTCTCTGGCAGGAACGCTGGGCAAAACTACTCTCCCTGGCCGACCGCGTCACCATCTCGACCGCTTTCGGCTGGCCTTCCAGCGCCGCCCTCCAGGAAGCCGACGTCGCGGTCTTCTATTCGAACAACCCCGGGTGGTCCGCCGATAAAGCCGGAGAACTCGAAGCCTTCCAGCAGCGCGGCGGCGGGTTGGTCTATATTCATTTTGCCGTGGATGGCCACGCCGCGGTGAGCGAGCTGAGCGACCGAATCGGTCTGGCCTGGCGCTCAGGGCATTCGAAGTTCCGGCATGGGCCCCTGGATCTGGCGATCGATTCCACGCACCCGATCACGCGCGGACTCCCAGAAGTCCATTTTTACGATGAAAGCTATTGGGACCTCGAGGGCGACCCGCGATCCATCTCGGTGCTGGCCACCGGAACTGAAGCCGGCGCCGCCCGGCCGCTGATGTGGACTCGCGAGAATGGCCGCGGCCGTGTCTTCGTCTCGATCCCGGGCCATTTCAACTGGACGTTCGACGACCCGTTGTTCCGGTTGCTCTTGCTTCGCGCCATTTGCTGGACGGCTCATGAACCGGTGGATCGGCTGTCTGAACTCGCCACGGTGGGAGCGCGAATTCAAAATCGGAAGCCCAATCCCGAAGAATGAGAGGCCGTGAGCACCACGCGCCGGGCACCAGGCCCCATCCCGAGCCGCGCCAACACCTCCGCCCTTCTGGGTCAACCGCCTTATTTCATGAGCACCATCTATCTCATCGGCACCATGGACACCAAGGGGGTGGAATTGGCTTACCTGGGCGAGAGAGTCCGGGAGGCCGGCGCCCGGCCGGTGTTGGTGGATGCCGGCACGCAAGCGCCGCCGCAGGTCCGTCCTGACCTTCTGCGGAACGTCGTGGCCTCTTGTCATCCGCGAGGCGCGGACGCTGTACTGGCCCTCACGGATCGCGGTCAGGCTGTTTCTGCCATGGCCGAGGCGCTTCAGCACTTTCTCGTGCGCGAACATGCCGCCGGGAAATTCACCGCCGTCCTTGGCATCGGCGGCACGGGGGGCACCGCGATCATCTCTCCCGCCTTCAGGGCGTTGCCGGTGGGAGTTCCCAAGCTGCTCGTTTCCACCGTCGCCAGCGGCGACACCCGGCCTTACGTCGGCACGACCGATTTCACCTTGGTCCATTCCGTCGTGGACGTCGCCGGCCTCAACCGCGTTTCCCGCCAAGTGCTGGGCAATGCCGCCCATGCCGTTGCCGGCATGGCCCTGCACCGTCCGCCCTCCGGTGCCCAGAAGCCGACGGCCGGACTCACCATGTTTGGGGTCACCACTCCCTGTGTCACCCAAGTGCGGGAGGCGCTCGAGGGTGCGGGATGGGATTGCCTGGTCTTTCACGCCACCGGCACCGGAGGCCAGGCGATGGAGAAACTCGCCGCCAGCAGCATGATCGAGGCTCTGCTGGATCTCACCACCACCGAAGTGGCCGATGAAGTGGTCGGCGGGGTCTTCCCCGCCGGACCGGCGCGCTTCGATCTGCTGGGGGAGCGCGACCTCCCCGCCGTGCTCAGCCTCGGCGCGCTCGACATGGTCAACTTCGGCGCGAAGGACACCGTTCCGGAGCGGTTCCGGAGGCGGCGCCTGCACGTCCACAACCCCCAGGTGACGCTCATGCGCACCACGCCGGACGAGAACCTTGCCTTTGCCCGCTGGATGGCGCCCAAGCTCAACCGGGCGCGCGGGCCGCTGGTGCTCCTCATCCCGGAGGGCGGCGTGTCGGCGATTGATGCCCCCGGCCAGCCATTTCACGACCCGGAAGCCGATGCCGCGCTCTTTGGGGAATTGGAGAAACTCTTTCGCCCCACCGCGACACGCCGCCTGCGCCGCCTGCCGTTCCATATCAACGACCGCGAATTCGCCGCCGCCGCCGTGGAAGAATTTCGTGCTCTGAGCCGCACCGAATCTCCCGGGTAGCACTTTGGCTATCCCGTCCCTGCGGTGAAGGCTCTCTGTGCGAATAGACTGTCCTATATAAGGCAGCCCCGACTCCTCGCACGAAAAGGGGCTCGGGTAACTCCCTGTTCCAGCGCCGCTTTCGGGGGTAAGGCATTCCCTCGGAACCGCCGCCTACTTCCCCTTTCCGACCCGCTCTTTTACCAAATCACGGGTGAACCGGACACCGGCCGGCATCACGTCGGGCGCGAGATTCCCCGGCAACCCCTTGAGCTGGTCGCGGGCGTGCACGGCCACCAGGGCGTAGGGGCCTCGTCCGGCGGCGGACTTCTGCAACTCCGCCACGGCTGCATCCGCCGCCGGCAGGTCTTTCACCAGAACGCAGGCCCAAACCTTCCGGATGGCATCCGGTTCGCGTCCGCCGAGAAAGCGGATCGCATCCGCCGTGGGCAGATTGTAGTGATGGATCCAGATCCATCTCAGCATGGTGGCCGTGCCATCCCGCCCGAAATAGTCCAAGGCCTTCTGCCGGTCCGGGTGGTTGGCTTTCGCCAGAGCCGGCAGAAGTTCGGCGAACTGGAGGATCCGTTCCCAATGATAGCGATTTTTGCTGTCCGGATAACGCTCCAGCCGATCTCGGACCGCCGCTCGAAACGCTGCGACATCGCCACGCACGGCCGCATTCCATGCCTGCATCTGGAGGTCCGACGCCGAGCCACTTGCGCTATCCTCCAAGGCCGCCTCCATCAGTTTCCGGTCCTGCAGGGCAAAGCCGACCAGCCAGGCCTTTTCGCCGATGTTGTTGGAGACCTTGACCGGATCACCAAGGTGGGAACGAACCCGGAAATAGAACCGGCGGGCCTCACCGGGATGACCGGCCAGCGCGTAAGCGTCGAACACGGTTTCTTCCAGTCCGGAGTCGGTGTTCTTCCAATACAGCCGCTCTGAGTCCTGCGCCCAAGTCAGGCCCCGGTCGTGGCTGTGATCCCCGATCTGCAGCACTTCAAAGGTGTTCAAGTTGGGCTGGGGCGCTTCCGTCGCGACGCGGTGTCGGAGTGGGATCAGTTCCGGATATGACTTTTTCATCTGCGCCGTGTTCCGCCCCGCCAGATAGGTGAGCAGCGGCGCGACCTGCAGGAATCCGCCCTCGTCGAGCAAACGCTCCAGCGTCGGAGAAGCTTCCGATGATAGGCCCCCGGCGGAGAGCAACATGGAATAGCGCGCGATATGCAGCGGCTCCAGCCAGCAGGCGCGGAGGAACCGTTGCGCGGTCAGGGCCGGATCCGGCGCGCCGTCCCCGGAGAACGGCGGAATCTTTTGTCCCGCGAACCGCAGGGTCTCGGTGACATACTGCAGGCGGTCCATCGCCGCGCGGCGGGTCTCATCGCCTTCGCGGGATACTTCGAAGAATGGCGACCAGGATTCCATGGTCTGGAGGCAGGCCGTTTTCACGGGACGAGCGTCTTCGGGGGACCCGTAGCGATCCTCGAGAAAGCGGTATCGGGCGCCCAGTTGCCAACCCGCCATTTCCCATCCGTAACCCGCCAAATCGCTCATGGTGGCCACGGGGGTCGCGCGCAGCGGTCCGGTGGAGGACTCCTCCGCGAGGCGATACAGGGGGGCCATCGCTTCGACCCCCACCAGGGCGACATCTGTCGTCGGACGCACCTTCAACTGCTCCTGCAGCCTTCGTGAGCACGATGTGATGGCGTCCCGGAAACGGCCAAATTCAGGATCGGAGCTTCGGCGCCGCAGAAGGTCCAACCACTCCAAGCGTTGGGTGGAAGCGCCCGGGCTAAACTGGTGCCCCATGCCGACGGATCCCCGCATGGCGGCCAAGGGGGCGTAGTTGTGGAGAGACCACCGGCCGGCCCTTCCCGGAAAAATGATCGGCAAGGCATCCTCCAAAAGCGGCCAGGTATTTTCGTTCATGGCGTTCTCAAACAACAGGGCGGCGGCCAATGACGCAGCCGGTGTGTCACAGGCCGCGACATAGATGGTCTGGGTGTTCGGGCGACTCATCCGTACATCCCAAAGGCGGGCCGACGCCTGGTTGGTCCATCCGGCGGGTCGGCTCTTCCAGGCCGCATCCGCGCCGGGCCCGCGTCCGCTCTGGTATAGGAGCGGAGTCCACAGGGCGTCTTCGAGGTGGGCCGACAAGGTCTCTGCGAGCGCCAGCCAGGCCGCGGCCCGCGCCAGCATCAGGCCATCCAAGGTGACACGTCCCGCCTGGGGTGGAGGACATGCATGCGCAAGCAATCCCGCGAGCTGTGCCGCCGTGGACACGGAGTTGCTGGCGGTCAGGGCGTCTGCGAGCGCAAAGGCATTGGTCAGGCTGGATTCACGGGCGGGCTGCGACCGGGCCGCCCCGATCCAGTAGGCGTCCGAAAAATTGCCAGCCCCCGCCGCCGAACGGATCTCCAGTTGCTGTGCCACCTGTGTGGCCACCTTCCGGTAGAATTCCGAACCCTGCCGCAGCAACGTGTCGGGATACTCCACTGTCACGAGCCGCGGCTCCCTGCCCGCTTCCGGCGTGAACGTCAGATTCCAGCGGTGGAGGCCGTTGGTGACGTCTAACCGGAATTCCACGGTCCGGTCGCGCAATACCCGTTCGTCCACGGTCTCCCGCCAGGCCAGCATCACGCGAAGGCACTCCACCGGATACCGCCGCTGGCCAAGGTCGTGAAAGGAGGTTTCGGGAGCGTAGAATTGGCCCTCCATCCGCCCGGCAACGCCGAGAAGCAGCAAGAGCAAAAGGGTCCGGGCTTTGACCTTCGTGGAATCCATGATCTGACCCAACCAGTGAACTCCCGGGGTGTCAAACCAGCGTCGCGGTGCAGGCGCAGGGCGTATCTCCCTCGGGAAGCCAGGAGCGGATCCGGGATTGGAGATTGAAACAAGGAATGTCCGTTTGCCTCCGGTGCTCTTCACGGAGAGAGGTGGATAACCGGTGATTGGGACCGCTTTTCGTGCTGCCAGGCGGGAGACGCCTTGGGCTGAAGACAAAATGCCGGGTCATCAGGTCTGCTTGTCTTGTCCGCAGGGGTTGCGCCCGCCTTGCTTCGAGAGGACGACCCTTTGCGGGTGGCGGGCGGCCCGCCGGGACTCAACGGCGTCCCGAATCGCCGGGGCTGGCCACGGCTTCGGGTTTCCTTCCACCGGATTCCAAATAGGCGAGCAGGTCCAGGATCTCTTCGCGCGTGAGGAGATTCACCAACCCTTCGGGCATGGGCGAACGGCGCGCGGTCCGAAGGTCGCGAATGTCCCGCCGCGCGATCTCTTCACGACCACCCCCGAAGGGATTGGTTTCCACAACGACCTTGTCGTCGCTCTCCGACACCACGCGGCCGGTGACCTCGTCGCCGTTGGTCAGCAGGAGGGTCTGGTTCAGGTATTGCTCGTTGAGCACCTTGGAGGGCTCCAGGATGGATTCGAGGAGGGAGCGGCGGTCGTATTTGCTTCCAGCGCCATTGAGTTCGGGACCGACGGAACCGCCGTCGTGTCCCAGGCGATGGCAGGCCAGGCATTGGGCGTCGGCAAACGCCTGCCGACCGCGCTCGAAATCGCGGGTGCCCGCCTCCGGTTGCAGATGCGGCAACAGGTCGTCCATCGTCCACTCGCGGACAAAGGACCGCGGACGCGCGGGCACCAGCCGCGCCTGCTGCACGGGAGTGTCGAGCAATGTGGCCAGTTCACTGCGCTCCTTGGCGGACAGCGTCGCAAGGGCGTCGCGGCGAAACGTGCTGAGGAAGCGGTCCATCCAGGCGCCGTCCACGTAGTCGCGATCCACATCGGCGAACCACTGCAGCAGCTCGGGCGGACGGACGGCGTTCACACGTGGGCGCGTCCACCAGGCAAAATAACGGCGCCGGTCCTCCAGCGACCAGCCGGATGCCATGTGGCGCAGTTGCTCCACATAATGCAATTGCGGCTCCTGAGCCGTTGCGCTTTCGAGCAGGGCCAGCGTTTTGGGAACCGCGTCCGGCGCCTGCAACCAGGTCAGCAGGCGCACCAATTCACGGTTCTGCGGCCAGGTGGAGGCCGGGTATTGGCGGCTGAGCGTTTCGCGAACCCGATCGGCCAAGTCGGCTTCCGGACGGCCTTGACGCAGGAAACTCAGCGAGAGGACGCGGTAGGATCTCAGGCGGTCAGACTCTTCGAGCTTTTCCAACGGAAACCGGCTCAATGCGTCGAGCACCTGGGGCTGGAATTCCGGCGGTCCCGTCCGCGCGAGCGCCAGCAGCGCCGTGAGAGCGGCGGTGGCGTTCGTCTCGGCCAGCGCGCGCTCGCGCCATTGCGCCACGGGCTGATGCTCGAGTGCAACGCGCGCCGCATGGCGCAGGAACTGGTCCCGGCTGCCCAGATGCGGCCACACCGTCCCGATCGCGCGAGGATCCACGCGTCCATGGAATTGCTCCAACTCCCGGCGCAACGCCCGGGCGGAAGCGGCGGAATCGGCCACGGACAGGGTTTTGTCCACGGGCGGATCGCCTGTCCAACGGACGCGGTACAATCCCGCCTGCGTGCCGCGTCCCCCGGTCGTGAAATACAGGGCGCCTTCCGGTCCGAAGGCGAGATCCGTGACATTGAGCGGACGCCCGCGCAGAAAGGGCTCGACAGTTCCGCGGTAGGACGCGCCGTCCGGTTCGAGATGCACTGCGAGAATGCGCCCATACGACCAGTCCTGGATGAAGAGCGCGCGCCGGTACTTCTCCGGAAAGCCGCTGCGCGCGCCAAATTCGACACCCGTGGGCGAGCCCAGGCCGACGTTGACCACTGCCGGGAGGCTGTCCTCGTAGTGATCCGGCCAGACGCGCCGCTCTTCGCGCCAGCCAAAGTCCGCGCCCGAGACGCAGTGCAGAATTCGCGTGGGTCGGTACCATGGCGCGCCCCAGTCCCACTCCATGTCGCTGTCGAAGGCAAAGAGTTCGCCCTCCGGATTGAAGTCGAAGTCGTATGGATTGCGCAGGCCGCCCAGCCAAAGTTCCCAGGATGCCCCTTCGGGATCGCCGCGCAGGATATAACCTTCCGGCCGGCGCATCCGGTTCTCCTCCATGCCCAGGGCCAGCATGTCCTGAGCGTAGTTTCGATGTGCCGACTGCGGCGAAAGAGCCGCCGGCAACTCGGTGCCGTTTCCGTTCAGGATGTAAATCTTCCCGTCCGGCCCCAGCCGGACGGCATGATAACCGTGTTCCCCGCCGCCCCGGTAGCCGAGGAGGAACTTCATTTCGTCCTCGGCGAAGCGCCCGTCTCCGTCGGTGTCCTGCAGGCGGTAGAGGCCGGTTCCCTGCGGCCCCTTGCCGTTGACATAGAGGCGGTCCTGCACCCAGAGCAACCCCATCGCCTGCCGAATCCGCTCGGCCACGGGCTCGACGCGATCCACCCGGCCATTGCGAAGCGTGATGCGCAGCAGGGGACGATCCTCCTCTTGCGGCGAGAGAAGGATTTGTCCCTGGGGATCCAGCGCCAGGCAGACCCACGAGCCCTCGCCGGGCTGGGCCGAGCGTAGCAGCTCCACCTGAAAGCCGGGGGGCGCCGTAATATCCTCAACCCGGGTGGCGGCGGCGGCGTGCAGGACGTCCCCCCAGGGAGGACGGCCGTGCGGGCCGAGCGATCTGGCGGTGGCCCAGTGGGCCGCATTGAAGGCGAGCGTCGTCCAACCGGGCTCCTCCGAGGCGCTGGTCAGCCACGACCCGTCGCTGACGAGGACCTGTTCGCCGCCCAGGTTCAGGTGAACCAACAGACCGGCGGCTCCGGCGCGGTTGCGCGCGCGCACGGCAATGACGTTGTCGCCCTGGTTGAGACGCACGGTGACTTCCGTGCGCACGGGACGCTCCCAATGGTCGCAGTTCGCGATCGCCACCCCATTGAGAAACACCTCCGCCGCATCGTCCGCCGACACGGTGAGCCGGGAGTTCCAAAGATAGGGCGGCGCGCGGAAGGATTTGCGGAAATAGCAGGCGCCTTCGCCGTTCGCCGCCGCCTCGGTTGTGTCCTGCCAGATCCATTCCGGCGTCTGGGCCTGGAGCGCGATGGAAACAATGGCGGCCCACAGCGCGTGACAAAGCAGCCTCCCAACAGGCCGGCTTGCAACCGGGGCCTTCATGACGCGCTTCCCTCGGCCTTGCGGCTCATGAACACAAACGTGGACTCAGAGCCGTTAGAGAACTTAAAGGGGACCTTCAGCCCCGCTGAATCTTTCCCGCAATCAGAGAGAACTGGGGCGGATCAACCACTTCGGTCCAAACTTGCCGCCAAAGTTTTTGATCTTCTTGTGAGAGTACAGAGTCGTGCTCAACGAATTCATGGGATCCTTGGTCGAAAACTTGTAACCCAGCTTGAGGACCGCATCGAGGATCTCCTGCTTGGCCAGGGGCCCTCCCTTGGTGACCGTGAGCACCGCTTCGGCCAGTGACATGTCTTTGGCCGTCCGCTGCCGCGGCCCCGGGCGAGCGGATCTCTCGGCGGGGGCGGCTGGAGCCGCAACGGGAGCCACCGTCGCGGTCGCGGCGGCCAGAGTTCCCAAGGCCGCGTTGATGCTGGCGAGCTCGTCTTGAACCTCCACCTGGCGCTTCAGGAGAGAGGCTCTGAGTTGAGTGAATTCCTTGAGAATATTTTTCATGTGCGTCCGCAGACTGAGGCCAAAGGCGGCGTGACTTCAATCAGTTTGAGGGCGCAAAGCGAAGGGTTATCGAACGCGGCGTTGCATTTTGCCCGGCAAAGTATCCGGTGCTCGGAATACACGGAGGTCATTCCCATCTGAGATCGGGTGCGATGTTTTGTCGCCAGACAATTCCGGGCTGAGGTTGCCTTGCCCCTGAGAGCCTGCGGTGATGAGGTGATGCCTGCTCTCGACCGCTCTCAGCGAAAACATCCCCGCCTTCCGCTCAAGGGGCATCCGGCTGCGCTCCCAGTTCCGCGAAAAAGTGGCGCAGGTGGGCGGGGATATAGTCATTCAAGCTGTTGGGGCCGCCCACGGACATCCAGCCATTGCCGGATCGAATGGTTATATTGAACGTGCTGTCAGGGTGACGCACGACCGAGAAGGTCCGCGGTTCGGGTGGAGGGCCTCCCGATGGGGCATGGGTCCAGCCGAATTGCTCCTGCACCCAGCCCTGAGCCGTCTCAAGCAGCAGTTCCGAGCGTTGCGGACCGAGATATTCCCTCACCGCGGTTTCAAACCGTTCGCGCAGGTGGGCGCCGAGTTCCGGCATTGGCTCCACGAGGATCGTGACTTTGTCCCCTTCCGCCTCGGCGATGCCCTGGAGATGTTCGTCGGTGCGCTCCGCATGGGCAGCTTCCTCGGTGCGAAACTCGGTGATCAGGCCATTCAGCGTTTGGTTCAACGCCGCCACCTGTTCGGGAGACGCGGCCAGCACTCGGGCAACGCCCGCGTTCAGGGCGCCATCGGAGCCGAAGGGCTGCACCGGAAACTTCGGGAGCAGCTTCTTGTTGATCCACACATAGGGCGACTCCGCATTCCAGTCGGGCAGCGTGGCGGGTGGATGGGCCCAGCGCGCTTCAGGCTCCGCGACGGCGAAATCACGGGCCAGCAGGGCAGCGCGGGCGCTCGTCGCATCGCGCTCCGCTCGCTGGGCCGCCAGGTCGTGACGCAGCGCGTCCAGCCGCAACCGGGCTTCCTCCGTCCGGTTGCGGGTCTCGGCGACCTGCTTCGCCAGGGTCTCCGCAGACCGCCGCAGGGCGCGAAGCTGTCGCGCCTGCCCTACGCCGATCCACACGGCCAAACCCAGCACGAGGGCGACGGGGGTAAAACGGTTCAGGCGCATAAGAAAGAGAGGGATGGAAGGAAATGGCCGGCGGTTGTTCCGAATCCGTGCTGCGTCTTGGGCTATGGATTCCCGGCCTTGGCGGCCGCCTCGCGCGCGAGTTCCGCCGCGCGGTCGGCCATCGCCTGGTCAATCCAATCCTGGAGATAGGGCCTCAGGTAGCCGGGAATGTCCGCGATCTGGATGGAAGCGAATATGGAACCGCTCTTCGCGGTCATGCCCCAGCCGAGGAACGCCTCGCCCTCTGCCTGGCCGGAATTATTGTAAAAGCTCAGGCGATGGTCCTGGTCATAGACGGCCATCCAGGAATTGAAGCCGCCCCGCTGGTCGTCCACAGGCATCCAGTCCTGCAGCGAGCGGGTGAACAGTTCGAGCCGATCCGGATCCAGGATGGCACCCAGGTCCGCAAAGAGATCCTGCCGCAGCGCGGCCACGGTGTCCTTGAGTCCCGTCACCTCGAAGACGCGGACCTCCTCCGGCTTGCGTCCACTGAGATCCCGTTCTTCGGGTTCAACCGGACGAATGGCCGTCGCCTGCGCCGCATGATAGGCGGCCAGGAATCGGTGGAGCGCCGCCTGAACGCCGGCGCTTTCGCTTTCGGTGAACTGGAGCGCGGCCTGGATCTGTTCGGTCAATTCGCCCCGTCTGTTGGCCACGCCCCTCAGAGGAAGCTGGCGCAGCATCGCCTTCGGGACCCGCGCGACGGGTGAGGCATCGTCCCACCGATACGGCGGGGGCGCGGCCGCGCGCTGGGTTTCGAGCGCGGCCAGGCGGATGGCGGCGTCGGCGGTGTCAGCCTGGGCGCGCTGCCATGCGGCGCGGAGGCGGTCCGTTTCGGCGTCGGCGTCGGCCAGCGCGGACTGCTGCTCGGCCAGTTGCGCCGCCAGGGTGTGATGGGCTTGCTGCGTCTCGCTGCGGGCGTGCCATTGCCAGCCCAGAGGGATGGCGGCCAGCAGCGCGCAGACCACGGCGGTCTGAGTTTTCGTGAGGGCCATAAGTTGAAGCAGGACCAGGGAGAAGCCGCCCGCCGCCCCGCCGGAGGCGAGGCCGGCGCTGGACGCGGAAGCGGCCAACCCGGCCGGCACCGCGGGCGCGGCCTTGACCGCGTGGGTGAGCAGGGCCGAACCGGCGGCGGAGGGGACCGCAAATCCGCGGGCGCGGAAGAAATTCGCCAGCCGTTCCAGCGCGCGGGAAACCCGCTTGCGCGCGGCGTCTTCGTCCACGCCCAGCAGGGAGCCGACTTCGCGCAGGCTGCGTTCTTCGAGGAAACGCAGCACCAACGCCAGGCGGTCCGGCTCCCGCAGGTGCAGGAGCCCCTCATCCAGCAGCGGCGTAAGTTCCTCCGCCGGCGAGACGCCGTCGTGTTGCAGCGTGGCCATGGCGGCGGCCACTTCCTCCCGTCGCTGGCGGCGGAGTTCCGCCCGGATGCGCGCCTTGGCCTCCAAAATCGCCGTGCGATGCAGCCAGCCCGCCAGCGTCTCGTGACCGGCGAGTCGCGGGGCCTTGCGCGCCAGCGCCACGAAGACGTTCTGGGTGATTTCCTCCGCGACCCCGGAATCGCCGACCTGCCGGAACGCGGCAGCGAACACGAGGTTCACATGCCGCGCGACCAGCGCGCGGAACGCCGCCTCGGAGCCCTCGCGGGCATAGGTGCTGACGAGTTCGCGATCAGGCGCGGCGGATTCCATTTCGGCCTCCACACTGCCGCCGGAAGGCGAAACCGGACAGGATAGGATGGCCTCTCGGTCTGGCGGTTTGAGCCCGGTTCGCGTGTCCCCAGGGGCGCATACTTGCCAATCCGGGTCCACCCGTGGCACTTCCTCCGAGGGGAAGCGATGGCCTCCCACCCTGGGCGCGTGTCGCGCCCTTCGGGAAGCTGCGATGAATCTGGATCGTCCCAATATGCCCGAGGAGGTTTCGAACGAATGGGGCCGGCTGGCCATCGCCTCGGTCGCGGCGGGTGTCGGCACCGGGTTCATGGCCGCGGCCTTTCGCCTGCTGCTGGCCCACACCGACGAGTGGCGCACTGCCGCATTGTCCGTCGCGGGACGGCAGGGTCTCACGGGATTCCTCGCTGCGGTGGTTGTCCTTTCGGGAGTGGCGGCGCTGGCGGCCACGCTGGTCCGGCGCCTTTCTCCGGCGGCGGCTGGCAGTGGCATCCCGCAGGTGGAAGCGACCCTCGCGGGCAGGATGCCGCTGCCGTCACCGCTTATCCTGCCGGTGAAATTCCTCGGAGGCTGGCTGGCGATCGGGGGCGGATTGGCGCTCGGACGCGAAGGTCCCAGCGTGCAGATGGGCGCCAGTCTCGGGGGCCTTTTCGGACGCTGGTTCCACCTCAGGGCCTCCGATGCCATGGCTGTGATCGCCGCCGGCGGCGGCGCCGGCCTGGCCACCGCCTTCAACGCGCCCATCGCGGGAGCGGTGCTGGTGTTGGAAGAACTGGTGCGGCGGTACGATCCGCGCGTGGCCGTAGCGGCGCTCGGCGCCTCGGGCGGCGCCATTGCCGTGGCGCGACTACTGCTTGGCCCGGATCCCGACTTCACCGTGCCCGCGATTCCATTCCCCGGGGCCGGAAGCGCGATTGGCTTTTTGGTCCTGGGCCTCGTCTGCGGTCTTCTGGCCATCGTCTATCAGCGCGCCCTCCTCGCCACACTCGGCCTCGCCGGACGCCTGAAACGCCTGCCCGTCGAACTCCGCGCCGCACTCGTGGGCGCGGTCGTGGCGGGCGCCGGCTGGTGGAGCCCCTCCTGGATCGGCGGTGGCGATCCGTTGACCCAGGCGGCGTTGCTGGGCACGCCGTCCCTGGGCGGCCTGCCCCTGCTGCTCGGCGTGCGCTTTCTCTTGAGCGTGATTTCCTATGCCGCAGGCACGCCCGGCGGATTGTTTGCGCCCCTGCTGGTGCTCGGATCCCAGGCCGGACTCCTGGTTGGGGCCGGGCTTCACGGGCTTTATCCGGCGATGGATCTGCCCGCCACGGCCTACGCCCTGGCGGGCATGGCCGCCCTGTTCGCCGGCGTGGTGAAGGCGCCGGTCACCGGTTTGATTCTTGTGACCGAACTGACCGGGAGCACCTCGCTCCTCCTTCCCATGCTGGCAGCGAGTTTCACCGCCATGCTGGTCACGGCCTGGAGCGGAACGCCCGCCATTTACGACGCCCTTGGCCAGGTCCAGCGGCCTTCCAGATCGGACGGACCCTCCGGAAACTGAAAAACCTGCACATCCGTAACCTCCACCGCAGCGTGTTTAGAATGGCTGTGGAGAACGTGGGAAGCTCCTGGCGCGTGTGGGCTTCCCGCGTTCCCCGTCGTTCGTCCACAAGCGCCGCGGGTCTGAATGGGGTCGCGGGTGGAACGCGACCCTACCAGCTTTAACCCGCGCCGCCTGCCGCGGACTTTTTGGGGTCGCCTTTGAGCAGCGCGATGGCGTAGTCGCGATTGAGGCGGGCGATGAAGTCGAGGGAGATTTCCTTGGGGCAGACGGCTTCGCAGGAGCCGGTGACGGTGCAGGCGCCGAACCCCTCGCGGTCCATCTGGTCCACCATGGCCCGTACCCGGCGGTAGCGCTCGGGTTGGCCCTGCGGCAGCAGGCCGAGATGCGAGACCTTGGCCGCCACGAAGAGCATGGCGCTGGCATTCTTGCACGCCGCCACGCAGGCGCCGCAGCCGATGCACTGCGCGGCGTCCATGGCCAGATCCGCATTCTCCTTCGGCACCAGGATGCAATTGGCGTCGGGCGCGGCGCCGGTGCGCACCGAAATGAAGCCGCCGGCATGCTGGATGCGGTCGAAGGACTTCCGGTCGCAGACCAGGTCCTTGATGATCGGAAACGGCCGGGCCCGCCAGGGCTCGACCACCACTTCCTCGCCGTCCTGAAAGCTGCGCATATAGGTCTGGCAGGTGGCGACGGCGCGGTGGGGTCCGTGCGGCTTGCCGTTGATCACCAGCGAGCAGGTGCCGCAGATGCCTTCGCGGCAGTCGTGGTCGAAGGCGATGGGCTCCTCGCCGCGATTGGCGAGGTCCTCGTTGACCACATCGAGCATCTCCAGGAAGGACATGTTCGGGTTCAACTCGGGCGTGGCGTAGGTCCGAAATTCGCCGGACGCCGCACCGTTCTTCTGCCGCCAGACTTTGAGTTGGATCTTCATGTCAAAAGGCCGGGAAATCGCAGGACTTACTTGTACGAGCGGGTGCTCATCTTCACCTCCTCATAGACGAGGGGTTCCTTGTTGAGGACGGGTTCGCGGCCGGGGCCGGCGTATTCCCAGGCGGCCACGAAGGCGAATTGGTCGTCGCGGCGCTTTACATCGCCGGCGTTGACCAATCCCTGCTGCACCTCGGGATCCGCCGCGGTGTACTGGTATTCCTCGCGGAAATGCCCGCCGCAGCTCTCCTCGCGCATCAGCGCGTCGCGACACATCAGTTCGCCCAGATCCAGGAAGTCGGCCACGCGGCCGGCCTTCTCCAGGCTTTGGTTCCATTCCCCGGCTTCGCCGGAGACCCGGAGATCGGTGCGGTATTCCTCCCGGAGCGCGTGGATCGCCTGGATCGCCTTTTCGAGTCCGGCCCGGGTCCGCGCCATGCCGCATCCCTCCCACATAATGTGTCCCAATTCCTTGTGGAAGGAGTCGGGGGTGCGCTTCCCCTTGAGGGAGAGCAGGCGGCTGATCTCCCGGCGCACCGCGGTCTCCGCTTCGACGAAGGTCGGGGCATCGGCGGCCGGCCGCTGCCCGGGCTTCTGGGTGGCCAGGTAGCTGGAGATGGTCGCGGGGAGCACGAAGTAGCCGTCGGCCAGCCCCTGCATGAGCGCCGAGGCGCCGAGGCGGTTGGCGCCATGGTCGGAAAAGTTCGCCTCCCCGAGCACGAAGAGCCCCGGAACGTTGCTCATGAGACCGTAATCCACCCACAGTCCGCCCATGGTGTAGTGGACCGCCGGATAGATCCGCATCGGGACTTTGTAGGCGTCCTCATTCGTGATCTCGTGGTACATCGCGAACAGGTTGCCATAGCGCTCCCGGATGCGGTCCTCGCCGAGCCGCCGGATGGACTCGGAAAAGTCGAGATAGACGCCGCGGCCGGTCGAGCCGACGCCCCGGCCGTCGTCGCACTGGTACTTCGCCGCGCGGCTGGAAACGTCGCGGGGGGCCAGGTTGCCGAAGGCGCCGTACATCCGCTCCAGGAAATAGTCCCGGGCGTCCTCGGGAATGTCCGCGGGATTCTTGCCGCAGTCCTCCTTCCGCTTGGGCACCCAGATGCGCCCGTCGTTGCGGAGCGATTCCGACATCAGCGTCAGCTTCGACTGGTAGTCGCCGCTGACCGGAATGCAGGTCGGATGGATTTGGGTGAAGCACGGATTGCCGAAACAGGCGCCGCGCTTGTAAGCGCGCCAGATGGCGGTGGTATTGGCGCCCCGGGCATAGGTGGAGAGGTTGAAGACGTTGCCGTAGCCGCCGGTGGCCAGCACCACGGCGTCCCCATTGTGCCGGGTGATCTCCCCCGTCTGGAGATTCCGCACCACGATGCCCTTGGCATGCCCGTCCACCACCACCAGATCCAGCATCTCCGAATGGGTGTAGGACTTCACCCCGCCGGCGCCGATCATCTTGCACAGGGCGGAATAGGCGCCGAGGAGCAGTTGCTGTCCGGTCTGGCCGCGAGCGTAGAAGGTCCGGCTCACCTGCGCGCCGCCGAAGGAGCGGTTGTCGAGCAGGCCGCCGTATTCGCGGGCGAAGGGCACGCCTTGGGCGGCGCATTGGTCAATGATCTGGACCGACACTTCGGCCAGGCGATGGACGTTGGCCTCGCGCGCCCGAAAGTCGCCGCCCTTGATGGTGTCGTAGAACAGGCGGCGCACGGAATCGCCGTCATTCTGATAATTCTTCGCCGCATTGATGCCGCCCTGGGCGGCCACGGAGTGGGCGCGGCGGGGGGAATCGTGAAAGACGAAGTTATGCACCTCGTATCCCAGTTCGGCGAGGGTGGCCGAGGCGCTGGCGCCGGCGAGGCCCGCCCCCACGACCAGGACCTTGTACTTCCGCTTGTTGGCCGGGTTGATGAGCTTGGACTCGAACTTGTACCGTTCCCATTTGCCGCTCAGGGGACCGGACGGAATGCGGGGATTCAGCGTGGCCATGTCAGCGAACAACCTCCTCTCCCCCTGCGACCGCGACCGATGCCGTCATCGCGGAGTTGCGTGCCTGATCCACGTAGGATCGCCCCAGGCCTCCCAGCACCGCGACCGGAATGGAGGCGTAGCCGAGGAACAATGCGATGCTCGCCACCCGCGCCGCCAGCACGACCCGGGGCCACCAGACACTGTTGCGGAGGCCGAGGGATTGGAACAGGGCGGACAGCCCGTGGCTCAGATGCATGAACAGCAGCGCTTGGGCAAACAGGTAGAAGAGGGAAACCCACCAGATCTGAAAACCGCGGATCATCATCGCGTACACGTCATGGGTGCGCACCCCGCCGGGAAGCCGGGTTTCCAGGCGGCGGAAATCCACGCCCCCGTTCACCGCCGGAACCAGCGCGGTGAACTGCAGCAGGTGGTAGATCACGAACGCCAGCACCACCAGGCCGCTGACCAGCATGATGCGGGATGCCGCGGAGGCGCCGTATGGGGTGCGCACGCCGGCATACGGGACCGGGCGAGCGGCGCGGTTTTGCCGGGCGAGCGACACCGCGGAGGCAATGTGGCCGCCGACAATCACCAACAGTCCGATCCGCGCCCCCCACACCAGGCCCGGCTTGCTCTTGAGAAAATGCGCGTAGGCGTTGATGAGGTCGGGGGCGCCGAACACCTGGAGGTTCCCCGCCAGGTGGGCCACCAGGAACAGGAAAAGCAGCGCCCCCGTCAGCGCCATGACAAACTTGCGCCCAAGGGAGGACCGCCAGAAGTGTTCCATCACGTTCATGAGATTGCCTGCAGTGCCCGAGGCAACTGCATTAGCGAGCATGAAACGGATACTGCCACGCGCCGTCAACGCGGGGCGCAGAGTATAAGGGAGCCTTCCGCGGGCCGTTAGTGGGCGTTCGTAAGGGAGCGGACCTCCGAGGGGAAACCCGCGGTCAGGCGTCCGCGCACCCGGATCTTGCCGTGCGCGAGCGCTGCCACCACGTCGGGATACAACCGGCGCTCCGCCTCCTGAATCCTCGCATGGAGGGTTTCGGCCGTGTCGCCGTCCTGCACCGGCACCGCCCGCTGGGCGATGATGGCCCCGGTATCCACCCCCTGATCCACAAAGTGGACGGTGCAGCCGGTCACTTTTACGCCGTAGTCGAGCGCCTGCTTCCAGGCTGCAAGCCCGGGAAACGACGGCAGGAGGGAGGGATGAATGTTGACGACCCGGCCCTCGAAGGCCCGCAGGAATTCCCCTTTGAGAATCCGCATAAATCCTGCCAGCAGGATCCAGTCCGCCCCCGCCTCCCGCAGCGCCGCGATATACGCGGCCTCCGCCGCCTCGTCGAACTTGGTCCGGAACCCGCCGGGATCCAGGTGCCGGAACGGAATCCCGCGATCCGCCGCGTGCTTCAGGATCCCCGCGCCGGGCACATCGCTCAACACCAGCGCCACCCGGGCCGGAATCTGCCCCGCATCAATCGCCTCCGCGATGGCGACGAAGTTGGATCCCTTGCCGGACCCGAGCACGGCAAGACGACAGGGCGAAGAACTGGCCACGCAGAGAGGGTAACCGCAGGGAGCGCCCGGAGCGCAAAGATTCCTTGGAGGAGGCTCGCCGACACCTGCGGGAGGCCCACTGATTGGTCAGCTCCATGCCTGACGCCAAGGGCGCAAAGGACGCAAAGGAAAGGGAGTCCTGGATGAAGGCCAAACAGAGGACCTGGCACTCTGTCGTTGTCCCTGTCGCCGTTCCCCCCGCCTTTGGCCGGCCTGAAAGGCCTGGAGATCCCAGCCCGGGGCTGCGGCCAACGGTCGCTGCCCCGGGTCTGGGCCGATGGAAGGATTCTGCGCCCTGAAGGGGCGCCGGAGGGAGGGAGGGGACCAGAGGACCTGGCACTCTGTCGTTCCCCGCCTACCTTTCTCTGCGTCTCCACGCCTCTGTGGTGAACATCCTCTGCGGCCTTTGCGTGAGACTGAAATCGCATCGCCGAAGACGCACTCGGCCCGGTGGGTCCTCTGTCGGACTGGAGAAACTGAATGCCGCATTGCCCTCGGGACGTCCGTTGGTAGCGTTTTTCGCACTGATCATGCTTCGCCTCCCGTTCTCGCTGTCTGCCGCCGCCTTCACCGTCCTGATCGCCTCCGCGGTCCTGGGCGCCCCGCCCGAGCGCCTCGATCTGAAACCCGGCGACCACGTCGCGCTGATCGGCAACGCGCTGGCAGACCGGATGCAACATACCGGCCATTTCGAGACCCTGGTGGCCGCGCAGCAACCCGAGCGCCATCTGGTCTTCCGGAATCTCGCGGTGTCCGGGGACGAGGTGGTCACCCGCCATCGCTCCGAAAACTTCGGATCCCCCGACGACTGGCTCACACGGGTCAAGGCGGACGTCCTCCTGGCCTTCTTCGGATTCAACGAATCCTTCCGCGGCCCGGAAGGAGTCCCGCAGTTCAAAAAGGACCTCGAGGCCTTCATCCGCCACACCCGCGCCCAGAACTACAGTGGCCAGGGCGCGCCCCGCCTGGTGCTGGTGTCACCCATCGCCGCCGAAAAGGTGTCCGATCCCAGCATCCAGGACCCCGCGCCGCTCAATGCGAACCTTCGGCTCTACACCGAGGCCATGGCCGAGGTCGCCCGGGCCAACGACATCCAGTTCGTCAATCTGTTCGACGCCTCGCAGGCGCTCTACGCGGATGCCGCCCGGCAGGGCCGCGCGCTGACCTTCAACGGATTCCTGCTCACCGACGCCGGCGATCGCGCCCTGGCGCCGGTGCTGTATCGCGGCCTTTTTGCCGAGGCGCCTCCCGGCGGGGACCGCGAGCGGTTGCGTGCCGCCATCAATGAGAAGAATCACCAATGGCACCAGCGGTACCGGACCGTGGACGGCTACAATGTGTACGGCGGACGCTCCGCGCTGGCCTACCAGCCGGGCAAGGGGCCGTTCATCTCGGATCGCAATCCGCCCGAGCCCTACATCTCCAACTACCAGGTCATGCAGCAGGAGATGTCCGTGCGCGACGCCATGACCGCCAACCGCGACCGGCGCGTCTGGGCGGTTGCCGCCGGCGGGGACCCGGAGATTGACGACAGCAACCTGCCCCAGGTCACTCAGGTCCCCACTAACAAACGCGGCAGCAACGAGGACGGCTCCTTCACCTTTCTCGGAGGCGAGGAGGCCATTGAAAAGATGACCGTGCATCCGGGCATGAAGGTAAATCTGTTCGCCGCCGAGGATCGGTTTCCCGAACTGGCGAATCCGGTTCAAATGGCCTGGGACACCCGCGGACGCCTGTGGGTCGCCGTTTGGCCCAACTACCCGGAGCGCACGCCCGACAGCAAGGAGGGCGACAGCCTGCTGATCTTTGAGGATACCGACGCCGACGGCCGGGCGGACAAGATGACCCGCTTCATCGGCGACCTGAACTGCCCGACCGGATTCCAGTTCTACAAGGACGGCGTGCTCATCATGCAGGCGCCCGATCTGTGGTTCGTCCGGGATACCGACGGCGACGGCAAGGCGGACTGGAAGGAACGCGTGCTGATGGGGATGGATTCCGCCGACAGCCACCACACCGCCAATGCCATCTGCCTCGACCCCGGCGGGTCCATCTACCTCAGCGACGGCGTGTTTCACCGCACCCAGGTGGAAACCGCCCGCGGACCCGTCCGCAACGACGACGGAGCGATTTATCGCTTCGAGCCGCGGACCGGGCGCTTTGAAACCTACGTGGCCTACGGCTTCGCAAACCCTCACGGCCGGGTGTTCGACTACTGGGGCAACGACCTCATCACCGATGCCACCGGCAACAACACCTACTTCGCCCCCGCCTTCAGCGGTCACATTGATTATCCGAAGAAGCACTCCGGGATGCGGGAATTCTGGGACCGCCCCTCCCGCCCCTGCCCCGCCACCGGCATTCTGTCCAGCCGGCACTTCCCTGATGAATTCCAGGGCAACTTCCTCAATCTGAATGTGATCAGCTTCCAGGGCGTTTACCGGGTGAAGGTCAGCGAGCAGGGTTCCGGACTGAAGGGCGAGACGATGCCCAACCTGATTTCGTCCACCGATCCGAACTTCCGTCCCATCGCCATCAGCATTGGACCCGACGGCGCGATTTACTTCTGCGACTGGCATAAGCCGCTGATCGGCCACATGCAGCACCACATCCGCGATCCGAACCGCGACTCGGTGCACGGCCGGGTTTATCGCATCACCTATGAGGGACGTCCCCTGAGGACCCCGGTGAAGATCCATGGCCAGGCCATCGAACAACTGCTGGACCTGCTCAAGGAACCCGAGAACGACACCCGCGAGCTGGCCAAGATCGAGCTGGGGGCTCGCGACACCGAGGCGGTGGTGAATGCCGTCCAGCGCTGGGTGGCCGGACTGGATGCCGCGGATCCCAACTACCAGCACCACCTGATGGAGGCATTGTGGGTCCATCAATGGCACAACGCGGTGGACCGCGAGTTGCTCCAGCGCCTGCTGAAATCCCCCGAGCCCCGGGCCCGCGCCGCCGCGGCGCGTGTGCTGTGCTACTGGCGCGACCGGGTTCCGGAGGCCTTGGAGTGGTTCGGGACGGTTGCGGAGGATCCCTCGCCCCGGGTGCGCCTGGAGGCGGTGCGCGCCGCGAGTTTCTACCGGACCCCCAAGGCGGTGGATGTCGCCCTGGCGATCCGGAAGCTGCCCACCGACTACTATCTCGACTACACGCTGGGCGAAACGCTGCGCCAGTTGGAACCGGTCTGGCGCGGCGCCATCGCCTCGGGCACGCCGATCGCCCAGGGGAATCCCGCCGGGTTCAGCCTGCTGATTGACCGCTTGAGCACCGCGGAACTGTTGAAGGCGCCGCGGATTCCGGAGGTGCTGCAGGCTCTGCTGCAGCGCGCGGACGTTTCCGATGCGGACCGGAGCGTCGTCCTCGACGACCTGGCCGGCGCCCGGGGCACTTCCCGCATGGTGGAACTCCTGGCCGCCATTGACACCGCCCAGCAGTCGAACCCGGCCGCCGCCGGCGTGCTGGCCCGGCAACTGGCAATCCAGAACGCCTCCGATCTCAAGGGCATCGCCTCGCGCCTCACCGCCTTGTCGCAATCCGGCGGCAGCGCCGAGGTCCGGCAGGCCTCCTGGGCCGCGCGCGCCCTCGCCGACGGCTCCTTTGACACGGTCTGGACGGAAGCCTCGAAATCCCCGGGCGCCCTAATGGATCTGCTGAATGGAATTCCCCTGCTGACCGACGCCGACTTCCGGGCCAAGGCCATGCCGCAGGTGCGTCCGCTGCTGGCGGAGTTCCCGCCCGAACTCGCCGCCGCTGCGAAGGCGAATGCCGGACAGGATGGACGCTACGTGCGCATCGAACTGCCCCGCCGTGGCACCCTCACCCTGGCCGAGGTGCAGGTGATGAGCGGTGGACGCAACATCGCCGGCTCGGGCCAGGCCAAACAGTCCAGCGTCTCCAATGGCGGCGTCGCTTCCCGGGCCATTGACGGGCGGACCGAAGGCTCGTTTGGCAACGGCAGCCAGACCCATTCCGACGAGAACGAAGACCATCCCTGGTGGGAACTCGATCTCGGAGGGGCGCGCCCCGTCGAATCCATCGTCGTGTGGAACCGGACCGAAGGCCCGCTCGGCAAGCGATTGGACGGCTTCACCCTGACCGTGCTCGATTCCGGACGGCGCGAGGTCTTCCAGAAGAAAGGCATCCCGGCGCCGGCGGAAAGCGTGTCGGTACCGGTGGGCGGCGATTCCCTCACGGCGCTCCGCCGGGCCGCGATCCAGGCCAGCGTGAGCATGAACAGCGAGCCGGAGGCGGTCTTTGCCGCGCTGGCCGGATTGATCGCGCGCGGGGAGTTGGTGCCCGAGGCCGCCCGGGCGCTCCGCAGCCTGCCCCGCGCCACCTGGCCCAGGGATCCGGCGGCCGCCGCCGCCCGCGGCCTGGGTGCCTGGGCTCGAACCATTCCGGCCGCCGAGCGTTCCGGACAGGACTTCGTCGAAAGCGTGCAGACCGCAGGAGACCTGGCCGGGTTCCTGCCCGCGGACGAGGCCGCTGCGCTGCGCAAGGAATTGCGCGGGCTGGGCGTGTCCGTCTTCGTGCTGCGGACCGTGCGGGAGCAGATGCGCTACGATGCTCCCAGGCTCGTGGTCGAAGCCGGCAAACCCTTCGAGGTCATCCTGGAGAACGACGACTTCATGCCGCACAACGTCGTCTTCGTCGCGCCCGGCCAGCGGGAGCGGATTGCGACGCTGGCGGCCGAGATGCGTCCGGACCAACTGGATTCTCAGGGCCGCGCCTACCTGCCCAAGGAGTTCCCCATCCTGGGCGCCAGCCGCATGCTGGACTCCGGCCGGCGGGAAACCCTCAAGCTCACCGCGCCCACGACGCCGGGCGAATACGAATATGTGTGCACCTTCCCCGGGCACTGGACCCTGATGTGGGGCACCCTGGTCGTGACCTCGGACGTGGACGCCTACCTGGCGGCGCATCCGCAGGTCACCCCGGCAGGCGCTCCGCGGGAGTGATCTCTGTATTTCTCGGGGAGCACACGCGCCTCGCGTGTTGGCCGGGGCGCCCTCGCCCTGGCCGCAGCGCGTCGCCGCGAACTAGACGCGCCGACCACTCCACACGCCCCGAGCGGACGGCGAGGGCTCGTCGCGAAGCGACACATCCACTTGCAGTCCTGTCTTCCCTCCCGCGGCACGCGAGGCGCGTGTGCTCCCCACTTCGATCCGCTGCGGCCATCGCGTCCTTTGCGTGAGACTCACGCCATGGGCGCAAAAGCCACAGAGGAGGGAACTGCCCCCTTCACGCTCGCCGTTCGCGGATGGCGGCCACGATGTCGGCGATGACTTCAGCGCGCGGCTTGGCGCCCTGGGGTCCCTTGCTGTGGAGCCGGACGGAAACCTGTCCGGCCTCCAAATCGCGGCCGCCGATGACCAGCATGGTGTGCACACGGGCCTTCTCGGCGTCTGCGACCTTGGCCTTGATCGGATCGGTCCCGAAATCGCCCTCCACCCGAACGAACTGCGCGCGCAGCTCCGCAAGAATGCCTTTGGCGTAGTCCACCAGCGGCGCCTCGTCGCCGAGCGTCAGGATCCGCACCTGCTCCGGCGCCAGCCAGAGCGGGAAGTTGCCCGCATAGTGCTCGATGAGAAAACCGATGAACCGCTCGTGGGTGCCCAGCGGCGCCCGGTGGATGCACAGCGGCGTCTTGTCGGTATTGTCCCGGTCCCGGTAGGTCAGGCCGAAGCGCTTGGGCACCGCGAAATCCACCTGGTTGGTGGCGATGGTGAATTCGCGTCCGATGGCACTCCAGACCTGTACGTCAATCTTCGGACCGTAGAACGCCGCCTCGTTGGCCACCTCGACATAGTTGATCCCCGACTCGATCAGGACGCGACGCACCATGTCCTCGGTCTGCTTCCACAGCTCCGGCTCGTTGACGAACTTCTGTCCCAGCCGCGCCGGATCGTGCGTACTGAAGCGCATCTGATAGCGGTCGAGTCCGAAGATCTTGAAATACTTCAGGTACATGTCGTTCACCGCCCGAAACTCGTCGGCGAACTGCTCGGCGGTGCAGTAGAGGTGCGCGTCGTTCATGTTCATCGCGCGCACACGCATGAGCCCGAACAGCTCGCCCGACTGCTCGTAGCGGTAGCAGGTGCCGTACTCCGCCATGCGCAACGGCAGGTCGCGATAGCTCCGCGATTCCGCCGCGAAGATGCGGTGGTGATGCGGGCAGTTCATGGCTTTGAGGTAATAGCGTCCGCCGAGAAAGGTGATCTCGGTCTCGATTCGGGCGATGTCGCGGGTCAGTTGTTCAGTGGTGAGCCCCGCCGTATTGGCTGCCGTGGCCTGCGCCATTCCATCACGGAGCCGGATCAAGTCCGCGCGGCGCTCCTGCAATTTCTCCCGCAGCTTTCGCTCATCTTCTTCGAGCATCTCCATCGGGGGGAACATGGACTCTACATAATACGGCAGATGCCCCGACGTGGTGTACATCTTCTCCTTCGCGAGATGCGGGGTGCGGACGCGGACGTACCCGGCCTGAAACTCGGTTTCCTTGGCCAGCTTCTCCAATTCCTCCACCAGAACGCCCCCCTTGGGCAGCCAGAGTACGAGTCCGGGACCGACGTATTCCGCGTCGAAGGCGAAGAGTCCCATCTCCGCGCCGATGCGGCGGTGGTCCCGCTTCTTCGCCTCCTCCTGAAGCGTCACCCAGGCCTCCAGTTCGTCCCGGGTCTTGAACGCCGTGCCGTAGAGGCGCTGGAGCTGCGGGTTCTTCTCGTTGCCTTTGAAATAGGCGCTGGCCAGCTTGAGCAGCTTGACCGCGCCCGGCTTCACGTTGCCGGTGCGCATCACGTGCGGACCGGCGCACAGGTCCACAAACTCCCCGTTCTGGTAGAAGCTGATCGCCTCGCCCTCCGGGATGTCGCCGAGACGCTGCACCTTGAAGACCTGGCCGCGCGACTCGAACCAGGCCCGCGCCTCGTCGCGGGTCTTGATGCTCTTCTCGAAGACCTGGTTCTCCTTGATGACCTTGCGCATCTCCTCCTCGATGCGCGGGAAATCCTCGGGCGAGAAACGGTGGGCGAGATCGAAGTCGTAGTAGAAGCCCTCGTCCGTGGGCGGACCGATGTCGAGCCGGGCGTCGGGCCAGATCCGCAGCACGGCGGTGGCCAGGATATGGGCACAGGAATGGCGCAGGCGCATCAACTCGTCCATCTGCGCCCGCTGATCCAGCGTCATCCTCTGGACCTCGGACTTGGCGGATTCGAACGGTTTGGATGGATCGTTGGGCTGGGGGTCGGCAGAGGACATGGGAAAGGGGGAGGGATCAGTGAGCAGTGATTAGTCGTCGGTGAGCGGTCGGGCTGGGAGACGGCACAATACGGCTCCGCTGGTCTGAACAAACGATGGAAACTCGTGCAGAAATAAAAACGCCTCGGACCGGATCGGGCACGAGGCGTGGAAGCGTCCGCTGCAACGGGCAGCAGACGCTAGGTCGTAGTCGTCAGAACGAATGCGACAGAAATCACGGGGCCAATAGAGCCCAAACCATGGTCCGGTCGCAACTCGATTTTCCGGGCCCAAGGCGCAGAGAACCCTGGCGCCCTCGCAAAGGCCGCGGAGGATGCAGTGGAACGAGAGCGGGCAACGACAACCATTCGAATCCCACGCAGAGGAAGGATTCAGAAGAGAATTTCCTACCTTGGCGTCCTTGGCGTGAGGCTCTCTTCTGTTTCGTCCCCTCCCCTACTGTCCCCTCAGCGTCTCCGCGCCTCGGTGCTGAAAATCCTCCCGGTGTCGGGAACGACAGAGTGCCAGGTCACTCTGCGTCTCGGTTCCTTCGCGCCCGTTGCGTGAGGCTTGGGCAGGGGCGCCCCGCGTTCTCGTCGCCCAAAGGCCAGAAGCCTCGACGGGCTCGCCGTCCTCCCCCTACTCTGAACGGGTGGTCCACATGCGTCGCCTCCGGTGGGTTTCGATCACTCTCGGGTGGCTTGTCACATTGCTCCTCCTGCACTTCACCGGCCTGCCGGCCATCGGATCTGTCTCGGTGGGACTGTCCGGCGGTTCCCCCTTCGATTCCGGCGAACTGCTTCTCGGGGAACTGAACTGCACGGCCTGCCACCCGGCATCCGAGGCGATTTCCCGGCGGCTGCAATCGCGCGCCGCACCGCGCCTCGGAACCAACGGCATTCGGCTCGCTCCCGGATGGATCCGCTCCTGGCTCGCCAATCCCGCGGCTTCCAAACCCGGCTCCTTGATGCCGGATCTCCTGCATGGGTTGCCGGAGGCCGAGCGCCTGGAGGCCATCGAGTCGCTGACGCAGTTCCTGGTGTCCGTTCAACCGGCGGGTCCGGCCGCGCCGGTCAGCGCGGATCCGGCCCGCGCCGAGGCCGGACAGAAGCTTTACCATTCCCTCGGTTGCGCCGCCTGCCACGCCCCGATGGAACCGGGCTCGTCCAGCGCCGAGGCGCTTCGGGAGGCCCAGGCCAATGCCATCCCGCTGGGAGACTTGGCCCGGAAGTATCCCGCCGGGGAATTGATCCGGTTCCTCCGCGATCCCGCGGCGCACCGTCCCGCCGGACGCATGCCCTCGCTGAACCTGAGCGACGCCGAGGCGACCGACCTGGCGGTGTACCTCCTCCGCGACCAACTGGCCGTGCCCGCGGCCGACGCCGAGCCGGTGCCCGGCCTCCGCTGGGATTACTTTGAAGGCGATTTCCGCCGCTGCGCAGACCTCGCCAAAGCGTCTCCGGTGGCCTCCGGCGTCGCCGAGCGCATCCGCACCGACCTGGCGAAACGCGAAGGCAGCTTCGGACTCCGCTTCACCGGCGGCATTCTGGCGCCCGTGGAGGGAGAGTACACCTTCTGGGCGCGTTCGGACGACGGTTCGCAGGTGCTGGTGGACGATCAGATCGTGGTCAACAACGACGGGGAACACGGCGCCGAAACCCGGTCGGGGAAGATCCGGTTGACCGCGGGATACCACCCGTTCCAAGTCCTCTTCATCCAAGCGGCGGGAGGCTTTGAGCTCGGGGTCCAGTGGGCGGGCCCGGGCCTCCCGCGCGAGGCGATTCCCGCCTCGGCCTTGCGACACCATGCGCGTCCGATGATGCCGGTGGACTTCACCTCGCTCGCGCTGAATCCCGAGCGCGTGGCCGGCGGCCGGGAATGGTTTGCCAAGCTAAACTGCGGCGCCTGCCACGGAGGGGAGGGGCTTCCCGCCGCGCGTTCTGCGGCGCCGCTTCTGGCGCTGAGCGGGACACCAGACGCCGGCTGCCTCGCGGACCCGGTGCCCGCCGTGGTCCCGGCCTATTCGCTCGATGCCTCGCAGCGCACGGCCCTCCGCACCGTCGTGGCCAAGGCGTCCGATTTGGCCGACGCCGTTGCCCCCGCCCGTCGGGTCGAAGCCACCCTCACCCGGCTCCAATGCTATGCCTGCCATTCCCGCGACGGCACGGGCGGACCCGAAGCCACCGGCCATGCGGACTGGTTCCACCTGGTGGGCGAGGCGGATCTCGGCGAAGAGGGACGGATCCCACCCGCGCTCAACGGCGTCGGGTCGAAACTAAAGCCCGCCTGGCTTGCGGAGGTGCTGTCCAATGGCACCAAGGTGCGGCCCTACATGGCGACCCGCATGCCTGTGTTCGGGGCGGATGCCGTGGCGTCCCTGCCGGCGGATCTCCGCGCCGCCGACCGCAGCCCTGATGCGCCGGCCGCGCCGGCCGTTACGGAGCGCGATGCCAAGTTCGGCTGGAAGCTCGCGGGCAACGACGGACTCGCCTGCATCGCCTGCCATACCTTCGGCAAGTACGGATCGCTGGGCATTCCCGCGCTCGGACTGGACTCCATGGCCCGTCGCCTGGAATGGGACTGGTTCCGCCGCTACCTGCCCGACCCGGCCGCGCTGCGTCCCGGAACGCGCATGCCTACGTTCTGGCCCGAGGGCCGGGCGGTGAATGACGCCATTCTCGCCGGGGACACGGACGCGCAGATCCGCGCGCTCTGGGCCTATCTCTCCGAGGGCGCCCGGGCCGACGTTCCGACCGGACTTATTCGCGGGCGCCAGGAACTGGTGCCCGCCGGCGAACCGAGGATCTACCGTAACTTCATCGAGGGTGCCGGCACGCGGGCCATCGGGGTGGGATACCCGGAGAAAGCCAACCTGGCCTTCGATGCCGCCGCCATGCGCCTGGCCTTGATCTGGCAGGGCAGCTTCATGGATGGCGCCCGTCATTCCACCGGACGCGGCGAGGGATTCGAGCCGCCCTTGGGCGACCATCGTGTGGCGCTGCCGCCGGGTCCGCCCTTTGCCGTGCTGCCCGATGGGGAAGCGCCGTGGCCTGCTGCGACCGGATCGGATGGCGGCTACCGGTTCTTGGGCTACCGGTTCGATGGCCAGCGCCGGCCGGTATTCCTCTACCGGTTTGGAGACATCGCGATCGAGGAGTCCATCGAGCCCAAGCCCGGGGACGTGGATATGACGCTGGTCCGCACCTTCCGCATGGACGGCACCGCCCCCGGCCCCGTCTGGTTCCGCGCCGCAACGAAGGACGTCGAACCCGCGGCCGACGGCGGGTGGTCGGCCGGCAAGCAACTCCGGCTCCACTTTGGTGGCTCGGGATCCCCCCAACTCATCCACGGCGAACTCCGCGTCCCGGTCAGTGTCCCGGGCACCTTCCAAGAGGAACTGTCATGGTAGAAAAAAGGATGAAGGATGAGGGATGAAGCAACCACGCCACCAGACCCCAGATCCTAGACACCAGCCCCCTCCAATGATCTCCCGTCTCGTCGCCGTCCTTCTTCTCCTCGCTGCGCCCCTTACCGCCGCCCCCTCGCAGGCGGAACGCGAGGCGGCGTACTACCCGCTGGTGACCCTGCCGATTCCGGAAGGCATCGTGCTGGAAGCGGGAGCCATCCAGTTGCTGCCCGACCAGCGCCTGGCGGTCTCGACGCGCCTCGGAGACATCTACCTGGTCAGCGGCGCATTTCAGAATCCCCCCACCAACGTCACTTTCACCCAGTTCGCCTCCGGACTTCACGAGGTGCTCGGGCTGTGGACGCCCGGCGACGGATGGATTTACGCCACGCAACGCGGTGAGGTGACCCGGCTCAAGGACGACGATGGTGACGGCAAGGCCGACCGCGTGGAAACCGTGGCCGACGGCTGGGGCATCAACGGCGACTATCACGAGTATGCCTTCGGATCGAAGCCCGACCGCGACGGCAACATCTGGGTCGTCCTCTGCCTTACCGGATCGTTCAACAGCGACAGCCTGTACCGGGGCTGGGCGCTTCGGGTGACGCCCGACGGCCGGGTCCTCCCCACCACCAGTGGACTCCGCTCCCCGGGCGGCGTCGCCACCAACTCGCTGGGGGATATGTTCTACACCGACAACCAGGGTCCGTGGAACGGCACCTGCTGGCTGAAGCCGCTGGCCCCCGGAGGATTCGTGGGGCATCCCGGCGGTTTCAAATGGTACGCGCAGGCCACCAATCTGGGCGCCGCGCCGAAGGAACCGGCCAGCGGCAGCCGCATCGCCGTGGAGCGTGCCCGCATTCCCGAGATGATCCCGCCAGCGATCGCCTTCCCCTACAACAAACTCGGACAGAGCGCCGCCGGAATCGCCAACGACTACACCGGCGGTCGGTTCGGTCCCTTTGCCAACCAACTGTTCGTGGCCGACCAGACCTGGAGCCTGGTCATGCGGGTGTTTTTGGAGCGCGTGAACGGCGTCTATCAGGGCGCCTGCTTTCCGTTTCGCGAGGGACAGGCCTCCGGATCCCTGAGCCTGGAAATGACGCCCAACGGCTCCCTCTTCATCGGCGGCACCGACCGCGGATGGGGCGCGCGCGGCGGCAAGCCGTTCTCTCTGGAGCGGCTCTATTGGAACGGCCGGACGCCATTTGAAATCCACGAGATGCGGGCGCAGCCGGATGGCTTCGAACTCACCTTCACCGAACCCGTGGATCCAGCCACCGCCGGAGATCCCGCATCCTACGGATTTGAGAACTACACTTACATCTACCAATCGAGCTACGGCTCGCCGGAGGTGGACAAGGAATCCCCTCCCATCGAGTCGGCCACGGTCGCCGCCGACGGCCGCAGCGTGCGGCTCCGGGTGAAGCTGACCCCGGGGCATGTGCATGAACTCAAGCTCCCGGGCGTGCGTTCGGCCTCCGGCGAACCGCTCCTGCATCCCGTCGCCTACTACTGGCTCAACGAAATTCCGGCACGCCGATGAAAATCCATTCCACTGCACCTTCCCGCAGCACCTGCCCTGGCGCCTGTCTGGCCCTGCTGCTCGCCATCGGCCTCCCGGCGGGCGCCGCCGGATTCGTGCCGCTGTTCAACGGACGCGACCTCGATGGCTGGACCAACGTCAACTGCGCTGCCGACACCTGGACCGCCACCAACGAGGTCATCTACTGCACCGGCACGCCCATCGGAGAACTGCGCACCACGCGCATGTACCAGAACTTCATCCTGGAACTCGAGTGGCGGCATCTGCGTCCCAAAGGCAACGCCGGCGTCTTCGTCTGGGCCGACGCCCTCACGGCCCGCGGACAGCCCTTCATCCGCGGCATCGAAGTTCAGGTGCTCGATGGCCAGGAAGGCGACTGGTTCACCTCCGACGGTGACATCTTTCCCATACACGGCGCGCGCATGACGCCCCTGAACGGCCGCGGCGGGGACCGGGCCTTTCCCACCGAGAAGCGCGCGAAGCCGTCCCCGGAATGGAATCACTACCGCATCGAGTGCGTGGACGGCGCCATCGCCCTCGCGGTCAACGGACAGGTCGTCACCCGCGGTACCAACGCCTCGCCGCGCAAAGGCTACATCTGCCTGGAATCCGAAGGCTCGCCGGTCGAGTTCCGCAATCTCCGCATCCAGGAACTGCCGGCCGCGACCGCCTTGGAACCGGAGCACATTGCCGCTCCCGACGAGGGGTTCCGTCCGCTCTACAACGGGCGCGACCTCGTCGGCTGGCAGCAAACCCCCGATGTGTTGCGCCACTGGAAGGCGTCCGACTGGATTCTCGAACATGACGGCGGCCGAGGGGAAACGGAACCGCACCTGTGGACGGAGGAGGAGTTCGGCGACTTTGTGCTGGTGGCCGACTGGCGCTGGGTGGCCAAGCCCAGGGACGCCGACCTCCCCGTGATCGGGTCTGACGGCGCCGTCGCCCGGAATCCCGACGGCACGCCGCGGACGCAGCGGGTTCCCGACGCCGGCGACAGCGGCATTTACCTTCGGGGAAACGATCGCAGCCAGGTGAACATCTGGTGCTGGCCCGCCGGTTCCGGCGAGGTGTACGGCTATCGAGAGGACACCACCCTGCCCCAGGAAATCCGGGCGGCCCTCAATCCGCGTCTCAAGGCCGACCTGCCCATCGGCGAATGGAACCGCTTCCTCATCACCCTCCGGGGCGACCGTCTCACCGTCGTCCTCAACGGCCAACTCGTCATAGACAACGCCCGGCTTCCCGGCATCCCTCCCCGCGGCCGCATTGCCCTCCAGCACCACGGCGCCCCGATCCAATTCGCCAACCTCTTCCTCAAGCGGTTGGACTGAAGTTCAGTGGTCTCTCAACCGGTAACGTCGGTCCGAATGTCGAGAGGCCCCTCGACACCGCCCGGCTGCCCGGCCTCCCAACAATCCAATTTCCCTTTGCGGCCCTCCGCGTCCTTTCCGCGAGGCCTCTCCCCCTGTGCCTCACGCAAAGGGCGTAAGGGCCGCAAAGGGAACTCTCAGGGACAGGGCGTTTGAGTGATGCACGGTTCTCAAACCCGTTCGCGGATGGCGGACGCGAGGGTGGGCAAAGGTCGGCTTGCCGCATCCGCGGCGCCGCCGCTACATTACCGCCATGCCATCCGCGGCCACCGCTCCTCCGCGACGCGTGCGGACGCAGAAGCCGTTGCTCACTGCGGAAGAGTTTCTCGACTGGCTGGAGCCGGGCGTGAAGGCGGACCTGGTGGATGGAGTCGTTCAGAGGCATTCCCCCGTAAACCTGCGCCACGCAGACTTGCTGAATTTCGTGGACCCGTTACTCCGGCTCTGCGTTGAGCAACGCGAACTCGGCAAGCTCTACCGCGAGATGGTTGCGGTGCGGCTGAGCCAGCGCACGGTGTTCATGCCCGACCTGGCCTTCTTCACGCCGGGGCAGCGGCAGCATTTCGAGAGCGCCTACATCGCCGACGCGCCAACGTTCGCGCTCGAAGTCCTGTCGCCATCGAGCCGCCGCCGCGACCTGGGCGACAAGTTCGCCAAATACGAACTGCACGGCGTGCAGGAATACTGGGTGCTGGATCCCGACGAACTGCAGCACCGCTTTTACCGGCGCGAGGGGGAATACCTCGTCGAGTTCGGCAAGGGCGAGAGCGTGATCCGCTCCGTGAGCATCCGCGGTTTTCAGGTGAAGCGCGCGTGGCTCAATCCCGACCGCCTGCCCGCCGTCCACAAGGCACTGGCCGAGGTGCTGGGGTAGGCGTTGGGCGATCAGCCACCGGTCTGCTGCGCAGGGCGGCGAACTGCTGTTGTGACGCTTCCGGACACGTACGGGGCCTCAGACATCAGCCCAGGGTTGAGCCTCCTGGCGCTGCCCCGGGCCAGGGTCTCCACGCCTTTCAGGCCAGGGCAAAAAGTGAGAGGTGCCCCCCCGTGCGGCTTCGAGATCCTCCGCATTGACTATGGCATTCGCGGCTTCAGTCTCTTCAAGGCGTCCCGCCCCTACTTCCATGCGCTTGACCACGGCGTTCTTCCTCCTCTTTCTGTCCACGGTCATTGCCGGTTCTCCGCTCGATGACGCAAAGGTGTGCTTCGACCGCTACGTCGCCCTTGAGGCCGCTTTCGACCCTGCCGTGGCCGACCTCTACGCGGACGACGCCAAGATTCAGAATACCCGCGCATATCCCACCGGAAAAAAGCGTGTCGTCACCCTGCCCGCGCCGACCTATAAGCAACTCATCCGGCAGGCCATGCCTCTCGCCAAGCAGCTCGGCGACACCAGCACCTATTCGGACATTCAGTTTGCCCAAGAAGGCGACCGTGTTCGTGTGACCGCCACCCGTTTTTCCAACCTCAAGAAGTATTCCAGTCCGCTGTCTCTACTTGTCGGCCCGAACAAAGAAGGCGTATGGCTCATTTACGAAGAACTTTCTGAGTCTCAACCATGACACCCGACCTTACAGCGGCCGCTTCGGGCCTCGAATTCTGCGCGCGGGCGGCGCCGCCTTGCGTCCCCGCGAGACCGGGTCGGCCGGCATCGTTGCCAAGGCAGAAGGTCCGGGCCTTGGCGTCGAGTCTCTCCACGGGATCCCAGCCCGCCAATTTCACGACATTCAATACAGCCGTTGAGGCGACAAGTTCCCACCGCGCATGAGCAACTCCAACGAAACCCACAGCAAAGCCATCGGCTACATCCTCTGGATCTTCGGATTCACCGGATCCCACCGCTTCTATTTCGGACGTCCCGTCACCGGCACCCTGTGGCTGTTCACCGGCGGGCTGCTGCTGATCGGATGGTTGGTGGATGTCTTCCTCATCCCCTCGATGGCGCGAAGTGCCGACCGCCGGTTCGCGGCGGGCCCTGTGGATTACTCCCTCACCTGGATCCTGCTGACCTTCCTCGGCTTTCTGGGCGTGCACCGGTTCTACATGGGCAAGTGGCCGACGGGCCTGCTGTACCTGCTGACCGGAGGCCTGCTGGGGATCGGCATCATCTATGATTTCTGGACGCTGAATTCCCAGGTCAGCGAACTGAACCAGGCGCGTCTTGGCCCCGGTGCCTCGTGAACTCCGGAGGAGCCCGAACTGATGGCCTGGCACTCGGGTCCTGGAGGGGGCTCTGGAGGAGGGGCTTGGGACGAGCTTTGCGAGTCTCTGTTCCGCGTTTTGGAAATACGCCTCCTCAGAGCCGCACCCGTTTCAGTCCGACAACTGCGGCCAGTTGCATTTGACAGTCGTCAAAGGAAAGAAAGTGACGAGGGCCGAGTTCCACCGCGCAAGCGCGCCTGAAGGCCCGATGGGTCAAGTTCGCCCATGAAGGCGACGCAGCAGATCGCATTGACGACTTCAGTCCGTCCGTGATGCGTGACCAGCAACGGTCCGGAGATCTTCGCGCGCCACGCGCAACTATGTGAGGCCTGGGTATTTCACACATAGGATCAAGCCGAATCTGGAACCCAAGCACCCCAGGGGGGCCTCTCACTTCCGGCTGCCCGTGGGCGCGGCAAGTGCCGCGCGCTTTGGCTGCAACCCCGCCCTCTCCGGTGTCGTCCAATGCATCCCGATGCATTGACCCCCGCCACCCGTTCCCAGATACTCGTCCGAAGAACTGCCACGCTGTCGCCATGCCCTCCCTGCCCCGCCTCCTCAAACCGTTCTCGTCCCTGGCCGCCGTTCTGCTCTTCGCCGCAGGCTGCGCTTCCACGAAGCAGACCGAGGACCTGCTCTTGGCCGCCGGGTTTCACATCCTCAACGCCACGACGCCGCAACAACTGGAACGGCTGGCCGACCTGCCGAAAAACACGGTGACCGCCGTGCCCAAGGACGGAACCAACTACTTCGTCTTTCCGGTTCCAGACCAGAAGCTCCTCTACGTCGGCCAGGAACCCCAGTACCAGGAGTACCAACGGCTGCGCCTCCAAAAGCAGCTCGCCGACGAGAAACTGGCGGCAGCGCAGTTGAACTCGATGCCCGCTTGGAATGGATGGGGCGCCTGGGACGGCCCCATCTACGTCGCCCCGATGCCCTACATCCGCCGGTAGGCGGCGCCCCACTCTCCAGTGTCCAGTGCCGAGGCCCATGCATCTCCTCCTCTCCCGAATCGCCATCCTGCTGGCCGCCGCCTTCCTGGCCGGATGCGCGTCCACGCAGCGCACCGAATCGCTGCTGACCGCCGCCGGATTCCAGCAGGTCCCCGCAACTTCGCCGCAGTTGAGCGGCTCAGTCCAGGAGTTGCCGCCAGGCCGGATCACCCTCGCTCCCCGAGGGGGAACCAACTTTTACCTGTTCCCAGCGTCCGGGAGGCAGTCCGAGAGCTCGTTGCTCTATGTCGGAGGCGAGGCGCAGTACGAGGAGTACCAGCGGCTTCTCAAGCAGCAGGAGGCGGCCGACGCAGCGGCCGGGCACGCCCGACTGATGTCCAGCCCCAACTGGACCGGCTGGGGCGCGTGGGACGGTCCGCTCATCACCATTCCCACTCCAACCTCGCGCTGACCCGGTCGTCCGGATACTCTGGACGAATGCGTCTCCCGTTGATCGTCGCAGTGGCCGCAGCATTGGCGTCCGGCTGTCCCGCTGCCGCTGGCGCCGAGTTCCCTGCGCCGTACGACACCGATCCTCCCGAGCACGTCCCGATGGCAGCCGCGGCGGCGGCGGCCACCTTCCAGATGCCCGAGGGTTTCCGGGTGACGGTGTTTGCGGCCGAACCGGACGTCCTCCAGCCGATCTCCATGACCACGGACCCCCGCGGACGCTTGTGGGTCGTGGAAAATTTCACCTATGCGGACGCCAAGGCCGGATTCGCCACCAACCTCAACGACCGGATCCTGATCTTCGAGGATACCGACCTCGACGGGCGTTTCGACCGCCGCACCGTCTTCTGGGATCAAGGCAAGCTGGTCACCAGCGCCGAACCCGGCCGCGGCGGAGTCTATGTCATGGCGCCGCCCCGGCTGCTGTTCATTCCCGATCACAACGGCGACGATATCCCGGATGGGGAACCCGAGGTGCTGCTCGACGGATTCTTCACCACCAACGGCAGCCGGCACACGTTTGCCAATGGGTTGAAGTGGGGGCCCGACGGCTGGCTCTGGGGTCGGGTCGGCATTTCCAGCACCGCGCGGGCCGGGGTCCCGGGAACGCCCGACAGTGGACGGATCCTCATGGCGGGCGGGATCTGGCGGTACCATCCGGAGCGCCGCGTGGTGGAAGCGGTGGCTCAAGGAACCACCAATCCGTGGGGCCTGGATTGGAACGAGGTCGGCGAACCGTTCTTCATCAACACGGTGATCGGACACCTCTGGCACGTCATTCCCGGGGCGCATTTCGAGCGGATGTACGGCGATGATCCCGACCCGCACAGTTACGACCTGATCGCCCAGCACGCCGATCACTACCACTTCGACACCGGGGCGGGCTGGACCAAATCCCGGGCGGCCCTCGACGGCAGTTCCTTCGCCGCCGGCAGCGACGCCCTCGGCGGCGGCCACGCGCACTCCGGGCTCATGTTCTATCTGGGAACGAACTGGCCGGCCACGTATCGCGACCGTCTCTTCACAGTAAATCTCCACGGACGCCGTGTGAACCAGGAGCGGATCGAGCGGTCCGGCCCGGGCTACCTCGGACGCCACGAGCCGGACCTGCTCCGCGTCGGCGATCCGTGGTTCCGCGGCATTGACCTGCTCTACGGGCCCGACGGCGGCGTCTTCATTTCGGATTGGTCGGATACCGGGGAATGCCATGATCAGGACGGTGTCCACCGCAGCTCCGGACGCATCTACAAGGTGACTTTCGGGACACCCCCCCGCCCTGCGGTCACCGATCTCACCGCTCTGGACGACAAAGCGCTCGTGCCGCACCTGGTGGATCCCAACGAATGGATGGCCCGCGGCGCGCGGCGAGTTCTGGCGGATCGCAAGGTGGCGGGCAAGGCGCCCGGTATCGGACGGGAACTGACCGAGGAATTCGGACGGCAAACCAGGAGAAATGCCCGCCTGCGCATCCTGTGGGCGCTGCACGCAGTGGGAAGCGCCCGTCCGGAATGGCTGCTGGAGCGGCTCAACGGGCACACTCGGGACCACGATGAGTATCTCCGGAGCTGGGCGGTCCGGCTGCTCGCCGACGAGGTCTGGCCCCAGGCCGGACCCGTTCCGGCGCCGGAGATCCAAACGGCTACCCTCGACACCTTCCTCCGCCTGGCCACCGACGAACCGCCAGCCTCCATCGTCCGCCTGTACCTGGCCTCGTCGCTGCGGCATCTCCCGCTGGACGCCCGCCAGCGACTCGCCGACGCCCTGGTCCGGGATCGGGAGAATGTGGCGGACCACAACATGGGATTCCTGATCTGGTACGGCATCAAGGATCTGGTCGCCGCGCGCCCGGAGGCCGCTGTGGACCTGGCCCTGATCAGCCAGTACCCGGTGATCCGAAAGAACGTCGCCCGCTGGCTCGCGGAAAACTTGGAGCAGCGTCCGCAACCCCTGGCGCGGTTGCTGGATCTCCTGACCTCCGGCCCCCCTACGGCTTCCGTGGAAGTCGTCCAGGGCATCACGGAGGCCGTCAGAGGATGGCGGAAGGCCAAGGCGCCGGAGACCTGGACCGCGTTCGCCGCCCGTGCCGCCGAAGTCGAAGTGCCGGGACACCGCGACCGGATCCGCGATCTCAATCTGCTCTTTGGCGACGGCCGGGCGCTGGCGGATCTGCAACAGCTTGCCCTGGACGCCTCCGCAAAGGCTCCGGCCCGCCTCGCCGCATTGAAGACGCTGATCGAAAACCGGCCCGACGGACTCGACTCGCTGCTGCGGCAAGCGACCAAGGATGACGTCCTTCGCGTTTCCGCTTTGGTGGCCTTGATCCAGCAGGGCGATGGCGGAGCCGTGCGCGAAGGCATCGAACGCTACCGCTGGACCGACGCCCCTGGACGCGCTGCTTTGCTGGGCGCGCTGGCGTCCCGTGCCGCCACGGCCCAATCGCTCCTCGGTGCCGTCGCGTCCGGGTCTGTTCCCAAGGCGGACATCACCCCATTCCTCGCCCGGCAGATCGCCAGCCTGAGTAACCCGACCCTGACGCGGCAACTGGGCGAAGTTTGGGGCAGTGTGAAGGCCTCCGACGAGGCGAAGCGCGCCGCCGCAGACGCTTTTCGGAAGAACCTCACGCCGGACCGCCTGGCGGCCGCCAATCTTTCCCGCGGCCGCCAGACCTATGCGCAACTCTGCGCCCCCTGTCACCGGCTCTACGGCGAAGGCGCGGAGGTGGGCCCGGACCTCACCGGTTCCGGACGCGCACAACTCGATTACCTGCTGGACAACGTAGTGGATCCCAGCGCCGTGGTCCCAGCCGACTACCGCATGGTGGTGGTCACCCTCAAGGACGGCCGGGTACTCAATGGCGTCCTGCGCCAGCAGACCGACCGCACGGTCACCCTCCACAGTCAATCCGAGAGCCCGACCTTCGAGCGCTCCGAGATCGCCACCCTGGAAACCTCCGACCAATCCATGATGCCCGACGGCATGCTGGAAGCATTGCCTCCGGAAGAAGTCCGCGACCTCATCGCCTACCTGATGCATCCCCGCCAGGTGCCCCTGCCGGAGTGACTCGGCCATAACCATGCGGTGGAGAAGGGGAAGGCACACGAGGCGCGTGTTCATCCTTCCTCCCTCGTCCTTCCTCCTTCTCAAACCACTTCCACCGGACACTTCGGAATCGCCTCGAGAAACTGCTGCCCGTAGCGCTTGGTGAGCACCCGGTTGTCGAGCACCGCCACGATGCCCGAATCGTCCCGGGTCCGGATGAGGCGGCCCACGCCCTGGCGGAATTTCAGCACCGCCTCGGGCAGGCTGAATTCGAAGAAGGCGTTCCCGCCCCGCGCTTCGATGCGCTCCAACCGGGCTTCGATGAGCGGATGGTCGGGCACGGCAAACGGTAACCGGGTGATGATGACATTGCTCAGGGCTTCCCCCGGGACATCCACCCCCTGCCAGAAGGAATCGGTCCCGAAGAGCACGGAATTCACGTCCTCCTTGAACTTCTCCAGCATCGTGGACCGCGGAATTCCCGTGCCTTGGACAAAACACTCAATGCCCAGGCGGTGGAAGAATTCCTCCATGCGTCCCGCCACCTGCTGCATCAGGCGAGTGTTGGTGAAGAGCACAAACGCCTTGCCGTGAGTGCGCGTGACAAAGTGCTCGATCCACTGCACGAGGGCGTCCTCATAGCCTGCGTCCCGCGGATCCGGCATCTTGCCGGCCACGAAAAGCCGCATCTGGCGTTCGTAGTCGAACGGGGAACCCACCTGGAGTCCGTGCGCCGACTCCCCGCCCACCCGGCGCGCGAAGTACCGGAGCGACGGCGATTCCCCTGCGGTCGGCGAACCCCGGGACGGAGCGGCGGCGGTTTTGCCCTCCCCGCCGTTGGTTCCCAAGGTGGCGCTGGTCATCACCACGCTCGTGGCCGAGCCAAACAGGCGCGTGCGAAGGAAATCGGCCACGTCCACCGGCGCCGCGTTCAGACTGAGCGTCCGCTGGGTGCGTCCGGTGCGTTCCACCCAGTACACGTGATCCTCGGCCTCCTGCCGCAGAAACGTCTGCACCGCCATTCGCAGTTCGGAAAGCCGCCGCATCGCCTCGACGACCTCCTCGCCCGTTTCCCGGTCGTCGGTGGCCTGTACCACCTCGTGAAGCTGCTCCCGGAGTCGCTGGAGGGACAGCGTCACGGTGTCCTCGACCAGGTCCGGACGCCGGATGCGCAGTTCCTTCCAGCCGCGGTCGGCGCCGGATCGGACCGGACCGCCCTCGCGGGGAAGCAGTGGACGGTCCGGAACAGCGCTTTGCGCCAGGCCTTCGCAGGCCGTTTCCACCTGATGGAAGAACTGATCGCTCTGCTTCAACACCTCGGCCACCGCCTGGACCGAGTCGCCCCGACGCAGGGCCGACAGCAACCCCTTCTCCGTCCGCGGATTCCAGAGCCGCTGCAGGGCATAGCGGATCCCTCCGCTGCTCACGCTCACCCCGATGTGCCTGGCCGCCACCTGTTCCACCGTGTGCGCCTCGTCGAACACCACGAAGTCGTTCTTGAACAGCACGCCCTCGCGGTTTTCCTCGTCCTCCACTCCGTTCAGCAGGGTGAAGAAGAGGGTGTGGTTCAGCACCAGCACATCCGCCGAGAGAATCCGCTGGCGCGCCCGCTGAAAAAAGCAGCACGCCCCCGAGGCCGCCAGGTCGCTGGAGAACCCGCATTTCTTGGGCGTGCACAGCCCCCGTTCCGAGCAGACATGTTCCCAGACCTTGGGATCCGGCTCTTCGGCGAAGTCGCTGAGGGAACCGTCCTCCGTGGTCTTCGCCCACTCCGCGATTCGGCGCAGTTCGGATACCTCGGGCGACGTGAACAACGAATCCGCCTGCTGCAGCGCCTTTTGGAGACGGCGGGTGCACAGGTAGTTCTGGCGTCCCTTGAGCATCGCGAAGCGGAACTCGACCGGGAGCACCTTCTGGAGCAGCGGCAGGTCCTTCTCGGTCAACTGCTCCTGCAGATTGATGGTGTGCGTGGAGATGACCGCCTTCCGCCGATGCGCGACCGCGTACAGGATGGACGGCACCAGGTAGGCAAAGCTCTTTCCGACCCCGGTACCCGCCTCGACGATCAGGGGCTCCCGGGCGACCAGCGCGCGCGCCACCGCCACCGCCATCGCTTGCTGCTGCGGGCGAAACTCGAAATTCTTCGCCCGCGAGAACAAGCCCGTGGGGGAAAAGATCTCCTCCACCTGGCGGACCAGGTCCGGGGACGAAGCTTCCTCGGTAGGACGAAACATCGCCGCAAGTGAATCGCGGGCCGGGGCGCGCGGCAAACCTCCCGGAGGATGCCCAGCGGAATTCCTGCAGGTCGCGACAGACTGCCCGCGACAGAGTGCCAGGTCATTAGTTCGCCCCCCACCCCCATGGGATCCTCGGCCTTCCGGTGAAAATTCCCGGGGCTCCGGGGCCCTTTCAAGGCGCAGACGGTGGGGGATTCCTCGCCTGGGGCACCGCCGGGAGGCTCAGCCCCCGGGGCTGGGCTCTGTGGCCCCGCCAGGGCCAAGGGAAAAGCCGGCAGGCCTGAGAGCCCAGTCTGCTCCAGATGATTTCGCCGGGTCTGGACTACGGCGTTGCCGGCAATCCCCACGGCGTGCAGCGACCTGTCGCCGTCGTCCAACCCACGCAGCGACTGAAGCCAGCGGAGGATTGGGAGGAGGTGCCCTTTCCTCTCCGTGGAAATCCATGAAATCCGTGTCCAAGCCCTTCGACGATGAATGGAAGGCGGGGACCTGTTCCCTCAGTCCCCAAAAGTGTGCGGCACCTGCCGACTCCCCGAATCGGCGGCAAAAAGCTGTTGCTCCGGGCCCGAGCGGTGGACATGCTGATGGTTCGCTCGCGGCCCTGCCGGGGCGAGATCACGGCCTCAAGTGTCCTGACGCGCGGGCGTCCGGCGGCCACAACAACATCCCATAAAATCCGGAGTTCCCACCGGATGGCCCAGGAGCCGGTTCCATCCGCTCCGCCGGTCGAAAACCAGGGAATGCAGATCAAATGATCAATATCGGAGTCAAGGAACTGCTCGAAGCGGGAGTCCATTTCGGACACCAGACCCGCCGTTGGAATCCCAAGATGAAGCCCTTCATCTTCGAGGCGCGCAACGGCATCCACGTCATTGACCTGAGCAAGTCACTACCCCAGCTCGAGGCCGCCTGCGAATTTCTTGCCCAGACGGCTGGCAAGGGCGGCCAGATCCTCTTCGTCGGCACCAAGAAGCAGGCGCAGGAAGCGGTGAAGGAGGCGGCGAAGTCCTGCGGGCAGCCCTATGTTACCGGCCGCTGGCTGGGCGGCACCCTCACCAACCTGCGAACCCTGAAGCGCTCGCTGAAGCGCATGAAGGAAATCGAGCGCATGGAGTCCGACGGCTCGATCAACGACTACGTCAAGCAGGAGCAGTCCATGATCCGCCGGGAGCATGTGCGCTTCGTGAAGAATCTCGACGGCCTCCGGGACCTGGACGCCCTGCCCGACGTCATGTTCGTCGTGGATATCAAGCGGGAGCACAATGCGGTGGCCGAGGCGCGGCGGCTCAAGATTCCCATCGTGGCCATCGTGGACACCAATTGCGATCCGGACCTCGTGGACTACCCAATCGCCGGAAACGACGACGCCATCCGCTCGGTGAAGCTCATTCTGGGCACGGTCGTGGGCGTCATCTCGCAGGCCAAGGCGGAGCACGACGCCAGGCGTTCGCGCAAGCCGTCGGACAAACAAGACAAGGACAAGGACGAGGCGTCTGTGCCTACTGCAACTCCGGTGGTGGAGACCGCCGCAGCTGACTCCGCAGCCCCCGCTCCTGTTCCTGCACCGGCGTCCGTCGCCTAAACCCACCCGGGATCCCGTTCACGGCGCCTGCGGCGCCGTGGTTCGCATCCCCTAATTTCCTTATCGAATCTACTGTCATGGCTGAAATCACTCCCGCGCTGGTCGGCAAGCTCCGCGAAATGACCAACGCCGGTCTCATGGACTGCAAGAACGCGCTCGTGGAATCCAATGGAGATCTCTCCGCCGCCGTGGACGTCCTTCGTAAAAAGGGCCAGGCAAGCGCCGCCAAGAAGGCCGGCCGCGAGGCGAAGGAAGGACTGATTGCCCAGGCCGTCGTGAACAACGGTCGCTCCGGGGCGCTGGTCGAGGTCAATTGCGAGACGGACTTCGTCGCCCGCAACGAGAGCTTCAAGGCCTTCTGCAATGACCTCGCCGCCAAGGCGGCAGCCGAAGCATCGCCCGATCTCGAAGCCGACCGCGTTGCCGCCGTCGCCCGGATCGGGGAAAACATCCAGATCCGCCGCTTCCAGCGCCTGGAGGTCTCGGGCAACGGCCTGCTGGCCGCCTACATCCACCTGGGAGGTCGGATCGGCGTGCTGGTCGAGGTGGGTGCGGGCAAGCCGGAGACGGCAAACGCCGAGGACTTCAAGCAACTGGTCCGCGACATCACCATGCAGATCACTGCAGCCAACCCGGGATATGTCAGCCGGGAACAAGTTCCGGCTGAGGTGATCCAGAAGGAGGACGACATCGCGCGGAACTCCGACGCCCTCAAGGGCAAGCCGGCTGCCGCGATGGAGAACATCCTGAAGGGCAAGCGGGAGAAATTCTTCCAGAGCGTCTGCCTGTTGGAGCAGGGCTTCGTCAAGAATCCCGACCTCAGCGTCAAGGCCCACATCGCGTCCGTCGGCAAGGCGCTTGGCGACACCCTCGAAGTGCGCCGCTTCCTCCGGTTCCAGGTCGGCGAAGGCCTGTAACCACTCGTTCTTCATCGAATGCCGCCGCCAGTCCCTGGCGGCGGCATTTTCCATTACAGGCGCGACAGAGTGCCAGGTCATCAGTTCGCTCCTCCCGCCTCATGGAAATACCGGCGGGGCCGCCGGCAATCACGTGCAGCGTCAACATGCCCGAATGCCGCATTCACACGGGCGCATCTCCGGTTTTGGCCATGGCCTGAAAGGCCTGAAGACCCCAGCCCGGGGCAGCGCACGGAGCGCTGCCCCGGGTCTGAGGTGAATCAGGAAGGTGGGCACCCTGAAGGGGTGCCAGAGGCTCGGACCTCCCGTCGTGGTGCCGCCCGGGATCCCCATCCCCACGGAGTCCTCGGCCTTCTGGTGGAAATCCTCGAGGCTCTGGCGCCTTTTCAAGGCGCAGACGGTGGGGGGGATTCCTCGCCCAGGGCATCGCCGGAGGCTCAGCCCTTGGGTAAGTGCTTGGCCCCGTCAGGGCCAAAAAAGAGGCGCGACAGAGTGCCAGGTCATCAGGTCGCCCCCTGCTGTAACCGCACACCGTTTCGCGCCGTCCTTATGGACAACACGCTTTCGGCCGCCGGCCCGCCGATGGGAAACCCGGAGGCTCCGGATGGCACATCCAGTTTCGCACACTTCTAAACTCTCATGCGTCCTCTGCCCGCCCTGCCCGTTCTGTTGTTTGCCGCGGTCGTCGTGGCGGCCATGGGATTCCAGCAGAAACGCCTCGGCGCGCTGCAACGGGAACTCCGGACGCTCCAGGCCGACCTGGCTTCCGTGGCCGGGCCAGAGGCCCCCCAACCGGAGGATATTCCGCCCGGCTCAGATCCCGGGCGGCCGGTCGCTTTCTCGACTCCCGCGCCCACGGACCGCTCGCTCGCGCGCCGGGTGGAGTCGCTTGAGGATGCCGTGGCGTATCTGGCAGAAGCCAACGAGCATCTGATGGAACGCGGACAACTCCCGCTGTCCGCGGCCAAGACCGAAGAATTGTTGTCCCGGCTCTCCGACGGGTCGGCTCCGGATCGCGACCGACTCCAGGCTCTCCGATTGCTGCGGCGCAACGAGGCCCTCGGCGACGACGCCCTGCAGCACGCCCTCCAGTGGCTGCAAGGGACCACCAACGCTGCCACCCGCACGCGGTTGGTGCAGCAACTGGCCGGGCTGACCAACGCGGCGTTGCGCGATCCGCTGCTGGCCCTGGCCGTGAATGAATCCAATCCGGAAGTCCGCCAGCGCGCCATCGGGGGGCTCCGCGCCTTCGTGAATGATCCCCAGGTGGAAGCGCAACTGTGGGGTCTGCTCCAGTCGGAGAGCACCGGGGCCATCCGCCGGCAGGTCCGTGAAGCATTGACCGACGGTCCGCTCTCCGAGGCGCGCCAGGAGTCGCTGCGGCAGCGGGCGGTCAGCGGCACCGCCTCGCTCGACGAGCGGGCCCTGGCCTGGGAGGCCCTGAAGGGATCGGGCAACGCCAATCCCCAGGTCAGCGCCTCTCTCGCCCAACTGGCGATGACCACCACCGACACGGGCGAGCGCCTCCGCCTCTTCGAGACCTTCAACAGCGCCAGCGATCCCGCGTTCGTCCCGTCCTTGGTGCAGGGGCTTCAGGATCCGGATCCGCAGGTCCGGGCCCGCGCAGCCGACGCGCTCTCGGACTTCCGATCCGATCCCGCCGTGGCGGAGTGGTTCCAATACGTCGTCGCGAATGATCCGGACGCCGCCGTTCGCCGGCAGGCGGCGCGGGCCATGGCGGAACGGTCGGGCCGGGGCGGTGGCAATGGGAGCAACGGGAACGGCCCGCCACGCTTCCGCGGCCAGGGCCAGAACCGGCCATGACCTCAATCCGAGCTACGGCTATGGGCGTGGTTCTTCAATCACCGTCAAGCGGTCCACGGGCACTTCGGTGAGCGTCTGCTTCGCGCCGCCGGGCCACTGGATCTCGACCGAATCCACCCGGTCCACCTTTCCCAGGCCGAACGTCACCGGCAGTTCGCTGGCGCTCAGGTAACTGCGGGTCGCGGTGATGTCGCGCCACTGCGTCTTGCCGCCGGCCGTCAACTTCACCCGGGCACCGGCAGCGTCCCGATTGGACCGGGTGCCGACCAGCTGGAGGCGGACAAAGTGGTTACCGAGCGCCTGGTCGTTCCGGAGCAACAGCGGCGGCCCCGCCACCTGGGTGAAAACCACGTCCAGATCCCCGTCGCCATCCACATCGGCGTACGCGCTGCCGCGTCCCACGATCGGCCGAAACAGATCCGGTCCGGACTGCTCGGGGGTCGCCAGCACAAAGGCTTCGTCACCGGCATTCCAGAACAACTGCGCCGGCTGCCGGTATTGCTGCCCCTTCTGGAACTGGCCAATCGCCTCGTCCAGATGCCCGTTGACACTCAGCAGGTCCGGGCGCCCGTCGAGATCGTAGTCGAAGAAGAAGATGCCGAACTTGAGCAGATCCCGGCTCGGACCGCCGATGCCCCAGGCCCTCGCCTCGTCGGTGAACAGCGGATACGCCGCGCCCGGTGGAGTGTCCTGGGCGATGCACAGGGCGGTCATCTCATCCGCGAAGTTGCCAATGGCAAACCCGACCCTGCCGTCCCGGGTGAAACGGCATCCGTCAATGCCCATCGCCCCGCGGACATTTCCATAGCTGTCGAAGGCGAATCCGCTCAAGGCCCCCACCTCCTCAAACGTGCCGTCCTGGCGGTTGCGGAACATCAGGTTCTGCGCCGTGTCGTTGGCCACGGCCAGATCCATCCAGCCGTCGCCATCCACATCCATGGGCGCGACGCCGAGGGTCTTGGCCATGGGGACGCCGGTGGAAGCATGCTTCGCCTGCACCCCAGAGGCGGCCGAAATGTCGGTAAACCGCCCTCCGCCCTCGTTGCGATAGAGGCGAGGAAGGGCGCCCTGGAAGTTCATGGGCGGACCGTAGGCCCGCTGGACGCCGCCCAACTTATAGTCCACCTGCGCATCCAAGTCGCGGGACCATCGGACGTAGTTCGCCACGAACAGGTCGAGGTCGCCATCGTTGTCGAGGTCGAAGAACGTCGCGGCCGTGCTCCAATCCGCCGGATCTCCCCCCACGCCTGCGGACGCCGTGACGTCCCGGAACTGTCCCTTGCCTTCGTTGTGAAACAGCCGCGCACCGCCGACGGTGGTGATCAGCAGATCGGTTCGCCCGTCATTGTCGTAGTCGCCGGTGGCTACCCCCATGCCGTATAGCGGCACATCGAGCCCGGACCCCGCGGTAATGTCGGTGAATTTTCCGGCGCCGTCGTTGCGGTACAGCGCCGCGGTGGGCGGCCGGGACCCAGCGGCGGACCGTCCCGGCCAGTCGGTGGAGTTCACGAACAGCAGGTCCGCATCGCCATCGCCATCGGCGTCGAAGAAGGCCACGCCGCCGCCCATGGTCTCGGGCAGCAGCTTCTCACCGTACGCGCCGTTGGCGTGCTGGAAGGTGATTCCAGCGGATGCCGTGATGTCGGAAAACGGGATCTTGGGAGGCGGCTTCGCCGGCCGGGGGTCGGCGACCGGAACCGTCGGTTGGACGGCCTCCCTGGGCCGACATCCTGGCAAGACGGTCCCTCCCACCGCCATCAGGGCTGCCAGCAGCACCCGCGGAATCCAAGGCGCGCGGCCGTCGGCCGCATGATCGGCGGACACCGATTTCCCGGAATCGTCGGGGCGTGGATCGAAAGTCTTCATTCAATAAGTTGGTGCCAAACCGGGCAGAAAGGAGCCCGGAAACGATGGCTTGCCAGCGTACCGACGCAGCCTCGGGAGGCCCGGCATCCTGGCGGTGCGACCCGGCAAGGCTAACCACCGCCACCCTACCCAAGGCAAGGCCACGGTCTCTGGCTGCGAGGCCCGGGCGCCTCTCACTTTTTGCCCTGGCCTGAAAGGCTTGGAGACCCCAGCCCGGGGCAGCGCGTTGGGCGCTGCCCTGGGTTGGGAGGGAATTAGGATGGGCAGCCTGAAGGGGTGCCAGAGGCCCTGAGCCGTATCCATGCAGTAGATTTGCTGGGGAGCACACGCGCCTCGCGTGTTGGCCGGGGCGCCCTCGCCCCGGCCGCAGCGTGCAACCGCGAACTAAACGGTGAGGACTCCACACGCCCCTTGCGGACGGCGAGAGCGCCGTCTGCAGCACGCGAGGCGCGTGCGCTACCCATTTTAACTGCATGGAAGCGGCTGAGCCCCCATGGTGGCGCCACCCGAGATCCCCACGCCTATGGGGTCCTCGACCCCGGTGGAATTCCTCAGGCTCTGGCGCCTTTTCAAGGCGCAGACGGTGGAGGGATTCCTCGCCCAGGGCATCACCGGAGGCTCAACCCCGGGCTGGGGTCTGAGGCCCCGTCGGGGCCAAAAAAACCTGCCGGCGCCGTCCGAAAAACCTCTGGTTCCACGCCATTCGCCTGGAACTGAACAGGGGATCGGCCCCTTCAGCCCCGCCTCCTGCCGACACCGGCTTGCATGCGACCTCGGGGAAGATTTTGCTCCTGCCGGGCCGCAGCTCGATGGCAGGCGTCGCCCCAGCTACATTTTCTTCCATGAATTCCTCCAAGCCTCCGGCGGATGATCTGCGTGAGCAACTGACACCGGAGCAGTTCTACGTTACCCAGCAGTGCGGCACTGAGCCGCCCTTCCGCAACGCCTTCTGGGACCACAAGGAACCCGGCATCTATGTGGACGTGGTCTCCGGCGAGCCGCTGTTCAGTTCCCTCGACAAGTTCGATTCCGGGACCGGCTGGCCCAGCTTTACCCGTCCGATCCCCGGCACGACAGTCGTCGAGAAGGCGGACCGGGCGCATGGGATGGTGCGGACCGAAGTACGCTCCCCCAAGGCGGACTCGCATTTGGGCCACGTGTTCGACGACGGTCCCGGTCCTGCCGGACTCCGCTTCTGCATCAACTCGGCGGCCCTGCGGTTCGTGCCGGTCCATCAAATGGCGGCGCAGGGATACGAGCACCTGCTCGCGCCGTTCCGGGAAGCCGGTCTGCTCAACTCCCCAGCCACCGCCACCGAGACCGCGATTCTCGCGGGCGGATGCTTTTGGGGGATGGCGGAAATCCTCCGCAAGATCCCCGGGATCCAGGATATTCGGGTGGGATACACCGGTGGCACCACCCAAAGCCCGAGCTATGAACAGGTCTGCTCCGGTCGGACCGGACACGCTGAGGCGGTCGAGATCACGTTCGATCCGGGGATCCTGAGCTTCGAATCGCTGCTGGACGTGTTCTTCCGCATGCACGATCCGACCACCTTGAACCGCCAGCACAACGACGTCGGCACCCAGTATCGTTCGGCGATCTTCGTCACCAGCGAGGCCCAGCGAGCCGTTGCGGACCAGGTCAAGGCGCGCTTTGACGGCTCGGGACGATTCCCCCGTCCCATCGTGACCGAGATCACCTCCGCCTCTGCATTCTATCCGGCGGAGGAGTACCATCAGAACTACCTCCTGAAAAATCCCGCCGGCTACAACTGCCACGTGCTGCGCGATTGACTGGCGGGCGCATTTTCCTTTGGTTGGGGCGACGCTCCGCAGAGCCGTGCGCGGGGAGAAACGCGGAACGATGAAGTCCGAATGACGAAGTGATCTACCGCTCGTGCCGTGGTCAGGACTTGAGGGGCAGTTCACTTCATCCTTCATCCTTCTGTTCCGCGTTGTCACCCGGCGGCCTGTTTGGAAGGGTTCTCGGGTGGCCATTGTATTCTGGCTTTATGGACGCTCCGGCGCGGGCAAGACGACCCTCGCCAATCTGCTGTGCCGCGATTTGCGCGAACGGAGTCATCCGGTGGTCTTCATTGACGGCGACCTGGCGCGTTCCGGCCTGAGTTCGGACCTCGGCTTCACGCCCGGCTCGCGCACCGAGAACCATCGCCGGGTGGCGGAGGTGGCCCGGATCGTCACCGAGCAGGGCATCACGGCGGTGGTGGCCACGATGGCGCCGGAGTACGAGCAGCGCGACCGCGTGCGCCAGGTGCTCGGAGACCGCATGGTCTGGGTGCATGTGGAGGCGCCGCTGGAGGAATGCCTGCGGCGGGACCCCAAGGGGCTCTACCAAAAAGCGCGGGCGGGCAAACTCAACCTCCTGCTGGACTACCCCTTCGATCCACCGCGCCCCGGCGAGCAGGAGGTGGTGGTGAATACCGCCAGTGCCTCGGTGGACGACTGCCATCATCTCCTGCTGGCGGAGGTGCTGCGGCGCCTGGGCGAACGGGAAGCGCTGTCACACCCGGCCCCATGAGCGGCGTCTCCCGCCGGGACCTGTTCCGGGCGTTCACCCGTCCCCTGCGTCCCAAGCCGCCTCCGGTGCCCCGGCCCGACCCTTCCCGGGTGGCGGTCATCCAGGGACGCCATTGCATCGCCATCGTCCGGGGATGCCGGGATTGCCTCAACCATTGCCCGGTCCCGGGAGCGCTGGTCCTCGACGCTGGCCTTCCCATCGTCCTCCAGGACACCTGCACGGGCTGCACGGTGTGCCAGCAGGTCTGTCCGGCACCGACCAACGCGGTGCTCCTGATCCCGCGCCGGTGATTCAGTTCAGTACACGCCTTCGACGATGTTCTTCTCCATGGCGCCGAAGGGGCGGACGTCGCCGACGCCATCCCAGGCGTAGGGCGGACGCGGGGCGCGCCGGATCGCCTCGTCCCGCTCCAGGAACCGGGGCATGAAAAACTCCTGGGTGAGCGTGGTGAGTTCCACGCGTCCAAACTCGCCGTACTCCACCAGTTCGTCGGTGGCGTTGGGCTTCACCACCCGCAGCACGGCGCGCGGCTGCGGGGCGTAATAGGTGACGCTGAACTGGTCCTCGGGCTGCAGCGGCACGCTGGCGGCGAGGCCCATGAGGGTGTTGCCGTAAGTCGGATAGAATCCGATCCGGCCCTCGAGCAACTCCTCCACCAGGAACCGGACCTCCTGCGGCTTCATCGAAGTGCCGCCGCAGAAGACGCCGCGAATGCCGGTATCCCACAGGTTGACCTTCTCCGCGAGGGCCTCCAGCAGCTTCGGGGTGGTGAACAATCCGCTCACCTTGCGATGCTTCAGGATGGTCGCCGCCTGGTCCACCACGTGGGCCATGTACTGCTTGGCGACGTCGAACTGCCGGTTCGAGATCACCTTCTTTACGAAGCGGGGATCGAGATCAATGAAGTAGCAGGAGCTGCCGCGCACGTTGGCGAGATGCTCGATGGCCAGCCGCAGGCGGCGGGGTCCGGTCGGGCCCATCATGAGCCAGGCGCCCCCGCGGGGGAAATGGGCGTCGGAGATCTTCTCGCTGAACTCCGAGTAATCCACCTTGTAGTCGTTCCAGCCGATGCGCTGCTTGGGCATGCCCGTGGTGCCGCCCGTCTCAAAGATGTTGAACGGCTTCCCCTGGAAGGCGGCCGGCACCCACACTTCGGGCTGAAGGTCGCGCAGGTATTCGTCCTGGAAGTGGGGGAACTTCTGCAGGTCCGCAATGGATCGAATCTCCTTCCGCGGATCGAAGTTTTTGGACGCCCAATCCAGCCAGAAGGGGCATCCGGTCCCCGGACTGAAATGCCAGGCGACGATCTGAAGCAGGTGGGCATTGAGTTGATCCTGGGCGGCCGCGATTTCGGACGCCGGCACAGTGGGGATGGGCATGGGAGTGAGATCAGTTCTTCACTTGGATGCCGGCGGGCGCGTCGGTGCCCACGGGCTTGGCGTCGGCGCCGATGGCGTAGAGGTGGGTCTGGCTCATGACGTACATGGTGCCGTTGGCCACGATGGGCGTGCCATACACCGGCGCGCCGAGATTGGTCTCGCTAAGTACGACGGCCTTGTCGCCGCCCTTGGACGCCAGCACCACGAAGTCTCCGTCCTCGTCGCCGACATAAACCTTGCCGTCAGCCACGAAGGTGGAGCCCCACATGTGCGCCTTCATGTCGTAAATCCAGTGGAGCTTCCCGGTCTTGGCATCCAGGCAGTGCACAAACCCGGAGAAGTCGCCGATGAACAGCAGCCCGTTCGTCGGATCAATGCTCACCGTCGAAATCGAACGCTTGATGCCCTTGTAATCCCAGACGATCCCCGTCTTGGTGATGTCGCCGGTCTTGCCGGACGGATCCACGCAGACAAGCCGTCCGACCCCCTCGCCATGCTCGGGATCCTGTCCGATAGCCACGTACACGCGGCCGTCGTAGAAGACGGGCGTGGAGTTGATTTCGCTGGGGCCCTCCGCCGCCGGGTACTTGATCGGTTTGCCGTCCTTGGCCTTGTATTCAGGCGGCACGCAGTCCACCCACCAGATCTTCTTGATGTAGTCGAGCTCGGCGTCCTCCTCCTGGTCCGGTTGGTTCGGTTGGTTCGGAAACACCTTAGCCGCGGGCTTGCCGCTGCCTTTTTCCGGCGTGGGGTTCAATGCATACAGCACGCCGTCACCGCCGCCGAAAAACACCTGCCATTTGCCGTCCACCTTGCCGGCGGATGGCGAGGTCCATTGGCCGTGATAGATGCGGTGCCCGATCCCCGCATTGTCCTCGCCCAGCAGGACGCCGGTCTCCGGATCCAGCGCGATGAAGCTCGGAGAGTTGGGGGAGGGAATGTTGACATGGGTCCAGTCCTGTCCGTTGGACGTGCACACGAACAGCTTGCCGTCCACCAGGATCACCGAGCAGTTGGAGGCATTGTGAGGGAACACCCCCAGTTCCTCCATCATGTCATAACGCCAGAGGATGTCGGCATCCGTCGGCCCCGGCTCGATGGGGGGCTTGCCGGTATCGAGGGTGACGTATTTGGCCTCGTCCTTGTAGGGCCCGTCGTTTCCATTGGCCATGCCCTCGGTGTCCAGGCAGAGCACCTCGCACCGGCTGGTCACCACCCAGAGCTTCTTGCCGACGACCAGAGGCGCCGCGAGGAGCCCGAGATTCTCCCAGTCGTTGACCTTGCCGGACTTGAGCTTGGGCACCACGAGCTGCCAGAGGAGATTCCCGGTTTTCTCGTCGAAGGCGTACAGAATGCTCCGGTCGCCCGTATGCCGCTTGTCGCGGGGGGATTCGTTGTTGGTGCCCACATACACCCGGCCGTTGGCGACCACCGGATTGGCATAGCTTTGGGATCCCAACTTCGCCACCCACTTCACATTCTGGGTGGTCGCCGGATCAATGTCCTCCGAACCCGACTTCACCTTGCCCGGCTCGAAGCGGTCCGGCAGGCCCTTGGCCGCCGAGTACATGTTGCGCCCGGGATCGTTTCCGCCCCACTGCGGCCAGTCTTCGGAGTGGGCGATCAGCCCGGCGGCCACCAGGGCCAAAAGGACAAGGGGCAAAGTCTTCATGATTCGATGCAATGGATAACCAAAAGAAACGGTGCGGGCTGGCCCCAGGGGTCAATTGGGGGTGACGGTGATGTTGTCAAAGGCGACCCGCATGTCCTGCGGGACAAATCCGAACAGGCCCGGCGACCCCTGCGAATGCACCTGGGGCACCGGCACTTCCGTGGTCCAGCCGTCGGGCTCGGTATCTCCGCGCTTCCATGCCTTGCCGCGCACTACCCCGCTGCCATCCGCATTGGCGTCCACGCGCACCTTCAGGCGATACCAGGTGTTCGGGGACCACTTGAAGGGAGTCGCCACCTTCAACCGCTCCTGGTTCGAGTTGACCTCCAGTTCCTGGGAATTGCCTTTGAGGAGGACGGCGTAGCGCTGGTTGATCACTCCCACCTCCGACATTTTCCGCCGGTTGCCCTCGCTGAGCACGTCGGCCTCGATGGTATAGTTGGAGGCGGTGGGAAAGCCGAAGAAGATCTGGCCACGCTGGAACAGCTTGTTCTCGATGGTCTTCACCAGAGCCTTGCTGACGGCGCCCGAGGCGTCTGCCTGGTTGCGCACCTCGAACCGGAAGCGCGCCGAGTTCCACGGCAGGGGCGGGTAGGCAAAGGCCGTCGGCGGCTCGACCGTATTGGTCGTGGTGTTCGACAGGTCGAACTCCTCGAAGTCGAACTTCACCGGGAGGTACGGCAGGATGCGCCCCTTGAAATATCCCGCAATCTCCCGGCCGTCCGGGGTCTTCCAGGTTGCCTTGAACTGTCCGCCGCTGCCCACGGCGGCGGCATCGGCCACCAATTGGCCGGCGTCATTGACGGACCCCTTCAGAGTGGCCCGAACCAGCGCGGTGGGCGGAATGAATGGCTCCCAGCGGCAGGTGGCGGGATCCACGGACTCCGTCACGGTGAATCCCGCGGCGTCCAGCGCGCGGACCCGGAAGGACTGGGTCTGCCCCGGACGCAGGAGCACCTCGTACGGAATGATCTGCAATTGCGCGGCGGGACCCGGCGCCGGCCAGGCAGGCGGCGGCGGATACGAGGCCAGACGCTCCTCCGGCGCGGGGCGGCCCCAGGCATAAAGCTTCTTGCTGGTTTGGAGATAGAGCCGGCCTTGGAATCCGACCGGGGAACCATAGCATCGGCCGTCCAGCGCCAGACGACTGACCACCTCCACACCGTCCGACCCCGGCTTCAACACCCAGAGGTCGCCGTTCGATCCGGCCTCCTCATCCGTCTTCGCGCCGGCCTCGGTGCCTTCGGCCGCGGTGTACATCGCGACGTAGAGGTAGCCGTGGGCATAGAAAGGCGTGCTCTGCCGTTGCTCGATGCCAAGTTTCTTCTTCCAAAGCACCTTTCCGGACTGGGCATCCACTGCGGCGAGATCTCCGGTTCCGGTGACTTCATAAATCGTGTCGCCGACCAGGACCGGAGAGCTGGCCAGCGAGCCGATGTTGTTGCGCCACACCTCCAGCGCCTTGGGGCTAAATACCATCGGCGACGCCGCATTGGTGGGCTTGACCTCAGACGGCGCCGGAATGCGGAATGCCGCCATGCGTCCGATCTCGGAGGAATCCAGATTCTCCGATTCGTGGACGGCAATCAGGGTATCCCGGTACCGGACCAGCGACCCATTGATGCCTCCCTTCGCCCCCGCCTTGGCGAAGGAAAAGCGCCAGATGGGTTCCCCGGTCCGAGCGTTGATCGCGAGGATCGAGCTGTCGCCGCCAGCGCTGTACAGCACCCGCTTGCCGTTCCAGAGGTCGAGCAGCGGATTGGAGAAGGTATTGTCCTGGGGCCGGTCGCCCGGAGCGGCGCTCCAGACCAGTTCCCCGGTCTTCTTGTCAAAAGCGTAAAACCGGTCGCCCGCCGGCCCATGGGCGCCCCACGCACTGGTGATGCCCCGGGTGATCGCCAGTTCGCCATCCACGACCGGCGTCGCGGTTCGCGAATTCGGAAAGGTCAGCCGCCCGAATTCCTCCATCATCGAATGCTTCCACAGCAACCGACCCTCCGGCGTGAATCCGGCGAAGAGGCCCTGCGTGAACTGCACATACACATTGCCCGTTTCCGGATCCACGGCGGGCGACGAGGTGGAGTAGCGCAGATAGATGATGTCGGACAAAAAGTCGCTCTCCCGATGCTCCCACAGCAGCTGTCCCGTGTTCGCATCGTAGCAGCGCACCGCCTCCTGCAGGGCCGCTCCGTCACCGGTAAACCCATTGATGTAGAGGCGTCCGCCGGCGATCACCGGCGTGCTTTGCCCGGGGAAATCGGCCGTCCAGGCCGGCGCCACCCCCTCCAGCTTCACGGGAAGATCCGTTTCCAGGGACACCGAGGTGGACAGCGGACCGCGCCAGTTCAACCAACCGGTGACCGCGGCGTGCAGCGGACCGGAAGCCGCCATCAGCGCCACGAGAACAGCAGCAGCAAGAGGTTTCATGACCGTTCGAACTCCAATTGTCCCGCGAACCATGCGAGGACGGAGGACGGCATGCAAACCAAATGATACGAGTGCGTACTAAATGCACCCTATCGCATGTGGCACTGTCCGCTGCCCCGCACCACGTCGCCGATCCGCCAGGCGCGATGCCCGAACGACTCGATCGCCCGCAACACCGGTGCCGCAGACTCCGGCGCCACGGTCACGGTCATGCCGATCCCCATGTTGAACACCTGGTAGAGCTCCTCCTCGGCCACGCCGCCGCGGGAGGCGATCAGGCGGAAGATCGGCGGCAGGTCCCAGGACCCCTTGTGAATGACCACGTCGCAATGGTCCGGCAGGGTTCGCGGAATGTTGTCCACGAACCCGCCTCCGGTGATGTGCGCCAGCGCCCGAATGCGGCCGGGCGTTCCCGGGCGGTTGAAGCGGCGCAGGAGTGACTGCACCAGCGGCCCGTAAGTGACGTGAACGCGCAGCAGTTCGTCCCCAAGGGTCCCCTTCAAGCCTGGCACCCGGCTGGACGGCTTGAGCTTCAGGCGGTCGAAGAGAATGGTCCGCGCCAGCGAGTAGCCGTTGGTGTGCAGCCCGCTCGAGGCGATGCCCAGCACCACGTCCCCGCGACGCACGGATTTCTGGCCGTTGAGCATCCGCGACTTCTCCACCACGCCCACGATGGTGCCGCTGACGTCGTACTCGCCGGATGGGTAAAAGCCCGGCATCTGCGCCGTCTCCCCGCCGATCAAGGCGCATCCGTTGGCCGAGCATCCGCGGGCGAATCCCTTCAGGATCTCCTTGAAGACATGCGGCTCCAGCTTTCCGGTGCCCAGGTAGTCGAGAAAGAACAGGGGCTCGGCGCCCAGCACGGCGATGTCGTTGACGCAGTGGTTGACCAGGTCCTCGCCGATGGTGTCGTGGCGGTCCATGGCAAAGGCCACCTTGAGCTTGGTCCCCACGCCGTCCACCGACGACACCAGCACCGGCTGGCGGTACTTCCGCACATCGAGGGCGAACAGGCCGCCGAATCCGCCCACCTTGCCCAGCACCTCGCGTCGGTGCGTCGAGGCCAGCAGGGCCGGCAGGGTGCTTTTCACCCGGTTCCCCAAATCAATATCCACTCCCGCGGCCGCGTAGGCTTTTTGCTTCATGTTGGCGGGACGAACCGTATCGGGGACGCGCCGGGGAGGAATCCCAATTCTTCATGTCGCCGCGGCGCCGCCGGCTTCCGCGAACCGGGACGCCATGGCCACCGCCTTGAGCATCGCCTTGGACTTGTTGACGGTCTCCTGAAATTCGCCCTCGGGGGTCGAATCGTTCACCCAGCCGCCGCCGGCCTGCACATGCGCCCGGCCATCCTTCAACAGCGCGGTGCGAATGGTGATGCAGTGATCGGAGTTGCCGTTGAAGCCGAAGTAGCCGACGCAGCCGCCGTACGGGCCGCGGGTCGTCCCCTCCAGCTCGGAGATCAACTGCATGGCCCGGATCTTGGGCGCGCCGCTGAGCGTTCCCGCCGGGAACGTGGTGCGCATAAGGTCGAAGGCGGTGCGGTTCGCCGACAGCGTGCCCTCGACCTGCGAAACGATGTGCATCACGTGGCTGTACCGCTCGATCACCATCAAGTCCTTCACCCGCACGCTGCCATAATCGCAGACGCGCCCGATGTCGTTCCGCGCCAGATCCACCAGCATCACGTGTTCCGCGCGCTCCTTCGGATCCTCCAGCAACTCCCGCGCATTGGCCGCATCCTCCTCCGGCGTGCGGCCCCGGGGCCGGGTGCCGGCGATCGGACGAATCTCCACATGGCGGTCCACACAGCGCACGTGCAGCTCGGGCGAGGCGCCCACCAGCGCGAAGCCGTCGAGTTCCAGCAGGAACATGTACGGCGACGGATTGATGCTTCGGGCCGCCCGGTACACATCGAGCGGCGAGGCGCCGAATGGCGCGGTGAAGCGCTGGGATCCCACCACCTGGATGATGTCGCCCGCTACGATGTACTCCTTGGCCCGGATCACGTTGGCCCGAAACGCCTCGGGCGTGGTGTTGGACACGAAGGGCGCCGGCGGCACCTCGGGCGGCAGCGCCACCGGATGCTGGGCGACCGGCTGGTCCAGCAGTTCCACGATGCGGTCAATCTCCTCCACCGCGTTCTCGTACGCCTCCTCCGGCGGCTGCCCCGGCTCGATCACCGCGTTTACCAGCACGGTCACCGTCTGGGCCACCCGGTCGAAGATCAACAGCTCGTCCGCAATCAGGAAATACAGCGTCGGCGTGCCCAGTTCGTCGCGCGGAGGCCGCGGGACGATCGGCTCGATGTCGTGGATGAACTCGTAGCCCAGGAATCCGACCGCGCCGCCGGTGAAGCGGGGCAGGCCGGGCAGCGGCACCGGACGAAACCGCTCCAGCATCCGCTCGACCACCGCCAGACCGTCGCGCACCCCGTTCTCTCCCGGTTGCGCCGACACCTCCACGCGCTGGATCAGCCGTCCGTTCTCCCAAACTTCGACAAAATTCCCGGTCTGGCGGATCACCGCCCGCGGATTACAGCCCACGAACGAATACCGGCCCAAGTGCTCGCCTCCTTCCACCGATTCGAAGAGAAAGGACTCGCCCTGTCCGCGAAGTTTCCAATAGGCCGACAGGGGCGTTTCAAAATCCGCCAGGAACCGGCGGGTCACGGGAATCAGGTTCCCCTGCTCCGCCAGCTTCAGAAATTCGGGCAGCGTCGGCGCATCCATAGGCACGGGACCCGGACGCTAGCCGAACCCTGCAGTTGGGAACCGCTAAAAACGCGAAAAACCCGATTCCGGTAGGGTGGGCGGATCTCAGTTTTCTGGGGACTGCGGGATCTGGACACGGATTTCACGGATTCTCACGGAAAGAAAAGGACGCGCGCGCTGTGTTCCTCCGTGTCTCGTTTCCAGCCCGCGTGAATCCAAAGCGCCGTCGTGCCGCCGCAGTCAAAAAAACTGAGATGCGCCCCCCAGACCCCAGATCCCAGACCTCTCCCCTCACCCCGGAACCACCACCACCTTCAGCATCCCGTCCGATGGCGACGCAACCCGGCCCATCGCTTCGGCGGCGCGCGACAGGGGCACCTGATGGGTAATCAACGGACGCACATCGAGCCGGCGCGAGAAGACCAGATCGGCGACCTCCTCCTGCAGGGTGATGTCCGCGGAATAGCTTCCCAGGACCCGCACCTCATCCACACAGACCCGCCCGAGGTCCACCGGCACCTCTCTGCCGCGAACGGTATGGGCGAACACCAGCACGCTGCCGCCGCCCCGGAGCAGCGGAAAGCATTCTTGAAACGCGGCGTCGCTGGGTGCGGTGATCACCGCGGCGTCCAGACCGCGGCCGTGGGTCCGGCGGCGAATGGCCGGAGCCAGATCCGGAGACGCGGTGGTGGCGGTGGACCATCGTGCGCCAAAACGGCGGCCCATCCGGCGCCGCTCCTCCAGCGGATCGCAGGCCAGGACCGAGGCGCCTTCCAGCGTCAGCAGCCGGTTAAAAATCATTCCAACCGGCCCCTGCCCCACCACGAGCACCGTGTCTCCTGCGTGCACTCCGAGGGTCCGCACCCCCTTCAACACCGTATTAACCGGCTCCAGCAGCGCCGCCTCGGCCATCGCTGCCCCCGGAGGCAGCCGGACCAGGCCCGGCAGGCAGAAAGACATCACCCGCACATAGCCGGCAAAGCCCCCGCCCGCCGGCTCGAAACCCGCCGTGACGCCGGTACGGAGATACTGCCGGCATTGCGCGAAGGCCCCGCGCCGGCAGCAATGGCAGGTCCGGCAGGGAACGTGATGATGAACCGCCACCCGGTCCCCCGCGCGAAACCCCCGCACCTCGGAACCGGTCCGGACAATGGTGCCCGCCGTCTCATGCCCGAACACCCTCGGCGGCGGCACCAGCGCCTGATGGATCTTCTTCAAGTCGGTTGGGCAGATGCCGCACGCCTCCACCCGCACCAGCACCTCGTCGGTGCGGATCTTCGGCACCGGCAAATCCTCGACCCGAAGATCGTCCTTTCCCCGATAGACCAGGGCCTGCATCTGCTCAAGGATCTCCTGGGCTTGAAGCCCGACATGCGTCCTGTGACCTGACGGCCGTGATTCTCGCCTTTTCATCCCGAAGCTTTCCAGCGGCAGTCCAAAAGGGTTAGCCCGTCCCCTCCTCAGAGCCTACCCAAAAATCTCCCGGCGCATTCTCCGCCCTCCCACCCTGTGCCGCAGAAACCCAACCCCCTGGGCCCGCCGGTCCTTCCACCTTCGCACCACGCCATCGCGCCACTTCGGCACAACGGAAGCTGGCGACTTCGGCCCAGCATGCACGGGCGGTTCCATCGCATGGCTACGGCCGGCGGAGCCGGAAAAATCGGGCGCCATCCGAGGGGGGCACCACTACCTCGACCGCGACCGCGTCCGGCACCGGGAGCCATTCGGAATCCGGTCCCAGACGTTCGGCGGTTTCCAGAATCCAGCCCGAGACCTGGATGGGCCAGGTGAGACGAAGCCCCGCCTCTTCCACGGCGAAGGAGAGCGGGATATCCGGTGGCAGACCGGCCCGGATGGGTTCATTGGGCAAGGGGTTCCAGTCCAGGGCGACCAGATCAAACGGGGTGATGAACAGCGTATTGGGCCGGGTGAGTTTCAGCCACCCATGGTGCCCGGTGCCCGAATCCAGTTGCGTAAACCGAAAGCCAATCAGCACTTCGGTTTTATTGGTAAAAAAGCCGCGCCCGTCTGCAAATATAGTAGGAGCGCGTTTGACCACATCATAGTAGTAACATTGAACGCCTGGGAGTACAGCTGAATCGAAAGCACCCAAGTTAACACTGTTGTATTTAAAGTAGTTAGTATAAATTTGATTCGCCGACACCACGGCTTCCTGATAGCCAAAATCAACAACTCGAGGCGACTTCCTAATAAATTTGAAGTGCTGGGTGTCACGAAGAAAATGGCTCACACTGTAGTAAGATACTCCCTCACGAGGTTCCAGCACGGATGCCCTCTCGAAGGTAAAGTCAGTTTCACCATCGAGGTCCAGGTCGCCAGAAAAGAGGACGGCGCTGTTGGTCGGCGGTGTCTGATCCGCCGGGAGCGTCAGATCGGGTCCAGACGATGCCGTCGCTTTGAGCGTCAACCCCAACGCCAGCAACGCGAAGGAGCGTAAAACGAGCGATCTGGTGATGGGCTTCATAATCGCTGCGAGCGCATTCAATCGTGCGGCACGCCGCCGTTGGCGCGTTCCCACATCCATTGAAAATCCGGGTTTCCATGGGCGTCGATGCTGGGGCCGTTGATCTCATCCATGCTGTGGATCTTCATCCCGGTCCGGGGATCCCTCCAGCGGTGCATTTCCGCATGCCCGTCCGCAAAGCTGAACATTCCCTGGCCGTTGAGATTGCCAAGGTACACCACCGCGGTGGCCCGCTGTCGGGCGCCGTGAAGAGCCGGCAGGAGCAGGCCGGCCAGGACCGCGATGATCGCGACGACGACCAGCAGATCGATCAGTGTAAAACCGCCCCGGCGTTGCACTCC
>Ga0268299_1000772_pt1 | contig 80830 bp, 54 predicted proteins | sample NOBtaG_FD_193484 | JGI IMG/M metagenome (GOLD analysis project Ga0268299, IMG submission 193484) | Activated sludge microbial communities from bioreactor in Nijmegen, Gelderland, Netherland - NOB reactor | ecosystem: Engineered > Bioreactor > Aerobic > Activated sludge | place: Netherlands... | reverse complement strand
TGGCGCCGTTCCACGATCGCATCGCCGCCGGCCAGACCGGCCCGTCGATCCTCGCCGAGCTGCGGAAGCGCTTCAGCGGCATCCTCGAAGCGCAGGTCGTCGCGTTCGGCGCGCCGCCCGTCGAGGGGCTCGGCACGACCGGCGGCTTCAAGATCCAGATCCAGGATCGCGCCGACGCCGGCTTCTCGGCGCTCGAGGCGGCGGTCGCGAACGTCGCCGAGAAGGGCAACGCGCAGCCCGGTCTCGTCGGCCTCTTCTCGAGCTTCCGCGCCAAGCAGCCGCAGCTCTATCTCGAGGTCGACCGCATCAAGGCGAAGGCGCTCGGCGTCGCACTGAACGACGTCTTCGAGACGCTCCAGATCTATCTCGGGTCGGCCTACGCCAACGACTTCACCCGCTTCGGCCGCAACTGGCAGGTGAACGTGCAGGCCGACTCGTCCTTCCGCATCCGGCCGGAGGACGTCGGGAAGCTGAAGGTGCGGAACGCCGCCGGCGACATGATTCCCCTCGCGACCCTGCTCACCGTCGAGGACTCGACGGGCCCCGCCATCGTCAACCGCTACAACATGTTCACGGCCGCCGAGATCAACGGCAACCCGGCTCCCGGTACGAGCTCCGGACAGGCGACGGCGCTCATGGAGGAGATCGCCAAGCAGGAGCTCCCGCCCGGCATGGGCTACCAGTGGACGGAGCTCACGCTCCAGCAGATCCTCGCCGGCAACACCGCGCCCTTCGTGTTCGCCCTCGCGACCCTCTTCGTGTTCCTCGTCCTGGCGGCGCAGTACGAGAGTTGGTCCCTCCCCTTCGCGATCATCCTGATCGTGCCGATGTGCTTGCTCTCGGCGATCGGCGGCATCGCGCTCGCCGGCATGGACAACAACATCTTCACGCAGATCGGCTTCGTCGTGCTGATCGGCCTCGCCGCGAAGAACGCGATCCTGATCGTCGAGTTCGCGAAGGCGCGCGAGGACGAGGGCGCCGACCGCTTCACCGCGGCGCTCGACGCCTGCCGCCTCCGCCTCCGGCCGATCCTCATGACGTCGTTCGCGTTCGCGCTCGGCGTGCTGCCGCTGGTGACCGGCGCCGGCGCCGGCGCGGAGATGCGGAACCCGCTCGGCGTCGCCGTCTTCTCCGGGATGATGGGCGTCACCGGCTTCGGCCTGCTCCTCACGCCCGTCTTCTACGTCGTCGTCCGCGGCCTCTCCGGCTCGAAACCGGCGGCGGCGCCGCACGCCGCCGCGCCCGAACAGCACACGGTGACCGCACCATGAGAACCACGACATGAAGATCGCGATCAATACGGGCGGCGGCGACGCCCCGGGTCTGAATGCCGTCATCTGCGCCGTCGTCCGCGGCGCGGACCGGCTCGGCTACGAGGTGTACGGCATCCGCGACGGCTACGAAGGCATCTACGAGCCCGCGAACTACGCCGACGGCGGCGTCTTCCGGCTCACGCCCGCCATGGTCGAGGACGTCGCGCACCTCGGCGGCACGATCCTCGGCACGACCAATCGCGGCAACCCGTTCGCGCGGCCGACCGCGCAACCCGACGGGACGCTGAAAGAGGCGGACCGTTCCGAGGAGCTGCTCGCGGGCCTCCGCCAGCACGGCTTCGACGCGCTGATCGCCGTCGGCGGCGACGGCTCGCTCGGGATCGCGCACCGCCTCGCGCAGAAGGGCCTCTGGGTCGTCGGCGTGCCGAAGACGATCGACAACGACCTCGAGGCGACGGTCCTGACGTTCGGCTTCCAGAGCGCGGTCGCGTTCGCGACCGATTGCGTCGATCGCCTGCACTCGACCGCGAAGTCGCACGGCCGGATCATGGTCGTCGAGGTCATGGGCCGCTACGCCGGCTGGATCGCACTCGGCGCCGGCGTCGCGGGCGGCGCCGACGCGATCCTCATCCCCGAGATCCCGTACGACCTCGACCGGCTCGCGGCGGACCTGAAAGCGCGCACCGACCGGCGCGGCTACGCGGTCGTGGTCGTCGCCGAGGGTGCCGCGCCGAAGGGGGGCGAGGTGTCCGTCAAGGCGCGCGAGATCGGCCGCGCCGAGCAGCTCGGCGGCATCGGCGACCGCGTGGCGGAAGAGCTCGGTCCGTTGACGGGCCGCGAGACCCGAGCCGTCGTCCTCGGCCACCTGCTGCGCGGCGGCTCGCCGGTGGCGCTCGACCGCCTGCTCGGGCTCAACTTCGGCGCCGCCGCCGTCCGCGCGATCGCCGAGGGGAAGCGCGACGTCATGGTGGCGCTCAGTCCGCCGGACGTCGACTACGTGCCGCTCGCGGACGCGATCAAGCGGACCCGCGTCGTACCGCCGAACGCCCACGTCGTGCTCACCGCACGGACGCTCGGCATCAGCTTCGGGGACTGACCCCGACATGGAGGTGGGCCGCCCATGATGCTCTGGGTCCAGCTGGCGCTCCTCCTCGCCTGCATCCTGATCGGCGCGCGCATCGGCGGGATCGGCCTGGGAGTCGTCGCGGGCGTCGGGCTCGCGTGCTTCGTCTTCGGCTTCGCGATGCCGCCGGGAACCCCGCCGACGACGGTGCTCGGCATGATCGTCGCGGTCGTGACCGCGCTCGCGGTCATGGAAGCCGCGGGCGGGCTCGCGCTCGTCGTGGCGCTCGCGGAGCGGGTGCTGCGCGGGAACCCGCGCGCGATCACGCTGCTCGGGCCGCTCGTCATGTATCTCCTCATCTTCATGGCGGGGACGCAGCACGTCGCCTACGCGCTCTTGCCGGTGATCGCCGAAGTGTCCGAGAAGGCCGGCGTCCGGCCGGAGCGGCCGCTCTCGATGAGCGTCATCGCCGCCCAGCACGGCCTCGTGGCGTCGCCGATCTCGGCCGTGACCGTGGCGCTGCTCGCCGGGCTCGCGGGTGCCTCGGTGTCGCTGCCGGCGATCCTCACCATCGTGATCCCGGCGACGCTCGTCGGCCTCGTCGCCGGCGTCGCGAGCGTCGCATGGCGCGGGCCGGAGCTCGCCGACGATCCGGAGTACCGCCAGCGTCAGGCCGCCGCGGCCCCGTCGGGAACGGCCGTGAAAGCCGCCGCCCCCGCGAAGGATCCCTACAGCCGCGCCGCGATCGGGTGCTGCCTGCTGTTCCTCGCCGCGCTGCTCGGCGTCGTCGTCCTCGGCATCTTCCCCGACCTCCGGCCCGAGTACACGTACGTCACGCCGACCGCGACCAAGACCGGCCGCATCGAAATGAGCCGCGCGATCATGGTGCTGATGCTCGGGGCGGCGGGCCTGATGATGCTGCTCTACCGGCCGAACCCGGAAGACGCGCTGAAGGGCAGCGTCATGCGCGGCGGCCTCACCGCCGTCATCTGCATCCTCGGCGTGTCGTGGATGGGGTCGTCCTTCTTCGCCGCGAACGAGGCCACGATCGTCGGCGAGATCTCCGGGACGGTGCAGGCGCATCCCTGGGTCTTCGCGATCGGGCTCTTCGTGCTCTCGCTGCTCCTGTTCAGTCAGGCGGCGGCGATCGCGATCCTGGTGCCCGTCGGCGTCTCGCTCGGACTTTCGCCGACGCTGCTGGTCGGCCTCTATCCCGCCGTGAACGGCAACTTCTTCCTGCCGACGTACGGCACGGTGCTCGCGGCCGTGTCGTTCGACCAGACCGGAACGACTCGGATCGGCAACTACGTCGTGAACCACAGCTTCATGCGCCCGGGACTGGTGACGACGATCGTCGCGACCCTCGTGTCGCTGGCGCTCGCGCGCCTGGTGCTCGGCTGAACGAAAGGAGCCCCCCATGCGACGATCTCGCTTCTCCGCCGCCCTCGGATTCGCGGCCGCCCTCTTCCTGCTCGCCCCCGCGGCCGACGCCGATCAACCGACCCGCATGGAGCACGACCTGCTCGGCGACAAGGCCGTCCCCGCGAACGCCTACTACGGCGTCCAGACGGCACGCGCCCTCGAGAACTTCCAGATCTCCCGCACGCCGCTCTCCCACTATCCCGACCTCGTCGCCGGCCTCGCGGTCACGAAGCTCGCGGCCGCGCGCGCCAACGCCGCGGTCGGCGCGCTCGACAAGAAGAAGCTTCCGGCGATCGAGCGCGCCTGCGAGGCGGTGATCAAGGGCCAGTACCACGACCAGTTCGGCGTCGACCTCTATCAAGGGGGCGCCGGCACCTCGGCCAACATGAACGCCAACGAGGTGCTCGCGAACGTCGCGCTGGAGCTCTCGGGGCGGAAGAAGGGCGAGTACTCGGTCATCGAGCCGCACGACGACCTCAACATGTCGCAGTCGACGAACGACTCGTACCCGACGGCGCTGAAAGTCGCGTTCCTCCGCGGTAACGGCCGCCTCGTCCCCGAGACGCGCCGGCTCGCGGCGGCGTTCCGCGCCAAGGCCGCCGCGTCGATCACCATCCTCAAGATGGGCCGCACCGAGCTCCAGGACGCGGTCCCGATGACCGTCGGCCAGGAGCTGCACGCGATGGCCGCCGACCTCGAAGCCGCGGCGCAACACCTCCTCGACGCCGAGCGCGCGCTCTACGCCGTCAACATGGGCGGCACCGCGATCGGCACCGGCCTGAACGCCCCGAAGCCGTACGCCGAGCGCTGCGCGCGCGAGCTCGCGAAGCTGACGGGCAAGCCGATCGTCGTCGCGTCCGACATGATCGCGGCGACGTACAGCCTCCAGGGCTTCGTCGTGTACTCGTCGGCGCTCCGCAATCTCGCCGTCACGCTCTCGAAGATCGCGAGCGACATGATTCTCCTCGGCTCCGGTCCCCGCGCCGGCCTCGGCGAGCTCAGCCTGCCGGCGCTCCAACCCGGCTCGTCCATCATGCCCGGCAAGGTGAACCCGGTGATGCCGGAGGTGCTGAACGTCGTCGCGTTCCGGGTCATGGGGAACGACATGGCGGTGACGCTCGCCGCCCAGCACGGCCAGCTCCAGCTGAACGCCTACGAGCCGCTGGTCGCGATCGCGATCCTCGAGTCGCAGCAGATCCTCGAGAACGTGATGGCCGCCTTCCGCACCCAATGCGTCGACGGCATCACGGTGAACGAGGCGACGCTCGCGCGCCACATCGAAGAGACGGTCGGCATCGTCACCGCCCTGAACCCCGTCATCGGCTACGAGCGCGCGACCGAGCTCGCCGCCGAAGCCTACAAGTCCGGCAAGGGCATCCTCCAGATCGTCCGCGAGAAGAAGATCCTGACCGACGCGCAGATCGCCGACATCCTCGCCCCGGCGAAGCTCACCGGGCTCGATCGCATCACGTACCCCAAAGCTCCGAAAACCAAGTGAAGAAGGAGACCGTCATGACCCGACGCATCGCGATCCTCGCTCTCGTGGCCGCGCTCGCCGCCGCCACGACCGTCCCCGCCTTCGCGAAAGGCAAGCCCCGCCTCGTGATCCTCGCGACCGGCGGCACCATCGCCGGCTCCGGCACGTCGGGCTCGGCGACCGACGTCGGCTACAAGGCCGGCGCGCTCGCCGTCGACACGTTGATCCAGGCCGTCCCGAAGATGCAGGAAGTCGCCGAGGTCCGCGGCGAGCAGATCGCCTCGATCGGCAGCCAGGACATGAACGACGAGGTCTGGGTGAAGCTCGCCGCCCGCGCCAACGAGCTCCTCAAAGGCAAGGACGTCGACGGGATCGTCATCACCCACGGCACCGATACGCTGGAGGAGACCGGCTACTTCCTCGACCTCGTCGTCAAGAGCGACAAGCCCGTCGTCATGACCGGCTCCATGCGGCCCGCGACCGCCATGAGCGCCGACGGCCCGCTCAACATGTACAACGCCGCCGCCGTCGCCGCCGATCCGGCGAGCCGCGGCCGCGGGGTGCTGATCGTGCTCGACGACGACATCCACTCCGGACGCGACGTCGTGAAGACGCACACGACCGACGTCGCGACGTTCCGCTCGAACGAGGCTGGGCTGATCGGCGTCACGCTCTTCGGCACGCAGGAGTACTACCGGACGTCCACGCACGTGCGCGGCCCGAAGAGCGACTTCACGATCAAGGCCGGCCAGACGCTGCCGCGCGTCGACGTCATCATGGCCCACGCCGGGATGTCGCCCGACCTGATCGACGCGGCGGTCGCGAACGGCGCGAAGGGCATCGTCATGGCGGGCGTCGGCGACGGCAACATGACGGCCCCCGCGATCGACGCCATGAAGCGCGCGATCGCGAAGGGCGTCGTCGTCGTCCGCTCGAGCAAGGTCGGCGCCGGCTTCGTCCGCCGGAACGTCGAGGTGAACGACGACGCGCTCGGCACGGTCGCCTCCATGGACCTGAATCCGGTGAAGGCGCGCGTCCTCTTGAAGCTCGCGCTCACCCAGACCTCCGACCCGAAGGCGATCCAGAGCTACTTCGACCGCTACTGAGGAGACGATCATGGCAACGAAACCGTCCGGCACGCTCGCGCCCGCCGACGTCGTCCGCGCGCTCGTGGACGTCGCCGACGCCGACACCGTCTATCGCGATCTCTACCTGACACGCGCGCGGGCACTGCTCTCCGAGCAGCTGCCGGCCGACCAGTACCGCGGCCTGCGCGACGTCCATCGCCAGGTCGACGACACGATCGCGAAGAGCCGGGCGGCGGCGATGCTCCAGGACTGGAAGCTCGTCGAGGAGCTCGCCGGCCGCGCCGACCAGCTCCGCAAGAGCGCCGAGGCCAAGGCCGCGGTCATGGCGCTCGGCGAGCTCGTGTACGACGCGCCGAGCGTCGCGATCGACCCCTTCTCGCCCGGGCTCGCCGCGTTCGCGAAGAACGCCGGGGATCCCGCCGAGCTCCGCGATCAGACGGTCGCGAAGCTGGCGCGGCTCGCCGCGGCCGACGCACCGAGCGCGGGACTCTACGAGGCGCGCCGCGCGTTCCTCGCGAGCCTCGCCATCGCATCGAGAAGGCCGGAGACGCAGCAGAAGGAGGGACCGGCGAAGCGGGCAGTCGCCGATCTCGAGCGGCTCGCGTACGAAGCCGCCCAGCGCGGCGAGGTCGGCGAGCTCCAGCGGCTCGCCGCGGAGATCCTGAAGGCGAAGGAAGCGGAGGCCGCCGCGAAGCCCGCCGCCACGAAGGACGACACCGCGGTCGCCACGACGCCGACGGCGGACGTGTGCCCCGTCGACCTCGGCGCACCCTTCCCCGACGACGTCATCGCAGCCGCACGGGGCCTCGGCTTCGCGGCGGCGCGTACCGAACCGTTGCCCGAGGCGGCCCCCCTCTTCGACTACGTCGCCGCGCGCACGAGTCAGCTGGTCCAATCGGACGCCGACGGCGAACGCGACGGCGCCATGAAGATCGAGGCGCTCGTCGACCAAGGGGCCTGGCCCGCGGGCGTGTCCGAGCATCTGAAGACGCTCGTCGCGCAATACGTGCGACACGCGTTCGTGAGCTCGGGCGGCGCGCGCTATCGGCCGGCGTTCGTCGCCGAGTCGGTCCTGATCGAGGACTTCCCCGAGGACCAAGACGCGCCGTCGCCGCTCCTCGACGCGCTCGGCCTGCCGCGCCGGCGCCAGCTCGCGCGCGTCGAGATCGAGGCTGCGCTCCTCGAACGCGGCGCCGCCGTCCTGAAGGATCGGCTCCACCTCGATCCGCGGGACTTCCGGCTCGTCTGCGTCCCGCAGGATCTCTACATCCGGTTCGGGCGCGAGCGCGGCTGGGGCGCGCAGAGGCAGTGGACGCACTTCGACGGCTATCAGGTGCTGAGCGGCGGACGCCTCCGCGCGCTCGTCGGCGGCGACACCCGCTACGGCGGACTCCTCGACCTCACCAGCATCGCGCCGACCGACCAGCGCGACGCGGTGATCGCGCGCTTCGCGGTCGTGCGACGCGCCCGGCAAGTGGCGCGCTGGCGGTGACGCTCATGACCGACACCACGACACCCGACGCCGGCATCGTCCGCCTCGACGACGAAGAGGCCGTGAAGCGCCTTCTCGTCGACACCCTCTTCGGGCTCTGGGGCACGATCAACAACCTGACGCGCCTGCGGCCGTCGAAGCGCGAGCGCTTCCGCGTGACGATCTTCGGCTCGGCGCGCACCGAGCCGGATCACTGGGTCTACCAGGAGGTGAAACGGATCGCGGCGGCCGTCGCGGGGCTCGGCTGCGACGTCGTGACCGGCGGCGGTCCCGGCCTCATGCAGGCCGCCAACGAGGGGGCGGCGGCGGCCGGCGCCGCGCATCGGGTCCAGAACATGGGCATCCGCGTCCAGCTGCCGTTCGAGCAGCACGTCAACCCGTTCGTCGAACAGGGCTTCGAGCACGAGACGTTCTTCACGCGCCTCCACCACTTCGTGCTCGTATCCGACGCGTTCGTCGTGACGCCGGGCGGGATCGGCACCGTGCTCGAATCGATGATGATCTGGCAGCTCCTCCAGGTCCGGCACCTGCACGACGTCCCGCTGATCTTCGTCGGCCCGATGTGGCGCGGCCTCGTCGAGTGGGCGACGAGCGCCATGTTGCGGCCGGGCTTCGAGCTCGCCAGCCCTGCCGACATGACCATTCCCCGCTGCGTCGACACGGCCGACGAGGCGATCGCGCTCGTCCGCGAGCGTCACGCCGCGTGGTCCACGGCCGGCACTCGAGTCGACGCGGCGAAGCCCGCGTCGAGCAGCACCTGAGGCGCGCCTAGGGACAGCTCGGCGTCAGCGCGACGTCGCCGGCGAGCCCGGTCGTGTCGAGCGTCCCGCCCGCGGAGACGCCGATGCATCCGGCCGGGCCGGCGAAGAAGGTGCCGCTCACCGTGAGGCTCGCGGCGGGCGCGGCGATCTCGATGACGCCGCTCGCCCGGGCGTCGAAGACGCCGTTGACCGTGACGGCCGCGGCGCTGCCGTGGAGGAGCCGGAGCTCGCCGCCGGTGCCGGCACTCCCGACGCGGATGCGCGCGCCCAAGACCTCGAGCACGTCGGCGTCGATCGCGAGCGCACCGCCCGTCGCGGCCCCGCGCAGGTCGGCGCGCCCGGTGAACGCGACGAGGCTCGACGGCCCGGACACCGTGAACGATCCGCCGTTCCCTCCGACACCCCGGACGTCGAGCTTTCCGTTCACCAGCACGGGCACCGACTCGGCGAGCGGCACGAGCAAGTCGACCGCGCCACCGTTGACGGAGCCGGACGCGAAGATCTTCACCGGCGACTGGATGCCCATGTGCGTCGAGGCGAAGAGGGAAACCGTGCCGCCGTCGCCGCCCTTCCCGCGCAGATCGACGTTCTCGCTGAGCGCGACCCACGGTCCCGACATCTCGAGCGCGCCGCCGTTGCCGGCGCCGCCGCGCGCGTCGACGCGCCCGTAGAGGCTCACGTTGGCGCCGGGCATGACCCCCGGACCGGGCCCGATCAACCGCACGAACCCGCCGCTCGTGCCGCGCGCGTCGATGGTGCGTTGCACGACGACGTTGCCGGCGTCGCTCGTCACGAGGACGTCGCCGCCCGGGCCGCCTTTGCCGCTCGCCCGGACCTTGCCGTCGACCGTCGCGCCGGCTTCGCCGTCGACCACGACGTGGCCGCTCGCGATGCCGCGGACGTCGACGATGCCGCGCACCTCGACGCGTCCGGGGGCGGCGAAGAGCGAGACCATGGCCCCCTGGCCGGCGGCGTTCCGGCCCGCGATCCTTCCGGTCACCAGGACGTCGCCGGCGTGGATCTCGAGCGTGCCGCCGTCCGGCACCGTCAGGGTCCCGGCGATCTCGACGGTCCGGGTGCCGAACCCGACGACACAGGGCGTTGCGACCGTGAGCGCGTCGATGACGCAGGGATCTCCGGTACAGAGGTTGTCCGGATCGGCGCAGGACACCTGGGCCGCAACGTCGGACGTCGTGGCGAGCAGCAGCAGGACGAGAGCCGGGAGCGTGCGCATGAGTCGAGCCTCCACGTTACGGAGCGTGAGTTTCCGCGGAACAGTGTTCCCTCCTCACCCCATGCCACGACGTGTGTCCGCGAGGAAAGGTCAATCGCGCTCGGGGTCCCTAGCGCGCTCGGCGTTCGGCGTGACGCCGCCACGGCCGCGGCGGGCCGTCGGCGAGACAGTGCTTGTAGATCGGCGTCGCGGGCTCGCCCTCGCCGTCGATCGCGAGCACGGTGAGCGCGAGCCCGCCCTCGGCATCGACGTCGAGGCGCATGTAGCCCGCGCGCGCCGTCGCCATCATGGCGGTCGCCATGTCGTTCACGACGCGGTCGACCTTGCGCGCGCTGCCGGCGCCGCTCACGAGGTAGTACGCGCCGACGAGGTCGCGATGGACCTGGAGGCTGTGCTCGTGGCCGCCGACGTAGAGCAGCGGCAGGAGCGGCCGCGACGCGCGATAGATGCTCTGGATGTAGCGCGCGTACGACTCGCTGGTCGCGTCCGTCCCCGTGACGCCGAGTTGGCGCGAGAGCGGATAGACCGAGCCGAGCACGGGCATCGGCACCCACGCCCACGGCCAGAAATCGGTCAGCGGAAAGAGGTGCTGCTTCCACCCGAAGTGCCCGCCGTGCGGTCCGGCCGTGATGAGCGGGTGGTGGAGCGCGAGCGCCAGGTGCCGGCCGTCCGGATGGTCGATCTCCGCCGCGAGATCCAGGAACGCCTCGATGAGCGTGCGGCTCGGACAGTGCCTCACGTGCTCGTCGTGGTGGTCGGCGAGGTGCCCGAACCCGATCGGATCGATCAGCACGAAGCGCAGGTACAGCCCGACGTCGAGCGTCTCCGGTCCCGCGCAGCCGCCGGGCGGCAGCATCCGGACCCGCGGCTCGAAGCGCGCCAGGAAGCGGCGCTGTTCGAGCGCACGCGTCCATCCCTCCGGACCTTCGATGTGCCAGTCGTGATTCCCGGCGAGGAACACCGCGCGCGCCGGCTCGCTCGCCGCCATCTGCGCCGCGAGGACGCGCTCGCCGTGGCGGCGATCGGGATGCCCTTCGGGCGCGAGGCCGTCGCGGTAGACGTTGTCGCCGAGGAAGAGCGTGGCGACCTGCTCCGTCCCGAGGCGCGCCACCGCATCGCCGACGTCGGCGCGGAGCGCGCGCAGCACCGGGTCGACGAGCGCGGTCGAGTCGCCGAGCGGCAGCGACGGCGCACCGGCGTCGCCGATCAGGAAGACGGAGTGGGTGACGGCCGCGGCCCCCGCGCACCGCCGCGCCTCGAGCGCCCCGGTCCGCGGCAGTACGACGCGGGCCGCGCAGCCGGCGAGGGCCGCGACGCACACGAGCGACACCGCCGCCGCGCACCAGTCCCGCGCGGATCTATGGAGGCGGTTCGCCACGGCGGCGCACCACATCGCACGGGCCAGCAGAGCTGTCCAAACCGGGAGCGCTCATTTCGACTTCGGCGCCCGGTCGGGGATACCGTACCAATCCATCGCGCGCGGTGCCGAGTCGTCGTCGTGACACACCCCGTGCTCCGCATCCCAGATCCCACCCTCCTGGTCGCACGCCGCCCGCGTCACGGGCCGGGACTGCTGGCGACACTCTCGGGCAACCAACGCGAACGCCGCGATCGCCACCAGCACCGCGACCGATCGCGAGAGCATCATCCTGGGACCTCCGCGGGATCGAGCAGACCGTGACGTCGCCACCCGACCCGGAGGAGCCACGTCCTCGCACGCGCGACCGGCGCGTGATCGCGAGCGGCCGCGTCGCTTTGCCCACCCGATACCGTCGCTCTTCCTGGCTTCCAGCCGTCGAAGAACCTCGCGGAGGAGGCCGCATCCAGGACGACGTTCATGGCCCGCAGCGCCTTCCGCGCCGTCACCGCCGCGTGCTTCCGCGCGTTCAACAACACGTACCGCAACGCATTCCGTACTTCCCGCGGCGTCCGCAGCAGTCGCGCATGGTACCGATCCGCGACGACCCTCCCCCGCTTCCGCCCCATCACCCGATTCACCGCGAGCGCCAACCGCGACCCGATCGACATCATCCCGCGCCCGAGCGCGTGCTGATCCCGCGCCTCGACGATGAGGTGCGCGTGGTTCCCCAGCAGCGAGTAGTGCACCAAACGAAACTCGGAGCGGTCGCATCCGGCGGCGAAGGTGCTTTCGAGCGCGCGAACGACCTTCTTGTTCCGCAGAGACAACAGGTCCGGCATCAGCTTCACGGTCACGTGAGCGGGCGTGGCCGAGGAGAAGCCTTCCCGTGAGGTGTGCCGCACGCCCGACTGCGGATCACGCCTGCGTCCCGCGTTCTCCCGCCACCCACCCCACCGGGGGGCGGACCGAAGTTTCATCGCGAGCTGCTTCGATCGTTTCGTCATACGCTTGATTCAGGCTAGGGTTATACCGATAGGCCGATTGGACGTCAAGCACGAAGTTCGCCGGAGTCCGCGGCGAGCCACGAAGCCACGGGTGTGCCGCCGGACCCGGCGCACCCCGCGTGACCGCGCCGTAAACGGCCGTCCCGCCCCAACTGCGCTCATGGGACGCCCGCTCGAGGGCCCTCGCGCCTTGTAATGCCGCCACCCGTACGTTACGTCCGCGCCAATATGCGCACGACGACCGCATTCCTCTCGATCATTCTCGCCCTCGGCACCCCCAGCGCACACGCCGAGACCGTCACCGTCGAAGCCAGCACGCGCTACGAGAAGAACCGCCTGCATCAGTTCACCTTCGGCGGCGGGTATCGCGAGCTCTGGAAGGCGCCCGTCGAGCTGCCCGTCCTCGATCTGAAGAAGGAAGGCGGCGGGCTCACGCCGACCAAGCGCTTCGGCGGGAATCAGACGCCCGTGCTCGGCTTCAAGGGACGCGACGGCAAGAGCTACTCCTTCCGTAGCACCGACAAGGATCCCTCCGTCGTGCTGAACCCGCAGCTGCAAGAGACCTTCATCAAGGACATCGTGCAGGATCAGATGGCGGCGCAGCATCCGGGCGCGCCGATCGTCGCGAATCACATCACCGACGCGGCGGGCGTCCTCGCGCAGAACGAGCGGTTGGTCGTGATGCCCGACGACCCCGCGCTCGGCGAGTTCCGCGAGACCTTCGCCGGCATGGTGGGCACGTTCTTCGAGTTTCCGACGCCGGCGAAGGACACGCTCGCCGGGTTCCGCGGCGCCACCGCGATCATCGACCACGAAGAGATGTTCGAGCGGCTCGCGGCGAGCCCGAAGGACCGGGTCGATGCGGTCGCGTTCCTGCGCGCGCGTCTCGTCGACATCATGCTCGGCGACTTCGACCGGCACCGGAAACAGTGGCGCTGGGCGAAGCTCCCGACGAGCGACCTCTGGCAACCGCTCCCCGAGGATCGCGACATGGCCTTCGTCCGCTACGAGGGCATCGGGCCGCGCGTCGGCCACGTCTACATCCCGATTCTCCAGCTCTACAGCAACGACTACGACGACATCTACGGGCTCACCTTCCACGGCTGGGAGCAGGACCGCTGGCTGCTGACCGATCTCGAGTGGCCGGAGTGGGAGCGGGTCGCGAAGGACATCCAGGCGCGCGTCACGGATCGCGTGATCGACGAGGCGATCGCGCTCCAGCCGAAGCCCTACCAAGACCTCGACGGCGCGCGCTTGAAGAAAGATCTCACCGGCCGGCGCGATCGACTGGTGGAGGGCGCCCGCGACTTCTACGAGCGCCTCGCGAACGACGTCGACGTCCAGGCGACCGACGCGAGCGAGACCATCACCGCGACGCGCGACGGCAAGGACCTGGTGGTCACGGTCGCGGAGAAGAACGCGGCGACGCCCTACTTCTACCGCCGCTTCCACAAAGACGAGACCGAAGAAGTCCGCATTTACCTCCGCAAAGGCGGCGACAAGGTGCTCGTGCAGAACGGCCGCGCGCCGATGACCCTCCGCGTGATCGCCGACGGCGAAGGCGAGCTCGACGATCGGAACGGCGGCAACACCAAGGTCTACGACGGCAGCGGCCAATTCAGCGTGATCGAGGGCCGCTTCACCCGCGTCGACCGGCGTCCGTACACGCCGCCCGAGGCGAAGGGCGCGCGCTACCTCGACCAGAAGCACATGCCCCCGCGCGACTGGGGCTACGATTGGTACCCGTTGCCGATCTTCGGCTACGAGCAGGACGTCGGCGCCTTCATCGGCGGCGGCGCGCTCTTCAAGACCTACGGCTTCCGCAAGAACCCGTGGAGCACGCGGCACCTCGTCACCGGCGGCTGGGCGACCCAGGCCAACAAGCCACGCCTCTCCTACAACGGTTGGTACCGCCGCAATAACTCCGACCTCGTCGGCAAGGTCGAGGCGCGCTACTCCGGCATCCAGGTGCTCGGCTTCTACGGTTTCGGCAACGACACCGACGATAACGGCACGAATCGTTTCTTCCGGGCACGGAACGAGGAGATCTTCTTCTCGACCGAGCTCGAGTCGCCGGTCGGGATGCGGCAGCTCCGCGCGTCCGCGGGTCCCTGGGTCAGCCACTCCGACACCCAGGACGGCAACCGCTTCATCGACCAGTCCGATCCGTACGGCACCGGCGACTTCGGCTCCTTCGGCTTCACGGGCCGTCTCCGCTACGACACCCGCACCTCGCTCGAGGGACGCGACACCGATCTCGAGCTCGGGCTCCACGAGAATCCCGCCGCCGGCTATCCGGAGCGCGGCACGTACGCCGAGCTTCGCGGCCTCGTGTCACCGGAGGCGTGGGACGTCGAGGAGACGTACGGCTCGCTCCGCGGCTCGATCGCCGGCTACTGGACCGTCGGCGACCAGGATCGCTTCACGTTCGCGACCCGCGGCGGGGCCGAGGCGGTCTTCGGCAAGTACCCCTACCAGCAGGCGGCGTACCTCGGCGGCGGCGGCGCCTTCACGGGCGAGAGCACGATTCGCGGCTACCGCCAGAACCGCTTCGCGGGCGACGAGGTCGTCTTCGGGAACTTCGACCTCCGCGTCTTCCTGGCCCGCGTGAAGCTCATCTTCCCGGGCGACCTCGGCGTCCTCGCGTGCACCGACGTCGGCCGCGTGTTCCTCGACGGCGAGAGCTCCGACGACTGGCACTGGAGCGCCGGCGGCGGCGTCTGGTTCGCGCCGTTCGTCCGCACCAACGCGATCAGCATGACCGTGTCGGCAAGCCCCGAAGAGGTGCTCTTCTACCTCCGCCAGGGCTTCCACTTCTGACCGCCTGACGCCCGTCCCCCCGCGGCAAACTCCTCGACGCACGCGGTCACTGCCGGCGCCATCGCCGGGCCACGGCGCTTTTGCAGCTCGCCTTGGCAAAAATCTCGATGGAACCACATCGCAGTCGATGCCTAAGTGCCCTCACGTCCACGCAGCAAGGAGGAGATCCCGTGAGAGTCCGGCAGATACGCAACGCGACGCTTTCCATCGAATTCGCCGGGAAGACGTTCCTGGTCGATCCCATGTTGTCCGAGAAGGGCGGTTGGCCGGGGTTCGAAGGTACGGTGAACAGTGAGACAGCGAACCCCACGGTCGATCTGCCCGTGCCGGTCGCCGACCTGCTGGACGTCGATGCCGTGATCGTGTCCCACACCCACACCGACCATTGGGACGACGCGGCGAAAGCCATCATTCCGAAGCACATCGTTCACTTCGCGCAGAACGAGCAAGACGCGGAACAGATTCGCCGTGCGGGGTTTCGCGACGCGCGCGTACTCGACAGCGCCACGCAGTTCGAAGGGATCACGCTCGTCAAGACTCCCGGTCAGCATGGGCGAGGCCACGTGCTCGAAGGCATGATCGGAGAACTGTTGGGCCAGGTTTGCGGGATCGTCTTCACGCACCCAGACGAGCCGACACTGTACGTCGCCGGTGACACCGTCTGGTACGAGGGCGTCGAGGAGACCTTGAAGAAGTACGACCCGGACGTCGTCGTGCTCAACAGCGGCGATGCGAAGCTCCTCACGAGCGATTCCATCATCATGGGGAAGCACGACGTCCTCGAGGTGTGCGCCGCGGCACCGCGCGCGACCGTCATCGCGAGTCACATGGAAGCAGTGAACCACGCGACGTTGACGAGATCGGACTTGCGCGCGTTCGTCGCGGAAAACGGGTTGAGCGAACGCGTGCGCATCCCGGCGAATGGGGAGAGCTACGACTTCCGATCGGTCCACGGAAGCCCGCATTCGCGCCAAGGGGACGAGTGATGAAGAGCGGCCCCATCCGACCGGATGCGATCGGCTTCCACGACCTCGGAATCGACATCATCGCGGGCCGAGGACGCGATCCCTTCAGCGTGATGCGCATGACCGTGCCGCCGGACAAAGGCGTCGTCTCGCATCAGTCCCCCGACGAAGACAAGCTGTTCGTCGTGCTCACCGGCGCGCTTCGTTTCCATGTCGGTGACGAGTTCTTCGACATCGGGGCCGGGCACGAGATCGCCGTGGCCAAGGGGGCGACGCATGGATTCGTGAACGTCGGCACGACGCCCGCCGTCCATCTGATCATCACGTCTCCGGCACGGCACGACGAGCTTCTGACGGCGCTCTCGAAGCTCCCCGATTCGCCTCCGCCGGAGGCGGTCGACGAGATCTGCCGCGTGTACAACCAGAAGGTCATCGGCGAGCTGCGCCGTTGACTTGCGACCGTCGCGAGAAACGGGAAATCCTTCCCGTCGAGCGCGATGAAGAACCGAACCGGCCACCGGCGGAGCGCCGACCCCAGGAACTGGGACGACCTGAGGATGTTCGTCGTCCTCGCCCGCGAGAAGACCCTGGCCGCCGCTTCCCGACGCCTCGGTGTCGATCAGACCACCGTCGCCCGCCGGCTGTACGCGTTCGAAGAATCGCTCGGCACCGCGCTCTTCGAACGCGGCGAAGGCCGATGGCGGCTCACCGCGTTCGGCCTGCGGACGCTGGAGCGAGCCGAGCGCATCGAGGAGGACGTCGCCGCCATCGTTCGCTCCGCCGAGGTCGAGTCGGACACTGTCAGCGGCGTGGTGCGGCTCACCTGCGTCGCGGCGATGAGCTCGGAGTATTTGGCGCGCCACTTGCCGGTCCTCTACGCCCGGCATCCGGATCTCGTGATCGATCTGATCGACACCGACGAGAACTTGAACATCGCGCGACACGAGGCGGACCTCGCGATCCGCGGGTCGCGTCCGATGCGCGGCGACTTCATCGTTCGCAAGCTCGCCGTGATCGGCATGGCCGTCTACGAATCGGCGCGGATGGGGATCGGCACCGGCCGCGACTGGGTCGCGTACAACGAAGACCTCATGCACCTTCCGGAAATGCGCTGGCTCGAGGGCCACATGGAAGGGGGCCGCATCCGACTGCGCAACAGCGGAATGGAAACGCTCTGCGGCGCGATTGCGAGCGGCATCGGACGCGGCATTCTGCCATGCTTCATCGGGGACTCGCACAGCGAGCTGCGCCGTTCTCCTCCCGGCGATCCCGTCGTGTCCCGAGACTCGTGGCTGCTGATCCACCGAGACGCACGCGAGTCAGCCCGCGTCGCCGCCGTTGCCGACTGGCTCATCGAGCGCTTCACGACCGACGCCAGCCTGTTGAGCGGCCTCCGCGACGCCTCGGAGACATCCAGGTCGAAGAGGTCGACCCGGCGCTAGACGAGATCGGCGAGAGCGCCCTCGCCTGCATCGGTACAGCTCTCGGCAGCAAGAATTTCGAGGGACCGGCGCGCGTGTAGTCGCAACCAACGAAAGGAAGCACCGTCCAATGGCGAGACGCACCGGATTCGTGTGGCACGAGAAGTACGCGTGGTTCGACCTCGGTCAGGACGCCGGCCTCGTGCATCCCGACGGCCATTCGATTCAGCCGGATCGTCATGTGTACGACCTCGAGGTCGTCCGGAGGTTCCGCGGTCTCCTCGACGTGAGCGGCCTCCTCGCGCAGCTGACGGTCGTCGCTCCCCGCTCGGCGACGGATGCAGAGCTCGGGCGCGTTCATCCGATCGACTTCATCGAAACGGTGAAGAAGCTCTCGGCGCTGCCGATGGGAGGCGAGGCCGGAGATTTCGCGCCGGTTCCGCGGGGTGCGTTCGCGATCGCGTCACTCGCGGCGGGAGGCGCGATCGCCGCGGCAGAGGCGGTCATCAAGGGCGACGTCGACAACGTCTACGCGCTGCTTCGACCCGCCGGGCACCATGCAAGGCCCGAACGCTCGATGGGGTTCTGCATCTTCTCCAACGCGGCGATCGCGGGGCGGCATTTGCTGGAGGAGCACGGCGTCGGACGAATCGCTTTCGTCGACTGGGACGTTCACCACGGCAACGGCACTCAAGCGGCGCTCTACACGGAGCCGAGGGCGCTGACGATCTCGATCCACCAAGATCGGCTCTACCCGCCCGACGACGGGTTCGTGGACCAGATCGGCGAAGGGGCGGCCGCGGGGACCAACGTGAACGTGCCGTTGCCGGCCGGGTGCGGGGGCCAGGTGTACGGCGAGGTCTACGACCGTATCGTCGTTCCCGCCTTGGAGCGGTTCCGCCCCGACGTCATCATCGTTCCATGTGGTTTCGACGCCGGCCACATGGACCCCATGGGTCGCATGATGCTGCATTCCGAAGACTATCGTCAGCTGACGACGAAGCTGATGGCCGCCGCCGACGACCTGTGCGGCGGACGACTCGTGTTCCTCCACGAGGGTGGATATTCGCGCTGGACGGTGCCGTTCTACGGCCTTGCCGTGCTGGAGGAGCTATCGGGCATCACGACCGGCATCGCGGACCCGTATGCGGGCTACAACGCGGCGACCACCCACCCAGCGCTCCTCCCGCACCAGGCCGCGGCCATCGATACCGCGGCGGCGAACGTGCATCGAGTGCCCCGGCACGCGTGACCGGGTCGCTCACACGTTGTCGGCGGACGTTCCCGGACCCGATCCGTCCACCTGCCCGCCCCAGCGCCAGTTCGCGATCTCCGGCATGTCGTCGCCGTGCTCGCAGATCCAGCGCCGGTGCTCGATGAGCTTGTCGCGGATCGCCTGCATCGCGTACGCCGCGCGCGAGCCGAGCTGCGGCAAGCGCTCGATCACGGCCTCGACGAGATGGAAGCGGTCGATCTCGTTCAGCACCGCCATGTCGAACGGGGTCGTGGTCGTCCCCTCTTCCTTGTACCCGCGCACGTGGAAGTTCTCGTGGTTCGTACGGCGGTACGTGAGCCGATGGATCAGCCACGGGTAGCCGTGGAAGGCGAAGATGACCGGCCGGTCCTTGGTGAAGAGCACGTCGAAGTCGTAGTCGGTGAGGCCGTGGGGATGCTCGCGCTCGGGCTGGAGCGTCATGAGATCCACCACGTTCACGACCCGTACCTTGAGCTCGGGCGCGTAGCGCCGCAGCAGGTCGACGGCCGCGAGCGTCTCCAGCGTCGGCACGTCGCCGCAGCACGCCATCACGACGTCGGGATCGCCGCCGCGGTCGTTGCTCGCCCAGTCGAAGATGCCGACGCCCGCGGTGCAGTGCTTCTCGGCCTGGTCCATCGTCAGCCAGACGGGGGCCGGCTGCTTCCCCGCGACGATCACGTTGACGTAGTTGCGACTGCGGAGGCAGTGGTCGGTGACGCTCAAGAGACAGTTGGCGTCGGGCGGCAGGTAGACGCGGATGACGTCGGCCTTCTTGTTCACCACGTGGTCGATGAAGCCGGGATCCTGATGGCTGAAGCCGTTGTGATCCTGCCGCCACACGTGGGACGACAAGAGGTAGTTGAGCGACGCGATCGGCCGCCGCCACGGGATCTCGTTGCACACCTTCAGCCACTTCGCGTGCTGGTTGAACATCGAGTCGACGATGTGGATGAACGCCTCGTAGCAGCTGAAGAAGCCGTGCCGGCCGGTCAGGAGATAGCCTTCGAGCCAGCCCTGGCACTGGTGCTCGCTCAGCACCTCCATGACGCGGCCGTCCGGGCTGAGATGATCGTCCTCGGGGTAGATCTCGGCCACGTAGCACCGGTCGGTCACCGCGAGCACGTCCTGCCAGCGGTTCGAGTTGTTCTCGTCGGGGCTGAAGAGGCGGAAGTTCTTGCCGTCGAGGTTCCGCTTCATGACGTCGCGGAGGAAGGTACCCTGGACGCGCGTCGCCTCGGCGTCGACGCCCCCCGGCGCCGGCACCGCGACGGCGTAGTCACGAAAGTCGGGGAGCTTCAGCTCCTTCAAGAGCAGCCCGCCGTTCGCGTGCGGATTGGCGCTCATCCGGCGCTGGCCCTGTGGTGCCAGCGCCGCGAGCTCCGGGCGCAAGCGTCCGCCGTCGTCGAAGAGCTCCTCGGGCCGGTAGCTCTTCATCCAGCCTTCGAGGATGCGCACGTGCTCGGGCTCGTCCATGTCGCCCATCGGCACCTGGTGGCTCCGCCAGTAGTCCTCGCACTTCTTGCCGTCGATCGTCTCCGGACACGTCCAGCCCTTCGGGGTGCGGAGTACGATCATCGGCCACGCCGGCCGCGTCCGGACCCCGCGCGTACGCGCGGCCGCTTGGATCTCCGCGATCCGATCGAGGGCGTGGTCGAGCGCCGCCGCGAGCGCCTGGTGCACCGGCTCCGGCTCGTCGCCCGCGACGACGATCGGCGCGTAGCCGTACCCTTCGAAGAGCTTTCGCAGCTCGTCCTCGGGGATGCGCGCGAGGAAGCACGGGTTCGCGATCTTGTAGCCGTTGAGGTGCAGGATCGGCAGCACGGCGCCGTCGCGCGCCGGGTTCAGGAACTTGTTCGAGTGCCAGCTCGTCGCGAGCGGGCCGGTCTCGGCCTCGCCGTCGCCGACGACGCACGCGACCACGAGGTCCGGGTTGTCGAACGCGGCGCCGTACGCGTGCGAGAGCGCGTAGCCGAGCTCGCCGCCTTCGTGAATCGACCCCGGCGTCTCGGGTGCCACGTGGCTCGGGATGCCGCCCGGGAAGCTGAACTGCTTGAAGAGCCGGCGCATCCCGTCGGCGTCCTGGCCGACGTTCGGGTAGACCTCGCTGTACGTGCCCTCCAGATACGCATTGGCCACGATCGCCGGCCCGCCGTGCCCGGGGCCGATCACGTAGATCATGTTCAGGTCGCGTGCCGCGATGACGCGATTGAGGTGCGCGTAGACGAGGTTCAGGCCCGGCGTCGTGCCCCAATGGCCGAGCAGGCGCGGCTTCACGTGCGCGCGCGTCAGCGGCTCGCGCAGCAGGGGGTTGGCGTAGAGATAGATCTGCCCGACCGAGAGGTAGTTGGCCGCGCGCCAGTACGCGTCGATCTTGCGCAGCTCGCCTTCGGCGAGTGGCGCGCCGCCGGGAATGGCTGCCTGAGTCATGTGCCGTTCCTCCGTCCTCGAAATCGTCAGCCGAGCCGCACGGTGAGCACGCTACCGTGTGCTTTGATCCGTGTCGCGAGCTCGGCCGTCGCGATCACCGCGCCACCGGGACGATACGGATTGACCTCGCGGGAGAACGGCACCGCCGCGCCGTCGAGCTCGATCGCGACCGGACCGACGCCCCGCGCGCCGACCGTGTACGTGATCCGCACGGGCTTGTCGGCGAGCGTGACGTCGAGCGCGAGCCCGTCGAGCACCTCCGGCAGCACGGGATCGAGCGTCGTGGTCACGCGGCCGCGGCGGATGCCGAAGAGCCGCTCGTGGATCAGCCGGAACGCGATGCCGGCGCCGCTCGAGTACGTCCGCCAGCCACCCTCGACGGCGACCCGGCCGCTCCGCACGTCGGCATAGCGCTCCTGCGCGACGTACCGATCCGGAAAGTCGGCGTCGGAGCTCGAGGCATAGGTGTTCGCCTGGCGGAGGCGCGTGTTCGGCACGACGTCCCGGATGCCGATGGGCACCACCTGCCGGAGCGCCAGCCAGAACGCCTCGGCGTCGCCCCACGTCGCCATGGCTTCGGCGTACCGCAGGTGCGCGTGCGTATACATGATGCCGATCTCGCGGCCGAAGTTGGTGCTGGTCTCCGCGCGCTGGAAGTAGCGTTGCTCGCCCCCGCGGTAGCGGGGCGGCGCGTCGAAGAGTCGTGCCCCGTCGGGCGCCAGCAGGTGCTCGCGCATGAACCCGACGTGCCGTTCGGCCTGCGCCGGCGTGAGCATGTGATTGATGATCGCGTGGATCATGGGCAGCAGGCGGTAGTGGATGCCGGTCGCCTCGTCGCTCGGATGGAGCAGGTAGTCGATCGCCCAGGCCTCGCGGAAGTACGCGAACCCCGCGAGCGTGCCCCCGGGCAGCAGCAGGCGCTGGAAGTCGGCGAGCGTCCGCTCGGCGAGCGTCTCGAGGCGGCTCGCGAGCGCGCTCGCGCCGCAGCGCCGGAGCCCGGCGGCGAGCGTGCGCGCCGTCTGCACCTGGAGCGTCACGGTCCAGGCGCTACAGAGCCGGTCGCGCATGGCGGGATCGGCGGGCTGGAGCGAGTCGTTCCAGTCGCCGTGGCCGTACGCCACGAGCGACGTGTGCGGGATCTGGCTCGCCTCGATCATCCCGAGCGCGCGCATCACGTGCGCGCCGATCGTGCCCTGCTCCGCCGCGGCCGGATCGTGATGGAAGAACGGCACGCGCTCCGCGAGGAAATCGACGTCGTCCGACGCGAGGAGATACTGCCCGAGCGCCAGGAGCGGCCAGAAGACGATGTCGCCGTGCGAGTCGCCGGCGCGGATGCCGCGGTCGCGCTCGAAGAACGTGAACCACTGCGGCCAGTCACCCCACGCGTTCTGCGCCGCGAAGACCCGCAGCAGGAGATCGCGGAGCGGCGCGAAGGCCCCCTGCGCGAGCAGGAGCTCGACCGGTCCCTGACAGACGTCGCGCGTGCCCCACCCGCCGCCCGAGTACTGCTCGAGCCCGCGCGGCGCGAGATAGTGGACGTACGCGTCGTGGGCGAACCACGGCAGTATGTCGATCGCGCCGGCGATCGCGAGCGCCGGCGCGGATGCGGCGGCATGCGCCGTCACGCCGCCGGCGGCGCGCGTCCAGAACGCGGCTTCGGCCGCATCCTCGTCGCCCGCGGTCGCGCCCTTTCCGCTCGCGGCCGCGGGCGCCGCGGTCAGCCCGCCCGTGATGCGGAAGGCCGCCCGCGCGCCCGGCTCGGTCACGAGCACGAGATAGGGCTCGCCGCGCGACCCGCCGTCGGCGTAGAGGGCCTCGTCACCCGCGACGCGCGCGAGCGCCGTGCCGCCGACGGGATCGAACCGGAAGCAGCCGTCCGGGAACCGCCGCCCCGAGTCGCACGCGGGATCGGTCCGCACGACGACGCCGGCGGCGTCGCGCTCGCAGCGTACCGTCGCCGGGTCGGCGCCGTCGTCGCCGCCGAACGCGACGTGATGCGACACGAGGAAGCGCCGGGGCGGCCCCGCGAGCACCTCGACGGCGAGCCCGAGCTCGTGCGCGCGCGTCGCGGCGCGGCTCTCGACCGCGAGCGTCCCGCCCTCGAACGCGTAGAGCCAGCGGCACCCGCCCGGCGTCATCGCGAACGCCGACGGGACCGCGAGCAGATGCCAGCCGTCGGCGAGCTCGACGAAGAGACGGAGGCCGTGCGCCCGGAAGAGCCCGAGGTAGGAGCGGCTCGTCGAGAGCACGCGGTTGATGTTCACGTGCCCCTGGGTCACGAGCGAGTGGAAGACGCCGTCCATCCACGCCGTCGAGGTCAGCGACGCCTCGTCCGGCACGACGTGGTCGCCGGTGCGGAGGATGGTGCCGTGCGGCCGGAGCGTCCGGCGCTCCTTCGCCTGGAGGACGACGTGGCGATGCGCGCCGGCGAAGAACGAGAGCAGGCTGCCGTCGTCGTCGATCTCCGCGTGACGCCGGTCCTCGCCGAAATGCCCGGCGAGCGCGGCCGCGTCGAGGTCGCGGCAGGCGAGGAGCGGCGCCGTCGCGAAGAGGCTCGCGCCGGTCCCGCCGCCCCTGGTGCCGGACGGCGGCGCGCCGACCGCGGGCGCCGCCGCCTCGGGCAGCGCCAGCACCCGTTCCACCACCGCGAGGTCGCGGTCGGAGGTCACCCCGACGTGGTTCACGTCGAACGACCCGAAGAAGCCGCGCGTCGCGACCGCGCCGGGCGCGAGCGTGACGGGCTCGTCCTGGACGACGGCCATCGCGTGCTCGCGCTGGCACCGTGCGGACGGCAGCGTCGCCGCGGCGAGCCCCGCCGGCCCCGCACCGGCGCGCGTCGCGAGCCCGTGGAGCTGGAGCGCGTCGGTCGCGTACCCGACCCCGCGCCCGAGCGTCCCGACGAGCGTCCACGGATGGCGGCCCCCCATCGCGAGGTTCTGCCGCGACGCCACGACCCACCCGCGCGCGGGATGCGCGAGCGCCGTGTGATCGACGTACTGGCTCACGTAGTACTCGTTCATGCGGATCGCGCCGTACGCGGAGAGGCCGAGGTCCTGCGCGTAGACGGCGTCGGCGGTGACGGGGCTCGTCCCCCGGTTCTCGAGGCGGAGGTGCCAGAGCCACGCGGGGCTCGCGTCGGCGAGCATCAGGACGAGCGTGAACCCGAGGCCCTCCCAGTCGCCCCGCACCACCATGCGCGCGGCGTCGACTTCGACGGTCCCGGGGCTGCGCGGGCCGAGGAGCGGGACCGCCGCGATCGCCGCGCCGCCGTGGCGGCGGAGCCACACGTTCGTCGGCCCGCCCTCGACCTCGCTCCCGGGAAAGAGATTCAGCACGACGTCCGCGTGCTCCATGCGGCGCACCGCCCCGTGACGATGCACCTGGACGGCGAGGCCCGAGGGGCTCGCCAGACGATGGGGGAAGCTCTGTTCGCTCACGTCAGTCTCCCGGTTGGCCCAGAGGATCGCCGGCCTGCACCACCCACGTACCGTCGGCGGCGAGGATCAGAATCGTGTCGTATCCGCCGCGCGGCTCGTCGTGCCCACCGAACGTCACGCAGGTGATGCCGCGCTCGATGAACGCCGCGAACACGGTCGGGAGTCGGTCGACGCCGACGGTCTCGCCGAGGTTGTCGACGAACGCGAAGATCGGCCGCGCGATCAGCACGCGCGCGATCGCCAGCGCCTGTTGATCGCGTTGCGACAGCAGGCGTTCGAAATCGACCTCGCGGTCCGTGCCGCGCGCGAAGGTGACCAGATCCGCGGCGTCGAGGATCGCGAGCGCGCTCGCCAGCTCGCTGTCGACGGGGACCGTGCCGTCGCTCGTCTCCATCATCTCGCGGAGCGTGCCCGGCGGCAGGTACGGACGCTCGGGCAGGAACGCGACGTCGCGCAGCGGCGGCCGGACCACCCGGCCGCTGCCCTCGTCCCAGACGCCGGCCGTCGCGCGCATGAGCGCGCCGCGGACCGCGGGATCGGTGCTGCACACGAGCACGCGCGCGCCGCGCGGGATCTCGAAGGACAGGTCGCGGACGAGCGCCGTGGGCTCTCCCGGCGCGGCGAGCGTCAGCTTGTCGTACGCGACCCGTTCCGGGTCCTCGGTCGTGTCGATCCCCGGCGCGCCGCCGGGCAGCTGCAACGCGGACGAGAGCGCGAACAGCCGCGCCAGCACGGCCGCGTACGACGAGATCGCCGAGAACTGCGTGATCACCAGCGAGAAGGCGCCGAGCAGGTGGGAGAACGCCATCGCCGACTGGGTGATGACGCCGAACTCGACCTCGCCGCGGATGAAGAGCGGCGCCACCACGAGGGCCGGGATGATCTGGATCAGATAGTTGTAGCCGGTCGTGAAGAAGCCGAGGTTGCGGTTCACGGCGATGATGCGCCGCAGGTTCCCGACCAGCGCCCCGAGGTATTCCTTCAACCGGAGCTCGAGCTGGCGCTCGCGGCCGTGGATCGCGATCGCCTCCGCGTTCTCGCGCACGTCGATGAGGGCCGCACGGAAGTCCGCCTCGCGATCGGACTGCGCGTAGTTGAGCGCGATCAAGCGCCGGCCGAGGAACACGGTGAGCAGCGAGCCGACACCGGCGTAGACGATGCCGACCAGAAAGAGCGTCCGGCTGATCGACCACAGGACCCCGGAGAACGCGATCACGGTGAGCGTCCCGTTCAGGAACATCAGGAAGAGCGACACCGTCATCGTGACGAAGGTGCGGACGTCCTCCGTGATGCGCTGGTCCGGATTGCTGAGCGTCCCCTCCTCGCCGAGCCGGAGATACGTCCGGCCACTCAGGTAGTAGTGGACCAGCCGCTCCGTCAGCCACCCGCGCCAGAGAAGGCCGAAGCGCTCCTCGGTGAAGCGCGACAGCACCGCGGCGGTCGTCAGGGCGCCGAACACGAGGACGTAGAGGAAGGCCTGCCGGACGAACCCCGGGTAATCCCGGCGCTCGATCGCCGTCATGAAGTCGCGGCCGACGTAGCTGTTGAGGACGTTCAGGGCGCTGATGGCCAAGAGCAGGCCCAGCATCGCCCCGAACAATCCGAATGCCCGCGCGCGCACCCGCGAGGTCGCGAAGGCGCCGATCGCCGCGAACAAGCGCCGCCACGTTTCGCGCGTGAGCCGCGCTTCGTTGCCCGTTCCCTCCACCATCGCTCGCGGGGCACCCAATAGCGCAGTCGATGAATACTTTGCGAGGCGATTGCCACGGTCGGTGCAGCGGTCACTTCGACGCGAACGCCACAGCCGGTGCTGTGGTCACTTCGAGGCGAGCGCCGGTGCGGGACCCGCGGAGTATGCGGACGCGTCCGGGGCGCTCGTGGTTCGTCGTCGATCGTCGGTCGGTTCGATGTGCGTCAGGGGTCGCTCCGGGGAGCGGGCAGCTCGCGTATTACGCAAGCCATGGTGGCAGCGGCGGGCTTTATGCGCCGGGACCGGCGACCCCGCGACCGTAGGAGTGCACCCCTGACGCGCATCGAACCGACCCACCGCTCGCCGTCGATCGTCGGTCGGTTCGATGTGCGTCAGGGGTCGCTCCGGGGAGCGGCTCGTCGCCGGATGGACGTGAGCGCTGAGGCGCTCACCCCCCGGCGGTCAGCTCGCGTATTACGCAAGCCATGGTGGCAGCGGCGGGCTTTATGCGCCGGGACCGGCGACCCCGCGACCGTAGGAGTGCACCCCTGACGCGCATCGAACCGACCCACCGCTGGTTCGTGAGCTCGGCTTGTCAGGCTGAAGGCCGCTGCACTATCGTCGCGCGCCGCCATGCCGGACCTGATTCTCGACGATTTTCGCGACGTCTCCGGATGGCTGGCCGTCGCGTCGGGGCTCGCGAAGCTGGCGATCACGTCTCGGCCGAGGTCGGGCGGGCATCCGGCGATGCACCTGGCCTTCGATTTCGCGGGCGGTGGCGGCTTCGTCGTCGCGCGGAAGGAACTAGCGCTCGCCGTTCCCGAAACGTGGGCGCTCTGCTTCTCGCTGCGGGGGCATGGGGAGCGGAATCGGCTCGAGATCAAGCTCGCGGATCCGAGCGGGAAGAACGTGTGGTGGTATCGCGAGGAGGCGTTCGCGCTGCCGGCCGATTGGACGCCGATCGTGATCCCGAGCCGCGCCATCGAGTTCGCGTGGGGGCCGGCGGGCGGCGGAGCGCTGCGCGACGTGGGAGCAATCGAGATCGCGCTCGCGGCGGGACCGGGCGGTGCCGGCGAGGTCGAGGTCGCCGATCTTCGGATCGAGGATCGCACCGTGCGCGCGCGGCCGGTGGTCCGCGCGTCGACCGCCCTCCCCGGCCATACGCCCGACGGTCTCTTCGACGACCCGCCGGCGGCGCCGTGGCGAAGCGAACCGACCGCGCCGCAGTGGCTCGAGGTCGACTTCCAGGGCGAGCGCGAGTACGGCGGCCTCGTCGTCGACTGGGAGCCCGCCGGCCGGGCGCGCGCCTTCACGGTCGCGACGTCGACCGACGGCGTCACGTGGACGGACGTGCACGCGACGGCGCACGCGGACGCTCCTCGGAGCTGGATCCCGATGCCGAACACGTGCGCGCGCCACCTCCGCCTCGTGCTCGACGCGAGCGTCGCGGGCGCGGGATTCGGGATCACCGCCCTCGCGGTCCGTCCGTTCGAGCTCTCGCGTACGCACGAGACGTTCTTCTCCGGCATCGCGGCCGAATCGCTCCGCGGCAGCTACCCGCGCTGGGTCACGGGCGAGCAGAGCTATTGGACACCCGTCGGCGTGCCGGACGGCGACACGTGCGCCCTCATGAACGAAGAGGGACTCGTCGAGGTCGACCGTGGCACGTGGAGCCTCGAACCGTTCGTGTTCGCGGATGGCGGCCTCGTCACCTGGGCCGACGCCGACGTCGCGGTCGAGCTCGAAGACGGGACGCTCCCCATCCCGACGTCGCTCTGGCGCACGCCGTCGATCGAGCTCCGCACCACCGCCTTCGCGCACCGCATCGCCGAGCGGCCGGTCCTCTTCGTCCGCTATCGCGTCGCGCGCCGCGACGGCGCGTCGGGCCCGCTTCGCCTGTTCGTCACCGCGCGGCCGTTCCAGGTAAACCCGCCGTGGCAGAAGTTCGGCGCGCTCGGCGGCGTGAGCCCGATCCGCGAGCTCTTCGGCGACCCGCTGACGATGGTCGTCGGCGGCACGCGCACCGTATTGCCGCTCGAACGCGCCGCTGCGTTCGGCGCCGCCACCTTTCACCAAGGGAACGTCGTCGACCATCTGCGCCTAGGCGACGTCCCGCCGCACGAGGCCGCGGACGACGACGCGGGCTTCGCGGCAGGCGCGCTCCGCTTCGATCTCCACGTCGGACCGGGCGCGACCGCCGAGGTGTACGTCGCGGTCCCGTTCGGCTCGATCCTCGACCAGACGGACGACTGGATTCGCTCCGGGCTTCCGGTGGCGCTCGGCGCCGGTGGCGGAGCCGCCGCGTTCGCCGCGACCGTCCGCGCCTGGGAGAACAAGCTCGGCGGCCTCCGCATCACGCTCGGCGCGCGCTGGCAGCGCCACGCCGACGCGCTCCGCACCGCGGTCGCCCACGTGCTCGTCGAGCGCGACGGCCCGGCCCTGCAACCCGGTCCGCGCCGCTACACGCGCTCCTGGATCCGCGACGGCGCGATCATGGCGGGCGCGCTGCTGCGGGTCGGCTGCGTCGAGGAGGCGCGCGCGTTCGTGCGCTGGTACGCACCCTTCCAACGCGCCGACGGGTTCGTGCCCTGCTGCGTCGATCGCAGCGGCCCCGACTGGCTGGTCGAGCACGACAGCCACGGCGAGCTCGTCTTCGCGATCGCGGAGTGCTTCCGCTTCACCGGCGATCGCGCCTTCCTCGACGCGCTCTGGCCCGCCGTCGCGGGCGCCGTCGCGTGCATCGAGCGGCTGCGAGCGACGCGGCTCGGGCCCGCGTGGGACGGCGAGAACGAGCGCGGCTTCCGCGGCCTCCTCCCGGAATCGGCGAGCCACGAGGGCTACCTCGCGCACCCGGTGCACGCGTACTGGGACGACTTCTGGGCGGTGCGCGCGCTCGGCGACGCCGCGTTCCTCGCGACCGCGCGCGGCGACGCCGCCGAGGCCGCGCGCCTCACCGCCCTCCGCGACGACTTCCGCGCGAGCATCCGCGACTCGCTCGCGCACACGATCGCGACCCGGAACATCGCGTACGTTCCCGGGTCGGTCGAATGGGCCGACTTCGATCCGACGGCGACCTCGAACGCCGTGGCACTCCTCGGCGAAGCGGCACTGATGCCGCGCGCCGTCCTCGACGCGACGTTCGCCGAGTATCTGAAGGGTTTCCGGCGCCGGGTGCGGAACGAGATCGACTGGGCCAACTACACCGCCTACGAGGTCCGGATCATCGGCGCGCTCGTTTGTCTCGGCGAGCGCGCGAGCGCCGCGGAGCTCGCCGAGCTCCTCCTCGACGACCGCCGCCCGCGGCCGTGGAACCAGTGGCCCGAGATCTCGTGGCGGAACCCGCGGAGCCCGGGGCACATCGGCGACGTGCCGCACGCGTGGATCGCGGCCGAGTACGTGCTCGCGGTCCGCACCATGCTCGCGTACGAGCGCATGGACGACGAGGCCCTCGTGCTCGCGGCCGGCGTGCCGTCCGCCTGGCTCGACGGCGGCGACGCGGTCGCGGTCGACGGGCTCGCGACCTACTGGGGCACGCTCGGCTTCACGCTCCGTCGCGTCGACGCGACGACGCTCGCGCTCGAGCTGCGCGGCGACGCCGCACCGCCGGGCGGTCTCGTCCTCCGTCCCCCCCTCGGCGGCCGTCTCGTGGAGGTCGCGATCGACGGCGCGCCGGCCGCCGGCTTCGCGCACGACGAGGTCGTGGTGCCGCGCACGCCGGCGGCAATCGTCCTCCGCCATGGGAGTCCATCGTGAACGCCCTCCATTACATCGTGACCCCCCTCCTCGCGCTCGCCTTGGTCGCCGTCGCGCCGCGCAGCGGCGCCGCGACCGATTCCTTCTTCCCGCCGCCCGCCGGCAGCGTCGCGGCCGGCGCGGCCGAAGCCGCGCTCGCGGTCGAGGCCTACGTCTACGCCTACCCGCTCGTCTTGATGGAGCTCACCCGGCGCGTCGAGACGAACGGCGTCGGCGACGGGGGCGCGAAGCCCGTCACGACCGTGACCGGGGGCGCGCGCGCCCCGATGAACGCCTTCGCGCACCAGCGCGCGCTCTTCGACGCGACCACCATCACGGCCGGCCAGCGCCCGAACGCCGACGTGCTGACGTCGTCGCTCTGGTTCGACGTCGGGCCGGAGCCGCTGGTCATCACGATCCCGGACGCCGGCGGCCGCTGGTACACGCTCCCGATGTTCGACCTCTGGAGCGACGTGTTCGCCGCGCCGGGGCCGCGCACGACCGGCGGCGGCGCGCAGCAGTGGGCGATCACGAAGCGCGGCTGGACCGGCATGCTGCCGGCCGGCGTCGGCCGGATCGAGGCGCCGACCGAGACCGGCCGCGTCCTCCTTCGCATCCGCACCGACGGACCGAAGGACTACCCCGCGGTGCACGCCTTCCAGGACGGCCTCCGCGCCGTGCCCCTCGGCCACTTCGGCAAGGAGTGGACCGCGCCGGCCGCGCCCTTCGACGCCGCCATCCCGCCGCAAGCGCCCGCCGACCAGATTCTGCGCCTCTCGAGCGGGAAGTTCTTCGAGATCTTCGGCGCCGCCACCACCCGGAACCCGCCGCACACCCACGATCGTCCGATCCTGGATCGCATCGCGCGGATCGGAATCGCGCCCGGCCGGCCGTTCACGACGGACCAGCTCACGCCCGGCGCCCGCCCCCATTTCGAGACCACGCGGACCAGCGCCGGCCAGCAGCTGTTCGAGGCCTTCAAGCGCTCGGGCATGCGCATCAACGGGTGGCGCTTCCTCGGATCGCCGATGGGCGCGTACGGCGTCGACTACCGGCGGCGGCAGGTCGTCGCGTACAGCGCGCTCGGCGCGGATCTCGGCGAGGACGTCCTCTACCTGACGACGATCGCCGACGGCGACGGCAAGCCGCTCGAGAGCGCGCACCGCTACACGATCCACCTCGACGCCATGACGCTGCCGCCGGCCGACGCCTTCTGGTCCCTCACCGCGTACGACGACCGCCAGCTCTTCATGCCGAACAAGCTCCCGCGCTACACGATCGGCGACCGCAACGCGCTCACCACGAACGCCGACGGCTCGGTCGACCTCGTCCTCCAGTCACAGCACCCGGGCGCCGAGAAGGTCGCCAACTGGCTGCCGATCCCGGCCGAGGGACGCTTCACCCTGGTGCTTCGCCTGTACGCGCCGAAGCTCACCGCGCTCGACGGCACCTGGATGCCGGCACCGGTGATGCGCGTCGGTCAGTAGACGCCGGCGTCTCGCATCCCGTTTCAGCGGCCGAGACGGGTGAGGTCGACGACCGTCAGCGTGCTCGTCGAATGCGTGACGAAGGCGCGCGTGCCGTCGCCGCTCACGGCGACCGCGCGCGGCGAGCTCCCGACGCGCGTCGTTCCAACCACGCGGTTGCCGACGGTCGTGATCGCCGTGAGCGTGCCGTCGCGGAAGCTCGTCACGTAGACGCTCGTCCCGGCGTCGTCCATCGCGATCCCGACCGGCTCCGGGCCGACCGGGACGTCGTCGAGCGCCGCCTGGGTCGCGAGGTTCACCACCGTGACGCTCGCCTCGCGGCCGTTCGCGACGTACGCGCGGCTGCCGTCGGGGTTCACCACGATCCCCGTCGGCACCGATTTGAGCGCGACCTTCCCCACCGTCGCGAACGTCGTCGCGTCGATGATGCGCAGCGTTCCGTCGGTGCACGCGAGCTGGCAGCCGACCACGAACACGTAGGCGCCGTCCGACCGCACCGCGACGCCCGATGGATGGAAGTCGAGGAAGAGCTCCTTCTTGATCACGTCGGCGGCGGTGTCGATCACGAACAGGTGGTCCTTCGCCGTATTCGCGACGTAGACGCGCGAGCCATCGCGACTCGCCGCGGCCGACGGCCGGAGCGAGGGCCGTTGCATCGTGCCCATCGGGAGGCGGACCTTCTGCTTGGCGCTCACCGTATCGACGACCGCCACTTCCTCGCCGCGGAAATCGACCACGTAGGCCCGCCGCGCATCCGGCGTCACGGCAACCGCGTACGGCTGCCCGTCGACCTCCACGGCCGCCGCCACGGTCGCCGCGACCGGGTCGACGATCACGAGCCTGTTGCCCGGCACCGAAACATACGCCCGCCCATCCGCCCCCGTCGCAACGTCCGTCCCGAAGTCGGGCAACCGAACGGTCGCAACGACCGCGCCGCCCGCGTCGGCAGGGGCTCCACCGGCATCCAGCGACCCGGAACGCATCGCGCCGCACCCAACCACCCCGACCAAACAAACGACGACCGCCACGACACGCGCTGTGAGCATGGCGCCGCGCTTTGCCAGGATCACCGCGCCATGGTCAAGCGCGAACCGTTACACGCGACCGCCGCTTGCACGCGGCCCGCCGGGCGTGGGTCAGTGAGGGTTGGGCGACATGGCGGCGAGAGCCGAGGCATCCGACGAGGAGCCGGCCCGAAAAGCGCCCACGCTGTTTGAGCGAGCTGGGATGGGCGGGCGGCGGGTGCGAGCGAGTTCGTGGGCGCCGGGCCGGCGACGAAGACGGATCGGCTTCGCCGCCTGTCGCCCAACCCTCACTGACCCACGCCCGGCGCGCCTCACCAGCCACTAAGCGTTTTGCTTGGAGGAGAACCAGGTGCTTCCGAAGTCTGGCCGGCAGAGTAGTCACCCGCGGCCGCGCACGCCGACGCGCCCTCAACGGACCCTTTGCGCGCCCCGCGCTTCACGAGCAACCCACGCCGCGTGACCCGCCGCCGCCCGTCGTCCTGACGGCGCCACTTCAGCATCGCGTTCCGCAGCGGCTCGTACGCGATGTCGAGCGCCTCGCACACGTTCACGAAGGAGCACGGCCAGTCGCGATCGTCGGAGCGAATCCAGCGTTCCGCCTCGCGCAGCTCGCGCGCCGAATGGCGCGGCGCCGTCGCCAGGCGGCGGAAGCGGACGATCGCATCGGAGAGGATCGCGAAGAAGAGGCGCCGCTCCGGCTGCGACACGTTGCGAACGTCGGCGCCGGCCTCGTCGGTCGGATCGACTTCCGGCAGCGTCATTCCGTGATTGCCTTCCCAGTTCCGAACGCGTGAACCGTCGTATGCGGCAGCCAGCATGGCGCACCTCCTGGAGGGGCGATTTGCATCCCGCGTGCCGTTCGATGCCCGACGCGGCGTATGGGTTTTCGCGCCGACACGCTCGAACGTTCGCGTGTCGTTTCGACACGCCGGGGCGGAACGACACGTTCGGCCGTCCTCTCTTGACCCTGCCGCGGGTTCCGCATTATCGCGGTCGCGACCGTCGGGAGGCTTCGTGAGACTCGCGCGCAAGATCACCATCGCCGTCGCCGTCGCCATCGTCGCCGTGATGGCCTCGCACGCCTACTTCCTCTGGCAGCGACACATCGTCGTCTTCGACGCCGATCTGGTCCGCAGCCTGCGGCTGAAGCAGGCGCTGCGGGCGAGCATCGCGAAGGTCTGGGAAGCGTACGGCGACGCGGCCGCCCAGGAGCTGGTCGAACGGACGATCACCAACGCCGTCGACGGCGTGCGCGTGCGGTGGACCTGGCTCACCGACGACGTGAACGATCCCCGCCGCCTCGACCTGCCGCAGGACCAACTCGACCAGCTCGCCCACGGCAAACGCGTCGTCGTGCTCCACAAGGAAAACGGCGCCGCGACCGAGCGCTACACCTACGTCCCCGAAGCGATCGACGCTTCACGCACGGCGGTGCTGGAGTTCGTCGAGTCGATCGGCGAGCAGCGCGAGTTCGTGGAAGCGAGCCGCTGGCAGATCCTCGCCGCGACGCTCGCGATCGTGCTGGCGAGCGCGGCCGCCGTCTATTGGTTCGGCGTCTGGTACGTCGGCCGGCCCGTGCAACGCCTCCGCGACCGGCTGCGCGCCGTCGCCGCCGGCGACTTCGACACCACCCTCGACCTCGTGCAGGACGACGAGATCGGCGACCTCGCCCGCGAGATCGACGGCATGTGCCGCGGGCTCGCGGAAGCCCGCGCCGCGCTCGCGAAGGAGACCGACGCGCGCATGCACGCCCTCGAACGGCTCCGCCACACCGACCGCCTCACGACGATCGGCCAGCTCGCGGCCGGCGTCGCGCACGAGCTCGGCACGCCGCTCTCCGTCATCACGGGCCGCGCCGAGATGATCGTCTCGGGCGAGGCGGCGGGCGAGCGGGCCACCGCGAGCGCGCAGGTGATCGTGGATCAGGCGGCGCACATGGCCGGCCTCATCCGCGAGCTCCTCGACTTCTCGCGCCAGCGCGGCCCGCGCTTCGGGCTCGTGAGCGTCCGCGCGGTCTGCGCGCGCACGGCGGACACGCTCGCCGTCGTCGCCCGGCGGCGCGGGGTCACGATCACGACGGCCCTCTCGGACGATCCGCTCCTGACGTCCGCCGACGAGCACCAGCTGGAACAAGCGCTCGTGAATCTCCTCGTGAACGCCATCCAGGCCATGCCGAGCGGCGGCCGCGTCGAGTTGACGTGCACGGAGCGCCGGACACGACCGCCGGGCGACCGCGCCCTCGAGGGTGACTTCATCTGCGTCACCGTCACGGACCAGGGTCCCGGCATCCCGCCCGAGCACCTGCCGCGGCTCTTCGAGCCCTTCTTCACCACCAAGGACCCCGGCGAGGGCACCGGGCTCGGGCTTTCGGTCGCGCACGGCATCGTCCGCGACCACGGCGGCTGGATCGAGGTCGAGAGCGAGCTCGGCCGCGGCAGCCGCTTCTCGCTCTACCTCCCGGCGACCGCCGCCGCCCAGACGCCGCCCGGGCGTGCCGCATGAGCGCCGCCACCGAACCCGCCCGCCTCCTCGTCGTCGACGACGTGCAGAGCATGTGCGAGATGCTCGACGAGCGCCTGACGCCGCTCGGCTTCGACGTCGAGTGGTACACGTCGGCGAACGCCGCGCTCGGCGCGCTCGCCGACCACGAGGTCGACGCCGTCGTCACCGACATCAACATGCGCGAGATGGACGGCCTCGAGCTCTGCGGCCGGATCGTCGCGGCCCATCCGGACGTGCCGGTCGTCGTCATCACCGCGTTCGGCAACCTCGAGGCCGCGATCGCGGCGATCCGCGCCGGCGCCTACGACTTCCTGACGAAGCCGTTCGACATCAAGGTGCTGGCGCTCTCGCTCGAGCGCGCCGTCCAGCACCGCCGCCTCCGTGCCGAGGTGAAGCGGCTGCGGGCCCGGGTGGCCGAAGCGGGCCGCGGCGGCGCGCTCCTCGGCACGAGCCCGGCCATGCAGGAGGTGCATTCCCTGATCGGGCGGGTCGCCGACACCGAGAGCTCGGTGCTCGTGACCGGCGAGACCGGCACCGGCAAGGAGCTCGCCGCGCGCGCGCTCCACGAGGGCAGCCGGCGGCGGAGCGGGCCGTTCATCGCGATCAACTGCGCGGCCGTGCCCGAGACGCTCATCGAGAGCGAGCTCTTCGGCCACGCGCGCGGCGCGTTCACCGACGCGCGCAGTGCCCGCACCGGCCTGATGGTCCAGGCGAACGGCGGCACACTCTTCCTCGACGAGATCGGCGAGCTGCCGCTGGCACTCCAGCCGAAGCTCCTGCGCGTGCTCCAGGAGCGCAAGGTGCGCCCCGTCGGCGGCGACACCGAGGTCCCGCTCGACATCCGGCTCGTCGCCGCGACGAACACCGACCTCGACACCGCCGTCGAGGAGAAGCGCTTCCGCGAGGATCTCTACTTCCGGGTGAACGTGATCTCGATCCCGCTGCCGCCGCTCCGCGCGCGCGGCGGCGACGTCCTGCTCCTCGCGCAGCATTTCCTCGAGCGCGCCGCCGAGAAGGCGGGTCGCGCGCTCACGGGCATCGCCCCCGAAGCGGCGAAGCTGCTGCTCGCGTACCCGTGGCCGGGCAACGTGCGCGAGCTCCAGAACTGCATCGAGCGCGCCGTCGCCCTCGCCCGCTACGACCAGGTCACCGTCGCCGACCTCCCCGAGAAGATCCAGCAGTATCGCCCGTCGTACGTCGTCGTCGCCGCCGACGATCCGTCCGAGCTCGTCTCGCTCGAGGAGATGGAGCGCCGCTACATCCTCCGCGTCATGGAGGCCGTCGCCGGCAACAAGACCCTCGCGGCGCAGGTGCTCAAGATGGGCAGGAAGACGCTGTACCGGAAGCTCGACCGCTACGAGAAGACCTGAAGCAGTACTCGTATCGGCGCACGCGACCCGCGACTTCGCTAACGCCCACCGCATGCGGCTCCCGGCCGTCATGCGCGCGCAGATCGCCCGAAACAAGTTGACTGACTACCTGCTGTCGCTCGACCATCCCCTGGGCCAATACAAAGCCATGTGGCTGCTGTCTCTCGGCTTTCGCTTGGACCGCTCCGACCGCCTCGCGAGGGCGATTCGGACGCACGCAGCACGCTCCCCGGTCACCAGGACGACGAGATCTGCTTTCGGAACCTCCTATGTGGTAGACGGGAAACTGACGACTCCGCTGGGACGAACCCCGCACGTCCGAGTGATCTGGTTCATCGAGCACGGAGAGGAAGCACCGAAGTTCGTCACGTTGTATCCGTTACGAGGGAAGCCATCATGATCCGCGAGTTCGACAGCGTCGTTCTGACGGTCGACCTTCCTGAGCACAAGTTGCAGAAGGGTGACCTCGGAACCGTCGTCATGGCGCACGGGGACCGAGGGTACGAGATAGAGTTCATTGCCCTCGACGGCGAGACGGTCGCGGTTGCCTCGGTGGATCGGACACAGGTCCGGCCGATCGCGCGCGGCGAGATCGCCAACGCGCGCGCGATCGACGCCCCTTCGCCGCGATCGGACCGCGACGCGCCGTAGCATTCTGATCCGGTGGGTCGGAATGACACGGTGAGCCGTCGCCTATGGCGGCCATTTCATTCGCTTTTGGGTGAGTGACTCGCGCGGAGGCGCACGGCACGGGGCGTGCTGTTCCGCCTCGTCATGCTGCTCACCGCTCTATTCGTTCTGACCGGCGCCGTCGGCGCTGCCGTTCTCGCCTACGAGATCGGCACCGTCGTACGGCGCCGGCGTGCCGAACGTCGCTGGCGTGAGGATCATGAACACCGCCGCGGCTAGCGCCGTCCCCATGACGGCGCTCGAGCAGCAGGCGCGGGCCGACTTGCCCTACAGCGCTCGGGCGTTCAACCGTTGGGTCCGCGCCCGGTTGATCGACCACTGGCAGGGCGAGTGCTTCTGGGCCGAGCTCGACCGCGGCGACTTCGGCATCCTCCGGCGGCGGATCCATCCGAACCGGATGCTCGTCGCCGACATCGTGGCGCTCCTCATGGCCGGCGGCGAGAACCTCACGGTCATCACGTGGGCGCTCGAAACCGGTCAGCCGCTCGACGACGTCGTCGCGATCCTCTCCGTGCTCGACGTGAACTCGCGACGCGTGCCGCGCTTCCGCTGGTTGCTGACCCCCGTGCCGCTCGGGCGCTGATCGCCGTCCGTTCGCCGTCGACGACGCGGACCCCGGCCCGCGTCATCGACGGGTGAAGGGATCCACGAACCACCGCCGCAGCACCGTCGGCGCGACCGACGTCAGCGGGTTCACGCGCACCTGCGGGTCGGCCGTCCGCCCGGACACGTGGTAGTCGATGCCGAAGACGCCCTCGCCCTTGCGGCCGACGAGGAAGCGTCCGATCAGCGGCACCCGCCCGAGCGCCGAGTTCAGCGTGTACGCCGGGATCACGTTGCCGCGGACGTCGCAGGTCGCGGGTTCGTGCCGCAGGTCGAACCCGCCGTCGGCGGTGAGGCCGATCGCCCCGATCGCGCGCACGTCGGCGAGCACGAGGCGTCCGCCCTCCCACGTGAACGGCACGTGCGCCTGCGCGACCGGGAGACCGTCGCCCTGGAGGAGCGCCGCCATGCCGCCGAGCGAGCCGACCGACAGGATCCGCGCGAGCACGGGAGCCCGCCCGACGCGGAAGTCGTGGAGCTGGAGCGTTCCCGCGAGGAAACCCGTCGGTCCCCGCGCGTCGGTGCGCGCGTCGAGCTGCAACCGTCCGCCCTCGACCTCCGGCCGATCGAGGAAGGTCCCGAGCACCACCCCGGCGTCGCTCGCCGTGACGCGGACGGCGCGCGAGCCGCCCGCCTCCGCGTCGAGGCGCGCCTGGAACGTCCCCCGCGGCACGAGCGACCCGTCGAGCGCGAGCGCGTCGATGCGATGGCCCGTGCCCGCGATCGTGCCGCGCAGGTTCCGAACCTCCCGCCCGCCGCGCCCACGCACGTGCGCGACGTCGATCCGCGCCGCGTAGTCGAGCGCGGCCGCATTCGAACCGTCCGCCGCGAAACGCGGATCGTCGAGGAGCGCGGCGAGGTCGAGCGTCTTTCCGGTGAGCGTCGCCTCCCAGCCTCCACCCGCGAGGCGCCGCAGGCGGCCACCGACGTCGCTGCCCGCGACGCGGAGGCGCTCGACGGCGAGGTCGGAGAGACCGTCGCGCGCGAACGTCGCTGTGCCGCGCGCGTCGACGTCCGCGCCGTGGAGCGCGAGGGTGGCGTGGCGCTCGCCGGCCGTCGCGCCGGGCGCGGTGTCGAGCGCGACCGTCACCGGCTGCGAGACCGGGGCGAGCCCCGTCAGCGTGGCCCTCCCCTCCACCCCGACCTTCGGACCGTCGACCCGGACCGTGAGCCCGCCCTCGCGGAAGCCGACGCCGCCCACGACGGACGGCAGGCTCGCGGCATCGAGGTGCGCGGTCGCCTGGACGGCGATCGCCTCGGCCGCCACGTCGCTCGCGATCGGGAGCCCGAGTCGCACTTCGACCCGGGTGGTGCCGCCGGCCGACTCCGGGAGGATGCCGAGCGGCGACGCGAGCTCGAGCGGTGGGCGGTCGACCAGCGCCAGCGCGTCCGCGGTCGCACCGTGGACGAAGGCGTGGATCGTCGCGCGCGGCGGATCCACGGTGAGGTCCATCGCGAGCGTACCGCCGTCGACGACGCACGCGCCGACCGTCCCCGTCCCGACCTCGACCTGAAGGCGGTCGGGCGTGAGGCGCGCCGCGCCCGTCGCCGCGCGGATCGGATCGAGGGGCCGGAGGTACTCGGCGGTGACCCCGTCGAAATCACACGCCACGTCATAGGCGGGCGGCGGTACGCCGTCGGTCGGCGCCCGCGCACCACGCTCGGCCGCCACTGCCGCGGCCGTGCCGTGGACCGCGAGCTGGACGCGGCAACGGCGCAGCGTGCCGGCGGGGAGGTTGTCGCGCAGCCACGTGCGGACGGGCGCCGCGAGCGCGGCGGGCCAGAGTCGCGTCATCGCCGCGAGCGGCAGCACGTCGACGCTGCCGTCGAAGGTCACGAACGGCGTCGCGCCCAAGATCACGGTCGCTTTCGAGTCGACACGCGACGTCCCGATCGCGGCCGTGAGGCGCGCGAAGCGAAGGGTGTCGGCCGCGGGAAACCACCCGCCTTCGGCCGCGAGCGCGGCGATCGGGAACGGCGTCCCCGGATCGCGCGCCGGCGCGAGCTCGCCGCCGTCGCCGCTCAGCGTGAACGTGACGTCACCGAGCCCGCCGTCCGCGAGCAGCGGCGCGTCGAGTGCCGCGTGCATGGGAAGGCGCAGGCGTCCGGGAACCGGGGGCAGCGCCACGTCGAGCTCGAGCACGGCGTCCACCGTGAAGACGAGCCGCCCGTCCCGGGCCGAGACCAGCACGTCGCCGTCGGTGATGCGCACGCGACCCGCCCCGCGCGTGTCGTCGATCGTGAGCGTCGTGCGCGTGAGGTGGATGCGCGGCACGCCCTGCCCGGCGCCGCTTCCCGCCTCGCCGCTCGCGAGCCGGTCGAGCGGTGCCCCCGACGCCCCGAGCCGCCAGGCGCCGTCGTCCCCCCGCGTGACGGCGAGCGTCGCGTCCGCGACGTCGAGACGGGCGATCACGACGCGGCCGCGGAGGAGCGCGCCGAGACTCGGCCGCACCGCGATCGCCGGCAGCGCGAGCAAGACGGTGCCGTCGCCGTCCCGCAGCCGCACGTCGGCAACGCGGAGCGCGATCCCGCGTCCCGCGCGCGCGAGCGTCGTCGACCCGACCTCGGCCACGAGCTCGGGCGCGAGCGCGCCGAGTGCCGCCGCGATCGGCGCGTCGAGAAACGGGAGCGCGATCGGCGCCGCCCGGAGACGGAGGAAGAGTCCGCCGATCAGCGTCGCCGCGAGGGCGGCGAGGACGGCCAGACTCCGAGCGACGCGAACGACGCGACGGCGGCGCACCACGACGCGACGCCCGCGCCGTCAGCGCGTCGCGGCCTTCCGGGGTGCCGGCGCGCTCTTCTGCGCCGCGGGCGGTAGCGCCGACGTGGCGGACGGGCGCGCCTCGTCGGCCGGCGGCATCACGCCGTCGAGGTGGTGCAGCAGGATGCGGCGCACCTCGCCGATCGTCGTCGGATTCGACTGGCACGAGTGCGCCGAGTCGACGACGAGCTCGGACTCGCAGTCCGTGCGATGCGCGCTCAGGTACTTCACGACGCCGTCCGTGCTGCTCTCGCCGTAGGGCGGCGGCCCCTTCACGGCGACGATCGAGTTGGCGGCGATGCCCGGCGCGATCGGCATCGGGTCGAGCGCGCGGATGAACGGGTGGCGCGGGGTCATGTTGTCGACGGCGCTCGGCACCCGCCAGTTCGCGAGGTCGGGATTGCCCTTCACGATCTCGGCGCCGGCATCCAGCACCTGGCTCGGCATCTTGATGAGCCGGGCGAACTGGTGGGCGATCCAATTGCCCGCGACGTAGCTCCCGGCGTGCGGCGTCGAGATGAACACGACGCGCTTCACGAAGGGCAGCGGCTTCACGAAGACGATGCGGCGCAGGAGCTCGCGCGACCGATCGCTCATCTTCATCTCGTCGATGGATTTCTTGAAGCCCCAGAACTTGTCGCCCGCGTCGACCGCGGTGAGCTTGGTGATGAGGCCGCCCTGGCTGTGGCCCATCACGACCATGCGGTGGAGCGCCGGGTCGGTGCCCTGCGGGTCGAGGCGGGCGACCGCGTCGGTCAGCAGCTGGCGGAGGCCGGCCGCCGAGTAGAGGATCGGGTTTCCGGAGTCGTAGGTGAAGTACCAGAACTGGAACCGCTCGCGGATGCGCGGGTCGTCCATGAGGTCGTTCACCATGTCGGCCCACCGCCCCGCGCTCGACCCGGTGCCGTGCACGAGGACGACCGGGATGCGGCCCGGCCGATACGGCTGGACCGCGGTGAGCCGCGTCGGATCCTTGCCGGCGAGCGTGTTGCCGAGGAACTGGGTGACCTCGAAGTCCCAGAACTTCTGCTCGGCGAGCATGTAGGCGAAGGCCGCGGTCGGCTCCACCTCGAGCGGCACGACGCGCTCGCCGATCTTGATCGTCTCGGTGACGAGGGCGTCGTAGACCTCGAGCCGCGCTTCGAGGCGCTGCTGCTTCAGCTGCTTCCGCGGCCAGGGCAAGCGCAGGAGCGCCGTCACGGGGACGCGCGTCGCCGGGTCGATGAAATCGTCGGGCTCTTTCCCCGGATCGAGCGGCACGGTCGCGGCGGCGAGCGGGACGCCCAGGCCCGGGCGCCGGTAACGCTCCGTGAGCCCGTGCACCTCGAGCTCCGCGGCCGCGATGAAGCTCGTGAGCCGGCGGTCGCCCCAGCGGAGCTGGTCGGGATCGAACTCGATCACGAGCTTTCCGAACGGCAGCCGGTGGGTGCCGGCCGCGAGCTCGACGTGCTTGTCGTCGGGGGTCGGGAGCCCGAGCGTCACGCCGCGGTTGTAGATGTCGGCGGCGAGGCGGACGCGCGGATCGAAGCGGTTCGGCTCCTCGGCGCGGCGGCCCGGGAAGAGGAAGGCGTAGGCGTAGACCGCGGACGCCAGGTAGTGCCCGAGGCGCTCGGGCCGCTCGAAGCGTGACTGGTGCGCGTGCTCGGCATGGAAGAACGAGAGCTCGGCGAGCGCGAAGATCGCGTCGGCGTCCTCCTTCCCGTCGACCCACGCCTGGTGCAGCGTCGTGATCACCGCGTCGGGCTCTTTCAGGAACGTCACGTCGACGCCGTGTCGATGGAGGACGTTGTGGGTGTGCTCGCTGAGCTCCCCCGTCGTGAGCACGCTCCGCGTGAGATCCTTGTGGACGGTACGGAGGTCGGCGCGATGGACCTTCACGGCGGCCGCGCAGCCGGTCACCACGACCAGGGCCAGCATCAATGCAAGGACGCGCGCTCTCGCGAGGACTCCGCTCATCGCCGTGATGCGGCCGTGCATATGCGCTCTCGATTCGACCGGCAAGCGCTGTAAAAGGGGCCGCGTCGGCTGTTGGATCTACAGTTCCGCCGGCCGCGCTCCGCGTTCGCGTTGCGCTCTCGCGGCCGGCGCACGTGGCATGCGCCTCGCTACCTCCCGCGTCATGAAGGAGATGCAGCCCATGCCGCTACGCCGTACGTTCGCAGCCGTCGCCCTCGGATTCATGCTCGGTGGCACGCTGCTCCCGATCGACCGCATCGATGCGCAGATCGGCCAGCCGGCCACCGCACCCTCCGACCCGGTCCGCACCGGTCCGCCGGACGTGGGCTGGGTCGGCCTTCTCGGTCTGGTCGGGCTCTTCGGCCTATTCGGCAGCCGACGCACGGACCGGACGATGCGCTGAGCGGTGTGGAGCTCGGCGGGGAGTAGCCTTGCGGCGCCCGCGCGCCTCATCGATCCCCCTCGTAGCGACGTCCGGATCCGCGATGTGGATATGCACCACCCCGCTCGTCGCCATGGCGAAGTCGACCAGGGTCTTCAGCGTCACGTTTCCATCGCCGCGCAGGACTTGCGAAACGCGCGCGGCCGAGCATTCGAGCCTCTCGGCGAGCGTCTTCTGATCCAGCCCGAGTTCGACCATGCGCTCGGAAAGGTCCGCAACGAACTCCGTGAGCGCTGCCTCCCGCCGGTATGTGCTAGTGGACGCGATGCGGTCGATGATTTTCCGGTATCGAGAATTCGGCATGGTCGCCGCCCTCCGCTACGGTTCCCTTCGAGGGTTTCCAGGACGTCCAGCACGGGACAGTGCCCGCGCTCGTCACATACGGCGAGAACGTCCCAATCGTGCCGTGCGATCCGCAACAACTTTATCTTAAGCTATAGCTTAACTGCGGGCAACCGGCGGCTCCGTCAGTCCCGGCACCGGTCGCCAACGCGGCAACCCACAGCGGCCCAAGGCCGATGTCCGTGAGCGCGACGACTGTTCCCGCCTCGACCGTCGCCAGCACGACGCTTCTCGCTTCGACGCACGCCCTCGGCTGGACCCCGACCTCGAACGCATCGAGCGGCTGCCGAAGCCCGACGCCGAGCGCCTTCACGCACGCCTCCTTTCTCACCCAGCACCTCAAGAGAGCGATGCTCCGGTGATGGGTCGGAAGCGCCGCGAGCGTGGCAAGCTCGGCGGGCGCACACATGCGTCGACCGAGTGCCATGACGTTCCCGAGGAGCCGCGCACGTTCGAGATCCACCCCGACTTCTCGCCCGTGCGCGACGGCGACGAGCGCGCGATCGCCGCTGTGCGCGACACTGAAACGAAGCGCCGACGGGGGGCGGATCGCGGGCTTGCCCCACCGGCGGTCGGCGATCACGATCCGCTCCGGCACACCCGCGCCGTTTCGCGAGAGGATGCGTCGCAGCATGCCTCGTCCCACGACGTAGCGATCGCGATCGGCCGCGAAGCGGAAGCTCGCGGCCCGCGCCCTCTCCGTTCCGCACAGCAACGCCGCGCAACGACTGCGTTCCACGGGCGAAACGTCGAGCGCAACGACGTGCACCCGCACCGTGATGCGCTCGTCCATTCCCGGTCGCATCGTCGGCTCGGGAAATGTCACGATTCACTTCCGGTGCGGGGACGCGAGCAGCGGGAGGCTGAACACGTCGTCCGGGAACCCGGCGTCGAACTCTGCTTCGACGAGCTCGAAGGTCGAGCGCGTTCCCGCGCCCGGGGTTTCCACCTCGATGCGTGACGGCACCGGGACCTTGCCGACGAACCGTACGTCGCGCTGGAGGATCCGCTTGAGCGGCGTCCCGGCGTCGCCGTAGAGCTCGACCTGCCGCAAGACGAGATCCTCGGCCCCGATCCAGAGCACGATGCGCTCGTACTGCGCCGTCGCCGGCAGCGTGCCGAGCGCGGCTTTGCCGAACTCGAGCCCGTACGCCTCCGCATCGGCGACCCGTTCCGGTCCGCGCACCGTCGGCCGCATCGCGGCCGTGGTCCACCGAAGCGTGTCCCGCATGAGGTCGAGATCGCCCGCCGTGAGATCGGTCCCGAGGAGCCCCTCGTCGTGCATCTGGCCCGCGAAGCGACGCGCGCGCTTCTGGCGCGGCAGGTAGAGCCAGCGCTCCGGGGTCCCGCGCTCGCGTTCCTGCGACAGCACCGCCATGCCTTTCACGTCGTCGGGCGCGACGAAGACCAGCAGCGTCTTCCGGGCGCCGTCGCGGTAGCGCCGCTCGTAGAGCTCGACGGTCCGCTCCTGGCGCCGCGCGCCGGCGTCGACGGTGGTCACGCGCAGGACCTGGCGTTGGTCCGCCCACGCGTACGTGGTCGCGTAGAGGCGGCCGCGGGCATCGAGCAGGTCGCGCGGCCCGGGTACGGCACCGCGCGCCTCCATCGCGATACTCGCGATCACGAGCGCGAGCGCGACCGACGCGCGCCGGCAGCGCCACTGGGTTGGAGATCGCTTCGTCACTGGGGGATGCATTGCAAGTCGGGCATCGCGGGAAAGCGCCGGGCGAGCGCGGGCGCCGCGACGCCGTCGGCGATCCAGCGGCGCAGCGGGCCGACCAGTGTCGGCGCGTCGTAGGCGGCGTGCGCGTCGAGCCATGCCGCGGCGTCACGATAGTGCCCGAGCGCGTCGTCGCGTCGCGCTTGGCGGTCCGCGATCATCGCGCGGACGACCTTGGCGTGGGCCCGCACCTCGAACGGGGCCTGGTCGACGTCCGCGTCGGCGAGGAGCACATCCGCCTCGGCGAGCCGGCCCGTCGACCAGCGCGTGCGCGCGCGCGCCCACGCGAGCCGGCGCGGCTCGAGACCGTTCGCGGGCTCGGCCGCGAGGCGATCCCAGATCGCCCCCGCGTCGCCGACGCGTCCGACGGCGAAGAGGCGCGACGCCTGGCGCATGGCCGCGACCGTCGCGATCTCGCCGCGCATCCCGGCGGTCGCGAGTCGCGGGTCGGCCGCGATCGGCGCGACGTCGGCCGTGCTCCCGTCGACGGTGAGCGGGATCATCTCCCCGAACGGCGCCAGCGGTTGTTGCGTGGTCGAGTGCCAGAGGAGCCGCCGCTGCGGATCGACGACGACGGGATTCAAGACGCGAAGATTCGCGACCGTCGCATCGTTCATGAACGGGCTGTTCGAGCGGTCACGCAGGATCGTCGCCGCGATCTCGGGCGTGATGCGGCCGAGATGGCGCTCGACGGCCGCCTCCATCGCGCGCCGGCGACGGTCGGTGTCGGCGCTCCGGCCCTCGTCGTGATCCCGCATCTCCGGTGTCCGGCTGTGATTGGCGTGCCCGAACCAGCCGTCCGCCGGCCGAAACACGGCGCAGCGTGTGGCCGAGCATTCGGCGAGCGCGACGTCGCCCCCGGCATCGGCGAGCACGAGGAATCCCGCCCCACCGCGATTCCCGCCCTCGGCGAGAAGCGCCAGCGCCTCGTCGACGGTGCGCGCGCGTTGGAGGAGACGCCGGTACAGGTAGCGCGGGAAGCCGAGCCCGAACATCTGGTCCGAGTCGAAGAAGTTGATCGACACCGCGAGCCCCGCTTCGTTGAGGCCGACGATCGGCACCACGATCAACGGCCACGACACCGTGAGGTGCACGAGGTCGCCGTTGTCCGGATGGTAGCGCGCGACGAGCGGGCGGCGCCGGCCGCCGTCGTCGGACCAGTCGACGTTCCTCCCGATCAGCGCCCGGCCGTCGGCGGTGGCGGGACCCGTCGCCGCGAACACGGTGGAGCCGCCGCCGAAGACGCCCCCGTAGAGGTAGCGCACCCCGTCGCTGTCCCGCGCCGCGAGCGCGCGCGCGATGCCCGCCGTCTCCTCGAAGAGCCCGCTGTCCTCCCGCCAGCCGCCGAACGTGGTCCAGACCGGGAGCACGAGCCCGTTCACGACGCGGCCGAGAAAGCCCTGCGACCGGACGAGGCCCTTCCAGCGGTCGCCGTACAGCTCGCCGAGCTCGCGCGTCTCGGCGGCGAGCAGCTCGACCTGCTGCCGTCCCATCGCCTCGTAGGAGCCGTGGAGGTCGATCACGATGAGCGCTCCGTGGTCCGTCCGGCGCGCCCGCCCCTCGGCTGCCGACGCGTCCGACCCGGCGACGACCGCGAGCGCCACCCCCATCGCCCCGGCCGCCGCGATCGCATGCCGCCAAGTCGTTCGTTGCATGCTCCCTCCGGCGGGCGGCCGCTCATGCCGTCACCCGCGCCGCAAACGGTAGCCGCGTCCCGACGCCCTCCGCAGCCGCCCGCTCGCATACGAGCTCCGCGACCGCAAGGTCCAGGATGCCGAGGCCGAAGGGGCTGAATATGGTGACCCGGTCATGGTGCCGGCCGCCCGGCTCCGCCCCCGTCAGGATGCGGGGCACGCTGCGGGCAATGAAATCGCGGTGCCCGACCTCCTCGGCCGCGAGATGGAGCGACGTTTCCGCCCGGCAGACGTGGTCGACGTCGTCGGTCACGTTGTCCGCCGCGAGGATCACCCGCGGCGTGAGATCGCGGAGCGACAAGTGCAGCACCGTCGCGACGACGCGGGGATCGAGCGCGTCGATGTGCGGTCGCATCGCCGTCGTGGCGATCGAGACGATCGGCGCCGCGGTGAGCAGCGTGGCGGCATCCGGTACCGCTTCCGAACGCACGCCGGGGAACGCGGCGCGGCAGCGCGCGACGAACCGCGCGGCGCGTTCGGCGTCGACGTCGCCGACCACCACGCGCGCGAGGCTCGGCCACAGGTGCACCAAGAACCGCAGGGTCTCGAAGTTGATCGCGCCGCAGCCGAGCAGGCCGACGTTGTTCGGGGGCGACCCGTGCAGCAGCCGCGCCGCGAGCGCAGCACTCGCGGCCGTGCGCTTGGCGCTCACGACCGATGCCTCGAGCACCGCACGCGGCCGTCCCGTCGCGCCGCAGCTCAGCACGACGAGTCCCGACGCCCGCGCGAGCCCGCGGGCGAGGTTGCCGGGGAACGAGGCGATCCACTTGAGCCCGACGCTCGTCGACGCGGCGCCGAGTTGCGCCGGCAACGCGATGAAGCGGCTCCGGCCGTCCGGGAGGCGCAGGAACGACGAATGCGGCACCACCGTTTCGCCGCGACCGTGCGCCGCATAGGCCCGCGTCACGGCCGCGACGACCTCCGCCTCGCGGTCGCGCAGCAGCGCGCTCACCTGGTCGGCGCCGAGTACCAGGAGCTCGCCGCCGCTCATGCGACCACCCGCGCGTCGCTCGGAGCCGCCGGTCGGGACGCACGGCTCGACGGGACGGCCGGCGGGCCATCGGCGCCGAAGCTCGGCGCCACGTCGCCGAAGTGCTCGCGCACCCAGGCGTCGGAATAGATGGTGTCGAGATAGCGCTCGCCGCGATCCGGAAACACGACGACGCAGGTCGCCCCCTCCCCGAGCCGGTCGCGCAACCGTTCGACGGCCATCACGGCCGCGCCCGAGGACCCCCCGGCGAGGATCCCCTCGCGCGCGACCAGCCGCCGGCATCCGACGATGCACTCGAGGTCCGACACGTGGACACAGGTGTCCGCGAGCCCTTCCCGGTGGAGTCCCGGGCGGATCGCCGCCCCGTGGCCCGGAATCAGCCGCCGCACGGGACGCCCGCCCGAGGCGCCGCCGCCCTCGTCGAAGATGACGCTCCCGAGCGCGTCCACCGCCACGATGCGCGTCGCGAGCCCGAGCTCGCGCACGTAGTCCGCGCATCCGCGGATCGTGCCGCACGTGCTCGTCGGACAGAACACCCAGTCGACGGCGCCGTCGAGCGCGGTCACGATCTCGCGCATCGTCTCGCGGTGCGCGCGGGCGTTGTCCATGTTCCGGTACTGATCCGGCCAGAACGTCCGCGGCAGCGTCGCGACGATCGCGCGTACGCGCTCGATGCGGGCGCGCAGAAACCCACCCGTCGGGTCGGGTCGCTCGACGACCTCGATCTCGGCGCCGTACGCGCGCATGATCGCGACGTTCTGGACCGTGGTGCGGGCGTCGACCACGCAGACGAACCGGAGCCCGAGGTACGCGCACGCCTGGGCGAGGCCGATCCCCATGTTCCCGGAGCTCGACTCGACGACGACCGTCTCGGCGTCGAGCAAACCTTTCCGCTCCGCCTCACGGAGCAGGTTCAGCGCGGCCCGATCCTTGATGCTGCCGCCGGGGTTCAGCGCCTCGAGCTTCGCGAAGAGCCGGAAGCGCGCGTCGCGAATCACCCGGTGCAGCGCCACGAGCGGCGTGCGCCCGACGGTGGCGAGGATGCCGTCCGTCATCGCGGCCCCCGCGCGTGCGCCACGGGACCCGGTGCCTCGACCGTCGCGCGCGTGGTCAGCGCGTCGACGACGTCGAGCATGCGGTCCGCGAGCCTCGCGATGAGGGTCTCGCCGCAGCGCCCACGATCCCAGCTCCACTCCAGGTGAAGCCGGCCCCCGAGGAGATGCGCGGTCACGTCGAGCCGCGTCGGCCGAACGCCATGGACCCCGACCTCCCCGCCCGGCGACTCGCCGGCCACCCGCCAGCCCGCCGTCTCGGGCGGATCGAGGCGGCCGAGATAGTTGACGCTCACCTCCGGACGCGCCAGCGTCCGCAGGATGCGTGCGGGGTCGGTCGGCGCACCGTCGACCGCCGCGCGGTGACGCAGCACTCCGTAGCCGATACCGCCGTCGGGAATCGCGCGCAGATGCCGAACCGCGAGCGCCAGGCACTCGTGGGGCAACCGGCTCGGCGCGATCGGCACGCGCACCGGGAAGATGGACGTGAACCATCCGACCGTGCGGGAGACGTCGCACCCGGGAACGATCGGCTCACGGCCGTGGCGCTCGAGCCAGACGAGCACGCCGTCACCACCGGCGACGTCGGTCATCGCGAGCGCGAGGGCGGTCAGCAGGACGGCCTCGACGGTCGTGGACGCAGTGATCGCGGCCTCCTGGACCGCAGCCGTCCGGCTCGGGTCGAGCGTCACGCTCCGGCGCGCCGTCGCCGCGATCAATGTAGCCGGCTCCGTGGACGCCGGCTGCATGTCGCCCCCCGGCAGGCGCGCGCCCCCGTCGCGACACTCGCGCACCCAATGGGCGAGCTCCGCCACACGGGCGTCGGAACCACCCCAAGCTGCGAGGCCTTCGGCCCAGGCCTGGTAGCTCGTCGTCTTCGGCGGCAGCGCGATCGCCTCGCCCCGCGCGAGTCGTCCGCACAGGGCCGCGAGATCCTCGAGGAGGATCGCCATGGACGCGACGTCGCACGCCAGGTGATGCACGATCAGCAGCAGCCGCCCCGGACGCGACGGTCCGAGATCGAACCACACGACGCGCAGCACCGGACCGGTCGCGAGATCCAACGTGCCCTGCTCGGCGTCGGCGGCGCGTTCGATCGCCGACGACACCTCGTCGTCGCCGACGGCGACGAGATCGACGCGGCGACACGGGATCGCGCCGTCGACGCCCGCGATCGTCTGCCGCCATCCCCGCTCGGTCCGCGACCAACGCATCCGCAGCATGTCGTGGTGCCGCATGACGTGCTCCACCGCGACCGCGAGCCGCGACTCGCTCACGGGCTCGTCCACCTCGAGCAGCATCGACAGGTTGTAGTGATCGAGCCCGCGCAGCTCGGCTTCGAGGAAGGCGCGTTGGACCGGCGTCGGCTCGACGTCGCCGACGACGAGCCCTTGCTCCGCATCGTCCGCGCCGCCGGACACCGCGACGGCCGCGATGCGCGCGATCGTCCGGTGCTCGAAGATCTGCTGCGGCGTCACGACGAACCCCTGCCGGCGCATCGCCGCCACGACGCGGATGCTCGAGAGCGAGTCCCCGCCGAGCGCGAAGAAGTCGTCGTCGACGCACCGCACCTCGACGCCCAACACGTCGCGCCAGGCCGCGGCGAGCAACCGTTCGCACGCGCTCTCCGGCCCCCCGACGAGCGGCGCCGCGTGACGCGCGTGCGCGGGCCGCGCGAGCGCGACCCGGTCGATCTTCCCGTTGGGTCCGAGCGGCAAGGCGGCGAACGTCTCGAACGCGGCCGGGACCATCGCCTCGGGAAGGTACTCGGCCACGTGACGGCGGAGACCCTCCGCGAGCCCGGCGCTCGGCGCCGACGTCGCGACGCAAGCGACCAGCTTCCACCCGCCGCCCGTCGCCGGTCGCGCGACGACGGCCGCCTGGCGCACGGCCGGATGTCGCTGCACGACGATCTCGATCTCTTCGAGCTCGACCCGGACCCCGCGGATCTTGAGCTGCCGGTCGCGTCGCCCGAGACACTCGAACGTGCCATCCGCGAGGCGGCGTCCGAGGTCGCCCGTCCGATAGAGCCGCGGGCCGGGTGCGCCGACGATCGGGTCCGGCGTGACGAACGCCGCCGCCGTCCGCACGGCGTCGTGCAGGTAGCCGCGACCGACGGCGACGCCGCCGACGCAGAGCTCGCCGACCTCCCCCACCGGCACGGGACGGAGCGCCGCGTCGAGCACGTGGACGGTGACGCCGTCGATCGGCGTCCCGATCGGCACGCGCGTCGCCTGCGGTGGGGGCGGCGTCCGGACGACGTGGTGCGTGACGTCGTCCGCGCATTCGGTCGGACCGTACGCGTTCACGATCGGCACCTCCGGATGGCGGACGAGCCAGGCGCGGCAGAACGCGGGCGGCAGCGCCTCACCCGTCACGACGAGCCAGCGGAGGCTGCCGAGGCCCCGCGCCCCCGCCGACACCTCCGCGTCGAGGAGGAGCTGGGCCACCGCGGGCACGACCTCGAGGACCGTCACGGCGGCGTCGGTCACGGCGTTCCGGAGGCGCTCGGGGTCGCGCACCGTCGCGTCGTCGAGCACCACGACCTCGGCGCCGACGAGCCACGGCGCGAGATACTGCCAGAGCGAAACGTCGAACCCGGCCGCGGCCGTCTGCGCCACCCGATCCGCCGCGGTGAGCCCGAGGACGGCGACCTTCGAGCGCAGGTGATTCAGCATCCCCGCGTGCTCGATGACCGCGCCTTTGGGCGACCCCGTCGAGCCCGACGTGTAGAGCACGTACGCCGCGTCGTCGCCCGCCGCCGCCACGTAGGGGGCCACGTCGCTTCCCGGCCCGGCGCCGACCGTGACCGGCTGCCAGGCGACCCCTCCTCGCCGGCAACGCTCGAGCGCCGGCGCCGGCGCATCGCCGCTCAGCACGACGCGAGCGCGGCTCGCCTCCAGCACTTGCGCGATGCGCGCCTCGGGCCAGCGCGGGTCGAGCGGCAGATAGACGGCATTCGCGCGCAGGACGCCGAGGAGCCCGGCCGCGAGATGCGGTCCACGCTCGCCCCAGACCGCCACGATGTCGCCGGCGGCGACCCGATGCCGGCGAAGCGTGTCACTCACGCCCTCCGCACGGCGCACGAGCGCGGCGTACGTCACCGTCTCCGGACCCGAACGCAGGGCCACCGCGTTCGGGGTTCGCGCCGCCTGCATCGCGACCGCGTCCCAGACCGACGCGCTCGCCGGCCCCGGCAGTGATCGGCCGTGCGTGACCACGGCCGGTACGGTGCTTCCGAGTGAGCGGCCCGATTCCGTAGCGACCCGGGCGAGACCCGCGATCACGTCGTCCAGCAACGCCTCCGCCGTGCCGGCCTCGTACGACGCGCCGTCGTACTCGACACGCACCGTCAGGCCGTCCGTCTCCTCGGCAGCGATCAGTGCCAGCGCTGCGCGGCTCGTGGACCGTGCGAGGGTCAGCGCGTGGAGCTCCACCGCCGGAAGATCGATGCGCTCGGCAGCCACGCGCTCCAGCGCGAACGCGAACGGCGTCAGCGGGGCGAACCCGCGCTCGCCCCCGACCGTGTCCAAAAGGGTCTGGAACGGGAGCTTCGATCGGAGCGCCTCGCGCACCGCGGTCGTCGTCCGCGCGAGCGCCTCCGCGAACGGCGCCTCGGCGTCGACCCGGACCCGCACCGGCACGAGGTCGACGAAGAACCCGATGACCTCGGCGAGCTCGGGCCGATCGCGCTCGTCGACGGGGACGAGCACCACGACGTCGTCGACTCCGGCGAAGCGGGCGAGCACCGCCTGCCACGCGGTCAGAACCGCCGCGAACAGCGTGCTCCCCGTCCGTCGTGTCAGCGCGCGCACCGCGACGAGCACGTCGTCGGCGATCCTCCGGGAGGTGACGCGGCATCCCGGGCGCGGCGCCCCTCGCGTCGCGCGGGGCGCCGCGGGGAGATCCGCGAGCTTCGCTCGCCAATACGCGACTCGCCGCGCGGTGGACGCGGGGTCGCGCTCTTGCCGCTGCCACGACGCAAAATCGGGATACTGGAGCGCCGGCCGGGGAAGTGCTTCCTCGCGGTAGCAGGCCACCACCTCGCGGACGAAGACGGTCATCGACCACGCGTCGGCGATCAGATGATGGAGCGCGACACCGACGATCGCGAGATGGTCGTCGACCCGAACGACGGTGATCCGCAGCAGCGGGCCGCGCGCCGTATCGAACGGGCAGTCGACCGCTCGCGTGACGAGCCGTACCGCCGCCGCCTCACGCTCCTCGCGTGAGCCCGCCTCTCCCACGTCGACGACGGTCACGCTCGCGACGGCGTGCGGCGACACGATCTGCGTCACCGCGTCGCCCACGAGGACGAACGTCGTGCGCAGACTCTCGTGCCGCGCGACCACGCGCTCGAACGCATGCCGGAGACGCGTCAAATCCAAGCGCCCGACGGCCCGAAAGGCGCCGGCCACGTTGGCGAGCGCCTCCGGCCCCGCCGTCCGCTCGAGCACCCAGAGCCGCTCCTGCGCGAGAGACGCGGGAAAGCTCCGCACGCCCTCGCCGCGCGGAACGGCCGCGATAGGCGTGGCCCGCCCGGATGCGGGTCGTGGATGGTCCTCGCCGTCGCCGAGCGCGCACCGCGCCGCGACGGCCAGCAGTCCGGCGATCGTCGGCCGTTCCAGGAACGCCTCGACCGTCGCCTCCAGCCCAAGCGCGTCCCGCGCGCGGACGAGCATGCGATACGCGAGCAGCGAGTCGCCGCCGAGCGCGAAGAAGTCGTCGTCCAGGCCGACGGCGGCCACGTCGAGGAGCTCGCACCAGAGGGCGCGAAGATCGGGCGCCCGGTCGGAGGCCTCGACCACGGGCATGCGCGCGCACGCGACGCTCGAGTCTCCCGCCCGCGGGAGCATGACGACGCGGCGATCCGGCTCCGCGACGCCCGCGGCGAGCAGCGCGACGAGATCGTCGGCGAGCGCGGCGTGGTCGGCCGCACCGAACACCGCCGTATTGCAGTCCACGACCACCGTGAGATCGCGCGTCGCCCCGAAGTCCTCGAGGGCCACCGCGAGCCCGCCGAATCGGTGCGCCGGCGCGAGCCAACGCACCTCCATGGCAAGACCCGCGAACGTTCGCGCCGCGACCGCCTGCTTGTGGACGTTGAGGAAGACGTCGAACGGCTGCGGCACCGGCCCCGGACGACCCACGTACTCCTGGTGGGCCGCCGTCTCCCACGCTTCGGCGACGGCGCGCGCGACGATCCCCCGGAACGTGTCGTCGGGCTCGACCGCGAGCCGGACCGGCCAGACGTTCATGAACGAGCCCGCGGTGCGCTTGAACCGGCCCGACGGACGATTGGCGAACGGGACGTTCAGCACGACGGCGGGGACCCGCGTGCTGCGCGCGACCTCCGCCGCGACGGCGGCAGCCGTGACCGCGAAGATGCCGACGTCCTCGGTGGCCGCCTCCTCGGCGGCGAGCGCCCGAAGCGCGGTCGACAGCGCCGCACCGAGAGGACGGCACACGCGGCGCGTGGCCGTCGTCGCGGCGTGCCCCACGCCCGGCCGGAACCCGGCGACCCGGTGCGCGTCCGCGAACCGACTCTCCCACCGCTTCCGCGCCGCCGCGCAGCGCGCCGACCCGCGGTATCGGCGCTCCCACTCGACGTACTCGCGAAACGCCGGCGGCGCCGCGGGTACCGGGCCGTCGCCCGCCGCGAGCCGCTCGTAGTGCAACGCCGTCCGGTCGAACAGGACGCCGAAGGACCAGGCGTCCGAGATCAACTGATGCTGCGCGAGGAGCCACACGTGATCGTCGGCGGCGACACGGACGAGCGCGCTGTCGTACAGCGCCCCCTCGACTCCGACGCGCGCGGCACGCTCCGCGGCGAGCGCCTCGATCCCGTCCATGCTCGTGCTCGCGGTCTCCACCAGGTCGACGGCGCCGACCGCCGCCGCCCGGAAGCGTTGGCACGGCGATCCCTGGTCGTCGTCGATCGCGATCCTGAGCGCGTCGCACTCGTCGACGACCGCCTGGAACGCACGCTGGAAGCGCTCCACGTCGAGCGCTCCGCGGAGCCGCATCATGCCGGCCTCGACGAACACGGGCCGACCGGCCGCCATGCGATCGCCGGCCCAGATCGCGAGCTGACGGCGCGTGAGCCCGCCGCGGTCGCAGAGCGCTTCGTACGCCGCGTCCGCATCCCGGGGCGCCATCACGGAGCCTCCGCGTCGAGCGCCGAGGCCAGCGCACGCAGCGTCCGATGCTGCATCAGCGAACGGAGCGGGATCGAGCGGCCGAGCCATTCCGAGAGGTCGGCGGCTACCTGCGCGGCCTCGGCGGAATCGATGCCCAACACGACCCAGGGATCGTCGGCGGAGATGCGCTCCGGCGCCACCTCGCGGACGCGCGCCACGGCGTCGACGAGCCACGCCTCGATGGCGGCCGCGTCGGGAGACACCGTCCCAGGATCGCGCGACCCCTCTCGCCGGACGCCCGCGTACCACGACGCCACCACCGCCAACCGGCCCGCCGCGAGCGCCTCGCGACACGCCCGCCGCCGCACCTTCCCACTCGAGGTCTTCGGCAGCGTGCGCGGGGGGATCAAGATCACCGCGTGCGCCTCGAGGCCGTGCTCGCGCCCGACCGCTTCGCCGATGGCGAGCGCCGCCTGCTCGAGTCCGGCCGCGTCCGCCGCGCGCACCTCCTGCACGATCGCGAGCCGCTCCTCGCCGTCCTCGGCGAGCGCGAACGCCGCCGCGCCGCCGGGTCGGAGCGACGGATGCGCGGCCGACGACGTCCGCTCGATGTCCTGCGGGTAGTGATTCCTGCCGCGCACGACGATCAGATCCTTCAGTCGCCCCGTGACGTAGAGCAGGCCGTCGTCGAGGAACCCGAGATCGCCGGTGCGGAGGTACGGCCCGCGCCCGTCGGGAAGCCGCGCGGCGAAGACGGTCGTGGTCTCCGCGGGGCGGTGCCAGTAGCCCGCGCCGACTTGCGGACCCGCGACCCAGATCTCGCCGATCGCGTCGGATGGACACGGCACGTGGGTCGCCGGATCGACGATCACGATCGCGACGCCGGGCGCCGGACGGCCGCATGCCATCACCGTGCGAGCGCCGGCCGTGTCGGCGGCGACCGCGACGATCCGATGGCGTTCGAGTGCGAGGCCGTCGACGGTCCGACCGATCGGCACCATGCCGGCGGGCCCGCCCGCGACCATGAGCGTCGCCTCCGCGAGGCCGTAACACGGCACCAGCGACGCCGGCCGGAAGCCGCTCTCGGCGAACGCGTCGAGGAACCGCGCGCACACGTCCGCGCGGATCGGCTCGGCGCCGTTCATGGCGGCCATCCACCGGGAGAGGTCGAGCTCGCGCCGTTCCGCCGGCGTGGAGCGTCGGACGACGAGGTCGTACGCGAAGTTCGGAGCCGGACTCAGCGTGCCGCCGTACCGCGCCAACGCTTCGATCCACCGCATCGGCCGCTCGAGAAACGCGAGCGGCGACATCAGGATCGATCGGAAACCGACTTGTACCGGGATCAAGACGCCTCCGACGAGCCCCATGTCGTGGAAGAGCGGGAGCCAGCTCACGACGCTCGCCGCCGGTGTCAGCCCGAGCGATGTCCGCACGGCCGCGCCGTGCGCGAGCACGTTGTCGTGCGTCACCATCACCCCGCGGGGCTCACCGGTCGAACCCGAGGTGTATTGGAGGAACGCGAGCGCGGCGCCGTCGAGCCCCGGGTCCGTCCAGTCGGCCTCCGAGCCTTCGGCCAACGTGTCGACGGCGCACCAGACGAGCGGCATCCGGCCGAGCGCCGGCGCCGCCTCGCCCGCGAGCCACGTCCGATACGCGTCCGTCGTCAGCACCAGCGAGCCGCCGGCATCGGCGGCGATCCGTCGGACGCGCTCGAGCCCGCCCGCGACGTCGCGCGGCTCGGGAGGATACACCGGCACCGCCGGCCGCCCGGCGTAGAAGCACCCGAACACCGCCGCCACGAAGTCGAGCCCCGGCTCCATGACGATCGCGACCGGCTCGTTGCCGCGCCGGGACGCCAGCGCGACGGCGATCCGCCGCGCCTGGACGTCGAGCTCCGCGTATGTCGACGATCGCTCGTCACGCTCGCCGTCCACCAAAAACGTGAACGCGACACGCTCCGGCTCCTCCACCGCGCGCCGCCGCAACACCTCGACCAACGTCTTCTCCGGGCCGTCCATCGCCTCGTCCTCCTTCAATCCCATCGCAGGGCCGTGCACGGCGTGGCTCGTCCCGTGCGGTGGCCGAAGATCCATCCCGTCGCGGCGCTCGCGACGACCAGGGCCGCAGCCCCGACCCACGCGACCCCGTGCGGGTACGCGTGCACGACCGACATGCCGAGCATGCCTTCCAGCAGGATCGCGACCTGGAGGCGTCCGAGCACCGCTCCCGCCGTCACGGCGGCGCCCGCCGCGAGGCTCGCGATCGCGGCCGATTCCGTCGCGAAGAGGCGCGCGAGCTGACCGCTGGTCATGCCGACGGCGCGCAGCACCGCGGTGGCGCGGCGCCGAGCGATCATGGACGTGGCGCGGCCGGCCACCGTCCCGACGGCGGCGGTCGCCAATGCGACGGCGACCAGCGGATAGACCAGGACCGCGAGCCGCCCCAACAACGCGCCGTACTCGGCGCGCACCTCCGCGAGCGTCAGGACGACGAGACCATGGCCGGCGCCCCACCGCGCTCGGATGGCGTCGATCACCCGGACGCCGTCCTCCGGTCGCTGCAGCGACACCTCGATCGCGGTCGCGCCGTCGTCCCGCCACCAGCGGCGATACACGGCGCGATCGAGACGCACGATGCCGAGGTCGCCGGGCGTGAGGTCCAGATGGACGCCCGCGATCCGAAGGGACAACGGTCCCGTCGGGGTGGCGAGCGTCAGTACGTCTCCCGGACGGCGGCCGAAGCGCCGTGCGAAGCTGCGATTGACGAGCACCCCGGTGCCCGCCGCGACCGCCGCCGCGGCCGCATCCGCGTCGCCCTCGACCATGAAGAATCGGCGTCGTCCGGCGCGATGCAGGGTCGCGTCGCTGGCAACCACCTGGACCTTCGCGTCCTCGAACGCGATCGTGTCGACGCGGACGGCATCCGCGAACGCGACCCCCGGCAGACCGGCGATGCCGGCGGCAAGCGCCGGGGGCATCGGCATCGCGCCGGGGCCGTAGGGCATGTCGCCCGCGCTCACGACGGCATCGACGTTCATGAAGGCGGTGTCGAAGGCGGCGCGCACCGTCGCGTCCAGGCTCGCGATCCACGTCGACACCGCAATGCCGCCCCCGAGCGCGAGCACGAGCGCCGAGCACGTGACCGCGATGGCGCGCGCATCGGCGCGGAGCTCCCGGCAAGCGAGCAGCGCGAGCCCGCGTCCCCGCGCGGACATCCACCGATCGGCGCACGCGACCAGCGCCTGGACCAGCGCCGGCACACACGAGGCGGCCGCGGTCGCGGTGCCGATCATCGCGAGGGTGCCGGCGAGACTCGCCGGGAGGTTCAGCGCGTCCCGCAGCGTCCAGAGCACGAGCACGAGGAGCGCGGCCGCGACCCCGACGCCGGCCAGGATCCCGTAGCGTGGCGTGCTCCGATCCTCGGCTCCCGTGCGTGCGAGTGCCGCGAGCGGCGTCGCGTGCGCGGCCCGTCGCAACGGGCCGGCGATCGCCGCGAGCGGCAAGAGCACGCCGCCGAAGAGACTCGCCAGGATCGACGTCGCATCGAGCCGTAGCTCCGCCTGACCGCCGCCTCCGTAGAGCGCATCGGCACCGGCTCCGACGTGCCCCAGCATCAGGCGGGCGAGGCCGACCCCGATACCGACGCCGAGCGTGGAGGCGACCACGCCGAGGCCGAGGACCTCGACGGCGACCACGGTCGCCACCTCGCGCCGCCGAAGTCCGATCACGCGCAGAAGGCCGAGCTCCTGCTGCCGCACGGCGACCGCGAGACTCGCGATGCCCGCGACGAACGCGAGCGCCACGAGCATGGCCAGGGCGGCGGCGACCGACAGGCCGACGCGATAGTTCGCGAGCAATCGTCCGAACGACGCCGCGCGAGAACGAGGCGCCTCGACGACGCCGTGCCCCGCGATCCGCGCCCGGACGGCGCGCGCCAGGATCTCCGGGTCCGTGCCGGGCCGGGTCACGACGGCGATCGACGACACGCGCCCGGCCATGCCGAGCAGCTCCTGCGCCACGGAAAGATCGACGACCGCGAGCCGGCCGCCGAGCGCGCTCGCGGGGCCTCGCTGGCGACCGAGCAACGCGCGGACCGTGAGCGGCACGATGCCGTTCGGTGCGAGGACGCAGACGGCGTCGCCGAGCCCGAGCTTCCAGTCGCGCGCGAGAGTCGCGGTGAGCGCGACCGAGTCCGGCGACGCGAGGAACACGAGAGGATCCTCCACCACCGCGTCGCCCTCGGCGTCGTACTCGCGCGCTTCGCCGTCGGCGAGGAGGTCGACACCGTAGAGATAGACGCGGTCGCCCCCCGACGGCGCGACACCGGGGGCGCAGTCGGCTCCCCGCCGAACCGTCACGAACCCTTCGACGGTCGGCGCGACCGCGCGAACACCGGGGACCGCGCCGACCGCGTCCACCAGCTCTTCCGCAACGCCGCTCGTCCCGTTCGTCACTTGCAACGCGGCGCGGCCGGCGAATCGGCGCAGGGTGGTCTCATACGAGCCGAGGACGGACCCGTAGAGCAGCTGGGCGGCGAGCGTCGCGCCGACGCCGCACGCGAGCGCGAGCACCGTGACGGCCGCGACGCGCCGCTGCGCGACGAGATGGCGCACCGCCAACGGCACCGCGACCCGGATCAGCATCCGCCGGGTGTCCATGCGGCGACTCCGTTCGCGTGAGGGGCGTAGTGTCGGTGCCCGTTCGTGAGCGCGCCGTCCACCATGTGGAGCTCGCGGTCAGCGACGGCGGCGGCATCCCGATCGTGCGTCACCATCAGGATCGTGCGCCCGCGTGCGCGCGCGGCGTCTCGGAAGAGCTCGAGCACCTCCGCCGCCGTTCGCGAATCGAGACTGCCGGTCGGCTCGTCGGCGAGGATCAGCGCGGGCTCCACCACGAGCGCGCGCGCGACCGCGATCCGCTGCTGCTCGCCGCCCGAAAGCTCGGCGGGACGATGCGATCGCCGCGCGAGCATCCCGACGGCCTGCAATGCCTCGGCGACTCGCGCATCGATCGCGCGCCGCGGCACGTCGTCGAGCAGCAGCGGCAGCGCCACGTTCTCGGCGGCCGTGAGCGTCGGCAGGAGATTGTAGGCCTGGAACACGACGCCGATGCGGCGGCGGCGGAACACCGTCAGCGCGTCGTCGGAGAGCGTACCGAGCGTCTGGCCCGCGATCACCACGCGCCCCTCGTCCGGAACGTCGAGACCCCCGAGCAAGTGGAGCAGCGTCGATTTCCCCGAGCCGCTCGGGCCCGTGACCGCGACGAGCTCGCCCTCCTCGATCGTCAGCGAGACGCCGCGTAGCGCGGGGACGACGTGGGCGCCGCGGCGGTGGCTGCGCACGAGACCGAAGACCTCGATCGCGGCGCCGCCCGTCGCGAAGCTGCGTCGCTCGTCCGTCGCGCCCATACACGAGCGACGGTGCAAGCAGAGGGCCAGCGAGCGCTCCGCCGTGCGCCCCGTCGCCGCGAGCGTTTCTCGCGGCGCCTCGTGGCGCGCGACGCCAGCCGTCGCTTTACGTCGTCAACGCCCCCGGACGCGGACGCCGTTGCAACAGCTCCGACCCGCCGCTACTTGGGCCGACACGCCGCACGCCGCGGCCGAACGCGACCCCAAGGAGCTCTCGCATGCTGAAGATCTACGGCGCCCTGCTCTCCCCCTTCGTGCGGAAGGTCCGCTGCGTGTTGAACGAGAAGAGCGTGCAGTACGAGCTCGTCGCGACCAATCCCTTCGAGAAAGGCGGCGACTTCCTGAAGCGGAGCCCGCTCGGGCGGATCCCCGCGCTCGAGGACGAGCAAGGCCGGTCGCTCGCCGACAGCACCGTCATCGCCGAGTATCTGGAAGATCGCTTCCCGACCCCGGCAATGTTCCCGAAGGACCCGTACGACCGGGCGCGCGTCCGCTGGTTCGACGAGTACGCCGACGGCGGCATGGCGCCGAGCCTGACGGCGAAGGTCTTCTTCCAGCGCGTCATCAGCGCGAAGCTCATCAAGGGCGGCTGCGACGAGGCCGTGGTGCAACAGGGTCTGAAGGAGCTCCCGAACTTCCTCGGCTACCTCGAAGGCGAGCTCGGCGGGCACCAATGGCTCGTCGCCGAGACCTTCACCCTCGCCGACGTCAGCGTCGCGTGTCAGCTCGTGAACCTCGGCCACGCCGGAGTGCACGTCGACGGCGCGAAGTACCCGGCGGTCGCGGCCTGGTACGCGCGGACGGTCGCGCGGCCGTCATTGAAGGCGCTGGTCGAGCAGGACCAGGGGTTCTTGAGCAAGCTCGCGGGCTGAGCGCTTACACCACCCGTCGGCACGTTTGGTGACGCGGCGACTCGGCTCGACGAGATCAGGCCCGGTCATCGCGTCGGGATCTTCGAGCGCCGTCACCGCTTCGGCGAAGGAGACGCGGTGCTTTCTCGAGTTGGACTCGGCCTTGTCTGCGTCCCACTCGAAGCCTCCAACGACGATCGTGGCCATCGAGCCACGGTGGATTCGAGCGTCGCCGCGTGACAGCCACGCCCGATCGTGACATCACGCCGCGACACGTTTCGCCTTCATGCTCCTTCGAAAGGATCCCTTCATGCCGCTTGCTCGCCGTCTCGCGTCCGTCTCACGGATCGCCGCCGCCTTCGGCGCGGCCCTCGTCCTCTCGGGCTGCTTCGTCTTTCCCGCGCCGACACCGCCGCAGGCGCTCACCAAGTCCGAAATCGGCGTGCTCGCGAAGTGCCAGAAGGCGATCCTGAAAGCGCAGGCGAGCTTCCTGAAAACCAAGCTCGGGACGCTCCAGACGTGCGTCAACGGGCTGCTGGCGGTGCGGCTGCCGTTCGAGAGCGGGCTCACGACGAGCGACGAGTTCGATGCCGGGATCGCCAAGATGCGCGGCAAGTGCACCAAGGGGTACGCCAAGATCACGGCGGCCTCGACGAAGCTCGTCGATGCCATCGTGAAGGCGTGCACCCCGGCCGAGCCGTCGCTCCTCGGCGCCTACGACGGGCTGCGGTTCGTGACCGCGCTCGACGCGTTCAGCGATCCGCCGGCGAACCTGGAAGCGCTGGCGGGCACGATCTGCACGGCGACCTCCGAGACGGCGGACTTCAACCTCTGGCAGGGCGCGCCGCGCGTGATCGAGCTCCTCCGGTACATGGGTCCGGAGTTCGTGCTGTTCGTCAGCATGGACAGTGCGCTCCCGAACACGCCGCTCGACCCGCGCTGTCCGGCGCCCACCATGCCGGGCGTGATGTGACGCGCGCGCGGGCGGACGCGGCAGCGGTGTCTGGCTGCGCTGCACGACCGGTCGCCGGGCCGTGCCGCGATCGCTTGGCGCGGCCCGCCGTGGCTTGACCCCGCCGACGCGCGCGACCATCCTCGGCCTACTCGCCTTGCGTCCCCTCGCCGCCATCCTGATCACCGTCGCGTCCCTCGGCGCGACGTTTCCCGAACGTGCCGCCGCGCAGGGGTTGGACACGCGCACCGCGAAGGCCGTCGTCGGGTGCCAGAAGGCGGTCGACAAGGCGGCCAAGACGTACGGCACCGCCGTCGTCGCCGGCCTCCAGAAGTGCATCGAGGGCGTCTTCACCTGCGTGCAGCTGAAGACGAACGACCCGGTCTGCGAGATCAAGGCGACGGCCGCCTGCGACAAGCAGTTCATCAAAATCGACCAGGCCGCGGTGAAGATGCGCGCGACCATCGGCAAGAAGTGCAGCGCGGCGGACGTACCCTACGCGACGCTCCGCCTGCCGGAGGCGCTCGGGACCGACGCGGTCGCGCCCGCGTGCGTCCCGCTCGGCGTCGCCTCGCTCGACACGCTCGAGAGCTACACCGAGTGCGTGTACCGCATGGCCCAATGCGGCGCGTCCGACATCGTGCGCGGCGCCGCCCCCCGGATCGAGGACATGCTGGCGCTCGCCGGGCGCGGCTTCCCCGCCGTCTTCTGTCCGACGCCGGTGCCGACGGCGACCGGCATCCCGACGCCGACGCCGACCCGCACGCCGACGCCGATCGTCCCGACGCCGACGGCAACGGCCACGGTGAATCCCACGGTGACCGTGACCGCGACGCCGACGGCGCAGCCGACCGCGACGAGCGAGACGCCGACGCCGACGATCACGCCGACGTCGACCGCCGTCACGCCGACGCCGACGGTGACCGTCACCGCGACCCCGACGCTCACGGCGACCGCGACGCCGCAGCTGACGGCGACCCCGACGCGTACGCCCACGCCGACCGCCACCGCGACGCCCAACGACTTCAACTACGCGTTCGTGACGTCGACGACGCACGACGGCGCCCTCGGGGGGCTCATGGGCGCCGACGCGATCTGCGCCACGCGCGCGGGCGCGGCGGGATTGCCGGGAACTTACGTGGCCTGGCTCTCGACAGGCTCGGTCGACGCCGTCGGACGCCTCGGGAGCGCGCGCGGCTTCATCCGCACCGACGGCAAGCCGTTTGCCGATCAGCCCGCGGACATCGCGGCCAATCAGATCTTCAACGCGCTCCACCTCGACGAGACCGGCGCGGACGTCGGCAGCGTCAGCGTGTGGACGGGAACGCTCAAAGAGGGGACCGACGCTCCGCAGACGTGCACCGGCTGGACCGTCGACAGCGGTAGCGGCCAGATCGGCAGCAGTCAGGGCGGGCCGGCGACCTGGACGCAGCTTGCGTCCAACCCGAGCTGCGGCCAGAGCAACCGCCTCTACTGCTTCGGTGTCGACAAGACGACGACGGAAGTGACGCCGACGGTCACCAACGGCAAGCTCGCGTTCATCAGCAACGGCACCATCAACCCCAGCAACGGCACAGGCATCGCCGGCGCGGACACCATGTGCAACACCGAAGCGACTACGCTGCCGGGCTCGTACAAGGCGCTGCTCGCCAGCACGACGGCGAGCGCAATCTCGCGCTTCACGCCCGGCAACGTCTACGTCCGGCGTGACGGCACGCGCATCGGCGACTACGACACGCTCGCCGCCGGCGGCACCTTGGAGAGCGGCATCTGGCAGCGGCCCACGGGCGTCTATCTCAGCAGCTTCGCCGACGTCGTGTGGACGGGCGCCTCGACGCCGTCCACCGTCGGGTCAGCGGCGTCGACCTGCGGGAACTTCGCGTCCGGCTCGGGCAGCGGCGGCATCTTCGCGCGCGGCCCCTTCGCCGACGCGACGTGGTGGAACGCGTCGACCGGGTCGTGCGCGCAGGCCCACCACGTCTACTGCCTACAAGAGTAGCCCCTACTTGAAGTCGAGGTTCGGCTCTTCCCCGAGGATACGACAGTGCAGGTACGCCTGCGCGGAATCCTCGACGATCTCGGCGCGGTTGTAGGCTTCGAGGAGGCTCGGCCCCGTCGCGGCGAGCCCGTGATTCGCGAGCAGCACGATGCGGGTGTCCGGCGCTTCCTTGTAGACGTCGACGATGAGGTCGCGGAGCTTGTCGGACCCGGCGTCGGCGTAGGGCACGATCTTGATCTCCTTCAGGTGCGCGCGGGCCTGGCCGGTCATGTGGGGCGGCGTCCGGTTGAGGATGCCGAAGGCCATCGTGCACGTGGAGTGCGTGTGGACGACGCCGTTCACCTCGGGGCGCTGCGCGAGGACGCCGGCGTGCCAGCGGTGCTCTTTCGAGGGCAGCCACGGGCCGTCGCTGATCTGGCGGCCGTCGAGGTCCATCTCGACGATGTTCTCGACCGCGGTGTCGCGGAAGGTGACGCCGGTCGCGGTGCAGAGGTAGCGGCTGGTGTTGGGGATGCGGACGCTGATGTTGCCGCCCGAGCCGGCCGTCAGCCAGCGGTCGCTGGCGCAATGGCAGATGTCGACGAGGTGCTTCTTCAGATCTTCAGTGTTCATGCACGTTCCGTGAGGGGCCGGTAGGGGCGCGCCGGAAGGCCCGTGTAGAGCTGGCGCGGCCGATACGTTCGTTGGGATGCGTCGGTCATCATTTCGTTCCACTGCGCCGCCCAGCCGACGAATCGCGGAATCGCGAACAAGACGGGGAACATTTCGGGGGGAAAGCCGATCGCGTGATAGATGATCGTCTCGTAGAAGTCGACCGTCGGATAGAGCGCGTTGTCTATGAAGTACGCGTCCTTCGCGGCGGCCTCCTCGAGCGCCAGCGCGGTCTCGAAGATCTGCGGCCGGCCCGTCACCGCGAACACCTTGCTCGCGTGCTCACGCAGGATGCGGGCGCGCGGGTCGTACGTACGGTACACGCGGTGGCCGAACCCGGGCGGCTCGAGCTTCGCTCGCCCCGCCTCGGCGACGTACGCCGGCACGCCCGCGGGACCGCCGATCTTCTCGAGCATCGCGATCACGGCCTCGTAGGCCTCGTCGTGGAAGCGGCCGAAGAGCGCGGCCGTCGCCGCGGCGGCGCCGCTGTAGGGATCGGTTTTGGCGCTCCCCACGCAGCGCATGGTCGTCGTCGAGCACGCTTGCTCGTGATCGGCGTGCAGCAGGAAGAGCACGTCGAGCGCGCGCTCGATCACCGGGTCCGCCTCGTAGCGCAGCTCGGTCATGCGGAACATCATGCTGAGGAAGTTGCCGACGTAGGACAGGTCGAGATCGGGATAGACGAACGGCAGACCGCTCCGCTTCCGGTGCGCGAACGCGGCGAGCGTCGGCACCTGGCCCACGAGCCGCACGATCTGCCGGCGACGCGTCGCCGGGTCCTCGACCTCGGCCGCATCGGGATTGAACGTCGAGAGCGCCGCGACCGAGCTCACGAGCGTGCCCATCGGGTGGGCGTCGTAGCGGAAGTGATCAATGAAGCGCGCGACGTTCTCGTGGATCAGCGAGTGGCGGCCGAGCTCGCGCCGCCAGGCGTCGAGCTGCGCCGCGTTCGGCAGCTCGCCTTCGAGGATCAGGTACGCGACCTCGAGATAGCTACTGTGCTCCGCGAGCTCCTCGATCGCGTAACCGCGATGACGGAGGGTGCCGTTCCGCCCGTCCAGGTACGTGATCGCGCTTCGGCAGATGGCCGTGTTGCGGAGCGCCGGATCGAACGACATCAGCTCGGCGTCGTCCGGCCCCTTGATCTGACAGAGGTCGGTCGCGGTGATGGCGTTGTTCCGGATCGGCAGCGTGTAGGTCCGACCGGTCCGGTCGTCGGTGATGGTCAGCGTGTCGCTCGGCATGGTGCCCGTCCTCCCTCGCTCAGCACGTCGAGCGAACAAGATGCGCCTCGACGCCACGTCCTGCAAACGACAGCGCCGTCCCCGCTCGAAAGCGAGGACGGCGCCGTGCTGCCGTTGCGAAGGGAGTCGGGTGCGTTACCGGACGTGCTTCGGGTTGCCGCGGAAGCACTCGCCGCCGACGTTCAGCGTGACGAAGGTCGTGAGCGGATCCTCATCGGCACCACCGATGGCCCACGCGCCCTTGGTCTTGATCGTGATCGTGAAGATGCCGCCGGAGTTGCGCTTCTCCTTCACCTGCGCATCGGTGAGACCGAGCGTGCCCCGCGGCGCCTTGTACTTGAAGGTCGAGCCCTTGAGCACGAGCTGGTTGCCGGCGACACCGTCGGCGAAGATCAGGCCGCCGCCGTCGCTGGCCGTGACGGACACCGGCTCTTGCGTGTACGAGCCGAGCAGCACCTCGGCGCGGAGCGAGAGCCGGCCAGTCTTGTCGGTGAGCGTGGCCGACTTGAAGACGACGTTCGTCACGTTTTCACAGAGCGACGGAATGCCGGTCGGCACGTCGCCGCCGTCGGTCGGGTCGCTTCCTGCGTCGATCTCGTCGCCGTCGCCGTAGGTGTCGCCGTCACGATCGAGCGCGATGCGAGAACCGGCGCCGGGCGGCACGCACGTGAAGGTGATCTCCTGGCCGGGCGTCGCCGCGTAACCGCGCACGGTCGCGTCGGACTCGAACGCCGCGCTGGCACGGCTCGTCTGCCAGGTGGCGGTGCCCATGTAGAGCCAGCCGCGCTCCTCGCCGCCGACCTGACCGCGCGCGATGAGGTCGCACTCGCCGGAATCCGCGCGCTGCGCGAGCAGCGTGATCCGCGGGTCGACGGTCGCGCCGTTCGTGCTCGTGCGGGTGATCTGCTGCCCGACGATCGGCGCGAGGTTGGTGTCGAACGCCATCATGAAGGCGTCCATCGCGCGGCGCAGCGGGTCGCCGGCCGGTCCCACCGGAAGGCCGCCCGGATTGATGCCGGTTCCCCCCGTCTGATTGAAGACGGTCGCATTGTGGAAGCGGAAGAGCGTGTCGACGCTGCCGTCGTGCAGGAAGCCGAAGCCGCGGATCTGGTCGCCCTGGTGGCTGTTGTCACCCGCGTTGAAGAACGGGACCGCCGCCATGCCGAACATGCCGACCTTCTGGTACATGTTGCGGAGGTGCGGGACCTTCAGGATCTGGGTCTCGTTCTCGAACGACGAGCGCCCGTCCGCCCCGAAGAAGCCGGGGAACTCGACACCGAAGCCGGAGTTCGCGTTCGGCTGGAGGACGTGACAGCCGTTGCAATCCTGGAACGTGTCGGACACGGCGCCGTTGTAGAAGTTCTTGCCCGACTGCTGTGCCGGCGTGAGCGAGTTGTCGAGGTTCCGGATCGGGTTCGGCGGGTACATCAGCTGGAGGATGAAGTCGGTGAACGCCTGCATCTGGCTCTCGGAGAGATTGGCGCTACGCCCGAGGAGCCCGTGGAACGCCGGGTTGAACTCTTTGAAGGCGGCGTCCTCGTCGAACGCGCCGCTGTCCGGCTGGATGTTGCCGGCGACGTTGCCGCCGGTGCGGTCACCGCGCCAGTGCATCGGGCCGTGGTTCGCCATGCCGCGCAGGCTCTGCGTCGTCATGGGGCCCTTCATCGGGTGGAAGTCCGGGTCGATGAACGGGCCGACGGAGAACGGGCCGGGGTTGTTCAGCTTGACGTCGTCCGGGTTGCCGAGGTCCCAGGCCAGGCTGTCGAGGTCGCCGAAGATGTGGCAGCTCGCGCACGCCGAGTCGCCGTGGCTCGACGACAGGCTCGCGTCGTAGAGGAACGGACGGCCGTCCACGATCTTCGCCGGCTCCGGGTTGTGCAGGGCGACGTGACCCGTCTCCATGCCGGTCCCGGTGCTGACCACGGAGATCGAGTTGTCGAAGCGCGTCAGGACGTAGAGCTGGGTGCGGGTCTCGTCGAGCACGATGCCCGTCGGACCGCCGCCCGAGACGGTGATCTGATCGGCCACTGCCGGCGTGAAGGTGTCGTTCTCGAGCTGCGCCGTGTTGTAGACGGCGATGTCACTCGAGCCGAAGCCCGCGACGTAGAGGGTCGCGCCGTCGCTCGAGATCGCCATGCCGAGCGGGAAGGCCACGCTCGTCGCATTCTCGGTGGGGTTGTCCGCACAGCAGGTGTCGTAGTCGATGTGCTTGTTCAGGTGCCGAGGAATGGCCGAGCCGCCGTCGAGCACCGTGACGCGCGATTCCATCAGGTGGCCGCGCACGCTCGCCGGCTCGCCGATGGGCTTGAACATGGAGGCGTAGACGCCCTCGCCCTCGAAGCGGACGTGATTCTGCGCTTCGAGGTTCGAGACGTAGACCTTCCCGCTCACCGGATTCGTCACCATGTTGAAGAGGATGGTGCCGACGCCCGTGTAGAACGACGGGCCGGCGACCTCGATCGGCGGATTCGCGTTGGCGTCGATCGCGAAGACGTCCTTGTCGGGCAGCGAGAAGCGGACGCTCGAGTTCCAGTTACGGCCGAGCTCGTCGGTCCACTTCGTACCGTCGTAGCGGACGATGAGACCGACCTCCGGCCCCATGATGTTCTCGAAGTTGTCGTGCGGGAGCGGCAGCGCGTTCGGCCCGCTGTCCGGCACGATGCCTTCGGAGAGGGTCGTGGTGCGATTCCCCGAGTGGAACACGGCCGCGTAGACCGTGCTGCCGTCGGGCGAGACGGTGAGCGCGCGCGGCGTGTCGCCGAAGAGCGTCACGACGGTGAGCGGCGTGCCGCCGAGCGCGGGGCCGAGGTTCGTCGCGTCGAAGACCCAGACGTCGGCGCGGCCGAGGCCGGGCGTGCGGAGGATGGTTTCGATGGTGGGATGGAACGGAGTGTTCTGACCGCGGTGGGCCGTGGTCACGAAGGCGCGATTGCTGCCCGGGCCGGCGAACACCAGGTCGCGCGGCTCGTCACCGACGAGGAGCGTCCGGACGACGCGCGCCTCGGCGGGATTGCTCACGTCGACGACGCTCACGCTGTCGGAGAGGTGGTTCACGACCCACACCTCGGTGTTGGTGCGCGCGACCACGGTGAGGGGCTCGAGACCGACGACGACCGCCCCCACGTGGTTCAGGTTGCTGCCGGAGATCGCGAAGATCTCGAGGCGGTTGTCCGGGGTGTTCACCGCGAAGAGATGGCTCCCGTCGGGAGACATCGCGAGCGGTCGCACCTGCCCCGTCTCGAAGAGCTGAAACGACGACGCGGCGTTCGCGCTGCCCGTCGGAACCGACGACATCACGAGGGCGACGGCGGCTACGACCTGCGCAGCGATGCGCGACCACGATGCAATCATTAAGGCCTCCTTCGGCGGGCTCGACGACCAGCGTTCCGCGTGACGGCACACACGGTTCCGGGCGCTGATTTGAAGTAAGTTCGCCTTTACCATGGCGTAGTATGTCTGTACAAGGGAAAAATGCTCCCGGGATCTCGGGGGACCCCTGCGTCCCATAGACGTGACACGGACCCGACCGCGGTCATCCCACCTCGCCGCGCCAAGGTACGGCCGGCGACTACCGCCCGACGGACCGAGATCATCGCCGCCGCCATCCGGGTGATCGCGCGCGACGGCATCCGGGCCTGCACGGTGAGCGCGCTCGAGAGCGCGACGGGGTTCGCGCGCGGGCACTTCACGTACCACTTCAACTCCAAGGAAGAGATCATCGCCCTCGCCTTCGCGACCGTCGGCGCCGATTGGGCGACGTACCAGATCGAAGCGTCGTCGGGTCTGCGCGCGGCGGAACGGCTCGAGAGTCAGATCCGGGCCGCGGCGCGCTGGGGGCAGCACCGCCCCGAGTACTTTCGTTGCATGATGAACTTCCGCGTCGAGATGATGCGCGACCCGAGCGCGTTCCCCCGCGCGCCCGAGGTCCGCGCGCAATTCCTCGAAGCGGCGGCGACCACGATCCGCCAGGGCATCGCCGAAGGCGACTTCCGCGCCGATCTGGACCCCGCCTGGGAGGCCCGCGTGATCTTCGCCGTCGTCGACGGCTTCCTCATGCACGCCGCGATGGACGTGGCGTTCTGTCCGCCCGCCGAGCTCGCCGATCGCGCCTGGCGCCTCGTCGAGTCACGTCTGGCGCGCGCCGTTCCCCCCCAGTAACGGCGCCGAAAGGGCGCAGATTATTTTGCATCGGCGCGTCATATTCAGTTGTCTCGCGCCGGCGGATAGCAAAAAATTGCGTCAGGTATGGAAACCAACTCGCATACCGAACACGGCGGGGAGGGCTGAGCGATGGGGGAGAAACGCTTGCTCGACGCGGTAGCCGAGCGGCTCACGATCGGTCGGCGGATGCGGATCCTGCGGCATCGGACGGCACGGTGGTTCCTGCCGCCGGTGCGACAGAACCCGATCGAGCCACTGAGCCAGTTGCCGCGGTTGCGGTTGTTGCCGACGCCGTCGGCCCGCCGCAGCGGACCGACCTCGAACTGACGCGCGACCTCCGCGGCTCAGACCTGTAGCACGACGGCACCCGCCGGGAGCGCGGTCGCTTCGCCGACCGCGTGTACGTACGCGCCGAGCTGCCAGCGATACTCCGCGAGGCGGCCCCGCACGTCGAGATCGGTCTTGAAGTCGACGACCGTCCAGCCGAGCTCCGGCGTGGCGTCCTGGAAGACGAGGTCGGCGACGCCTTCGACGAGCTGACCATTTTCCAGCCGGACCGCGAGCGCGACCTCGCGCCGGCACTTGCCCGCGCGCGCCGCCACGGCCGCGCGCCGCACGAGCGGATGCGCGAGCGCGCGCGTGACGACCTCGCACGCGGCGTCGACGTCGGCCGCCGCGACGCCGAGGACGCGTGCCTGCACACCGGCCGCGGCCGCGACCGCCGCCGCGTCGCCGTCGAGATCGATCGTCGCGAGGACGGCGTGGACGAGCACGCCGAAGCGCGTCCCGTGCGGGCGCTTCGCCGCTGTCCCCGGACGCGCGTCTTCGAGCGCGACCGCGGCGGCGAGCGCCGCGATCGCGGCGAACGGCGCGCCATTCGTGTCCGCCTCGGCCACGCGCGCGGCGGCCCACGCCGTCGCGGTCTCGACGGCGACGCTCGGCGAGCCCGCCGCGGCGCGGACGCGGCCGCGTGTCGCGTGCCAAGCCGCGTGCGCTTGCACGCCGCGCTCGGAGGTCGCGCCGCTCTCGTCGGCTTCGAGGAGCTTTTGTTGGCGGAGGCCGACCGTCGCATCGACGTCGAGCTCGAGCGTCGCGGGATCCCACCAGACGACCGGATGATCGCCGGCCTCGGGGATGTGGAGCCCCGGCCGCACGCCGTGATCGCGATGGGGCGCGCGCTCGGGCCGGTGCGGCGTGCTGTCGGGACCGAACTCGGGACACCCGGGCGGCGTCGACGTCTCCATGATGCGGCGGCGCTCGTGGTCCGGATAGATCGCCGGATGGAGCGCCGAGAGCCATCCCTCGCGGCGCTCGTCGCCGATCACGGGGACGACCAGAAGATCGCGCGCGCGGGTCGCGGCCACGTAGAGGATGCGCGCCGCCTCCTCGCGCTCGCGCTCGCGTTCCTCGTCCCGGCGTTCGAGCAGCTCGGGCGGCGAGCAGCCGGCGAGCCGCAGCGCGCAGAGGCCGCGGCCGGCGTCGGTGTAGCGGCTCGGCTCGCCCGGCGCCTCCTTCGCGGTGAGGTCCGCGAGGATGACGACCGGGAACTCGAGCCCCTTCGCGCGGTGCACCGTCATCACCCGCACCCCGCCCGTCCCCTCCTCCAGGATCGGCGCGTCGCTCGTCTCGCCGCGCTCGGCGTCGGCCGCGAGCCGCTCGACGAAGCCGCGGAACGACATCACGCCGTTCCGCTCGGCGCGGCGCGCGAGGTCGATCATCCGGCTGACGTTCGCGAGCGCCTGCTCGCCCGTCGGCCAGATCGCGACGCCGGCGTGCGCGCGCGTCGCCGCGAGGAAGCGCGTGATCGTGTCGGCGATGGAACGCCGGTTCCGCCCGCGATGCAGGTCGCGGAGCACGCGCAACGCCGCCGCGACCTCGACGAGCGGCGGCGCCAGGTCGTCGGGCAGCCGGCGGAACGGGTGCAGGCTCCCGACCCGCTCGCGAAACGCGAGCAGCGCCGCATCGGCGAGCGCCAGGAACGGACCCCGCAACGTCGCGAAGACCGCGAGCTCGTCGTCGGGACGCTCGATCGCGGTCAGCACGTTCCGGAGCGCCTCGACTTCCTCCCGGCCGTGGAAGGCGCTCCCGCCGACCAACACGTGCGGCAGGTGCCGCGCCTCGAGCGCCCGCACGTAGTCGTGCGTCATGTCGGTCTCGAAGGAGCGGAAGCGCCGGAAGAGGATGCAGACGTGGCGCGGCTCGATCGGCACGCGCGCGCCGCCGAGGCCTTCGACCGTCCACCCGCTCTCGCGCACGAGCCACGCGATGAACGCCGCCGTCGCGACCGGCAACGATTCCTCGATCCGGAAATCGACGACCTTGCCGAAGTCACCGTAGGGCTGCGGCACCGGCAGCGCGACGATCGCCGGCTGCGTCGGCACGCTCGGCCGGACGGGCACGAGCGGCACGTAGGTCGCCTGCCCGACCGACCCGGTCATGCGCGGCGCGAGCGCGGCGTTCACGGCGGCCTGGATCTCGGGCACGGCGCGGAAGCTCGCCGTCAGGTGCTGGAGCACGGCGCCGGCGTCGATCAGGCGCCGCTTCACCGACTCGTAGAGCGCGACGTCGGCGCGCCGGAAGCGATAGATCGATTGCTTCGGGTCGCCGACGAGGAAGAGCTTCCCTGGGATCGGCCGCACGCGGGTCCAGTCGCTCTCGTCCGGATCGTCGGCCGCGAGCAGCAGCAGGATCTCCGCCTGGAGCGGGTCGGTGTCTTGGAACTCGTCGACGAAGACGTGCGTGAAGCGCGACTGGAGATCGCGGCGCACGGCGGGGTTGCCGCGCAGGAGATCGCGCGCCGTCAGCAGCAGGTCGCTGAAGTCGAGGCGGCCCGCGCTCTCCTTGAGCTTCCGGTAGCGCTCGACGACCGGCTGGAGCTCACGCTGAAGGCGCGGCGCGAGGTCGGCGCCGGCGGCGTCGACGAACGCGAGCAGCCGCTGGTGGACGGCGTCGCGCGCGGCGCGAAGCGGCGCCTTCGCCGCCGCGTTCGGCCCGCGCGTGAACCCGGTCCAGGTCCAGTGGCGCGCGTTCCGGCCCGCCGCGAACTGGACCAGCTCGGCTTCGAGCCCGTCGTAGTCGCGCTCGCCGCGGATCGCCTCGCGGCGCCCGACCTCGTGCACGAACCGCGCGATCTCGAGCAACGACTTGGTGAAGTAGTCGGACGAGTCGAGCGACCCGGCCTGCGCGCCGAGCGCCTCGAGGTCGCGCATCACCTCGTCGATCTCGTGCTCGCGCGCGAAGGGCTGCGTCCGCCACGGCGTCGCGAAGTCGCGCCGCTCGTTCAGCTCCCAGGCCGCGCTCCGGAGCGCCTCGCGCGGGCTGTCGTCGCGCGGCCGGCGGCGGAGGAACCGCCGCACGCCCTCGTCCGGGTTCCGCAGACACTCCTCGAACCAGCGGTCGAAGGCGCGCCGGAAGAGATCGCGGGCGACGTCCTCGGGCGCGACCTCGAAGAGCGGGTCGACGCCCGCTTCCACCGGCCGCTCGCGCAGCAAGTCGCTACAGAAGGAATGGATCGTCCCGATGCGCGCTTCTTCCAACTGCTCGAGCGCGACCTCCAGATGGCGCGCCGCGGGCGACCCGGCCGGCGCGTCGAGACGCGCGCGCTCGAGCTCGGTGCGGAGGCGGAGCTTCAGCTCGCCCGCCGCGAGCTCGGTGAACGTGACGGCGACGATCCGGCTGAGCTCCGCGCGGCCGGCGACGAGCGCCGCCACCATGCGGCCGACGAGCGCGGTCGTCTTCCCCGTGCCGGCGGCGGCCTCGACGACGAGGGTCGCGTCGAGGTCGGTCGCGATGCGGGTGCGCTCCGCCTGATCGGCGAGCGGCGGCATCGTCGCGGCGTCCGTCGCGGTCGTGCTCACGGCATGCCTCGCAGGCGGACGAGCGCTTGCAGGCTCGGCCGGTCGGCCGGCTTCCGCTTCACGCGCACGTTCTCGTAGGGTCCGCAGACCGAGCGGTAGTCGCAGTACGTGCAGGCGCGATCGACCGGGGCGGCCGGCAGGAAGCCGTCGCGGAGCGCGCGGTCGATCGTCTCGACGACCGTCCGCGCCGCCTTCCGGCTGCGGTCGTCGAGCACGACCGTGCGCTCCTCGTAGCCGCCGGCCGCGGTGCAGTAATAGAGGCGGCCGCTCTCGACCGGCTCGGGCAGCAGCTCCTCGCAGGCGAGCGCGTAGAGAACGGGCTGGAGGATCTCGCCCCCGCCGATCATCACGCCGTCGGCGGCACGCGCCTTCCCGGTCTTGTGATCGGTGACGCGGAGGCGGCCGTCGGGGTGGCGCTCGATCAAGTCGATCGAGCCGCGAAGGCGGAGCGCCCCGGCGACGGTGATCGGCGTCGGCACGCTCGCCGGGTCGGCGTCGCCGCGCTCCTGGAGCGGGAGACCGAAGGCCAGCTCGAAGCGATCGGGCACCCACCCGCCCGGATCCATCGACGCCCGCCGCAGCCACTCGCGGAGATCGGCACGGATCGCGTTGATGCCGTCGTCCCAGACGCGCGGGATCGCCGGACAGAGGAGATCGCGGTAGCGCGCCGCGACCTCGTCGAGCGCGCCGTCGACGAGGTCGCGCGCCTGCTCGAGCGTCTCGGGGCGCACCGGCAAGAGCGCGTCCGCCTTCATCCGCGACAGCACCGCGAACTGGACCTCGTGGAAGAGCGAGCCCTTGGTGAGCGGATCGAGCACCTCGATCGCGACCGGGTCCTCGCGCGGCTTCAGTCGATGCACCGCCTGGAGGAAGAAGCGGTACGGGCAGGCGGCGAAGTGCTGGAGCGCCGTCGGCGAGTACGAGCGGGTCGCGAGCGCGTGCGCGGCGAGCGCCTCCTTGCCGATCGCGTCCGGGTCGACGAGGCCGTCGGCCGGCGTCCACTTCTTCCACCAGCGATGGGCGCGGGCACGGAGCGCGCGCGCGAGGTGGACGTTCGCGCCGAGAAGATAGCGGGCGGTGCCGACCGTCTCCTTCGGATCGGCGGCGAGGAGCGGCGCCAGCAGCGCCAGATCGTACTCGGCGTCGTCGATCGCCTGCTCCGCATCGGCCGGCGCCGGCCAGCCGAGCCGCGCCTCGCCGACGTCGCGGGCACGCGCCGCGATCTCGTCGAAGCCGGGCAACCGGCCCTCGGCCGCGCGCAGCGTCTCGAGCGCGTAGAACGACGGAACGCGCGGCCTCCCCTGCTCCATGTCGATCCGCGGATACGAGATGACGACGCGCTCGACCGCCGCCCCGACGCCGAGCCGGAGCGCGAGACGCTCGGCCGCGACGCGATCGGCCTGGGTGACGAGCGCCGCACCGGTCGCCTGCGCGAGCGAGCGGCGGCTGCCGTCGAGGAGGATCGGGTCCTCGACGATCTTCCGCGGCAACATGCGCTCGGCGAGCCCCGGGACGAAGACGACGTCGAACGCGAGCCCGCGGGCGGCGTCGGTCGGCGCGACGAACACCGCACCATAGCGGCGCCGCGGCGGGCGTACGGTGAGCGAGCGCAAGCGCGGCCCGAGGACGAGCTGCACCTCGTCGAGCGTGACGGGCCCGACCGGGCCCATGGGCGCCAGCTCGGCGAGCGTCGCGAGGACCTGGGTCGGATCGCGGAGCGCCTGGCCCGCGAGCGCCTCGAGCTCCGCGAGCCACGACTTCCAAAGCATGCTCCGGCCGACGAGACCGTCGAGCCGGTCGATCAAGGGCATCGCATACGCCCTGAGATGGCCGAGCTGCGCGAGCGTCGCCCCGAGCTGCGCCGCGCGCGGCTCGTCCTCGTCGCCGAGCTTCGCGCACCGTAAGAGGATCTCCTGCTCGAGCCCCGCGAGGCGAGCCTCCCAGCGCGCCTTCCCGCCGATCACGGCCGCGTCGCAGAGGAGCTGCTCCCAGCGCCACGGCGCCGGCACCGATCCCGCGACGACGATCTCGCGCGCGGGGTCGACCGGGAGAGGCTCGTCCTCGTCGGCGGCGCGCTCGCCCGCGAGCGCCGCTTCGGCAAGCGGCTCCGCGACCGACGGCGGCAGGAGCTCGTCGTCCGCCGGCAACACGAAGGGCGTCGGCGCAGCGGCCCGCTCCGCCTGCGTCGCCGGGTCGGGCACCTGCGCGAGCGAGAGGTACTCGGCGAAGCGGCGCGCCGAGAGCCCCTCGCTCGCGCAGGCGAGGAGCGCCAACAGCGCCCGCCCGGCAGGATCGGGCCGCGTCGTGCCGCGCGCGAAGAACGCCGGGATCTCGGCGCGCCGGAGCGCCTCTTCGAGGTGCGCGGTGTAGTCGCGCGGCGCGTGCAGGAAGATCGCCATGCGATCGAACGGCACGCCGCGTGCGGCCTCCTGCTGGATGCGACGCGCGATCTCGACGCACTCGCGCGCCTCCCCCGGCCACGAGTGCAGCGACACGCCTTCGTCGAGCGGCGCCGGCGCCGGCGTCGTGGTCTCGAAGAGGTGCGTCTGCAAGCGCGCGAGCGCGGTGGTCGCGGGCTCGGCCGGGAGCGGCGTCGCCGCGACCCCGAGCGCGCGCTCCAAGAAGCCGAGCGTCCGCTCGTCGCCCGTCGGCACGACCGCGAGCACCGCGGGCGCACGCGCCGCGAGCGCCGCGACGAACGCCGCCTCGCCCTCGCTCCCGAGCGGCACGTCGAGCAAGAGGAGCGGCGTGCCGACCGGCGGCGTCACGCGCTCCGTCCGCTCCGCCTGCTCCGCCCGCTCCGCCTGCACCGCTTCTATTGCTGCCGCGAACACGGCCGCGCGATCGGCGAGCGCGGCCGCGTCGAGCTCGGCCGTCGTCTCCGCGGCGAGCGCCGCGAGGTCGCCCCCGACGGTCGGCAGCGCGGCGAGGGCGTCCTCGCCGATGCCGTGGGCACGGAGCTCCGCCATCGTGCGCGCGACGGCGAGCGGAAAGCCGGGCCGCTCGGCGACGGGCCCGAAGTACCCGAGCCGGCGCGCCGCGGTCAGCTGGTGCACGGCGCGCGTCGCGACCGCGTCGAGCGAGAGCGGGCTCGCCGGCGCGCAGCCCCGGAGCGCGAGCGCGGGTGCCGCGAGCACGCCCGCCATCCGAGCGAGCGTCGCACGCACGAGACCGAAGCGCGCGCCGCCCGTCCGCACGTCGTCGCGCACGAGCTCGTCGCAGGCTTCCCAGCTCGCCCCGATCACGAGCGCTTCGGCGTCGCGCGCGAGCGCGGCGAGCCATTCCTCTGCGACGGCACGCCGGCGCGCCGCGCGCGGCGCCACCACGATGCGCACCCGGCGCTCGGTGCTGCGCTTCACCACCCCGTCGCTCATGTCCCGGCGCGCGCGCGACTGCAAGCCGCGCGACAGCGGTTGTGAAGCCCGGGGCTCAGCGCGGGCGGGTGCGCGCGACCGTCACCGGCGCGGGCGCGCGCGGCCGCATGAAGTCGGCGAGGATCTCGACCGACGTCGCGAGCGTCGCGAGCGGATCGGCCATCGCGTGCGACACCGTCCGCACGCAGCCGAGCGCGCAGCCCGCCTCGCACGGCTTGTGCTCGTCGGCCGCGCGGAGGTCGGCGAGCGTCAGCGACTCGACCGACACGCCGCGCCCCGCGACCTGACTGCAATACTGCGCACGGCCCTCCGGATTCACGTACAGGTACTTGAAGCCGCCGAGACACTTCCACGGCCGCGAAAAATCGCCGACGAGCATCTCCGCCGCGTGACGGCGGAAGAACGCCATCCCCGGGAACAGCTCGTGTCGGCGCAGCAGCTCCGCGAAGTGCTCGCCCCGGATCGCGATCTTGCCCGTGCCGTCGTGCAGCAGCGAGAACCCGAACTCGAAATCGAACGGCGCCAGCATCTCGCGGAACTCGGCGTAGCGCCGCCAGCTGTCCTCCGTCAGCACGGTCTGGATCTTCACCTGGAAGCGCGCCCGCTCCGCCAGGATCGCGAGCTTCGGTAACACCGAGCGCAGCGACTTCGGCAACCCGGGCTCGGGGTCGATGCCGTCGATGCTGACCTGCATGCAGTCGAGCCCGGCGTCGTTGAAGCCGTCGACGAGCTCGGGCGTCAGCTTGAACGCGTTGGTGATGATCGTCGCGAAGTTCACCCCGCCCCGCGTCGCCTTGATCCGCGCGACCAGCCGCACGATGTCGGGGTGCATCAGGGGCTCGCCGCCGAGCAGATCGAACGTGAAAGCCCCGAGCTCGCCGAGACGGTCGATCCGCCGCGCCAGCACGTCGAAGGGCACGAGCGGCGCGCCGGGCTCGTACTCGTGGCAGTAGGCGCACGTCAGGTTGCACTCGTAGGTGACCACGAGCTGGGCGTGAACGGGCCGGCTGTCGAAGAGCCGCTTGAATCCCGTCAGCACGAAGCGCGCCTTCCGCATCGACCCCCTCAGCTCCTTGTGCGCGCCTGATGTCGGGCGACGCGGCGGCGCGACCGCGTCGGGATCGTGTCGCCGCGGGGTGAACTACGCCGCGCCTGACCGAAGCGTCAAGGGAGGTCCCCTCCGTTCGTCGAGGGGCCGTTCTCCGCGTCGCGCCACACGAAATGCAGCGCCGGCGGCAGCTCGGTCCACGCCGGAAGGCGCGCGACGTGCGCGGAGGGGTCGGCCGAGCTGTACGTGTGCCAGAAGAGGATCGGCCGGCCGCGCCACTCGGGCTCGTGCGCCAGCGCGAGCGCGCCGGCGAGCGCCTTGGCGCCGTACGTCGTCTCGAGCGTCAGGCCCTCGTGCTCGCCGATCCGCCGGCTGGCGTCGAGCCCCGCGTCCGTCACGGCACCGTACCCCGGGCCGAGCCAGTCCGAGCGCACGCTGAAGTCGTCGGGTCCGAGCGCGAGCGGCGGAATCAGCGCGCCGAGCTTCCGGAGCCGCGCGAGCGCCCGCGTCGCGAGCGTCGTGAGGAAGGCCGGCGTCGGCGGCAGCAGATCGGTCACGCGGACCGCGATCACGCGCGACGCGAGACCCGCGAGCTTGAGGCCCGCGACGAGCCCCGCGACCGTGCCCCCGCTGCCGAGCGGCACCACGACCGCCGCCGGCTCCGGCAGCTCCCCCGCCGCGACCTGCTCCGCGAGCTCGAGCCCGGCGTTCACGTAGCCGAGCGTGCCGACCACCGACGACCCTCCCGTCGGCACGAGATAGCGGCGGTCGCGCGCGAGGAAGCCGCGGGCGAGCACCCCGAACGCGATCCGGCGCGCCGCCGCGATCGTCGGCGCGTAGTGAATGGTGGCGCCGAACGCGTGATCGAGGAGCAACGTCTTCCGGACGTGCGCGGTCACCGGCTGCGGGATGAGCACGAGGTCGGCGCGGAGCCCGAGCGACCGCGCGTAGATCGTCGTCGCGAGCGCGTGATTGCTGCCGAGCGCTCCCGTCGTCAGCACCGAGCGATGCCCCCGCGCGACCGCGTCGGCGAGCAGCCACTCGAGCTTCCGCACCTTGTTGCCGCCGTAGACCTCGCCGGTCCGGTCGTCGCGCTTGATCCAGAGATCGCCGATGCCCGCGGCGCGGCCGAGGGCGCGGAGCGGATGGACCGGCGTCGGCAGCAGCGCGAGCGGGCGGCGCGGTAGCCGGCCCGCGATCGTCGGGAAGCGGCGCTCGAGCGCGAGGGGCGACGACGACACGGCCGCCGGCATAGCACGTGGCGCGGCACGCGCACGCGCGCCTGCGATTTGACAGCCGTCCGCGCGATCCTCTATCGCGGCGTTGGACCGTCGCAACCGGGAGGAACGATGAGAATCGCAGCTCGCGCCGCCAGTTTGATCGCCTTGGGATGCTCACTCGCCGGAGCCGGAGCCGCGGACGCCGCCTCGTGCGGCGACGCCAACCGCAACGGCGCCGTGTCGGTCACCGACGGTGTCTTGATCCTGCGCTCCGCCGCACAGCTCGAGACCCTCTGCCCGCGCGAGCGCTGCGACATGAACCTCGACGGCAGCGTCAGCGTGACCGACGGCGTCCTGGCGCTCCGGGTCGCGGCCGAGATCCAGACCAGCGTGGCGTGCAGTGCCGCCCAGGTCGACACCATCTTCGGGCAGGTCCAGAAGATCGGCGGGCTCGGCGGCATCGCCGGTCCGGCGAGCCGCGCCCGAGCGGCGGGCGGCAGCACCATCGCCTGCCCCGACGGCGGGTTCATCGAGGACGACGGCGTCAACCTCGAGTACTTCGACTGCGCCTCTGGCGATTTCGTGACCAACGGCGTCCTGAGCTTCGAGGTCATCGGCGACTTCGACGTGAACGTCTACTTCGACACGGTCGACTTCGTGATCTCGACCGGCGAGGTGAACGAGACCTTCGGGTTCCTCACCTACACCTTCGGCGACCCGACCGCGGTGAACGGCATCCTCACCCACCTGAGCTCGATCGTCGGCGAGTACACGGATCAGTTCCAGAACGTGCAGCTCGACGAGAACTTCTTCGCCACGTCCGGCCGCGTCGACACGGTGATCACCGAGGGCCAGGGTTTCTTCACGAACGTCGCCGGCATCACGTCGACCCTCTACTCGCCGTCGCTCGCCCGCATCTTCGTCACCTACGCGGACGGCGACTTCGACCTCTTCACCCTCGGCGACGGTCTCTGCGAGCCGTGCACCTCGACCTGCTCGAACGGCAGCCTCCAGTGCCTCTCGTGCGTCGGCCAGTGCTCGAACACGACCGCCCGCTGCGGCATCGACTTCGACGCCCTCGAGTGCTCCGACGGCGTCTTCGGTCCGGTCGGCCTGTGCGACGCGTGCACCTCGAACAGCCAGTGCAGCGAAAACCAGGGCCTCTCCTGCTTCGAGTGCGCCGAGAACTGCACGGGCTCGACGCCGCGGTGCGGGTCGTCGCTGGCGTTCGTGGAGTGCGTCGACGGCGTGTACTAACCGAGGATGCAACGTAGTTGCGAGTCCGGCTCTACATCGATCGAGGATCCGGAGAGCCGCACATACACGGCCACGACGTCACAGAGCGGGAGGTTCGTGACGTGCTCGCTAGG
>Ga0268299_1000771_pt1 | contig 80853 bp, 51 predicted proteins | sample NOBtaG_FD_193484 | JGI IMG/M metagenome (GOLD analysis project Ga0268299, IMG submission 193484) | Activated sludge microbial communities from bioreactor in Nijmegen, Gelderland, Netherland - NOB reactor | ecosystem: Engineered > Bioreactor > Aerobic > Activated sludge | place: Netherlands... | reverse complement strand
CCCAAAAGCCCCAACGGGGCGACAGAGTATTTTCTTAGCATTAAAAGACTATGTCGCCCTTACAGGGCTTAAAGAGACTTAACTATTATTTCCTAGGGCTTGCGCCCTAGGTTACAGTTATGTCGCCCCTCTGGGGCTTAAGAGTTAAGAATACAAAATTGCTATATTACTTAGTTTACAGAGTATTTAGTATGTTCTTATGGTAAAAATCTAGTGTTCCTTTAGCTTAATAAATAAAATGTTTGGAAGTAAGTCTAATCCTTTTGCAGATAACAAATCTTCTGTAGATATTGAAGGTGTAATTCTGGATTCAGAGTTACTTCTAAAATATCGTTTTGTTGAAAGAGCTATTAGCACGTTAGAAAAAGCTATTGAATCTTGCCCTAAGAATATTTCTTTACGAGAAAAATTATTAGAAATTTATGTTGATTATAATTTACCAGATAAAGGGGCTGAACAAGCCCTAGCTTTATCAAAGATTTATGCTGAATCAGGAGATATAGATCGTGCAAATGAAAATATAATGCAAGCAAAAGGTCTTAATCCTGCTTTATCAATAAATTTAATTACCCCAAATGCAGAGGCACCTAGAAGAGCAATAACCCAACCCTTACAACCAATACCACCAATGCAACATATACCTAGGCCAGCCGCTAGACCAATGCCCCGCCCAATACCTAGACCAATACCTAGGCCATTACCCCGCCCACAAGCTACTTATCCATCCGTCCAACGTGAAAAAGCTGTAAAAGTATTAACAGGAGATCTATCAACAATTACTATTTTTGATGTAATTCAAATGGTAGAAAATAGCCGTATTACTGGGATACTTACTATTAATGCTACTACTGTACAAGGAAAAATTTACTTTAACTATGGACAAATTGCAGATGCTCAAATGGGGGAATTACGTAGTAATGCAGCTTTTCGATGTTTTGTTGAACTAGAAGAAGGCCGTTTTGAAATGGAAAAATCTCCTGTAGAATTTAAGCAAAACATTACTGCTCCTAATAATACTAATTTGATTTTGGATATTTTAAGAGAAGTTGATGAGTCAAAACGCGACCAAATGATGGGATAGATAAAGTAGGTTAGTGTATTTTAGGAAGACATTCTATTGCTTGTTTTTAAGAACAAAGCTTAAATTATCTTTTTACTAGTAAGTTTAATAAAATCTGTAAATAATTGGATGGTTTATGCACCGAGATAGATTTACAATTCGCGCTCAAGAAGCTATAGATTCAGCTACTAAGCTGGCAGAACGTCAACAAAATCAACAAATTGAGCCAGAACACTTGCTTATAACTATGCTTGAATCAAATGAGGGAGTAATTAGACCTATTTTAGAAAAAATAGGAATACGTCCTCCAATGATTTTGGCAGAGCTAGAAGAAGCAATAAAAAGCTTACCTAAAGTTACTGGGACAAGTCAGGAAAGATTTTTTTCCTCCCGCCTTTATTCAACTTTTACTGCTGCACAAAAAGAAGCCGACAAACTCCAAGATGCTTATATCAGCACTGAACATTTGCTGCTTGCTATAGCAGAAGAAAAAAATGGTGCTGCTGGCAAAATACTTCGCCAACACGGGGTTGTTAATAAAGACTTGTTAAAAGTCTTAGAACAGTTTCGAGGTGGTGAGAAAATTACAGATCAAGACCCTGAATCACGTTATCAATCTTTAAGTCGCTATGGTCGGGATCTAACCGAACTAGCTCGAATAGGTAAATTAGACCCTGTAATTGGACGAGATGATGAAATCCGTCGGGTTGTTCAAGTTTTGTCCAGGCGTACTAAAAATAACCCTGTATTGATTGGAGAACCTGGAGTTGGTAAAACTGCTATTGTTGAAGGACTAGCACAAAGAATTATTTCTGGTGATGTAGCAGAATCTTTACGTAATAAACGTTTGGTAGTATTAGATTTAGGTGCGATGTTAGCAGGTGCAAAATATCGCGGTGAATTTGAAGACCGCCTTAAGGCAGTTTTAAAAGAAGTTACTCGACCCGATAGCAACATAATTATGTTTATTGATGAACTACATACCCTAGTAGGTGCTGGCGCGGCAGAAGGGGCAATAGATGCTTCAAATATGCTAAAACCTGCCCTAGCACGTGGTGAACTTCGTTGCATAGGGGCAACAACCTTAAATGAATATAAAAAATATATTGAAAAAGACGCAGCACTTGAGAGACGCTTCCAACAAGTCTATATTGCTGAACCAAATATAGAGGACACAATTGCTATTTTACGTGGCTTAAAAGAACGCTATGAAGTCCATCATGGAGTAAGAATTAAAGACACTGCAATTGTTTCAGCTACAATGCTTTCACAACGCTATATTGCTGATAGATTTTTGCCTGATAAAGCAATTGATTTAATTGATGAGGCTGCATCACGTCTAAGAATAGAAATTGACAGCCTACCAACAGAGATTGACGAGGTAGAACGCGAAAGAATTCAGCGAGAAATAGAGCGTCAAGCACTCCAAAGAGAAGATGATCCAGTTTCACGTGAAAGATTAGCTAAAATTGAGCAAGAAATTTCTGAATTAAAAGAGAAAAGTGCAGGAATGAAAGCTCGTTGGCAGTCAGAAAAGGAAATTATAGAACGTATTAGTTCTAATAAAGAAGCCCTGGAAAATATGCGTATTCAAGCTGAACAATTTGAACGAGTTGGAGATTATGGAAAAGTAGCAGAAATACGCTATGGAAGTATGGTTGGACTACAAAAAACTGTTGACCAAGACCGCGCCCGGTTAGCTGAACTTCAAGAACGAGGGCGAATGCTAAAAGAAGAAGTTGATGAGGAAGATATTGCTCATGTAGTAGCAAAATGGACAGGTATTCCTGTTGCAAAAATGCTAGAAAGCGAAATTCACAAGTTAATTACTATGGAAAATCGCTTAGAAAGCCGTGTAGTTGGACAATCTGAAGCATTAGCAGCGGTTGCAAATGCTGTTCGTCGTTCTCGCTCAGGTCTTCAAGACCAGGAAAGACCTATTGGATCGTTTATTTTCTTAGGCCCAACTGGTGTAGGTAAAACAGAAACCGCCCGCGCACTAGCAGAATTTCTCTTTGATGATGAAAAAGCAATGGTTCGCATAGATATGAGCGAATATATGGAAAAACATTCTGTTGCTCGTTTAATTGGCGCACCCCCTGGTTATGTTGGTTATGATGAGGGTGGAATGTTGACCGAGTCTGTGCGTCGTCGTCCTTATGCAGTATTACTATTTGATGAAATTGAGAAAGCTCATCCAGATGTTTTTAATATTCTGCTGCAAATTCTGGATGATGGACGTTTAACCGATGGAAAAGGTCGAACAGTTAATTTTAAGAATAGTGTAGTTATTATGACTTCTAATATTGGAAGTCATCGAATTATGGAATGGGCAGAACATTCAGAAAACCGTATGCGTGAAGAAGTAATGGATGAAGTCAGAAGTGTTTTTAAACCAGAATTCTTAAATAGAATTGATGAAATTGTGATTTATCATAGTTTGGGACGAGAACAAATTAAACAAATTGTAGATATCCAAGTTTCATTACTGGAAAAATCCTTAAAAGAAAAACATATCAACATTAAATTAACAGATTCAGCAAAAGAATTTATTGTTCAAGAAGGCTTTAATCCAGCTTATGGCGCACGTCCCTTAAAACGAGCTATCCAAAGTTTGGTTAAAGATCCTTTGGCTATTAAGTTACTAAAAAATGAAATTTTACCTGGTCAAAGTGTTGAACTAGTAGCAGAACCTAGTATTAGGCAGCTAAAATTTATAATTAGTGATACAAAATAAGGATTTTTATGTCAGATAAGTTAGAGCATCTTAAAGACTTAATCAATTTACAAGAAAAAATGAATCGTCTTTTTAAGGAAGTAACTGTTGTTTCAGATTCTAAAGATTCTTGGGTGCCATTAGTTGATATTTATGAAGCCCAAGAAACAATAGTTATTAAAGTAGATTTGCCAGAAGTCGCACAAGAAGATATTCAAGTTAATTTAGATGGAGACAAATTAACACTTATAGGTAAAAGAAATTTACCTATAGGAGTTGAGAAAGAGCAGTTTCAATGTATGGAACGCTTTTATGGGCAATTTAACCGGCAGTTTACTTTGCCTTCTAATGTTGATCCAGAAAAGATTAATGCTGATTATAAAATGGGAGTCTTGACCATCACTTTACCAAAAATTGCTCCAAAAATTGCTAAGCAAATTAAGGTAAAGATTGGCTAAATTTTATAGATGAAAAATTTTTTAAGGAGTATTTTCATGAAACAACCAGAAACACCAGATAACTCAAACACTACAGATTGTGTTGCTAGTGAGACTACTGCAAGTGGAGATTCTTATATAGATGATGAAATTGAAAGCAATGATGAATCATCTGATGAATCATCAACAGAAAGTTATCCTATAGGTTATGTTGCTGAACTGAAAGCAAAATTAAAAGAAGCTGAAGAAAAAGCCGATATGTTGCAAGCTCGATTTAAGCAAGCCCAGCTAGACTTAAATCGAGAAGCCGACGAACTACGCAACAGATTACGCCGTAATTCGGAAGAGCGGCTAGAAACAGCTAAAAGTGATATTTATAAGCGAATGCTTGAATTTGTAGACAATTTGGAAAGAGCAATTAAATCTGCTGAAACAAATGCTGATGCAAATACTTTGCTAGAAGGTGTAAAGGCTACTCATCAGCTTTTGTTAAGAGATTTAGAAAATAATGGAGTTTCTCAAATAATAGCCGTAGGTGAAAACTTTAATCCTGAACTACATGAAGCCGTAGATATACTAGCGGTTGCACCAGATAAAGATAATCAAGTAACGGCTGTTTATAAAGCAGGTTATAAATTAGGTAATAAACTACTTCGTCCAGCAATGGTGCAAGTTGGGCGTAGTCAGTAAACTTAACAGGCAACCTAATTTAAATAAGATTAACTCTTAGGTTGGGTGGTATTGTAAAATTAGGTTGCCAAAAATTTTTACTTTATATATTTAGTGTAATTTAAACCTTTAACCAAAAAGTGGCATTGCCATTTTAGTGCAGGTGGAAAACTTATGTATGACTTTGGAGATTTTTCAGATCGTTTTAGTGAAAGCGGCCAACGTGTAATGAAACGTGCTATTGAAGAATCACGTCGCCGAGAACATAATTTTATTGCTCCAGAACATATCTTTGCCTCAATACTAGATGTAGAACGCTCTTTTTTTAATGAAATAATGCAAAGTCTTAATGTAGATCCACAGGCTGTAATCAATGAGCTTGATACTAGACTAGCAATTCCTAAACAATATGCAGGCAAACGTGTCAAACTAGCTGATTCTACTAGGGATTTACTTACTGCTGGTCTAAGACGTGCTAGGCAATCAGGCCGACACACCATTGATGCAATAGACCTTTTCCAAGCTCTTTTTGAAGATCGCACAAGTACACCAGTAACTATTTTAAGAAAATTTGGAGCAGAACCAGATTTAGTAGTAGAAAAAATAGCTACTCGTATGCGTAACCGAGAAGAAAAAGAAGACCGCCTTCGTCGTAAATATGAACTCCCTCCTTACTTAAAACATTTTGGTGTTAGCCTAAACAAATTAGCTCGTGCAGATAAACTTCCTCCTGTTGTTGGACGAGAAAAAGAAATTAGACAAATTATTGAAGTCCTTTGTCATAAGGATCGTGCTAATTCTCCAATGCTAATTGGTGAAGCTGGAGTTGGTAAAACTGCTGTTATAGAAGGCTTAGCACAACTAATAGAATTAGAACCAGAAAAAGTTCCTGCCCGTCTTCGTAATGCGCATGTTGTCAATCTACAAATGTCAGGAATTGTTGCTGGCACAATGCTTAGGGGAATGTTTGAAGAAAGAATACAGGGTATTATTAACGAGGTAAAAGAAAGAGAAAACCTAATTTTATTTATTGATGAAGCACACACAATTATTGGTGCTGGTTCAGCTTTAGGGGCTAGTTCTGATGCTGCCAATATGTTTAAGTCTGCGCTAGCACGCGGAGAACTGCGAATTATTGGTGCTACCACTTTAACAGAATATAAAGAATATATTGCTGAAGACGAAGCACTAGCACGACGATTTCGGACAATAAAAATTGATGAACCAACACAAACAGACACACGAAGAATTTTAGTTGGTGTACGTCGTAGGCTAGAAAGCAATTATTCTGTTTCTATAACAGATGAAGCTATAGAAACTGTTATGGAAATGGCCCCTCGTTATATGCGCAATCTACATCTACCAGATAAAGTTATAGGTTGGCTAGATACAGCATCGGTAAAAGTAGAAATTGATAGCCCAGATGCACCAATTGTTACCGCTTCACATGTTATAGATGTTATCTCACAAGAAGCCACCATCCCGCGAGATATGATTTTCCGTGATACCTGTGATCGTTTTAAGCAAATGGAAGACATTCTAGCTAACCGTGTTGTTGGACAACAGGAAGCTGTTAAAGCTGTAGCACAACGCTTAAGGCTAAACAAAGGGCCATTAAAAGAAAATTTCTATAAACCAGATGGAGTTTTGCTTTTTTTAGGGCCTACAGGGGTAGGAAAAACAGAACTAGCCAAAGCTGTAGCAGAATTTATGTTTGGTGATGAAAGCAAAATGGTGCGAATTGATATGTCAGAGTATCAAGATGGAACCATTGCTATTGAAAAATTAATTGGTATGCCACGGGGCATTGTTGGTTCTGAACGTGGTGGAATCTTAACTGAGAAATTACGTGATAATCCTTATACTGTATTGCTATTAGATGAAGTAGAAAAAGCTTCTCCTTATTTGCTAAATCTTTTCTTGCAAGCTTATGATGAAGGCTGGTTAACTGACGGACGTGGAAAAAAGGTCTATCTATCTGATGCTATTGTGATTATGACTTCTAATTTAGGTAGTGATAGCTTTAAAAAATATGATAAGCCTTTAGGTTTTGGCACTAAAACTACAACAGAAGTCACACAAATTAAGCGAGAAGTTGTAAAGGCAGCAGAAGATAGATTTTCTCCAGAATTTCGCAATCGTATTGATGAAATTGTTGTGTTTTCTCCTCTAACACGAGATGAAGTTAAAGAAATTGCCAAAATTTATCTAGCAAAAATTATTAGGCAAATGGAAAAACAAGGTAAATCTCTTACTGTGCTAGATTCAGCACTAGATATTTTAGTAGAAAAAGGCTTTAGTCATACCTATGGTGCAAGATTTCTAAAACGTACTATTGATGAAAAAGTAAAATTACCTATTACAGGTTTATGGAAATTGGCAGATCGCTTTCAAGTTGAAGCAGATAAAGAAGATGTAAAAGTAGTTGGATGGCATCCTAATGGCACAAGAATAGAAAGATAAGCCTAGTTTTCACAAACAAATCATTAAGTTTTTCTTTAAGCGTAACTCTAAGAAAGTTACGCTTTTTAATTTTTAGGAGAAAAATAAGGAAAATAATATTGTTGTTTTGGTTATATTTTGCTACACTAAAAAAGTTAAATGATTTTAAGAAGTGTTTTGACAAAAAAGGTAAAGTTCTTTATATTCGCCAAACAACTTAATGAAGTAATTCCACAAAATCCTATCTATATTTAAGGAGTAACGATGGCACAAAAAAATACTAATGACAACAAAAGTCAAATCTTAAAAGCCTTCCAACAATTGTTAGACAACAGAAAAAATGCTAGCCAATTAATTGCAACAAAAGAAGAAACAGCAGAACGACAAAAGGATAAAGAAGTAGTTGATAAAGCATCAAATTACACTGTAGAAAGTATTGTAAAAGGATTAGCAGATTCACAATTAGATTTTGGTAATACAATAGATTCAGTAACAGAAAAACTCACAAAAGAATTAACCAAACTCACAGAATTACAACACGCCATTTTAGTTACAACCCATCAAGTTGAAGAATTACAAAATACTCGTATTGCTGCTGATGCTTTAGACATTCTCCAACAAGAAAACCAAGAAAAATTAAAAGATTTTGAAGAAGAATCTACAAAAACCTATAAATTACTAGAAACAGAAACTAATGAAAAACATTTAGCTTGGGAAAAAGAGCAACAAGAATATGAACGTCTTTTAGCAGAAAAACAAGCAACACTAGAAAAAGACCGTAAGCGTGAAGAAGAAGATTATAAATATGAAGTAGAAAGACAACGTAAAGTTGAAGCTAACCAATATGAAGAACGTAAACGTAAATTAGAAAGAGATTTAGCAGAAAAAGGTAAAGAGAAAGATAAAGTTTGGCAAGAACGAGAAAAAGTATTAGCAGAAAACCAACCAAAGTTTGAAGAATATAAGGCTAAAGTTGCAACTATGCCAGATGAACTAGAAAAAGCTGTGAAAAAAGCTAGAGAAGAAGCAATAAAAGAAACTTATGAAGCTGAACAAGTTAAAGCAAACCTCCTAGAAAAAGAAGTTGCTGCAAGCTCAGAAGTTTATGATCTAAAGATTAAATCTTTAGAAAAGACTATTGAACAACAAGTAAGCCAACTTACCCAACTTACAGAACAACTCCAAGCAGGTATGAAACAAGCTCAAGAACTTGCTATGAAAGCTGTTCAAGGTACTAGTAAATCCAATAACGTAAATAAATCTTAGTTTTAGCTAAGAAATTCTTGTAAGTAAATTAAACTTCTAACTTTCTTAAGGAGCAAAATAAATGACTAAACAATTTTCTGCTAAAAGCACAAAAAACGAGATCCTAGACGCTTACAATGAGTTGGCAGGAGAACATGCCGATTTAGCTAAAGAAACAAATAAGTTAAAAAAGGAACTAGATACTTTACGTAAAGAAAATAAATCATTAGCAGTAAATAATGATGCTAAATCTGATAATGATAGGGGGACGGCTAAAAAAGTGGTTATAGAAGAAACTACACAAAATCTTACTTATACTGTAGCAAGTATTATTGATGAACTAAAACAACTTAGACCTGGATTTGGTAAAGCTGTCAGTGAGCTTTCTGATAAGCTAACTTCTGAAGCTACAACACTTGAACAACTTCGTAAAACTGCTACTACAGAGATTGAAAGACTAAAAACTTTATACAATATTGAAGTCTCTGAAGCGACTTTAGAAGCTTTGATCAAAGAATATGAAGAAAAATCAAAAGCTTTTCAAGAAGAATTAAAAACAAAACAAACCAATTTCCAACAAGATATTTTGGAAAAACGCAAAGCCTGGCAAAAAGAACAAGATGAACATTCTCTAAAAGTTAAAGAACGAGATTCTAATAACAAAAAGACTCAAGATCGTGAACAAACCGAATATACTTATAATTTAACTCAGGCTAGAAACTTAGACAAAGATGCTTATGAGCAACAGAAAAAACAGTTAGAAAAAGAATTACAAAATCTTAAAGAAATTCAAGAAAAAGATTGGGCAAAACGTGAAGAAACTTTAGCTGAACAAGAAAAACAATTTACAGAAGCTAAGACTAAAGTAGAAGAATTTCCTAAAGAACTTGAAGCCGCCATCAAAAAAGCTAAGCAAGAAGGTAGTGGAATTGCTTATCACCAAGCTAAAATCAAAGCTGATCTTGCTGCTAAAGATATTGAAGGTAAAAAGCGAGTATATGACCTTAGAGTACAATCTTTAGAAGAAACTATAGCTAAACAATCCACACAAATTACTAGTCTTTCTACACAACTAGCAGCAGTCCTAAAACAAGGTCAAGAGCTAGCAATTAAGGCAATTGAAGGAGCAGCAAGCGAAACTTCATTCCAAGCTGTTAGAGAGATTGCAATAGAACAAGCTAAAACACAACAGAAAAATAAGTAAAATACTTAATTTTTAATAATCAGTGTTAGGATTAAGTTAATAGACTATTAAAATACTACTTAGCAATTTCTTAAATTATTTGATTTAATAATTTTAAGATAAATTGCTAAGTAGTTTTGCCTTAAAAAGGGTTTGTACTTAAAAAAATATTTTTGTGGATATCCACAATAGAATAAGCTGTATTTCCCGCTAACTTTCTAATTAATTAATCCTATAGACTTGGCTAGCATTTTTTACTAACAAAGAGGTAAAATAAAGCTCTTAAAATCCGTAATAAAAAGCTTTATTAGCCCATTTATAAAAGTCTTACTTGAGCAATTAGGAGTTTTCCCTGTGAGTAAACAAAACCTTTTCCTTACTCTTGGATTGTTTCTATTTCTAGCATTTTTTCCAAATAAAATTTATGGTCAAGCTGGTGTATTAATCCCTAGTGATTTAACAGGAAATGCCCAAATTACTAACCCTAGTGCAAAGGAATTTTCTGCCCAAACAGCACTTTCACTAGCAGAAATGACTGTAAAAGTTAGTATTAATAACCAATTTGCACGAGTAAAAATCATGCAAATTTATACAAATAATACAGGACGTATTTTAGAAGGAAAATATGTTTTCTCAATTCCTAACACAGCAATTATTTCAGATTTTGCTGTTTGGGATGGAGATGTCAGGATTCCAGGAGTAATTATAGAAAAACGTCGGGCCAATGAAATTTATGAAGAAATAAAACAGCAGTATATTGACCCTGGTTTACTTGAATCTGAAGAAGGCGAGTCAGCATTTTCAACAAGAATTACTCCTATTCAACCCTATAGCACCAAACGAATGGAGCTAGAATATACGGAAATATTGCCTGTAGATGGGTTAAAGTCTTATTTTTCTTTTCCTCTGCGGCCTTCAAATTATGGTCAACAACTTGCTAATGGGTTTCGACTAGATTTAGATATAAATAGCAAATATAAGATTAAAGATTTTAATTTACGTAGTAAACAGTATCCTTTAGCTTTTAACCAACAAAGCGAAAAACAAATAGTTGCTAGTTATGAAGCTAGCCAAATATCTTTTCAAGAAGATTTTTCCTTTGATTACACCTTAAATGTACCTAAGAGTGAACTACAGTTTATTGCTTATCGCGCACCAGAAAAAATTTCTCCTTTAGAACTTCGTGACCCAGCACGAGCAAACCCCAATCCAGACGGCTATTTTGAAGCAAGTGTAGTTTTTAGCGGTACAAACAAGGCTACAAAAACTGTACCACGATCAGTAGTTTTAATGCTAGATACTTCTTTATCAATGCGTTGGGAAAAATTAGAAAAATCTATTGAAGCAATAGAATATTTTCTACATAACCTAAAGCCTGAAGACAGCTTTAATTTAGTTCTTTTTAATGATGACATTAACACTTTTTCTAAGGGTGCAGTTTCAGCAACAGGAGATAATGTAGAAAAAGCAATTTTCTTTATCCGCAATAGTTATTTAACTGGTGGGACTGACCTAATGGCAGGCTTAAAGGCTGGTCTAACAGTTGCAAAAGAATTACCAGGAAATGAACGTAATATTATATTAATTACTGATGGGAATTCTACGCTAACTTCTACATCACTTCGCAAAATAAAGAATAACTTTGATAAAGAAAATAATAAAACTGCTCGTCTTTATGTTTTTGGAATAGGTAGCGATACTAACACCCAAGTTTTAAGCGAGCTAGTTCGGGGTAGCAATGGATTTTTTACTTGGGCGCGTGAAACCGAAGATCTTGATTTTAGGTTAGCAGCATTTTTTGACAAAGTTGGAAAACCTGTAATAGAAAATATTGGAATGATTTCTATTGATTCCGTAGATAATACTAGCAATTACTATCAAGTTTATCCAGACATTGACCGGCTTTCTTATGATGGCTCAAGGTTTGCGTTTGTTGGGCGTTATCGTCGGCCAATGGAAAAAACAGCTATTAGCATTTCTGGTCAACAAGGAAGCGATGCTATCAGCTTAAACGAAGTTGTAAAGTTACCTGAGCTAGATACAACTTACGGACATTTGCCTAGAATTTGGGCTAAATCTCGTGTTGATGCACTGCTACGTGAAATTGCCTTGAATGGTGAAACTGAAGCAGCAATAAATGAAATTATTGCTCTATCTAAAAAATATAAATTTGTTACACCTTATACAGCATTTTTAGCCGCACCACGTTCTTTGCTACGTCCACGTATTATTAAGCCTGGAGATCCTGTCTTAAGAGTTCGTACCGATAAATCAATTGTTTCTGTAGTTGCAGTTTTTCCTTTTGGATTAAGTAAACAATTAACTTATTTAGAAAATGAAGATATTTGGGAAACTCGCTTTTTAGCTCCAAAGACAATGCAGGATGGTAGTTATAACGCTAGATTGATTTTAGTTGATAACAATAATCGTGTTTATGAAGAGGAAAAGAGTTTTGTTATTGATAGTAGACCTCCTAACCTAGAAGTTGGACTAAGTAATCAAACTATTCAAGCTGGAACAGATTTAATTGTAAAAGTAAAAGCTGACCGAGATACTCGCCGAATTACTGCACGTTTATTTGGTTCACAGCCTATTGCAATTGTTTGGAATGAAAAAGAAAAGGCTAATCTAGGGCGATTGCATCTTCCAACAGGGCTACCTGCTGGAAGATATCAGCTAATTGTTAGTGCAGAAGACTTTGCACACAATAACAGTAGCACAGAACTTTTAATTGAAGTGTTAGGACAATAGGAGGACAAATCATGAAGCGCAAAGTTACTTTACTATCAGTTATTTTTACAGTGTTAATAATTTCTACCTTGTCCCCACAAGCTGACACTACACAACAAAAACGCCCACCTCAAAAGGGGGGCTTAGAGAAAGTTGCACCAGGACAAAAGCTTTCTGATAAAGCACCTAAAACCGTTTTAGATAAAAAGCCTGCGGAAACTTCTAAAGGCAATAGAATTTTGCCTGCGGTTGCTGCTAATCCAAATTTAGCTTCCCAAGCGGACTTAGACAACGCGCTTTACACTTCAGAAGAATTTTTTGGTACAACTAGTCGTTTAATTCGCGCTTTTCCTGATGCTAAAAAACAAGTTGAAAATTTAATTGCTAAATATCCAAAAGATCCACGCTTGCAACTAGTTGCATCATCTTTGTCTGAGCGTTTAGAGCAGTTTGACCAGGCTGATAAACATATAAAACAATTTGTAGAATTAAGTAATAATTCTGCTCCTGCACTTCGTCGACAAGCTAACTTTTACCATAACCGCGCACTTTTTCAGCAACAAGTTGAAGTCCTACAACAACTTGCTTCTAATCTACGACTAGAAGAACGTGAACCAGTTTATAGAGAAATTATTTCTGTTGTTAAAAATCATGCTCTAAAAACTTTTTCTGTTGAAGCTGCTTATAAAGAACTGCTAGAGACTGATAAACAAAATGTAGGGCTGGTTAAAAGCTATTTAGAAGAGCTAACACTAAAAAGAAAATACTCTGAAGCCATCAATGTTTTAGACACCTACCAAGGAAGATATCCAGAAGAGCTACGTTATTTTCTGCAAACCCGTGCATCAGTTTATGAAAAACAAGGTGATAGAACCAAGGCAGAAGACGTTTATAAACAAGCATTTGACCCGCTTTGGTCAACTGAAATTGCTACAGACTTTTATGAGTTATTAAGAAAATTTGGCCGCTATCGTAATTATCGCCGTACTTTGCAAACACAAACTAATAACAATGCTAGTTTTGATAGTGTCTCAAGGCTTTTTAACATATATCTTTATGAAAACAATAACCCTCTAGCTTTTAACCTAGTAAAAAGCTATGAGAAAAAACGCGGTGAACAAGCTAATTGGAAAAACTCAGAGCTAGAAACTTTAGCTGGTCTATATATTTCTATTGGTCAATATGATGAGGCTTCTAAATATCTTTATACTCTTTATCTTTCTGAAGGCTTAAAACAGGGCAGTAGCGAACGAGAAAAATATCTTTACCGATTGTTTAAGGTGCTGATGGATGCTAGCTCTCAACCTGTTCGATTAAGTAGCGGCGACTTATCTTTATACCGTGATATTGCTACTGTAGATCAAAACCCAGGACTACTTAATGGTGTACTCTCCTTAATCCTTTCTAATAGCAATCTTGGTTATGAATTTCAGCAAAAAGAAAGTAGCGCAGGCTCTTATTTTAACCGTGCTTTTGCTTACCAAATTTTTAATAGCTTTCAACAAGAATATGCTAAGTCTGATAAATTGCCTTTGATGTACCAAGATTTAATGGCAATGTTTGGCGGGTTTGGTGAACATAAATTAGTAATTGAATTAGGTAAACAGTTTCAAGCAAAATTTTCTAATGCACCAAATTATAATGAAGTCACCTTAAAAATAGCTGATGCCCATGTGTCACTTGGACAAAGAAATGTTGAAAGGACTTTGCTAATTCAGCTATTAGATAAAATTGCTGCTAAAAATGCTAATCGTGTATTGCTGCAATCTTCTCGTACTGTATCAAGTCCTGACCCAGAAATTGAAAATGTAGTTGAAGAAGTTGTCCAAGATATTCAATTTTTTAGCGACACTTATAACCCTGTTTGGATGAGCCGCGACAATGGCAACGAAAACTACAACACTAATTACAATACTTACTCTAATGATGGAGGAGTAAGTTATTCTGCTGTATTAGAAAGAATTGTTTCAAGTTTTGGTACAGAAGGCAAAAAACAAGAAACCTTAAAGTTTTTTTCTGATGAGTTAAAAAAACATCCTAAAGAAGAAGGTCTTTATGAACGGATGTTAGTTTGGCTTGAATCTGCTAAGTTATTCAATGAACAATTTAAGGTCTACACGGCTGCAATAGATAATTTCCAAGATAATAGCTGGTATCACAAGCTAGCGCGTTGGTATATCCGTAATAAAAAGCGCGATGAGTTCCAAAAATATTCTAAAGAAGTTGTAGAAGTTTTTGACCAAGATGATATTAAAGAATATTTAGAACGGTTTGCTGCTATGCAATATAGCAATATTACAGATGTAAATTATGATTCAAACCTCTATTTCCAACTCTACAGCTATGCCTTAAAACGCTTTCCACATAATGTTAATTTTGTTAATGGTTTATTGCGTTTTTATGCTGCACAAAAGAATTGGGCTGAGTGGGAACGTTTATCTTTTGAATATTATGCTTGTGATACAACTATTAAAGAAAATCTCTTACGCTATTTAGCTAGCAATAAAAAGCTAACAGCTAAGTATAAAGAAGCCCAACAAAAGGCTACTAGCTCACTTTCTTATCAAATGTTTACAGCAGATGCAGCCATCAAGCTTTCTCATTTTGATGAAGCTTTAGAGACTTATAAATTGCTAGTTGCAAACTACCCAGGTGAAACCCAATATTCCATTAGACTAGCAGATTTGGCACGTTCTTTTAGCTACCAGGATGAAAAATTTGCTGAAGAGTCAGCTAAAGTTTATATGCAGCTTGCTCGAATTTATCCAACCAACCACGAATATAAAACTAAAGCAGGAGAAGTTTTAGCCGATACTAGCAATTTTGCTGATGCTAGACAAATTTGGGATACAATCCTAACTAATGAATTAGGTGTTGCAAATACTTATTTAGAAGTTGCTAGTATTTACTGGGACTATTACCAGTATGATGATGCAATACGAGTAATTCAAGATTACCGGGCTAACAGCAATGACAAGACAGCTTTAGCTTATAAACTTGGTGCAATTTATGAAGGTAAAAATGATTGGAAACAAGCAATAAATGAATATGTTAGCGTGTTGTCTGAAGTGGGCCCGGGTCGGGATGTTGTAATTAAACGTTTAGTCCAACTTACACCACGCCGAGATTTTGCCCAAGTTATAGCACGAAGCTATCAACAACAATCAAGCTCTAGTCCTGATAATTGGTTGCTAGCATTAGGTTTTAGTGAATATTTAAGATCATCTGGACAGGAAACCCAAGCAGATAATTTACTGCGCGATCAAGTTGCACAACGTAAAGATTTAGAATTTCTAGAAACTGCACGAGATATTTTTCATCGAGAAGGCTTATCAGCCGATGAGGAAAGCACTATTTTACGTTTATCACAACTAGCACGCGATGAACGCGAAGCAATGAAATATCGCTTACAACTAGGTGCTTTTTATGAGCAAAAACGCAATTTAGACAAAGCCAGCACGGTTTTTGATAAATTGCTGGCAGATTATCCTAGTAATTTAGGTGTAATTCAAGAAGCATCACAATACTATAGCCGTAGCGGTTTAGTTGATAAATCTATCGCGCTGTTTAAACAAACCATTAACCGCGCACAAGGTGATTATCGTCGTCAATTTACCCTGCAACTTGCTAATAGATTGGAAAAAGCAAACAAATTAGCTGAAGCAGAGGAAGTTTTACGTGCTTGGTATAAGGACAATCCTTTAGATAATGAATTTTTCCGTAATTTAGTTTCTTTGTTAGGTAAATCTAATAAACAAGATGATTTAGTCGAACTTTATAAAGCAGCATTAAAACAACCTGCAACAAGTGGTTTAGAAGGTGATGAAGCTAAATTTTATGTGATCAATGTCCGGCTAGCAATGATTGAAACTCTAGCTAAACTAAATCGTCATAGCGAAGTTGTAGACCAATATATTGAAGTAATTAACCGTCAATTTGATAATAGCGCGGTTATAGATGCAGCTTTTCGTTATGCTCAAGCTAATAATCAATTAGAGCGTTTTACTAAATACTATGAAGATCTTTCAAAGAAATCTAATAAAGATTATCGCTGGAATTTAGTTTTATCCTCGATTTATGGAGCTAATGGAGATGTAACTAAGCAAATAGACCAATATAAGTTTGCTTTAGTTAATGAACCTCAACGCTTAGACTTACGCACTACACTAGCAGAACTTTACACCCGTGAACAAAGATATGATGAAGCTGTTACAGCCTTAAAACGTAACTTTGACATAGATGGCAATAATCCAGAATGGTTAACCAAAATTGCTATTGTCCAGATCCAAGCAGGAAAACCAGATGCAGCCGTAGCAACTTTGCGGGATGGTCTATCACGTAATCCTAAAGTTACAGCTTCATTGTTGTTTGGTGCTGGAAAATTATTGGCAGATCGTGGTTATACCAAACAAGCCTTTGATTTTTATAAAGATGCAATTGCGTTAGTCAGATCTAAGCCTACTCAAGAATACGTAGGTACAGAGCAAGTTTCTGATTATGGTTTAGCACTGCTAAAAAATACTAGTCCAGTAGCTACTTATAAAGAATTAAAAGACCTAGAAAATATGCTAAGGGCTATTCCTGGCGAGGAAGACGGAAATAACAATGCTGCTAACTCAAAATATGCTGTAGAAAGTTTTCTAAGAGATAGATTTGGCAGTCAAATATTAGCAATTACTTCACCAAAAGAGCGTTTAGACTTAGCTGACTTACTAGCTACCTCAGTAAAAAATATTAAGGGTTATGATAATGATAGTGAAACAGAGTTAAGAAAAGTTCTTTCACTGGCTGAAGCTGGCGGACTAACAGAGCTACAAGAAAATTTATTAGGTAAAATGAAAGAGCTTTCTGTTAATGCTTCTGTCAGCAAATATTACAACAATGTAATAGCTTTAATGGGCTTTTATGAGCGATATGGTTTATATGCAAAAGCCGCTGAAATGCTACAAAATGAAAGAAAACTTGGACGTTGGCAAACCAGAAAAGATCAACAAACTGCTATTGATTGGGATAGAACCTATTATGAGCTAACATCTGAATATTGGCAAAAGGCGGGAATGGCTGATAAAGAACTTGCCTTGCTATCAGAGTATTATATTTCTCGCTCTGGTGAAGCTACTACAGATAATAACTTATTAATTCAACGCTATTTTACTTTGCTTGTTGAGTTAAATAAGGTTGATGAACTTAAGCAAATTGCGGCTAAGTCTAATCCTTATCAACTACAATTAATTAACTTTTTAATTCTAAAGCGTGATAAAGATTTAGCAATACAAGCTATTGAAAATAGTAAGTTTAGCCAAGCTTGGAAAGCTTCAAGGCGCGCTCAAGTTGGGCTTTATTTCCAAGATACAAGTAGCAGTGTAGAAAAATCTTTCCAAACAGCTTTGGACATAAAAACTATAGGTCAGATGGTTTTAGCTCCTCCAAATGGAGATAAAGTTTTAATTGGGTCTGATTGGTATTCAGCAGCTTCTAATTATGGTGTTTGGCTAAGTTTATCTACTGATAAAGCTAGCCAATCCCGCAAGTATATTATTGCTAGGGCAGAAGATAAGCCCCAAGCGGCAGTTGCTCAACTTGAGCTAGCTAATTTTTATATCAACAGCAAAACGTTTGATTTAGCTGAGCAACATTTAACTTTAGCTGGCGAGTTAGCACCAAATTCACCTGCAATAATTGTTGCACAAGGTAATTATCATTTTATGCAAGGAAATCGAGATAAAGCTTTAGCTAGCTGGAATAGTCTGGTTGCTAAAAGAAATTCTGGGCTACTGCAATATACTAGCTATTTTGATGCTTTGGCTTCGCACAATTTAACAGAACAAGCATTACCAGTCGTTGGACGTTTTCTTTCTAAAGCTTTAACTAAAGTAAATTGGGATAGTTTATCTCCATTTATTAGAAAAGTTGCTATTGCTGGTAAAACTCCTGCATTAAGTAACGCGGTTGCAGATATGTTTTATCAAGTAATTCGGGATAATCCTAATAACTTAAAATTAGGTCAAATGTTGATTCAAGAAGACTTGCTTACTTCAGTAGGTGCAAAAACTATTCTCTTCCGAGTCATGCTAGAGCGTTATCAAGAAACTTTGTTAGCAGTTAATAGCACTGGTGGAACTTATCGAGACGGGGAATATTACTATGGTGAAAGTGCAAAAAATCTTTTAGATCAACATGAAAGAAAATTTATTGATTTTCTAATTGGGCAAAGCCAGTTTGACCAAGCAAAACAAAATATCCGCTATATGCAGGAATCACATAGCGATCTTTCCTTACCTGCAACTCCTGAATGGATGGAAATGGCTCAAGCTGCAATTGAGCTAAGGACTAAAAATGTTGATGGAGCTATTGCATTAATAAGGCGTTATGTAGGTTTAGATAGGTCTTCAAGCGAAAGCATTGCAGATGACCGTTATCTAAAGGCTTACACCTTGTTAGTTAATGAAAAACAAGCAGAAGCGGCTGATCAGATTTTATATGATTACTACCAAAAACAATTGAGAATTGGACAAGGAACAATTGCCAATTATAGTGGCATTGCTGGTGTTGAATTTCGTCGCGGACGTAGCAAGGAAGCACTAGAGTTTTTACAAAGAATGGTAGCAATTATTGGCACGGATCAAGCTTTAATTAGTGCTGGAAAACTAGCAGAAAGCTATGGTTTTCATAAAGAAGCTTTTAATTGGCGGGAAAAGGCAGCAAAACTTAACCCATCCCTTGGAGAAAATCGCTTAGAGTTAGCTAGAAATGCTGCTTTAGTTGGACAAAATCAAGTAGCAGTAGATTTACTTAAATTATTAATTGAAAATCGAGAGACTGATAACACACTCCGCGCCCAAGCAATAGCCTTAATTCCTACTGTAGCGGGAAAAGATGCTAGCAATATGTTAGCTACTTTTCAAAATAACCCAGACTATTCTGCTCAACTTGTAACTGCTGGATTACTTATTGCAACAAATCGCAAAGCTGAAGCACGAACAATTTTGCAACAATCTGGGAAATTAACAACGGCTGCACAAGCTAGATTAATGTTAGCGGCTTTAGAAGTTTCTGAAGCAACTGCTAATGCTAAATTTGCTTTACAAAATGCACTTTATAGTGATGGAAAATCTGTAATTAGAGAAGCGATAGCTTTTAATCAAGATGATCCTCGTGCTGTGTTGGTAGAGACTTTTATTAATAATAATCAACTTAATGCAGCACTAGCATTTTCTCCAATTCAAGTAAAACGAGAAATGCTAGTAGATGAAGATAGTGAAGAATACTATGAAGAAAATAATTCCAGTGATTCTAGCGACTCAACAAGACTTCGTAGCTTTAATTATGAACAAGTAATAATTATTGATAACAAAGCTAAATACTTCACTTTAGGGGAGCTTGCCCGCCAACGTCGGGAAGCTACCGAAGCAAAATTGCTAGGATCGCTTGTTGATGTTGCAATTAAAGTTGGAGACTTAAACCAAGCAGTTTCTTTAATTAAGACTTATCAAGCAAAAGTTAATAGTCCAGAGCAATTTAGCTTACTGGAAGGAAAACGCAAAGTTTTAGTTGCACAATTAAATAGCACTCAAGTAATTGAACAAGAGTCGCTAAAACTAGGTACAGAGTTAACTCAATCTGTTTTAGACCAACAATTAACTAAATCAATAGGTGAAACTAACATATCATCAGAGGAAGGTTTATAAACTTATGAGAAATAAAATAACATTTCTTTTACTGTTATTTGTTTTAACAAGTGCTTTAGCAATGGCTGGTGATACGGTTGCACCAAATATAGCTAGTATGTTTACGTTAGCTAATCTAATGCCTAAAGGCGCGTTAGTTTATGTTCAATCTAAAGATTTAACTAGTCAGTTAAAAGCTTGGTATCTTTCACCAGCACATAAACGCTATTTTAACAGTAGTAACTACAATGCTTTTTCTCAGTCTAGGTTATTCTTAAAATTTCAAGAGCGAGTACAAGAATTTGAAGCGGCAACAGGAATTGTTTTAAGTGAGGAAGGTTTTGCTAGCGTTGTTGGCGGTGAATCAGCACTGGCACTTTATGATATTGGGGAACTAGAATTTGTTTTTGCTACAGAACTTCCACAAGCTAAACTAGCAAGCTCAATTCTTGCTCAAAAAGGCGATAAATTATCAACTCGTAAAACGGCTGGCGTGACATATTACTTAAAATCTATGAAGGCGGAAGACGGGGCAGAGAGTCGGACTTTTGTTATTGCTATTGTTGGTAGTCGGGGGATTGTTACAACAAGCGAAGTTTTAATGCAGCGTGCGTTAAAAAATAACGCTGATGCTAAGTCTGAGGATAAATTATTAGACACAGTTTTAGATTCAGCAAAAGAAGCAGAAGGTTTTACTGCTCATGACGTGACTTTATGGCTAGATCAGACTGTATTAAATAAAGACAGATATTTTAGAAATTATTGGATTCACAATAACTTAGCAGAGTTAAAAGATATAAATAAAGTGCTAATTGACTTAGAGATTGCTAGCGATAAGTTGTTAGAAAAGCGTTGGCTATTTAATAGTGAGATTGCCGCTAGCACAAAAGAATCTAGTCTTGAGCAACTACTTAAATTTGCTCCAAATAGTGCGCAACTTGTAAGCATTCGCCAAGCAGATGGTAAGAATATAAATCAAACTTTAGATGCCGTAATTTTTGGGCCAAAAAGAGCAATTGCACCATTAGAGGCTGGTTATAATCCTGCTACTTCAGAATCAACTTCTGAAGATGGAGAAGAGCCAACTAATAGCCCTTATCAACGCTATATTTCTTTAGATCAACGATTTGACCAAGATATTGACAGCCCAGAATTAAGTGTAAATAAAACTATATCTGATAGTGAGAGTAAGTTTTTTGCTGCTTTATCTGAAGTGTTAGCACAAGCTAAACCTGTAAGATTTGCCTTATTTGCTGAACCACAAGTAGAAACAAATAGCTCCTTTGTTAGTTTTAATCGTGCCGTTATTGTGGAGTTTGAAAAGTCAGACAGTTTATCTAAAGAAAAACTAGAGAAATTAATTTCTGATGAATTAAAACAAAGATTTGTAGTTACAGGAAATAATGTAAATTTTAACTGGCAAACTGGCGCAGATAATAGTCGCAGCCTTTCACGAGTGTTAATTGAGCATGGAGGAGCTTATTTGCTAGAAAAAAATTACTTGATTTTTGCTAACTCAGAAAATTACTTAATAAAATTAATAACTAGTTCTAAAACTCCTAATAGCGAAAAATTAACCACTAGCCCAAATTTAACACGTTTTGCTTTGGTACGTGTTCGAGGTAGCAAGAGTCCATTTGATAAATTAATGCGTAGATTAGACGGACTTGGCTTGTCAACTACTCCTATAAAGCAAAATAATAATCAAAATGCTGAATCAGAAGATTCTGAAGTAGATACATCAAGCGGCTCGGATTTGTTATTTAGCCAAAATATTTCTAGTTTGATTGGTGTGGTAGCGGATGTCAATTTAGCCACTTTGGAACAAACTACTAGTAATGGCGTGATTAAAGAACAAGTTAGCTATCGCTTTGCTGGTAAAAAATAAAATGTTTCCTAATGGTATACAAATTTTTATAGGTATTGAACAAAGTGATTCAACAGGCTATGAGCCTGTAGGGTCTTTTATTACTGGTACACCAGAATATTTAGCTGCTTTGCAATCTGCTCGTGAGCGAGCAGATGAACTAACAGAAGAATATCCAGATGAAAATCAGTGGTATGCTTTTGTATCAGATGAGTTTGGGAGGAGAATTATTTTATAAATGCAAGTAAAAAGTTTTTTGATTTTATCTTTGGTTTTATCCTTAAATTTAATGGCTTGTAAGAATCAAGATCCAGGTGGTACAACTACAGTTTCAACCCCTACACCAACCCCTACTTTTAAGATGCCTGAAGTAGATGAGATTAAGGAAAATACTTATGAAAGATTTTCTAAAGCAACTGAAGACTCAGAATACTTAAAATTAGTTGAAAGAGGTGAAATAGAGTGGGTTAAAGATATACTCTCTAAAAAAGAAACTAATGTAAATGAACGGGATAAAGGAAATCGTAGTGCTTTAATTATTGCTGCTAAAGAAGGCTATATAGATTTAAGTAAAGTGTTATTAGAAGCAAAAATAGATGTTAATCTACAAGATGTCGCTGGAAATACTGCTTTAATGCATGCTGTTAGTAGAAATAACAAAGAATTAGTAGATTTACTACTTGAAAATAAAGCAGATGTCAACATAGTTGATAGTATGGGTATTTCACCTTTGATGAAAGCGGCAGGCAATGGGCGCAATGATTTAGTAGAAAAACTACTTACTAAAGGTGCTAATGCTAAAGGTAAAGCAAAGAATGGTTGGACAGTATTGCAATTTGCTGAACCTTACCCAGAAACAATAGCAATGCTAAAAAAAGCTGGGGCTAAATAATTAAAAAATGTCTGGGCCAGAGCGAGAAGAACCAAAACTTTGTCAAAAGTGCCAAGAATGGCTTTGTTCTAGTAAAGATGCTTATTGTGCTTATTGTGGTACAGCTTTAGTAGTAATTAAACTTTCTGAAGAAAACTTGGTTCTTTCTCCTGCTGGGGCAGTTCTAAATATTTCTAACTCAGGACTATTTAAGCTTTATTGGGCAGCAGAGGTGCTTAGTCCAGAACCAGGCATAGCAAATTATTTCTCTATTCGTCCTGATTATGGTTCTATTGCACCTAATAACGAACAAGCTTTTTTGGTTCGCCTAACTAATCAAAAAACTAAAAATTTACGTGCAGAAATAGAAATAGCCTCTAATGATCCTCATCGTCCAATTGTAATAATTCCTCTACTAATGGAAGAAATTGCTTAATGACATATTTAGCAGAAAGACTTTTTTGCTCTAATCCTCTTTGTGAAACTATTTTAGTTAGTAAACTTGACCGTTGCCCTCGGTGCCAAGAATCACAACATTATTGTCCAAATTGTCAATCTAGTTTAAGAGTTTTATCAAGGTTTTGTCGTAACTGTGGTAATATTTTAAGAAAAGATTATGCAGTAGAACATCCTGATTTAAGGCTTCGTCCTAGCCAAAACATTAGTGTAACGGTTAAATCAATTTTTCATTTAGACTGGGAAATAGATTTAGAAACAGAAATGACAGCTAGCCCACTAATAGCACGAGGTATAATTGTTTTAACTTTGGCAACAGGACATATTTTAATTTTGGATGAATCTGACGGACAAGTTCGCAAAGAACTTGCTACTAACCCACCGCTTAGTTTTACACCAATTATTACAGATAATTTACTAATTGTTGCTACTAGAGAAGGGGTTATTGCTTTTGATTTAATTGCAGCACTTTATGGAAATTTGTCACGTGGTGGATTAAAAGCTTGGCAATATCAGTTAAATACTGATGAACAGGTGACTAAACCGCTGCTAGCTACAATTGATCAAGTAATTGTAGTAGTCAAATCTAATCAACGAACCAAGCTAATTTTCTTAGATAAAAAAACTGGAAAATTGCAAAGCGATATAACTTTGCAAACTGATAAAACTACGAATCTTTACTTAAAAGGAAAAGAGCTTTTTATAGGTACTAAAAATGGAGCAATAATAGCTGTAGATATTACTCAAGCTAAAATTATTGCTAGCACTCAATCTGGTCGTGGTGTTGATACTAATATATCTCCAGTAAGTATTAATAATAGTTTATTATTTGTTTTAGGTGATGGACAGATTTGGAGTTGTCAAACAGAAGAATTAGCTGCCAATAAACTTTCATTACGAGCTTTTGGCGATACAGGCGGGTTATTGATTAATGCTTTATCGGCTAATAATAAATATTTAGTAGTTTCACATGGTTTTGGTATTGCAGTTTATGACAAATATGGAAAAAAAGTCTGGGATACACAACTAGATGCTAATTCTATTTCTTCTCAAGCTTTGATTGTAGATGATTGGGTTTGGGTCATTGATGATAGTGGAATAATGTTTTTCTTTCATATAGCGTCTTCTGTTCCAAAACTACGTCAAAGAGTTTTTCAATATGCTGTCTCGTTGCCTAGTATTTTAACGCAAGATCGTTTAATTTGTAGTAACCGTTTAGCTCAAGTCAAAATTTTCCGTTTGGATTAATCAAAAAACTACAATAAATTATATTTAATCTATGAAGTATTTTTCAGGATTATTACTTTTATTACTTTTATTATTTTTATTAGTTCCTTGTGCATTAGCACAACCAACAACTGCACGTAACCATATTATTTTGCTAGATGGTTCTGGCAGTATGAAAGAGCATTACCAAGCAGGACTAAGAGATTGGCTTATTTCACCACTCCTATCAAGTGGAGTTTTTCAAACTAATGATAAAGTAATACTACGAATTTTTGATAAACGAGGAAATAAAACCTTTCTTGCTAATGACCCACAACGCCGCTACCAAGGTCAATTTAACAAAGAAGCTGTTTTAACTTCAGTTCCTACTAGCCAAGATTCAAATGGGCAACTCACAGCTATTGCAGAAGGATTAGAAATAGCTATTGCTGATATTGAGTCTTATAACTGGGTAGGAGATACCTTAATTTGGTTAATTACAGATAATGTTCAAGATGAAAGTGGGTCGGGAAATGATTCAGTAATTCCATTTTATGAAAAGATTTATACAGATCCAAACTTTCGCAATATTTATTTTTTTCCTTTAGTTCGTGAAGGTAGTCCAGGTGCTTTAGTAATGTATATGTTGAGTTATGCAAAAAAAGATAACCAATTACCCATGCCAAATTTAATGGAGGGTGTAAGTAAAGCAATTGGGCATCGTGCAGTATTATTTCGACCTATTCAGCTTTCATCTTTAGAGCTAGATCGTAGTGGAATTACTTTAGAGACTGAAGACGGCACGACTCAGCCCGTAGAGTTAGAAGATGGAGGAATTGTAGTTACTTTAGGTCAAGGACATAATTTAGCAGGCCGGATTAAATTTAAGTTACGTTCTAAATTTAAAGAATGGAGAATTGAGCAAGCTAATGTTTCTAATGCAAAAGTAACAATTGAGCCTTCGGAGGCTTTAGATTTAGCAGGGACAGACAAGTTAGAATGGAAACTTGACCCACAAACATTAGATTTAGGGCCGCAGGAAACAAGCAAAAAAGTTTATGTGATAAATCTAGCTAGTGGACGGCAAATTTCAGCCTTAAAGCCTGCCTTCTGGCAATCTTTTTTTGTTGAACCTGAAATAAAAGTTAAAGCAAAAATTCGCTTTGAAGTAAAAGATCCTCAATTAAAACTTTCTTTTTTTGATGATGCAGAGTTGGCTGAGCGTATCCGAAGAGTAAAAGGACTAGAAAAAATAGAAGATTTTCTGCTACCCCGCTCAATTCCAAGTAGTGCTAGAGAGCTTGCCCTAGAAATTCCTTTGCTAATTAAAGTTCAGCAACCTCCGCGACCTCTTTGGATACTGCTTTTGTTAGGAATAGTTTTTTTAGGTGTAAGCGTAGGGTTAGTTTTACTAGCTACCTCGCAAACGCAATATAAATTAACTGGGCCGGATGGAGAAAAAATATTAAAACTTCGCTTAATAGCTACAGTACCTTTAACTATTGCTCATGAGCAAGCAGGACAATTAACACGTCGTTTTGGAAGTTTTCAAGTAAAAACATTTACTCCCTATTTAGTAGATAATGAGTTGACAGAACAACGACTAAATGACTATAACAATACATTTATACTAACTAACAGCGAAACCAAACAAATAGCAAATTTCTCTTTAGAATCAATTACAACACAGCAGTCTGATAAAGAAAATGATTTTAATTTGTAATTACTTATTGTTAATAAAAAGTTATTTAAAGACTTAGAAAAGTAATATGGTGAACAATAGCGACCTACAGAAAATATATGATAGTAGATTTGCTGAGGTAGAGCAATATCGCCAAGGTGTTTGGAAAATCCTTTGTAAAGAATATTTTCAGCAATTTATTCCAATAAATTCTACAGTGTTGGAACTTGGGGCAGGTTGGGGAGAGTTTATTAATAATATTAACGCTGCTAATAAAATGGCGATGGACTTAAACCCAACCACAAAAGAGCATTTAAGCACAAGAATAACTTTTTTTCAGCAAGATTGTTCAGAAAAATGGCAAATAAGTAGCTCTCAATTAGACGTAGTTTTTACTAGTAATTTTCTGGAGCATCTAGCTAGTAAAGAGAAAATAGAACAAACTATTGAACAAGCTTATAATTGCTTAAAAACAAAAGGGATAATTATTTGTTTAGGCCCAAATATTAAATTTGTTCCTGGAGCTTATTGGGATTTTTGGGATCATCATGTTCCTTTAACAGATTTATCTATAGTAGAGTTGCTTAAATTAAAAGGCTTTGATATAGAATTATCCTTAGCTCAGTTTTTACCTTATTCAATGTCAACAGGGGTAAAACCTCCTTTATTCTTTATTAGTTTATATTTAAAACTGCCTTTGGTTTGGAGGATTTTTGGTAAGCAATTTTTAGTAGTGGGCAGAAAAAGATAATTTATAAAGGCTATGTTTATGGATAAAAATAATATGGATAAAAATATACCTATAGCAATTTTTGGTGGATGTGGTCATATTGGATTGCCCTTAGGCTTATTACTTGCAGATATCGGTTATCAAGTTTCTCTTTTTGATATAAATGAGAAAACTATTGATATGGTAAATGCTGGTCAAATGCCTTTTTTAGAAGAAGGTGCTAGTGAACTGCTAGAAAAAAATATTGGTAAAAATCTAATAGCTACAAGAGATAGCAATTGTTTATCAAAAGCTAAAATAGTTATTAGCGTTATTGGTACACCTGTTGACGAACATCTTAACCCTACTACTTATAAATTCTTAGAAAATGTCCAAGAGATATTAGGAAAAATTAGTGAAAACAGCTTATTAATATTACGTAGCACGATTTACCCAGGTGTAACTAAGCTTTTATATGAAAAAATAAAACGCTCTAATAAAAAAGTCTCATTGGCTTTTTGTCCAGAAAGAATTGCTGAAGGTAAAGCAATAGAGGAGATGAAAAAACTTCCACAAATTATTTCTGCTTATGAAAAAGAAGCACTTCTACAGGCTAGAGAACTTTTTAGCCAAATTACAGAAAAAATAATTGAATTAGAACCACTTGAGGCAGAGCTAGCAAAGCTATTTTGCAATAGTTGGAGATACTTAAATTTTGCTATTTCTAATCAATTTTATATGTTAACGCAAAGTTATGGGCTAGATTTTTATCGCATTCATGAAGCAATAACTCAGGACTATCCTAGAATGAAAAGTTTTGCAAAAGCTGGGTTTGCTGCCGGGCCTTGTTTATTAAAAGATACTATCCAATTATCAACATTTGCTAGCAACAATTTTTTTATGGGACAAGCGGCAATATTAATTAATGAAGGATTGCCTAATTTTATTATTAATCAACTTGGGCCAGCAAAACTTGCTAGTTCTAGTGTAGCCGTACTAGGGATGGCTTTTAAGGGGGATTCTGATGACTCTAGAGAGAGTCTTTCTTATAAACTTTGCAAATTATTAGAAATTTACTGTCCAAGAGTTTATCGTAATGACCCATATATTGATGATCCTCGCTTTGTTAACTTAGAAGAAGCTCTTAATGCAGATATTATTATTTTGGGTGCGCCACATACTATTTATAAAAATCTAAAATTTCCTAAAGAAAAAACTATAGTAGATGTTTGGGGTTTTTGGAAAAATTAAAATTAATAAACTAAGAAAGAATTTAATCTATGAAAATATTAATTACAGGTTCAGCAGGCTTTATTTCTGGCTATTTGGTTGCAGATCTATTAGAAGCAGGACATGAAGTAGTAGGAATAGATAATTTTAGTAAGTATGGTCAAACAGAAAAATCTTATGATAAACATCCTAGATATAAATTTGTACATGGTGATGTTAAGGATGTTAATTTGTTAACAGAATGTTTAATGGATTGTGACCATTTTGTTATGTCTGCTGCTATGATTGGTGGAATTAGTTATTTTCATGAATTTGCTTATGATTTATTAGCCGAAAATGAGCGCATTACGGCTGCATCTTTTGATGCTGCTATTGCAGCACATAAGAAAGGTAAATTACAAAAAGTTACTGTTGTTTCTTCTAGTATGGTTTTTGAAAATACCAATGAATTTCCTACACCAGAAGGAGCGCAAAGACGCTGCTCACCTCCTAGTTCAACTTATGGCTTTCAAAAACTTGCTACAGAATATTTTGCCCAAGGTGCTTGGGAACAATATAAATTGCCTTTTACCATTGCTAGACCTTTTAATTGTGTAGGTGTTGGCGAACGTCGCGCCCTTAGAGATAAAGAAATTTCTAGTGGAAATGTAAAACTTGCTATGTCGCATGTTGTTCCAGATTTGGTGCAAAAAATACTAAAGGGTCAAGATCCTCTTCATATTCTTGGTAATGGTAATCAAGTAAGGCATTATACTTATGGTGGTGACTTAGCAAAAGGTATACATCTTTGTATTACACATCCAGAGGCACTAAACCAAGACTTTAATCTTTCAACTCCTGTAGCAACAACAGTTATTGAACTAGCACAAGCAATTTGGCAAAAAATTTATGGTGATGAAAAACCTTTTCGTTACACTAGCGATCCAGCTTATGAATATGATGTACAAATGCGTTCACCTGAAGTTACTAAAGCTAGTAATATATTAGGGTTTAATGCTACTACAACTTTAAGTGAAATACTTGATGAAGTAATACCTTGGATTGATGAACAGATAAAATTAGGGACAATCTAAGCACAGAAATGTTAAACATAGTTATTCCTGTTTACAATGAAGCTAATAATTTTCCTAATCTATGGCTAGAGCTTTCAAGTCAAATAAAAACGCCTTTTAAGTCATTAGTTATTTATGATTTTGATGAAGATAGCACAGTTGCTGTGGTAGAAAAAATTATTTCTCAAGGTGAAAATCGCTTAGAACTAGTAAAAAATAATGTTAAACGTGGAGTAATAGGAGCAATATTAACAGGATTCTCAAAAGTTAATGAAGGGCCTATTTTAGTAGTAATGGCAGATCTTTCTGATGATTTATCTAAAGTAGATAAAATGGTTGAACTCTACAACCAAGGATTTCATTTAGTTTGCGCTAGTCGTTATATGAAAGGTGGAAAGTTAATAGGAGGCCCGTTTTTCAAACAGTTGCTTTCTCGTTTAGCTGGCGTTAGCCTTTATTATCTGCGAGGTATTCCTACACACGATAGCACAAATGCTTTTAAGCTTTATGATAGTAAAATGTTGAAAAATATGCAGATAGAAAGTAAAGCAGGGTTTGAGTTAAGTTTAGAAATAACTGTTAAAGCTTTTCTTTTTGGATATAAAATAGCAGAAATCCCAGCCACATGGCGAGATCGTACTGAAGGCGAGTCAAAATTTAAGTTATTTGCTTGGCTACCACAATACTTAAGATGGTATTTTTATGCTTTTACTGGTGCTAGAAAAAAGACTAGTTTCTAAATGGTTTAACTTCTATGCAAGAACTTATTAAAGAACAAATAAACAATATTTTAAGCATTGAAAAATTCTGGCTTTTTGTTGCTCTTACTACCTTGTTTTGTTCTATCGCTTTATTTGCTTTAGGTTCTAGCCCACCTTTAATAGGATATGCAGATTATTCATGGGAACTTGCTTTACACGAATTTTTTGCTACAAAAAAACAATTTGGAAAAGAAATAATTTTTACCTATGGCCCATACGGGTTTTTGTTTACTAAAATGTATCATCCTAAAACTTATTGGTTAACTAATCTAGGATGGTTATTTTTAGCTTTGGTTTTTTGGTGGTCTAGCCTATATATTGCTTATAAATTAATCAAAAATAAATGGTTAATTTTTGTATGGTTTTTGTCTTTATTTTTTATATTTTTTGATAATAGTTCATTAGATAGTTTTTTTTGTAGTTTTATTATATTTTTTATTATATTTCATTTATATATTGATGATGATTTATCTAAACTTAATAATAATTTACTAACAATAGTTCTTTGTTTAATAAGCTGCATTAAATTTTCCTTTTTTTTAATGATAGTTCCTTTAATAGTTATTAGTTTTATTTCTGATTTATTGAAAAAACATAAACCTGTTCAATTAATTTTATTTACTAGCACTTTTTTATTTTTGTGGTTGATAGCAGGACAGAGTTTATTTAACCTACCAAGCTATATAAAAAACAGTTTGCAAATAGCTACTTATTATACTTATGCAATGGCTCCAGTTGCTATTTTGCCTACTATAGAAATTATCAAAATAAGCATATTTTTTATTTTAACTTGTTTAACTATATTTATTAGTGTTTATCAAAAAGAAGTAATTATAAAATTAATTATTTCTTTATTATGGAGTAGCGGATTTATATATTTTATTTTAATTATAATCAAAGCTGGATATAGTTGTTATGGGCCAGTACATACAATTTTTCATAATAGAACTTTATGTATTATTGGAATATTTTATTTAGTATTTTATTTACAAAAGCAATCTAGTTCTTATACTAAAATACTTGTAGTTATTAATTGTTTATTAATATTAGCTATTCATCAAAACCAACTTAACTTCTATCATAAAACTACTATTTTTTCAGCTATAAGCAGAAATACAAGTGTATTGATAGAAAATGTTAAAAACCTTGTTAATTTCAAGCAAATTAGCTCAAAACAGAAATATGAAGAAGAAATGGCAAGGCTTCGCAATTTATTTCCTCTACCAAAACTAATAGGATCTGTAGATATACATTCTTATCTACAACTAACAACCTTAGCTCATAATTTTACTTATAAACCAAGACCTATTTTTCAAAGTTATTCAGCTTATTCAACATATCTTTCTAATATTAATTTAGAATACTTAAGAGATAAATCTCCTGACAACATAGTTTTTAGTAGCCATACTATAAGCAATCGTTATCCAACATTGGATGATAGTTTATGTTTGCCAGAATTTTTAACTAAATATGAAATAAAAGATTTTTCTGCTGGAGGAGTTGGAGCTATTTTTTTGATTTTACAACGTAGCTCAAAGCCTAAAAATTATTCTTTTATAGAGAAAAAGGAAATAAATACTAACTTTAATAAAGTAGTAGCTATACCAAAAATGGATTTGGGGCCAGTCTGGGTGACAATTGAAATTAAACATTCTTTTTGGGGAAAATTGATGGCGAGTATTTTTAAGCCATCAGCTACTTATATCAATATTACTACTAAAGTAGGTGAAAAGTTTAAGTATTTTCTTCCAACTCCTATAGCTGAAACAGGGTTTTTACTTTCACCTTTGATTAGGACACCTTTAGATTTTACCCGATTAGCAACTGTAGAATGGAAAACACAACTTAAACAAGTAGAATTACAAGATATTACTATTACTTGTGAAACAGATGAAGAGTTATGGCAGTTTTCTCCAGAAATTAAAATAACTTTTTCTCATTTAGATTTTCCAAGAGAAACTACACAAGAAATTACTAAAATATTAACTCAACCTATTACACCACAAAACGTTGATCCTTTAGAATTTATTAACCTTTCTTTGCGACAAATACAAAACAATGATAATTATAGTGCAATAATAAGCTGTGAAAAAGCTTTAGAAAAAGGTTCAAGTAAGGAACTTGCTTATAACAATATGGGGACAGCCCTACTAAATTTATCTTTAGTTGATGAGGCAATAGAAGTTTTTGAACAGGCAATAAAACTTTCTCCAGACTTTCAACTAGCTAAAAATAATCTTAATTTTGCAAATTCAATAAAAGCTAACCCAATTGATAAGAGTAAAAAGGCTGAAAATTATATTAATCTTAGTGTTGCCTATATAAATGTAGGTAAGTTTGAAAAAAGTATAGATTTATCAGAAAAAGCTTTAAATCTAACTCCAAATAATCCAACTATTTATAATAATTTATGTGTTTCATATAATGGCTTAAAGCTTTGGGATAAAGCCATAGTTGCCGCAGAACAAGCAATAAAAATAGCTCCAGACTTTCAGCTAGCCAAAAATAATCTAGCCTGGGCCAAATCACAAAAAGCTGAATCGAAAAAGTAAAGTTGTTTTTAATAGTCTGCTAATTACTTTGTTTACAGTGTAGTAATTTACCTAAATTATATTAATTACAATTAATCACAGAACCCTTAACTTGTTCTTTTTCATTTAATAAAATTAGGTTTTGTTTGGCAAAAAGGTAATTAGGATCTATTTGTAAAGTAAGCCTAAATTCACGACGTGCTTCAGTGTAAAGATTCATTTGTACAAATGTAAGACCTAAATTATTATGTGCTTCTGCAAGTTGATTATCTAAGTTGATAGCTTTTATAAAGTAAGTTTTAGCTTGACATAAATCACCTTTAGCAAGTAAACCTGCTCCATAAAGGTTATTAGCATCAGCATTATTTGGCTCTAACTTTAAGGCTTGGCTTAAATAAAGATTAGCCTCATCATATAGGTTTTCTTGTTGTAGTATTCTAGCCATGTTTATCTTTGCTTCAGCAAAATAAGGGTCTAGTTCAATAGCTTTTTTCATAGTTAATTTTGCTGCCTCAAATTCTTGAGCAACATAGAAAACTAGTCCTAATTCATGTTCTAATCTAGCATCTTGCCTACCACTTTTAATGCCTAATTGATAATACTCTATAGCTTTTTGATAATCTTTTTGATCCCGATAAAGACGTGCTAAGGAAACATAAACATAATGTAAATCACCAGGAATATTTAAAGCTTTTGTTAATAAGATTTGGGCTTCTTGGCGGCGATTTTGGGAAATATATAAGTTAGCTAAAAAAGCATAAATATTTGTAAGTCCTGGATTAATAGTCAAAGCTTTTTTATAGTAAGTTTCTGCTTGGCTAAGATCTCCTTTTTTTTCATAAGCATCGGCTAAAGCATAAGTGGCTTTTGCATGAGTGGGCGAAACTTTTACTACAGAAGTAAATAAGGCAATATTATTTTGAAAATCTAAATTCCTATAATAAGTAGTAGTAATCATTATACTTAGTACAAGGATAAAACTAAATAAGGATAATTTTTGCCAACCTAATTGATAAAGTTGATAAAAAAAAGCAGCTAAAATTAAACAAATTGAGGCTAAAGGTAAATAAATTACTCTTTCAGCAATTAAAATTCCTGTTGGAAAAAATATATTAGAAATAATGCTAGTAGTAACAAAAAAAAACAAAATAGCAAAACTTATAATTGGGGTTTTTCCACTTTGCCACAAAGCAAATGCTATTATTAAAAAAATTAATAACAATGATAGACTTGCTGTTAAATTTAATGTTGTTGTTTTTGGAATGATTGAGTAGTCATATTCAGTAGCTAAATTAAACGGCCAAACTAACATCTTAAAATATTGAACAAAACCTAAGCTCATTGTGTAAAGGCGAGTAAGAAAGCTTTCTGCCCCTAAAAGTTGACCCGCCTTTGGAACACCAAAAGCACCTGTAACTAAAGTACGAATAACTAAATAAGGAATAGTACAAAGAATATAGCCCCAAGCCTTTATTTCAGGAATAAGTTTTTCTTTCCAAGAAGTTTTAGTACAAAACTGAACTAAGAGTAAAATACCAAAAAAAACTATTCCACTTTCTTTGCAAAATAATGATAAAAAATAGCTTAACAAAGATATAATATAGTAATATTTACTTGTTAATGATTTTAAGTAATAAACCCAGGCTATTAGTAAAAACATTGTAACAAGTAATTCTGGACGACCATAAATAGCTGCAACTGATTCACTATGAACAGGGTGGACTGAAAATAGCAGTGCTGTAAATATACCTAGTAATTTACTTTGGGAATAATATTTTACTATCCAATAAACTAACAAACTGTTAATTGTATTTATAAATATATTTACTAAGTGATAGCTATAAGGTTCTAATCCACTAATTGCATAATTTAAGGCAAAGCTTAGCATTGTTAATGGTCGATATGTTCCAGCAATGTTACCTTCTCCAAAGTAACTTTGTAAAAATAGCTCTGGTATTTTACTAAGAGAATTTAGGCTATTATTAGTTTGTATTAATGTAATATCGTCATAAACAAATTCTCCTAATGAACTATTAGCAAAAGCTAAAAAACTAACAAATATTATTGTTAAGATAATTAATAAGTTTTGCTGAGATTTAGTTAAGGAAAGATTAGAGTAGTTTGTCAAATTATCTTTCATAGATTTTTAATGATTTTATAAGTTATTGATGGACAAAATAATAGCTCTAATTGTTTAAGTTTTAAGATATTTTGTCAATTATTCTGGACAATTAATTACAGGAGTTTTAGCTTGTCCTATTTCATTTAGTAAGGATAGATTTTGCTTAGCGGAAGAGTAGTCAGGATTTATCTGTAAAGCAAGTTGAAATTCACGACGTGCTTCAGTGTAGAGATTCATTTGTGCAAAAGTAACGCCTAAGTTATTATGTGCTTCTGCAAGCTTATTATCTAGGTTGACAGCTTTTACAAGGTAAGTTTTAGCTTGACATAAATCACCTTTAGCAAGTAAACCTGCTCCCCAAAGATTATTAGCATCAGCATTACTAGGATCTAGTTTCAAGGCTTTAGCAAGGAGATTTGTTGCTTGAGTTGTATCATTTTTTTTGCGTGCAATTCTAGCTAGATTTACTAAAGGTTCTGCAAAATTAGGATCTAATTCCAGAGCTTTCTTAAAAGAAATAATTGCTTGTTCTTCTTGACCCATTTCATACAAAAGCATGGCTAATTCTTGTTCTAACTTAGCATTAGGAGAAGAGTTTTTTATCGCTTCCAGTAAAAATTCCTTTGCCTTTTCATAATCTTTTTTATCTTTATAAATGCGTGCCATATTTTGATTGGCATAAGATAACTTAGGGCTTAATGCTAAGGCTTTATTAAGTATATCTATACTTTTATCAATTTGTCCTTGCTCAAAATATAATTCTCCAAGTGCAGCCATAGCAGTAGAATAGTCTGGTATTAGTTTTAAGGCTTTTTCTAAATATTCTTCTGATTTAAGAAAATCATCGTTTCTTAAATAATGGATACCTAAACTATAGTTAACTCTAGGGTTATTAGGGGAAAGTTTTACTATGGTAGTAAAAAATGTAAAGTTATCTCGAAAATCTATATTATGAAAATAGGCACGGATACTTAATAAAGATAATACTATAATAAAGCCAGATAAAGCCAATTTTTGCCAACCTAATTGATAAAGTTGATAAAAAATTGCTGCTATTATTAAACAAATTGATAAAACAGCAAGATATATAGCACGTTCAGCAATTAAAAAGCCTGTAGAAATAAACACATTAGAAACAATGCTAGTAGTAACAAAAAAGAATAAAATAGCAAAACCTATAATAGGGTTTTTTCCACTTTGCCAAAAACCTATTATTATCACTAATAAAATTAATATTAAAGATAAACTAACAGATAAATTTAATGTTTTTACTGTTGGAATAACACCATAGTCATAGTCAATAAAAAGTGTTACAGGATAAACTAACATCTTAAAATATTGAACATAACCTAAACTCATTGTGTAGAGACGTGTAAGAAAGCTTTCTGCACCTAAAAGCTGCCCACCTTTTGGAACACCAAAAGCACCAGTAACCAAAGTACGAATGATTAAATAAGGAACTGTAACAAAAACATAACCCCAAGTTTTAAGTTCGGGAAATAACCGGGTTTTCCAAGAGGTTTTAGTACAAAATTGAACTAGAAGTAAAATACCAAAAAAAACTATTCCACTTTCTTTGCAAAGTAATGATAAAAAATAATTTAATAAAGATATAAAGTAATAATATTTATTTTCTGATGATTTTATATAATAAACCCAAGCTATTAGTAGAAACATTGCTGCTAGTAGTTCTGCACGTCCATACACAGGTGCAACAGCTTCGCTATGTACTGGATGGACTGAAAATAAGAGGGTTGTAAAAATAGCTAATAATTTACTTTGAGAATAATGCCTTGTTATCCAATAAATTAATAAACTATTAATACTGTGTATTATTATATTTACTAGGTGATATCCATAGGGTTCTAATCCATAGACCGCATAATTTAGTGCAAAGCTTAAAGTGGTTAATGGTCGGTATGTTCCTGCATTATTATCTTTTCCAAAATAACTCTGTAAGAATAAATCTGGTATTTTGGATAACGCATTAATACTAGAATTATTTTGTACTATAGAAATATCATCATAGACAAAACCATTTAATAAAGTATTAGTAAAAGTAATTAAAGTAACTAAAATTATTATTGAAGCGATGAAAAATTCTTGTTGGGATTTTGATATTTTAGCAAAAATACTATTTTGAGGGACTATATCCATAATTATGCTAGATGAATAGCCCCTAATTAAGGAGTTAATTAAGGGCTAAAAAGGTTTATTTGTCTTTTTCTGAAGGGTGATTAGTAGAAATAGAGCTTTTTGGATCAGCAATTTTAGTTTTAAGTCTAGCAATATCATCATTACTAATAGAATATTCTAAGGCTTTTTGCCAGTGTTTACGAGCATCATCTAAACGCCCTAATTTATAATAAAGATCGCCTAAATGCTCTTGTACATCAGCACTACGACGTTCATAAAGAGCAGACTCTTCTAAGTATTTTTTTGCTAAATCTAGTTTACCTAATTTAAAGTAAATCCAACCTAAGCTATCTAAAAAAGAACCATTTGAAGGATCAATATCTAAAGCACGCTTAATTAATTCTAAGGCTTCTTCTAAACGCTCATTTCTTTCTGTAAGAAAATACCCAAGGTTATTTAATGCAGTGGCATTATTAGGATCAATTGTTAAAACTTTGCGAAGGGTACTTTCAGATTCTGTATATCTTTTTGCACGGTCATAAATTGTACTAAGAGTAACTAAAAAACCTATATTTTTTTCATCATATTGTAAGGCTTTTTGTACTTGTTTTTCTGCATCATCAAAACGTTGATTTTCAAGCATCACAAAAGCACCAACATGATAAACATCTGCATCCTCTGAGCTACCATCAAGTAGTTTTTGCAAAATTGCCATTGCAGGCTCAACTTGATGTAGCTGTGAAAGGGCTTGGGCTTCTAAATAAGCTAGCTGACGGTCTTTGGGGAATTGTTTGCGAGCCTTTTGTACAGCATTTAAAGCGTCTTGGTATTTACCTTCAGAGGATAAGACCGCAATTAAAACTTCATCTGCTGTAGTAGAGTCTGACCCTAAAGCTTTACGCATACGTTCAATTACTTGTAACGCTTTTTCACGTTGGCTAGCATTGCGATAAGTGTTAACAATTGTACGCATTACAATACCAGCATTGCGCTTGTTAGACTCCGACACAGATCCATCAGGGTTAACTAATGTACTTAAAGCTTCTTCATAGGCAGCAACAGCATTATCTATTTGGCCTAATTCCTCATAAGTTTCTGCTAGCTCAAATTGCACTTCTAAACTTTCAGAAACATCTTGACCTTGTAAGGCTCGTTTTAGAGTTTCTATAGCATCTTGACGTTTACCTGTACGACGTTGGACTTGTGCTAATAGATTTAAGGCACGTAAGTTATTAGCATCTGAGGCTAATATTTTATTTAATTCTTCAGTTGCTTCATCATATCGTCCGGCTCTGACTAAAGCTTCACATAAACCAAAAACTAGTCCAATACGATTAGGACTTTCTTTAATTGCTAAGCGGAAAATATCAATAGCTTCATTGGTTTGACCTGAACGTAAAAGAGAGTCTGCTAGTAAAAAACCTGCTTGAGCATTGTTATTGCTTTGTTCATAGGCTTGACGGGCAGCTTGTGCAGCTTCTCGATATTGTTGTTTTCCATAATAAAGACGAGCAATCTCAAAATAATCAGAAAAATTAGCTAAGCCTGTAGAGATTAAATTTTGATAGGCTTTTAAGGCATTATCATTGTCATTTTGTGCTGAATATAAAGCCCCTAATAATTTCCATCCTTCAGCATCATTTTTATCAAGTCTTACAACTTCTAAAAACTGTACAATAGCCTCTTGAATTTTATCTTTATCTCCTGCTCCACTTAGACCTTCTGTCACCAAAATGCGCCCTAATAAGCGATGTCCACCAATACTATCATTATTAAGCTTAATTGCTTGACGGGCTTCGGTTTCTGCATCTCTTAAGTTACGATTTTGTAAATAAAGATTTCCTAAAGCAACATGTGGTTCGGGTTGTTGTGGGTCAAGTTCAATTACTTTTTTATAATGTTCTACAGCACGAACAAAATTATTTTCTGCCTCTTGTTGTTGGGCCTGAAGAAATTCTAGGTAAGCAGCCCTTTTTTTATCAGGATCTACCTTATCTTGTGTATTAAGTAAATTTTCACTCTTTTTCTTATCTTCTGATTCAATAGATTTATTTGAATTAGGCTTATTTGGCGTAGGAGTATTTTTTTTTGCAGGTTGTGCAATAACCATTGTTGTACTTGTACAGAGTAAAACCGCCATAATTAAAGCTTTGAATTTCATCTTATTTCCTTTCCTGATAAACAAAGAAATAGTTTATTTTTAATAAGTTAAAAGAATTAACTATTTTGATAGTCACCATTTCTGATGCAGAATTTAATAGATCAGATGTTTTTGACCATGAGATAAATCACTAAATTACTATTAAAATACTCCGAAATCACTAAATTAACTTAACTTTGTGACTTTATCTTAAACTAGATAATAGCATTATCTTTGTTTGAAGCGAGACAATTTTTCCTACTTCTAACCAATAATAATTTTACTGTAACTTTATCTTAAAACTTTTTTGGAGCATTCTTAGATTATTTTTTAAGGACAGTTTATTGGAGGATTAGAGTTGTGTTCTAAGCTTTTTAATAAATTTAAGTTCTCATTTGCTGCTTGATAATTTGGATCTAGCTCTAGAGTTTTTTCAAACTCTTGTTTTGCCTCTTGATAACGATTCATTTGAGCAAATGTTACTCCTAAATTATTATGTGCTTTTACTAGACTTTTGTTTGTTGACAAAGCTTTGGTTAAATGATCTTTTGCAGCACATAAATTACCTTGCGATAGTAAAATAGCTCCATAAAAACTATGTGCATCAGCGTTATTTGGATCTAGTTCAATAGCTCTTTTAAATAAATGTATTGCTAAATCTACTTTTGCTTGTTTATTATAAAAATTTGCTAATGCCACATTTGCTAATGATGAAGTCTCATTAAGCTGTAGAGCTTTTTTTAGATAAACCTCTGCTTTGTCAATTTGACCTATATTTTCATAATATAAACCTAAACAATAGTTTGCCTTAAAATGATTTGGAGATATTTTTAATGTTGAAGCAAAAAGCACTTCATCATTTTGAAAATCAAGATTTCTATAGCTAGTTCGTAGACTAGCAAGTAGCAAAGTAAAAATAAAAAAAACTAATGCAAGTTTTGTCCAACCCATCTTATAAACTTTATAAAAGGCTGTTGCTATAAGTAAACAAATTGACCCAACAGCTAAATAAATTGTTCTTTCAGAAATCAAAATTCCTGTTGGCAGAAATATATTAGAAATAATACTAGTTGTTACAAAGAAAAATAGTATCCCAAAAGCTACTATCCTATTTTTATTTGTTTGCCAAAATCCTACTATAATTATTAATGAAATAATTATTAATGATAAGGCTACAGTAAAATTAATAGAAGTTATTTTAGGAACAACACTAAAATCATATTCTGTGTAAAGTTTTGACGGCCAAATTAGCATTTGAAAATACTTAATATAACCAAAACTCATTGTATAAACACGAGTAGAAAAGCTTTCTTCTCCAAGCATTTGACTACTTTTTGGAACACCAAAAGCACCAGTAATCCAAATACGTATAATTAAATAAGGAATAGTAGCAAAAATATATCCCAAAGATTTAAGATTAGGAAGTAAACGTTCTTTCCAAGAAGTTTTAGTACAAAATTGTACTAACAGTAGAATACCAAAAAAAACTATTCCACTTTCTTTACAAAGTAGTGATAGAAAGTAACTTAACAAAGATATAAGATAATAATATTTACTTGTTAATGATTTTAAGTAATAAACCCAGGCTATTAGTAAAAACATTGTTGCAAGTAGTTCTGGACGACCATAAATAGCTGCAACTGCTTCACTATGAACAGGATGGACTGAAAATAATAGTGCTGTAAATATGCCTAGTAATTTACTCTCTGAGTAATGTTTTACTATCCAATAAACTAACAAACTATTAATTGCATTTATTATTATATTTGCTAAATGATAACTATAAGGTTCTAATCCAGCAATTGTATAATTTAAGGCAAAGCTGATTGTTGTTAATGGTCGATATGTTCCTGCCAAGTTGTCTTTTCCAAAATAACTTTGGAAAAATAAACTAGGAATATTGCTAAGAGATTTAATAGAGGTATTATCTACTACTACTAAATAATCGTCATAGATAAATTTTCCTGTTAGGTTATTAGCAAAACAAACTAAACTAACTAAAACTATAGTTAGACCAATCAACAAATTTTGGTGAGGTTCTTTAGCAGCAATAAAGCTGTCTTTTAATTTATTAAATACCACTAAAAACAACCTTAGAAAGATTAAAAATGCTGATTGCTAATTTTAACCGAACAAAGAACCAATATTTCTGTTAAATTATTTTAAAGAAAAGTTTATATATAAATAATACTTAATCTAAAATTGTTGGGGAAAGTGTATCTTCCGTGTTATCTTCATCATAAACTAATATCCGCTCTATTTGATTAGAGGGAAGACAAAGTGTGTTGCCGTCCTGGGATAATACTAAAATACCTATTACTCCTCCTGTCTCATAACTAAGAAATGTTCCTAGTAATAATCGACCAACAGAAGTACGCACCCTTATTTGTTCTCCCACAGACAAATTAGCACAAATTAGTGCTAGAGTAACTTCTTCCATAAATTTTCCTAATAATAAATTTTATTCTCGTTTTGTTGCATTAGTTTGTTGTTCTATTTGACTATTAAGAACTTGTATTTGACTAACAATGCGTCCATCTTCAGGGAAAAGTCGTAACATTTTTTGGAATATTTTTACTGCTCCTGCTAAATCATCCTGTGAAGTTAAATCTTGTGCTTCTATTAAAAGTTTTTCTTTAATACGAAACCTTAAAGCTAAAGCATTTTCATTGTTTGGATCTATCATCAAAACTTGTGACGCATAATAATACGCACTATTATTGTTAGGTGAAAATAGTCGATTGTTATTAAAAGCAGTTTCTCCCAATCTTAAAAAATGAGGAATTAAATTACGGCGGCTAGCTAACTTGTTTTCTACCCGTTTTAATTCTGCTAATGTTGTAACATCTGTAGGAAAATTTTCTATTAACTGGCTATAAGCTGATAGAGAAGTGCCAAAATCATTTTTTTGCCAAGCAGTTTCTGCTTGTTTTTTTAATGCTTCTCGAATTAATTTGTTTAATTGTAATGATTTAGTGTCATTAGGATTTATTGCTAGTGCGATATTGTTAAAATAAATAGCACTGCTTTTTTCAGGAAAAGCATAATCTCCTCTTAAATATGCTCCTTCTGCTAAACGCCGAAATTCTTTAATACGCTCGCTAGGAGAACTTTCATTACTAGTTAAATTATTTGTAAGGATAGGTTTATCTGGTTGTAAGGAAAATAGAGGTAATGTAGTAGTTTGCTTTTCGTTAATCTTAATCTCTTGTTCTAAAGCATAAAAGCCTTGTTTTGCTAGTTTAATTTTATGATTTCCTGTAGACACCGCTTCTAATTTTGCTGGGGTTTTAGCTATCAACTTTCCATCCAACCAAATTTCTGCTCCTGTAGGATTAGTAGTAACTATTAGTGAACCTACTGATGATTGGAAAAAAGATAGTAATATTAATAAGCTAGTGGTAGCTAGGAACATTATTAAAGTAATTAAGACTTTTAACCAAGACTTTATCATAAAAACACTTAGTATAATTGTTTAATATATTTTAAATAGTAATTATTTTGTTAATAGCTAGCAAAGTATAACATATTATTTTTTCTATATAAGCCTAGTTAACCTATCTTTGCTAACAGCTTAGCAATATACCTAACAATCTGAGGTGGCAAAGCAATAGCATTCTTCATGTGCATTTCTCTAGTTAAATGTCCTATAACAAATAAGTTAGGTATAGTTGTTTCATAAGTTTTTATATCATATATAGGCTTTCCATCTTCAGCAATTTTTGCTCCTGCTCTTTCTAGCAATTGTACGTCGGGCTTAGTTCCTGTCAAGGCAAAAATTTGCTCACACGCAATTTCTTTAATCTCATCTTTAACTATTAACTTAATACTAGTAGGTAGAATTTCTTTTATTTGAGCATTAAAAACTATTGATAGTTTTCCTGTTTTCCATGCTTGTTCTAGTGGCATTTGCACCCAAGGCTTAATTCCAGTACCTTGTCCAATACGATCCAAAGAAGAGCGTCTTAACACCATTGTTGCTTTTGCCCCTGCTTGGCATAAATCCAACATAGTTTCTGCTGCGGAATTTCCCCCGCCTATTACTACTACTTCTTTCTCCTTAAATGATGCAGCCTCACGGAAAAAATAACTTACTCTTTCTGGAGTTTCTCCTTTTACATTTAATCTGTTAACGATTCCCATTGTTCCAACTGCTACCAAAACATTAAGAGCCTTATAATGATCTTTAGTGGAAATTACATTCATTATTTTACCACTTATTATTTGTATAACTGGCTCATCCGTATAAATATTTAAGTTATGTACTTTATAAACGAAATTATTGTAATAATTTAGAAGCTCTTCTCTAGTAGGTTTTGTTCCAGAATAATGAAGCGTATTAGGGTCAAATTCTAGTTCATTAGCAGTAGAAAAAAGCTCTTTGCCAAGAGGGTAATTATAAATTGTATTTGCAATTTGGCTTTTTTCTAACACTAAATAATTTAGTTGTAATTTTTGGGCTGTATAAGCGGCTGCAATTCCTGCTGGCCCGGCACCAATAATAATTAAATCATATAAAATAGTCATAAAATAAATTCAAACATAGCTTTAACTCATGGTCTAGCTTAATTTACGGTGTAGTAAATGATAAAGATAAAGAAATAGAAATATTACACAGGCTCTTTTGAATGATTACAAAATTGATACAAAGCAAGTAGATTGTATTTTATATATTTGTGTCTTTTGACCCAGATCAAGAAATTTTGAGTAATATTACACATTTTGACAAGATAAAAGCCTATAAATATAAAGTTATCTAAAGGCACGTTCATTGCATAAATAACAAATAGCTAATTTTGATTTATTTTTATAACTAGAGGCTAATAAGAGTGGAAAAATTTTTTGGTAAAAGGAGGATTTTATGAAAGATAATAGGGAGTTAGCTGATTCAAATAGTAAATTCAATCAATTAGAAACATTAAAACTTCCTATTAGTAATATTTCTTTACCAACCACTACTTCCAATTTGCAAAATTCTAACTTAAAACCTAATTATGTTGAAAAATCAAATTTTCTACCGTCAGCGAATTTACCTAAGTGGAGTTTAGGGGTTATTATAACATTTTCTCTTTTTGCAGTAATATTAATTATTTATTTAGCCTTACCTAATCAATTAGGTTTTACTTTAATTGTTCGTGGTGCGCCCACAGGCAGCGATATTTTAATAGATAATGTTAGTCGAGGCATAACTTTACCAGATGGTAGTACGAAAGTAACTTATCTTAAACCAGGTAAAAGACTAGTGCGCGTGACTAGAGAAGGATATAACGAATTTAACACGACTGTAACGGCTACAGCAGGAATTACAGAATCTATAATTGCACAACTAGTTGCATTAGAAAGAAAAAACTCGCTTCCTGAAGCAATAGACTATAACGGGCAAATGCTGCTAATAGCAGCAGGAGAGTTTATTTTAGGTAGTAACAATTATTTACCAAATGAGCAAGTAGAGCAAAAAGTTTATTTACCAGATTATTATATTGATAAATATGAAGTTACAAATGGACAATATCAAAAATTTTGCCAAGCTACTAATCGTTCAATGCCAAGTAATCCTTGGTGGGATGAGAATTATTTTTCTAACCCTAATTTGCCTATAGTTGGTATTACTTGGAATGATGCTAATGCTTATGCTAATTGGGCAAATAAAAAATTACCAAGTGAAGCTGAGTGGGAAAAAGCTGCTGCCTGGGATGCAAAAGCACAAAGAAAGCGTATTTGGCCTTGGGGAGATAATCCTGATCCAATACGTGCCAATATTAATACTGCTCATCCTAGTCCAATTAATCAATATAGTAGTGGAGCAAGTAGTTATGGTGTAGAAGATATGGCTGGAAATGCTGCTGAGTGGGTAGATAGTTTCTATCAAGCATATGCAGGCAGTCAATCAACAGATACAAATTATGGGACAACAAATCGTGTTGTACGTGGAGGAAGTTTCCGTAGTAGTTTTGAAGATGCTCGCACAACCCGCCGATTTTATCACACACCAGATTTTAAGGCAGATGAAGTAAAAAACCGTAGTTGGTTAATTGGCTTTCGTTGTGCAGTTCTGGCAAGTGACCCAAAACTACAAAGTTTCTTAAAACAGCCTATCAATAAATAAATTAAGTGTACTGTAAAAAATTGGACTGTCTAACAAAGGAGATAAAGATTATGAAAATTAAACAATATAAAAACAAATTAATTATTATCTTTTTGTTTTTTTTGTTAGCACAGTTTCAACTAGTCAACCTAAGTTTAGGACAAGATTCCTCATTGGTTTGGGATAAGCCTGTAGCAGTAAAACGTGTATCTAAACCAACAAGAAAATCTGTTCCTCATCGGCGTGTAGAACGTGTTCCACTTCTAACTTTAGAATGGCGTATGTTAAAGCGAAATAGTGATGGCACTGTTCAAGAAACCAACCCAACCGCTATTTTTCATACAGGTGATCGGATACGACTAGCTATAAAAGCTAATCAAAATGTTTACCTTTATATAATTCATCATAGTGAAGGACAAGATGGCACATTAATTTTTCCAGATTCAAGGATAAATAACGGGGAAAATTATGTTAAAAAAGATCAAGAGTATGTTCTACCTGCCTATTGTCCAACTCCTGAATTTGATGATCCTCGTGATTGTTGGTGGAAAATGACTCCTCCAGCAGGAAGAGAGGAATTTACTGTTATTTGTAGTCGCGACATGATTACAAGTTTACCTAATCAAAGTTTAGACATACCAGGCACAATTAAATTAAATATAATCAATGACTTAAAAACTACTTCTGGTCAAAAACTAAAACGTACTAGCCGACCAGACCTTTCTTACTCAGAAGGAGGTAGCGGACGCTATATAACTTGGGTGACAAATACTAATGCTAAAGATAATGAAGACTTAATAGAAACAATTGTTATTACACATGGGTCTTAGTTAGGAAAAATAAGTTTCTAATGGGGGTGATAGTTATGAAACAGCTTTATTACTTGACGATTTTCTTAATAGCTATTTGTGTAATGAGCTTAACAGCTTTTCCACAAAGTAAACGCGCTCGAGGTTTATTTGTTAATAACCAAGCTGATGCAATACATATTTTGATTTTAAAGAAGATAGATGAAACTAAATTTGCTCCTGTTGATCCTAGCCGCGCTTTTCAAAAAGGAGATCAAATAAAAATTGCTTTTGAAAGTAATTTTGATGGTTTTGTCTATGTTATTAATGTAACTCCTGGAGGAAAGAAAAGAGTTCTATTTCCTTTTAATAAAGAAAGTAATCGCATAATTCATGGACAACGTTATGAATTACCTAATCTTAATACCTTTGTATTTGATGAAGAAAAAGGTACAGAGATAGTTCAAGTTATTATGTCCAAGGATGCAATAGCCTTTTTTGACCAGGCGGTAAAAAACTCTCAAGGTGAGTTAGGCGAAACAGCTTCTAGCGTTGCGGCTGAACTCTCTGGACAAGTTAACAAAACACCTAAAAGCGGTATTGTAGTAGAAAATATAACTAGTGTACTGCCTCAAAGCGGTGCAGGCTCTATGCGTCAACGAGGCATAATTTTATCTCCTGGTAAAGATAAAACTACAGAAGGAACTTATATAGCAATTCCTGATAAAGGAGGCGATCGATCAAAAGATAAAGATGCTAGTAGATTAAAAACCAATGAAGTAGCTGTTTTTGAAATTCGCTTACAACATATTTAAGGTTAAAAAATCATCTATTGATAAAAAATAGATGAGAATTTAAGGTAAGCAAAACTATTGATAACTTCCTATTTTGCAATTTTTGCAATAAGAGGGCTAAGTTATGTTTGACAAGAGAAAAAGCTTTTTATTAATTTTGCTAATAACTATTTCTAACTTACTTTTTTCTTGTACAAAACTAGAAGATACTAAAAGATTGCCACTTGCTTTAACTAATCAACTATCGTCAAATCAGACAATAGAACAAACCAAAATATCTAAAGAAAAAGTTAGAGAAGCAATTAGCTCTATTGGGCTAATTTTAATTAGAGATAATAATAAAGAAAATTTACGGCCCCGTGGATCAGGTGTTGTTATTAGAGCAAATGGAATTATTGCTACTAATTATCATGTAATACAAAATACTCAAACAGGAGAGCTTTACCCAGAAATATTTTTTGAACTTAATAAAAATGATAGCAATATTGAACGCTATCGTTTAACAACAACCATAATCAATAAAGAGCAAGATCTTGCTTTACTTCAAGTTATCAAAGAAAGCAAAGACGAAAAAAATCAAATTTCAATTAATTTACCAGCCATAAATATAGAAACTAATCCTGTAGAACTCCTTGATGATATTGTAGTTATTGGCTATCCAGAAAAAGGAGGAAAAACAGTTACTGTTAACACTGGTATTGTAGAAGGAAAAGATTTGCTAGAGGAATGGATTAAAACAGATGCTAGGTTAATTCGTGGTAATAGTGGAGGAGCAGCAGTTAATGGTAATGGTAAATTAATTGGTATTCCAACAAAAATTGTTGTTGATAGCCAAGAAATTGATAAGGATGGTGACGGCTTTCCTGATATAACGCAATCTTATGGTGCTGTTGGATTTTTACGCCCAGCATATTTGATTACTGCTATGTTAGGGCAATTAGATAAAAATTCCTTTTCTGATAACCCCAATACAACAAACCCCCCTGATAATGTTCAACAAGTTATTCCTGTAAATTTAGTAACTGTACAAGGAAAAATTATTAAATCAGGAACAGATAATGAACCTATTGCTGGTGCGCGTGTTGGTTTGATTGCAGCAGAAACAGATGAAGTTACTCCTAAAAATCTCCTTTGTTGGGGAGGAAGCAACGCAGATGGTTGGTTTGAACTAAATAAAGCTGTTCCTCCAGGAAAATATTGCTTGAAAGTAAAGGCATTTGGCTTTGAACCATATACACAAACTATTGAAATTAAAGAAGAACAAGAAATTATAATAGTAAAATTAAGTAGGTTAGGAGGATAGACTTTCTAAGGAGATTTGTTAATGAGGTGCAAAAATGAAAACATTTTTAACAGTATTTTTACCTGATAAAACACAAAAAGATATTGAAATAATGCCTAATATAACTATTGGGCAAGCATCTGATAACTGTATTGTTATCAAGCATCCTAGCATTTCACCTTACCAAGCTATTTTAGAAAAAAGACATCAAAGCTACTATCTTACTAATCTATCAAAAAACATTCCTATATTAGTTAATGGAATAGCAATTTATGGAGAAAAAAAATTAAAGCCTGAAGATAAAATTGAAATAGGAGCAAGCAAATTTATATTTCATCAAGAAGGACAAAGAATTTTACCTAAATCAACTTTTGAAAAACCTAATTTAGAAGTAGCTAAAGAACCTAATCAAGAATTAAAAAGTGATTTTGTTACAGCAGAAAAGTCACCTAAAAGTAAACCTTCTATTTTACTAGTTTTATCAGCAATAGCTTTAGGTTTAATTATTACTTTTGCTAGTATTTTTTTAGTTTTTTATCCAGAACCTCAAAAACCAACAAACCTAGTTCATATTGTTAGCCCTGCTAGTGGTTCAGTTATTCGTGCTTCTACAAGTATTTTGTTAGAAGTAAAAGACACAAAAAATATTGATACATTAATTTATCAATTAGACGGTGTAGAAATTGCTAGATGTGAAAGCCCTCCATATAAGCTTGTTATTGAGCCTGCAAAACTAGCTACAAAATTTCCTAGCTTAACAACTAGTAATCATATTCTTTCTATCACATTAGAAGATACTAAAGGAAAAAAGACTTTGCAGTCAGAAAGTTTATTGTTAGCTTTTGAAATGGCTGAAATAGCTACTGCAACTTCAACACCTGCAATAGATTCTAGTAATTATGATAGAAATATTTCTTCAACACCTAGAGTAGACATAAGCGTTATGACTACAAATTTAGTAGCTCAAATAGCGCAAAAAAGTGGTTATAATTTGCGACCAGGTTTTGTAGAAAAGATACGCTTATCTACAAATAACTATTGTATTAATACAATTAATAATGCACGTCGTAATAGAAGGGAAATCATAAAAGCTTTTAGAGACAAAGGATTACACCCTTTGTTAGGTTTTGTTTTGGCAACAAGTGAAAGTAAGTTTCAACCTTCTAATAACAATAGCAAAGTAGGTTTATGGCAGATTCCTAAAGAAATAGGGAAAAATTATCTTTTACCAGGTGAACAAGAAACAATGCTTAATGATCCAAAAAGAGGTGCAGAAATTGCAGCAGCTTATCTTAAAGATTTAATTAATGTTTTTGGCATAGACAATTTTGTTTATGCTATTGCTTGTTATGGTCAAACAGTTGGCGAAGCAGGAGAATTGCGAACTAAATTAGCAACAAGTGATTTAGCGACTACCTGGCAAAATGATTTTTGGTATACAGTAGAAAAAGGTTTGATTAGCCAAGATGCAGCAAAACATGTTGTAAATTTTTTTGCTGCTGGCATTGTAGGAGAAAATCCACAAGCCTTTGCTTTACAACAAGAAAGATTATCGTCGCTTTATTAATTTTATGACAACAATAATTTTAACTATTAGATCTCCAGAATCTACACAAAGTTTTGAGATGAAAACTAATCATCTAACCATAGGGCGTGGAAATCAAGCTAATCTTATTATTCAAAACCCTAGCCTTTCAAAAATCCATGCTAGCATTCATCAAGAAAATAGCCGTGTTTGGATACTTAATGAAAGCTCTAATGGTGAAAGTTTTGTAAATAATAAACTTGTGCCAACACAAGGATTAGCTATTAATGATGGCGATCAAATTAGATTAGGGAAAACTACATTTATTGATATATCAATTAAATCTTCCTTAACAACCGTTCATAAAAAAACTACTACACCGGTTAATAAACTTCCTAAAAATACAAGCTTGGTAAAAATTATTTTTGTAATGATTAGTTGTTTATTTGCTATAACAGGTTTAATTTGGTTTTTAACCAAAGAGCCAAACAAAATATCTAATACTACTAATATAGAAGAAGTTACAGACAATAATTTGTCTACATCAACTAATGAAACTCCTCAAACAGAAGACTTAATAACCGAAAATGATTTAGTAGAAAATAATTTACCTAAAGAAGAATTTATAAAAAAAGATGTAAAACTTTATCTAAAAATGTCAGAAGAAGAAAAACTGGAGTTTCTTGATAAACAAGCTCAACACATTTCAATGATGATGGGTAATCGTCCTTATGCTTTTACTGACGATGTTTTAGGCTATATAAAAAAATATGTTGATTCTTATGCACAAAGAGCTAATACAAGCTCTACAAGGCTTTGGGGTGAAAATCTTAATAGTCTTTATGCTCGTGCAAGTCTTTATGCTCCAGAAATTATTAGAGCCTTTAATTTGCGTGGAGTTGCGCCTGTTGTAGGACTTTATATTGTAATGATTGAAACAGAATATCATGACTGTTTGGAAAGCCCTGTAGGGGCTAAAGGACTATTTCAATTTATGCCTGCAACGGCTAGAGCTTATGGAGTAGACCCAAATGATCGTTGTGATGTAAAGAAAATGTCACCAGCAGCAGCAAGCTATATGGCTGATAGAATCACAGAATTTGGGCCCGATGCTATGAGCGTTGCTTTAGGAATAGCTGGTTATAATCGTAGCCCTGATTCTGTTAGACGAGACCTTCATGATGTTATTAGTAGTGAAAATCGTGAACGTAGTTTTTGGACTCTAGTTGCTAATTCCACAAAACTAGATAGACCGTTTCAAAATGAAAATATTAAATATGTACCAAAGTTTTTTGCTGCTGCAATTATTGGAGAAAATCCTTGGGCATTTGGGCTAAAATTAAGACCTTTATCAACTTATACTGAAAATCCATCTTCAGAGAAACTAAGAAATAGTTCCCAAGCTATAGATCAACAATTTGAAAGATCAGTTATAGAGCTAATTCGTCGTATTAGTAGTGATGATAAACCATATGTTTTTCCAGAAACAGCACTTCAAGAAATTAAAGCTAGAGTTGAAAATTATAAAAATCAACCTTTAGTAGCAAATACTTTATTTTCATTAAACCAACAAACAGAAAAACTAGCATTGCTAGCTAGACAAGAAGGCGTAGAACCAGCATTACTTTTTTATATACTGTTAGTTGAATTAACTAATAATAAAGAACACTATGAATTAAATATAATGGCTAAGAAAGTTTTAACAGAATTAATAGCTCTTAGAGCAACTTTTGGCACAACCTTAGCAGATAGTAGTCTAATTATTATTGCTGCTTATCGAATGGGGAGCGGAACAAAAAAATCTCACCCACTACTAGCAGTTATGCGTAGAATTGTTAAAAATCCACAAACAGAAAGAAATATTTGGTTTTTACGAGAACAAGGTGAAATTAATGATGATGTTTATAATTTTACTATAGATTGTCTTGCCTTAGGTCTAATTGGTCAAAACCCAAAAGCTTATGGAATAAATGCGCCTGCCATATATCAATGGTAGAGAGAGTAGCAAGCATTTGGGTAGCATTCCAATTAATCGGGGCTACTGTGAAAAGAATAGGGATGCGAAACAAAAGCAAAGAACAAACAGACTAGCAATGCTCAGTAATAGAAAAAATCATAGCAGGAACACGATAATAATATTTACTATTAATTTTAATATGTAAGCTTTTATTTTGGTCAAAGCATTGAAAAAATTTGGCAAAATCCCAAAATCCTAGCACATTTTACACTGGATTGATGATGTAACTCATTGTCAATCTGTTGAAAAGTAGCTTAACTAGAATATTCTAATAGATTATCTAGAGCAGTAAACCTATAACTTTAACTATTACAATGAGATAATACACTCTACTAGTTTGTACGGCTAACAACTTTTTCTGTAGCAATAGAATGTCTTAAAAGTTCAACAACTTGATCTAAAGCTATATCTTGATTTTGTTTTGATTTACGGGTAAAAAATTCTATTTTTCCTTCGCCTAATTTCTTTCCAACTGTAACACGATAAGGAATACCTATAAGGTCAGCATCCTTAAACTTAACTCCAGGTCGTTCATTACGATCATCTAATAAAACATCAATTCCAATAGCAATTAACTCTTTATAAAGATGTTCGCTTGCTTCACGTTGAGATTCATCATTAAAATTAGCTGGGGTAATAACTACTTCAAATGGAGCAATTGACACAGGCCAGCAAATTCCATCTTTATCATTATAAAGCTCAACTGCTGAAGCCATAATACGACCAACACCAATTCCATAACTACCCATTATAATTGGAGTTTCTTTTCCTTCTACGTTTAAGACTTTTGCTCCCATAGATTCACTATATTTAGTTCCAAGCTTGAAAATATGTCCAACTTCAATAGCTTTATCTACTCTTAATTTAGCTGAACATTGTGGGCAACCTTCACCACTTACAACTGTACGTAAATCAGCCCATTTGCTGACTTTAATGTCACGCTCAATTACTACGCCTCTTAAGTGATGATCATCTAAATTTGCTCCTGTCACCATATTGCTACGGCCTTGCAAGGCATTATCAGCAATTATAAAAGCATCTTTGACATCAACAGCACCTAATGAGCCAGGCATAGCACCTAGTAAATTTTGTATTTCTGTTGGATGTGCTGCTCTTAAATTAATTGCTCCTGTTGCATCACCAAGTTTTGTTTCATTTAATTGATGATCTCCTCTAAGTAAAACTAAAACAGGTTTTTCATCTAACATATAAATCAAAGTTTTAATTTGTCGCTCTGCTGCTGCACCACCAGGGAAAGTAGTCAAATCTTCAATTGTTCTTACTCCTGGAGTAGGGAATTTTTCTGCCTTTTCTGGTGCAGGCTCATCAACGATTGCAGGTAAAACCGAAGTTGCTTTTTCAACATTTGCAGCATATTGACAATCTGCACAACTAGCTATCCAATCCTCACCAGCATCAGAATAAACCATAAATTCACTAGATTTACTTCCACCCATTGCGCCAGAAGATGCTTCTACAATAGAAAACTCTACTCCACAACGCTTGTAAATTTGACAATAAGCCTCTCTATGTGACTCAAATGCTTGGTCTAAACCTTCCCAATCTAAATCAAAAGAATAGGAATCTTTCATAATAAATTCACGAACTCTTAAAACACCTGATTTAGGACGGGCTTCATCACGAAATTTTGTTTGGATTTGATACCAAATTTGAGGAAGTTGTTTATAAGACCGTAGCTCATCACGAGCAATTGAAGTAAAAACTTCCTCATGAGTCATTCCTAAACAAAGATCTGCACCTTTGCGATCTTTAAGACGGAACATATTGTCGCCCATTACTTGCCAACGACCTGTTTCTTGCCAAATTTCTGCCGGATTTAAGGCTGGTAATAAATATTCCTGTCCTCCAATATTGTTCATCTCTTCACGAATTATGTTTGTAATTTTTAGCAATACTCGTTGGGCAAGTGGCAAATAAGAATAGATGCCTGAAGTAAGTTGACGTATATAACCTGCACGTAGTAAAAGCTTATGGCTAATAGCTTCAGCCATTGCAGGGGTTTCGCGTAGTGTAGGAATAAATATTTTTGACCAGCGCATGAGTAATTCCTTTTGAAATATTAAAAATATTATTAACTTAGGCGTAGAAAACGAGAATGATGACTAGTTGCTATTAAAATTGTCAAGCAACTGTGGCATATAAAAGCAAGCTTATAAAATAATAAAGAGGTTTTTATGAATAACATCGAAATTGCAGAAGTAGCTCTACGTTTATGTAATTATACTAGTAAAGAAGGCGGAATAGCTATTTTAGCTTATACCAATGCAGGTACAGCAGATTTATATGTAGAGGGAAAACGCCATACAAATATCTTAACTGAACAACAAATTGTTAAAGGCCAATTCTTGCACCTACGTAGTAGCAAAGCTAAAAGCTATATAGAATTTGATTTGCTTTCCTCTATTTCACCAGAGTTATTTATAGAACTAGGCGAACTTTATAACCGTCTACTCCAAGCAAGACTTAGCCCAGAACAAATGCTTGAATTACTAAAATAATAGTTTGAAAATTAAACCTTATTATTTAGTAAGCGAAAAGAATTAAGAAATTTATTAGCCTCATCTTCACTACTACCATTACGAGTAAATGCAATAACGGCATACATATAACGGCCTACTAAGAAAAAGCGTGCTTCTGTAGTCCCAGGAGGTTCAGCAGTTTGGAATTTTATTGATGCCCCAGGATAACCACCAATAGCAAGCACTTTTTTATCAACTAGCCTGCCTTCAGAAGTGTTAAGAAAATCGTCTGCTGCTCCATCCACAGTTTTTTGTGCTGTTTCAGCAAACTTAAAACCGTCCAGGCGAGCCACTCCATAGGTGCGCGGGCCTTGATCAAGTCTCACCCGAATTTGTGGAGTGCTTTCTTCTACTGGTTGTCCTGGAGGTAATAAAACTGCAAAATTACCAGTTTTAGAAATATATTCTTTCCAGTCAGTAGCAGGTTTTGATTTATTTGCTTGTGGTAAATTATAGTAAATTAACGGTTTAGGTAAAACATTTAATGGTAAAAAACTAAGTAATAATATAGATAAAACTAATTTCTTCATAGACAAATCTTAAAATTTAGTAATAAATAATTACCAAAGTATTTTCAAATTAATTAATGATATTTACTTATCTTTTGTAGAGAATAGGATCTCTATTAATAGTATTTTTATTAAATTGTTTATATTTAGGGCAACCATGATAATAGCCTTCTGATTTAGAGACATATTGTTTATTTACTGCCCAGTAGCCAATTAATCCTAAAAGGAAAGCTAGAGTAAAGGCAAACATACCATAGAAAAATTTGCTTCCCATAAAATAAACTCCTAAATTTTGTTGTTAAATAAAAAAGATAAGCTAGCTAAGTATAGTCAGCCACATCAAGCATGGCAACAGGTAAAAACCTTCCATAAACAAAAATCGAATCATTATCTATAGAGTTTCTTTGTCTTCTAGATTTTCTATTACTTCTAACACAGCTTTTGGTTCTAGTTTACCCTTAAAAAAAATTACTGGCCCGGCTAGACCTGTTAAATGCTCGTCAGTAACGTTAAGCCTATCAGAAACAGCTAGTAACAAGTTTTTCATTCCTGCTTTACGAGCCTTATCAAATTTACGTTTTAAGTAATCTGGATGCCAAAAGCCTACTATTTCCACATGGTTAACTCGTCCATCAGGATGACGTAGAGCAAAATCTGGAACAAAAACTGTCCCTTTTAAGTCAACTATTTCTACTTCTCGCTCTATTACCCAAACTGTATCAGTTTTTGACCAACGTTCAACAAAAGCACTTTCAAGTAAACTATCGTAAACCGGAGGCTTAGGAAAATGCGATTTTAATGCAGATTCAGAAGTTAGAGCATAAATTGTTTTTTTCCCTTTAATTTCAAGCTCTGCTTCCATTGCCCAGCGGGTTAGCTGTAATAATGCTGGCAAAAATGCAGCCATTTTTACCCCATAACGCCGGGTTTGATGAAATAAGCTTGCCGGGCCATCAACATGAATTCTATAACCATCTTCTAAATTTCCTTCTACAGCATACATTAGCCCATAAAGCTTTAAGCGATGAAAAAGCCTTCGGTATTCTCCTGGCTCGTTACGATAGGCATGAATTACCAGCCATTTAGCATAATAAAGTAACCCTTGAGCTTGAGCTAAATTATATAAATCCACTAGTTTTTCTGCTGTTGTTTCTGGAACACCTGTAAGTATGTGGTTTTCTGGCAAATCTGCATATAAAGCGTCTGGAATTGTTTCCACTGGTAAATTATGCTTAATGGCTAATTCTTGCAATACTTGCTCTTTTTGTTTTGTACCGTGACCATATTTTGTAGCTAGTAAAAATGCGTCCTCTCGTAAAACTTCAGGCTCAATTTCACAGGCAATACTAAAGTTTGCGTCTGCTAATACTAAATGGGCTAAACCTCTAACTAGCTGATAGTCTGGTGAATCGCCTTCTAAAGCTTTTAATGCTTCGTCCAACTCGCCCCGACTTTGACCGTTCTGCTCATTAATTACTTGTAAAACTTTTGCTGCCCAAGATGTTTTTTCACCTTTTAAGTAGAAAGGATAAGCTTGTCCAGCTTTAACACTATTACGTAGTAATTCGCTAGGTAGCACTAAAATTCCTCCTCGCCATCACTATCTAAATTACTGGTATCAAATAACGGTAAAGCATTATTTTGCTCATTATTAGTTGATGGTTCATCAGTATTAAGTAAGACACCTTCTCGGCGACGTTGTGAGACTCGCTCTTCTTGGGTGTTGCGTGTAACTATTTCATATAAAACGGCTTGCTTACCTTCTGATTTGCGTAAAATTCTCCCAAGTCGTTGAACAAATTCACGATTAACCGAACTTCCAGACAAAATTACTCCAATTGCAGCATCAGGAACATCTACACCTTCATTTAAGACTTTGCTGGTGACTAATGTTTTATAACTACTTGAGCGAAAAGAAGTTAAAATATGCTGACGCTCTTTTACTCGTGTTTGATGGGTGATACAAGGAATAAGAAAAGTTTTTGAAATTTCATAAGCTGTAGCGTTATCTTCAGTAAAAATTACAGTTTTTTCTTCTTGGTGTTGTAAAAGTATAACTTCTAAAGTACGAAGTTTTGCTGGTGCTGCTTGGGCAAGTCGTCTGGCTTCTCGGTGCGCTCTCATTGCTTGACGACCTATAGAAGTACGAGCCGACATCATAACAAAATGTTGCCAACCTGTTAGACTTCTTAAGGAAATATTATTAAGTCTTAAGAAATTATCTCGTAATTCTAATGCTGCTTGATAAGCTTGGCGTTCTGCTCCTGAAAGTTCAACATAAAGACGGCGAATTTGGAAAGGGGCTAAAATATCGCCTGCTAGCTCAATAGCTTCTCGTCGATAAACTAGCGGCCCAATTAATGCTGGTAAATCGTGATGACGTAAATCTAACCTTTCAGGTGTTGCCGTTAATCCTAAGCGATAGGGAGCAAGGGAAAATTCTGCAATATTTTTATAAAATTCTGTTGGTAAATGATGAGCTTCATCTAAAACCAACATTCCAAACAAGTTACCAAATCTTTCCATATGCCTAGCCGCAGAATCATAAGTAGCCACACTTAAATCTTTAACTTCATAATAACCGCCGCCAATTAAGCCTATTTCAACATCTGGAAAATTAGCTTTTAGCAGTGCAAACCATTGGTGCATTAAATCAAGTGTTGGAACAACAACCAAACTAGTACGCGAAGCCCAAAGTATGGCTAAAACGCCTACTAAACTTTTTCCTGCTCCTGTTGGCAAGACGATTAAGCCACGCCCTTTATTTGCTTTCCAACTCTTTATTGCTTCTTGTTGATGTGGATAAGGTGTTAAGGGTAGGGAAGTAGTAAGCTGTAACTTTCTATATTTAGCTGCTTTGTTGGTTTTAATTAAATGTTTAATTTTATTTATTACTTCAAAATAATGATGAGACGAAGCCCGGTAAGCATCAACCCTTGCATCATAATAAAAATAACTCTCAACTGATGTAGGTAATTTTGAAAAGCCTTCTAAAACTATTGTTCCTTGATCAAACCTAAGTATTTTGTCCATATAAATTTGCAATAAATATTTTTCTTAGTTTTTACTCTAATATTGTCAGTTTCAAGTTTGTTAAATCAGCTATTTTAACAATGTCTGCTTGTTGTCGTGCTGTTTCTAAAAATTGCTCAATTTGTCGGCTAACTCGTTCCTCAACCAAAATAGCTTCAATTAGCTTTCTTTCCTCGTCGCTAGGCTTTTCTGGAGGAGAAAATTTTCCTTCTGATAATTTTGGTTTTACTTTTTCATCATAATATTGCTGTATTTCAAGTTCTGAAACTAACGCAAAAGCACGAAAACGAAAATCAATATATTTCAAAATTAGCAAACGATCCCGAAAAATTTGTTGTAGCACTTCGGCTGTTAGCCCGACTTTCTCAAGGCGTTGGTAAAACATTTCTTCATTAGGAAATTTTTTAACTACCTGTGTAATTGCTTGGGAAATTTCTGCTTTGTCAAATTCTAGGTTAGGTAAACGATTAGCTTCTGATAACAACAAACGTTGGTCAATTATTTGCTCTAACATTATTGATAGATTTTCACTCAAGCTAGAATTATTTGCTACTTCTGGATTTAAGGCTAATGCCCAAACTATATCACTTTGGGTTATTGCTTCGTTATTGACTGTAGCTACAAGCTGATCAACCAAAATTGGCTGTGCTGATGCTTTTATTACAACCAAAAAAATAAATGTTAATACAAGTAAAACCTTATTTATCATATATTAAAACGCTTGACCAAAACTAAAATGAAACTGGATTCTTCTTTCAGGTACTCTAGGGTTAAGTAAGAATCCCATGTCAAATCTTAATGGCCCAACTGGGGTTGCAATTCGTAAACCTGTGCCAAGAGTATTAGAAAATTTCTTTAATGCAATATCTGAAGTTTTTTGAAAAACATTTCCTGTGTCGTAAAATAATACTCCTCCAAGTCGATTATTAATTGGAAAACGTAGCTCTGAAATTAAGATAAGTAGTGCGTTACCGCCTACCGTTCTACCAAGCGTGTTGCGAGGGCCGGCTCTTTCAAAACCAAAACCACGCAAAGTATTTGCTCCACCTGCAAAAAATCTTTCTGTTAAAGGTAATCTTCTGCGCTCATCAAATGTTCTAGCTAGTCCAAGTTGTAAATTTGCTGCAAAAATTGCTGGAGCTTTGGTTGGAACACGTGCATAACGCTGGTGATTTGCAAAAAGCTTGATAAATTTTCTTTCACTTCCTAAAGCCGTTGAAGCTATAGACAAATCAGCAGAGGTAAAAGTCCCTTTGGTTGCATTAAAAATATTATCTCGACTATCACTAACAAATGTTCCAGAGACACGACCTAATTTAACAGGTGTTTCATTACGCCTTAGTATTATGTTATTAACTCTTAAGTCAAATACATTTACATCCTCAAATGTATAGCGTAAAAAAACATCTGTTTCTTCATTAATTTGTCGCTCTATTTGGAGTAGAGCAGTAAAACGACGAGAAGTAAAGCTAGTATCTTTACGATTCCGATAAAAGAAAACTAATAAAGGGTTAATAGGCAAACCAAAAGGTTTAGGGAAAAGGTAAGATATTTGACCCAGTTGCTCACGTGGGCTTGCCCTTAAGGTTAATGTACCGGTTTGAAGTCGTCCTAGTAAATTAACATTAGAAATTTGCAGTAGTCCCCGCGCTCCATCTTCGCTTTGATAGCCAAAGCCATAAGTTAGCGTATAAGCCATAGATTCGGCAGTTTCTACAAACACATCATGCAAAGCACGGTTTCCATCACGTGAAATTAGCTCGCTATGAATTTGAGCAGACTTAAATGCTCCTGTTGCATAAAGTTGCTGTTCGCTTTTGCTAAAATCATCTCTTTTTAAGAGGCCATTTTCTTGGAAAGTAAGATATTTTTTAATGTATTGTTCTTTAGCACGTCCACGATTATTAATAACAACACGGTTAATTACAACTTGATCACCTTCCTGGATATTAAATTTAATTTTAATATTGCTTTCATCAATATTTTCTACTTGAACAGTGACTTGTGCTTCGGCAAAGCCTTTTTTACTATAAGCATTTAAGATAGCTTCTAGGTCTTCATTTAGCCGAGAACGAGAAAAATAATCAAGTTTTCTTTTTGGTAACATACTAATGAAATCTTCATCAGTAAAGATTTCATTTCCAACAAAAGAGCGTGCTGCTATAGAAACTCTAGATCCTGTTTCTACAACAAAAGTAATTATCAAATTTTGGTTATTTGGCGATACTCCTAAACGTCGCTCTGTTACTTGTGCGTTGATGTAGCCTAAAGCTTTTAATCTATTAGAAATAGTTTCGCTATCGCTCTTAAGAAAATCTTGGCTAGTGATACCACGAGCAGAAAAGGCTGCTTTACGGGATTTTAGAGTGTCAGCAATGTCTTCTAATGTAAATTCATTTGTACCTATTAATCTTATATCTGATACTCTATAGCGTTGACCACGATCTACAGAATAAGTAATTTCTGAATTGTCTAAATCAATATCTTGCTTATTACTTTCAATAAGAGCAAAAAAATAGCCATCTTGTTGAACTAGCTCAAGTAAGTTTCTACGACCTTCTTCTATAGTAAAATCGTCAATTCCGCCTTGACGAAACATTGGAAGTATTTCACGAAGTTTGCTATTAGAAATGTCTAAACCACTTACTGAAACCGTAGTTTTTGGGCCAGAATTTATAGCTAAATTTACTTTTACTGTGTTGTTATCGCTATTATAGCTTATTTGTGGATTACCAATTTCTGGGTCAAGATAGTCTGATTGTAGGTGTCGCTTACGCAGTAAATCTATGTCTTCCTGTAAGCTAATTTGTGAAAATGGGCTTCCTTGTTGAGTTTTAAGCAGCGGTATTAAAGAAAAAGGATCAAGTTTTAAGTTTCCTGTAAAAGTTAGTGGTTCTGAAACTATAGCACGGCTACCTGCTAAAATTTGAAAATCTATATTAGCTCGTTCCTTGCTTTCATCAGGTTGTATGCTAGTGTTTATTGCTACTTGAAAGTAACCAGCATCTTGAAAAAATTTTACTAGACTTTCAGCCGACCTATCTATATTTGGTTGTGAAACTCGGCTACCTTCTTCTAATCCAATGGTACGCAAGCGTAAATCTGTAGCAGGGAAAACTTGATCACCAGAAAAAGTTATTTGGTCAATTCGTAACTGTCGAGTAATAAGAAAAGTTAAAACTAATCCTTCAGGCGTTGGGCTTGCTTCAATTGCTACTTCAGCAGCACGCCCAGATTTATAAAGCTTTAGTATAGCTTCTCGCACTTTTACAGCAGAATAAGGTTGATTAGGATATAAATTGATAATATCTCGTAGTTCTGCCTTTTCTTCTTGATCCTTAAAAGTGCTTTTAAATTTAATTTCTATTTTAGAAATTCTACTATTTTCTAAGGATTGACAAAAAACTATTGCTGGCAGGGAAATTAGCCAAAATAAACAAAATAAATAACATAAAGATTTGCTTATTTTAAGATACATAACAAATTTGTCATTATTTAGAATTTTTTGCGAAAACGGACATCAAAGCCATATGTCCCATCTTGTTCACGTGTGCCAATTATAGAAACATTTCGGTTAACTTGGTATTCAACTACTACAATTTGTTCTTGTCCAGTTGTTATATTAGTTGAATAAGTTAAGGAAAGATTTTTAGTAATACGACGACCTAAAGTAATTCTAGCTGTTGGGTTTGAACCTCGGCCAGCAATTAAAGGGTCTATTTGAAAGCGATTTAACCCAAAAAGCTTATCTGTTCTTTGCTCTACTTTTTGAGATAAAGTTTCAGAGAGTAAACCAATAGCAGGGCTTAGCCGAGTTTGTGAATCTAGGGCTTGCGCACTAGTTCCAGGCGGTAATAACTGTCCAGTAGTGATTAGAGAAATAATGTCCGGCTGTGGTAAAGCTGGTTCAGAACGAATTAGAGTATTAAAACGGTTTAATGTTCCAGCTAAATTTAAGATTATTTGATAGCTTCTTATATTTGTATCAGCTTCAATATCAAAGCGAAGTTGTCCATTACGGGAATTAGGAAAATCTACAATTCCACGAGTAATATTATAACGGTCACTTCTTAAAAATAATGTTCCTCGTGTAATAGTTGCACGTCCAGAAATTATTGGGTTATTTAATGTTCCAGTAACTTTTAATGCTCCACTTCCTACCATTTCAGCTACATTATTATCAACAAAAATACTATCTTGAGCATTAACATTAAGGTTTAAGTTTAAGCTATCACCAAAGCTAAAAGATGTTAAATCACCTATGGAAAAAACAAAATTTGATGCAATTAACTTAGCTAAATCTACATCTTCTCTATATTCAGAATGACGAATATTTATACGTCCACTTAGCAGTTGTACGCTATCGCTACCTTGGAGCAAAAGTTCAGTATCTACAATAGAACGAACGGTTTCAGGATATTTTATTGCTACACTAGCAGCAGAAACATTAAGACGTAATCGGCTAGGACGTAATTTATCAAACAACAACCCGCCATTAACTTTAACCTGTCCACCATTTGCTTTAGCTGTAAAGTTATCTAACAAAGCACGCTCATTAGAAAAAAGTATTTGTCCCGCACCATCTTGTAATGTAATAGGAGAGTCAATATAACGAACAGCAATATTTTTTAGACTTGCAGAACCTGTTAAATTTGTCCCATTAGTTATTGCAGCATTAAAACTAGCTGTTCCATTGATGAATAGCGATTTAGAGATTGTATTAAGTAATCTAAGGTTTAATTCTCCTGATAACTTTAAGGTGTTATTTCCACCTCCAACCCGACCAGACACGCTAAAATTAGTTTTGTCACCTTTTAAGTTAAATTTTGTAAACACTAAGCGGTTTAAGCCTGCTTCAAGCAGTATTGGCCCTTCATTAACCACTTCATAAACATTTTCTTCATCTCCACTAGTTTTAACTTGAACGGCTAAGTTGCTAACATCAACTAAAACTTTAATTTTGCTTAAACTTAAACCTTCATCTGTAGAAAGTGGCCCAGCTATTTTTAATGCTCCTGTTGCAATTGTTTCTAATCTAGGTGGTACAGTTGTAAACAGTGCAAGAAGTGGAAGCAGGGAATCATTTTTTAAGTCAATTTGTGCTTCTAAAGGTAGATCGTCTGATAATGTAACTTTTCCATTCATCTGATAAGGACGATTTTGATAATTAGTTGTTAGCTTTAAGTTAGCAATACCTTCTTTTGCTTGGCTTGTTAAGCTTAAATTCTTTAACGGTTGATTGCCTAAAAATATTTCTTTGCTTTTTAGAGATAAATCAAAGATAGGATTATTAATATTGCCTTGACCGCTAATATTTACTGCAACTATACCGCTAAGAGGCGTAGATTGTTGCTCTAAAGATTTAGAAAAACTTAAAAGATTTAAGTTTTGACTATTTAGATCTACTTTGTAGTTTTTACTAGGTATATGATAACTTGCTAAACCTGAAATTGTGCCAGAAGGCAAATCTAAGTTTATACGGCTAAAATTTATTGATTGGTTTTCTACTGCAAATTTAACTGCTAAATTACGAAATGAAGCATTAGGATGAGAATTCTTTATAGTTAAATCTAAGTTTCCTAGGAATTTGTTTAAGTCTATTGCTTTTTTAGCTGCTAAATCTCCAAAACTTGGCAGTCCTGTTAGTGAAACTTCTCCGTTAATTTCTCCAGCTAGATTTTTTAATGCTGATAAAACATAAATACTTGCAGAGGAACCAGATTTTAACGCTTGGTTTCTAGCTGCTTTGATTGCATTTTGGGAAATTAGGAATTTTTGAAATTTTAATTTTGCTAAAGTGTTGCTATCTGCTACCAAACTAGTAGACAAGTTGACCATTGCTTGGCCGCCAGACTTTTGCCTTAAAATTCCTTGATTAATACTAAGTTCTTTCGTTTGATAATTTATGCTGCCCTGAAATTGTCCTATTTCTTCATTAGCAGATAAAATTTCCTCTACAAAAACATCTCCTTGAATATTTGGAGAATTTGCTAGACCTGTTAACTTACCATCAAAAGTAACTTTTCCAGATAAAGAAATTTGGTTATTGTCTTTAGGTAGGAAACTTAAACCAAATAGACTAACTAACTCATTTGTTTGCTGAATATTAGTTGTTTCAAATTTAGTTACTAAATCAATGTTTTTATTTATTAAAGAAATGTTTCCAGAAGTATTTATATTTGTAGCGTCATTGTTGATAATAGCTTTTTCTAGTAAGACATTATTTTTATTTAATTTAGCAACAAGATTTCCTGTTAGAGGAATTTTTAAGTTATCTGTTGTTAAAGTATCAAAATTAGCGGTTAGTTCTCCTGATAGGGAATTGATGTTAGTTTCTAACCAAGATAAATCTACACTAGCATTTAATTTTCCTGTTAATGGAATAGTTAGATTATTTTTAGCTATTAATTTGCTGATACTTACAACATCTAAATTATTTAATTTGGCTTTTAACTCAGAATTACTATTATTTAATGCTAGCAAAATATTCCCATTAACATTTCCACCTAAAGTAGTTAGAGAAAAGTTTTTTATTTCTATTTGGTCTTTAGTGGCCTCTAAGTCTTGGCTTTGGAAAGCTTTTACTAAAATTTCTTTATGTTGTAGTTGAGCTAATTTAATTTCTCCAGAAAAAGCACTATTAGCAAAATCGCCTGTTATTTCTAGGTCTTGGGCAGTTATGTCAGGTGCAGTAAATTTTGGTACTTGGATTTTACCTTGAAAACGATAATCTAGTTTTTCACCTTCAACCACTGCTTGTAAAAGGGCTTGACCTGTAATGTCAGGTAGTGAAGAAACAAATTTAGAAGTTTTTTGTAAGTCTAAATCAGCCGAAACTTGCAAGTTATATTTTAAGCTTTGCCAATTTGATACATTACCAGTAATTGTTGATGAAAAAAGGTTAGTTGCTAATTTTAGTGCTTGAATTTCTGCTCTATCAGATAATATTTTTGTCTGTAAATTAAGTTTGGTTAAATTAAGCTCTTTATCTTGATACTTTAATGAGCTATTTTCTGTAATTAAATTAATTTGATGCCCAGAGTCCTTATTGATTAAAGCATTTAATGTAAAATTTTTAAGCTCTCCTCCAAAACTAACTCGCTCGTCTTGATAAATTATTGCACCACCACGAATTGTTGTTGTTAGACTAGAGATAAAAGAATTTTCTTGTTGTTGGTTATTAGGTGGACGAATCTGAGAGAAATTAGATTTTCCTTCGCTGTCAAATTTAACAAAAATTTCTGGTTCATCAACTACCAAATCTTGTAGTTGAAACTTTTTACTAAAAAAACTAATAACTTTAATTTTTAAGAATACTCGTTGAGCAGTAAAGATTGTTTCTTTGCTTTCACAAGTTTGAATCTTTAATTTATGTACTTCAGCCTGGAAATTTAATGGATTAACTTCTAAATCACCTGTTAAGCAAAGGTTATATTTTACTAATTCTTGGTCTAATCGCTTGCTAATCCAGTTGCGAAAACCATTTCCTTGTAACCAAAACAGCAAACATAAAGCAGCCAAAGGAAAAATTACTGCTAGGACAAGAAAAAGGCGGAAAATAGTTTTTCGCATATTAAAAATTTAACTTTATATTGTTAGTAAACTAAATAAAATAATTAGCCAGAATTGGCTAATTATTTTGATATCCCGGTTAGTTGTGGATAGTAGGCTAAATAGTTGCTTATCGTTGCAACACACCTAATTTTTCAGGAAAAAACAAATTACTATAATTGCTAGTTTCTGATGGCTCTATAGTAATAGTCTCAATAATATTAATACCAAATCCTTCTAATGCTGTAAACCTAGTTGGATGATTAGTTAAAAGACGAATATTTCTTAATCCTAATAAATGGAGAATTTGCGCTCCAATACCATAATTTCTAGGGTTGCCATGCCGAAAATGAAAAGGATCATCAGTATTTTTAGCTTGATGCTCTGATAGCGCGTTTAAGTGTCGCTCTATTTCATAGCCCATATTATTCATAGATAAATAGAGAAGTACCCCACAACCTTCTTCTGCAATAATCTCTAATGAACGATGTAGCCAAAAGCCCATTTCATCTACTAAACCACCAAAAACATCACCTAATAAACAATGTGTATGGACTCTTACTAAAATATTATCTTTTTTCTCTATATCACCCATAACAAGGGCAAGGTGAGTTTCTCGGTTTAACTCATTATAAAAACTAATAGCTTGAAACCGTCCATAAATTGTTGGTACTTGGGCGGTTGCAGTGCGTCTTACTAAAACTTCTGTTTCCATACGATAGCGAATCAAGTCGGCAACAGAAATAATTTTCAAATTATGGCGGGCAGCAAAAACTTCTAGTTGTGGCATTCTAGCCATTGTGCCATCATCGTCCATAATTTCGCAGATCACTCCAGCAGGCATTAGCCCTGCAAACCTTGATATATCAACGCTAGCTTCGGTTTGGCCTGGACGAATTAATACCCCGCCGGGCTGCGCTCTTAAAGGAAAAACATGTCCAGGACGTGCTAGATCATTAGGCTTAGTTTCAGGGTTAATTGCAGTTAAAATTGTAGTTGCACGATCTGCTGCTGAAATTCCTGTTGTAACACCTCGTTTAGCTTCTATGCTGACAGTAAAGGCTGTTCCCATGCTAGAAGTATTTTGGCTAGACATTGGCGGCAAATCTAATTCATCGCAACGCTGCTCTGTTAAAGATAGACAAATTAGTCCTCTACCTTCTTTAGCCATAAAATTAATAAGTTCTGGTGTGATTTTTTCTGCTGCACAAACCAAATCACCTTCGTTTTCTCTGTCTTCATCATCAACAATAATAATTAGACGGCCTTGACGAATTTCTTCTATTGCTTCGGGAATAGTTGCTAGCATAGCTATAAAATGCCTCAAAAATAAAAATTTCTTTGCCACAAGCCTAACATGCTTAATGTCTTAGCTTCAATGTAGTTAAGAGGTTAAGCCGATATATCAATTGTGCTTAATATTTTTCTTGTACTCAGAAAAATATTTTTGTCATTTATGTCATAGTTGCCAAAAGTGACATTAAAAGTAACGCCATTTTTGACATATTTTTTAAGTACTTTAAGAAGGGGATTAAATTACTATTTAATTGTAAATAAAGAATTAATAAAAATATATTTTGTAATTTTATAGCAAAATTTATGAAATTAACTACATGGCATAGCTTTTGACTTGTTTGCTTTCAAATCGAAATAAATTTATTTTTTTAGGAGATAAAGCCATGAGTCCTGTAGGTTCAATATCAAACAATAGCGTAAGTAATTTTAGTCAAATTGATAACACCCCAAAATCTAATCCATTAACTCCCCAACAAAAAGTTAGTTCTACTAATACAAGCAAAACAGAAAATGCTAGCCCTGAACAACTAGGTAAGGGACTACAAGATGTTAAAAGTGGCACTAAATCAGCAAATGAAACAGTAAAAACAGGTAACGAAATAATAAAAAGTGCTGTAATTGGTGTTAAAGGCAATACCGAGCAAATATCTAAAAAATTAGAAGTTTTCCTACCTGAAGAAAAAACCTTCCGATCATTAAAAGACGACATAAGCAAACTTGATTTTGGAGCTAAAACTATAAAGCAAGGACTTGATACAATAAAAAGTGGAGTACAAAGCTTTGAACAAACCATTAATAATGGTAAAAATGTTTTTGAGAAATTAATTATAGGTGTTGGAATTCCAGCTAGCAAACTTAATCAAGCAGAATCAAAAGCAGATGTTTCAATAAGAATTACTAATTTTGGCTTAAGAAGTGCCGAACTTGGGGCAGGACAAGTTCAACAAGGTATACAAACCATTGAACTTGGAACAAAATTTCTTGGATCCAACCAAGAAAAGGGAAAAGAATTAATAAAAAATGGAGTTGATACAGTTAATCGAGGCGTAGATAGATTGGCTCGTGAGGCCAACCAATCAGCAAAAAATATCGATGATGCCGCCACAAGCGTTGTTTCTGCTGCTAATGAAGCAGCAAAAAGCATAGGGCATGAACTTCCAGAAGAACCAACTTTAGAAAGCCAACATCCAACTAACTCTCAAATATATTCTGATTCTGTTGACCATCCAATTATCAATAACCATCAATCACAGGGTTTTTCTAATGGATGCCCTCCAATTTCCCAAGAAAAAGTTGACCATCCAATTTTAATTAAAGATCCATCCAATCAGACTAATCCGACCAATTCTACTGATAAAACCAATGTAAGTGATCCAATTATTAAAGACCAGTCCAATCCTGCTACAAACCCTGATAATACAGCAATTAAAGATCCTTCAAATGCAGATAGTGTTACAACAGGTGGCACCACAAAACCAAATACTCCTCCCCCTCCAATTAATAGAGAAAACCTATCAACAACAGATAAATTTATAATTGATACTTTAGGATTAGATAACATAAAGCCTGGTGAAAAACTTAGTTTCGCTGCTGGCGGCTTGGCAAAAATAGGTGGCTTTGGTTCTTTAGGATTAGGGGCTAATGCTAAGGTGAGTGTTGAGCGGGACAAAACAGATCCAAACAAATTTAATTTTGTTGTAGAGCTTGAGCCTAAAGGAAAGGCTGGAGCAGATGTTAAAGCTCTTGGAGAAGGTGGAGAAGGTAAACTCTCTGCAAGTGCAAAAGCAACTATAACTTTGCAATCGGACTTTTCCAAAAAAGGTGAAGCTACAAATTTTGCTTTTTTTGCTGCTCAAACAGGATTGAGTGCTTTAATACCTCCTATAGCTCCTTCATTATTGCTATTAGAAAGTATACCAGGAGTTAATTTACCTGGTGAACCAGTAGATTATGTAAGATCCCATATTAAATCTTTAGAATTAAGTACAGGTGTAAGTGCTGATGTAACTGCTCAAGCAGTTGCTTTGGTGGGTGCTGATGCAAGTGTAGGTGCAAAGTTAGCTTATGGTGGAAAAGTAGATTTTAATGACAGTGGAACCTATACTGTTACAGGCAATATTGGTGTTAGTGGCAAAGCAGAGGGAAATGTTTTAGCTGGCGTACCAGGAGTAGCTATCAGTGTGCCAGGTATATCAGGAGAAGCAACACTTTCATTAGAAAGAGTTCTTGAAATTGGAAAAGATGGTAAAACTATAAGTGATGACAAAAAAATAAAATTATCTACACGAGGGCAAATTGCTAGTCGTGGGGTAGAATATGAGTTTTCTACAACCTTAAAAGAGTTAGAATCTCAAGTTCCAGCAGAAGTAGGAAATAGATTAAAAGAAGCTGTTTCAAAAGGCGATTCTGCAAAAGTTGCTGAGATTTTGCAAAAAGAAATTTTACCTAACTTTAACGTTAACTTTGATATCAAAAGTCGCTCTTTTACCAGTGACAAAGAAGCTCGCAATGTGGATCTTTCTTTATTAGGAACAGGGGGCGAGTTTAGCACTGAAACAGAAAAGGAAGTTACCTTAGAAACTAGTGAATCGAAAGGCACATTGGGTCGGGATGGTGTAATAGTGGATACACCAGTAGAAAAAGATGGAGTAAAAACTACTCAACGAAGAGAAATTAAATTTGATGACCTGAAAAAAGAAGTTACTAATTTAGTATCAAACACAATTGGAAATTCACAAGATACAGCAAATAAAACAGTTAAACCAAGAAAAACCTTAAATATATTAAATAGAGGGTTACTAGGTAATTTACTAGGATAGTAATTTATTTATAGCAAAGTTAATAAATGGCGAGAGCATTAAGAAAATGCCTCGCCATTTTTGTTGTTACAGTACATATTACTTAACTAACATAGCTGACTCAGGTAAAGTAATTTGTTCAGGTACTTTTAATTTTTGCTCTAGTTGCTCAGTGGTTGATTTTGGTTTTAGTAAATGTTCCAAGCTGCTAAAAGCTTTTGTAGCACCTTGAGCCGCGCTAATAAAGTCTGATGGCATTAAAATTACTGTAGTGCTGTTATTTTCTGCTCCAACTTCTGAAACCATTTGCATACGTCTTAGCTCTAAAGCTCCTGGATATTGACTTATATGTTGTGAAGCTATTGCTAATTTTTCAGAGGCTTCTAGCTCTGCCTCAGCTTTAATAATACGTGCGCGTTTTTCACGTACTGCTTCGGCTTCACGTGCCATTGCTCGTTGCATATTGGCTGGAATTTCAACTTCTTTCATTTCAATCATTTCTATTTTTATTCCCCAAGCGGCTGTAGAAGAATCTACAATTTTGCATAAAATATCATTGATTTTGTCTCTTTCTTTTAGCACTTCATCTAGTAAATGCTGTCCAATGACATTACGTAAAGTTGTTTGGGCAATTTGATGAATAGCAGTAGGATAATTTCTAATATTTATAGTTGCTCTAGCAGGGTCAACTATACGATACCAAAGCGCGGCATCAACGCGAATAGCTACGCTATCTTTAGTAATTGTTTCTTGTTGTTCTAAAGCCATTGTGTTAGTTCGTATGTCTACCTTAGACTGCCATTCTAAAATGGGAATCAACCAATAAAGGCCGGGCCCGCGAATACCAACAAAACGACCTAATCGAAAAACTACTGAACGTTCATATTCTTGAGCGATTCTAAGACCAGATAAAATAATAACTGCAAAAATGATAAAGATTGGTAAGAAATACATAATTAGCCTCTTTCTAGCCTAAATAAAAGTTATAAAAATTAATTAAAATTAAACCAAAGTAAGTAGTTAAAAACTTAACAATGCTTTGATTTAAGTAAAAAGAATATTTATTGTAGAAAGATAGACTTAAATTTTTTATGAGAGTGATAAGTTTTAATAAAGGGAGTTTTTTTTTGAGGTGACATTTTCCGCGCTCCTTCAATTCAATAGTAAAGAAACGTCGAAAAGGCAAGAACAAGTTGGTTTAATTAAAAAATATCTAACTTTTCAATGCCTTCCGCTTAGGCTGACGAGGTTAGCTGACGGACTCGGACTCGGAAGTTGCCCTACAAATTACTAATTTGATTCGCCCCATAACTAATAGCCTATAAGCTTTAGTCAGTTGGTTCCCCCGTATTCATTTATCAAAATGAAATTAAGCCATTTAACTACCTCCATTTTACGCCTGTTTTATTATGAGTCAAGAGAGAATATTTTTATTTAAGCAAGTTTTTCTTATAGATTAAAATACTGTAATATAAATTAATAAAAAGACGAAAGAATATTAAAACTCTTTCGTCTTTTTCCTATTTTGAGGGAAGACAAAGTTTTTATTTATATTGCACAACTAAAACAGGGCGATATTGACTTAAAAAGTATTCTCCGCCTGCAAGAAGTAAGTAATCACTAGTTTTGTTGTTATTAGAATTATTTTGGAAACGTAGCTTAAATTGAGTATTTCCTGTTTTGTTTATATGGTTAAATGCTGTGGAATTAACCATTCCAACTACAGATGTACCAGCACTATTGCTAGTAGGAGCAGGGAAAACTATAGCATTGCTAGCTGAAACTGTTGCTTGAAAATCACTAGCTGCCAAAGCACAATTTCCACCTAAACAACCATTAGAAATATCTGCTACTAAAGCCCCATTGCTTACCCAGGGATTACCCAAACTAGCTTGAGTATAGAAAAGACGTAACTCAGCAGATAAAATTGTTGCCCCATCAGGTATTGAAGAAGTATCAAATGAAACTACCCCTCTTAAAGGCATGTCAGCATTATCGCCAGCATAAATATCTAGGCTTACTGCATAGCTGCCTGTAGTTGCTGTTGTGCTAGTTGTTGCAACATACCCATCTTGACCACCTACAGAGACAAAAGTGTTAGTCATAGGTGCAGGGTTAACTACATAATTGTAGCTTTGAACTACAGAAACGTTGTTTGCTAGATCTACACCATAAGCAGTTAGAACAGAAGTATTTTGTATTATTATACTTCCATTATTAGTAATATTTCTACGGCTAGCATTATTGCTATTTGTTGGGTCGCTACCATCAGTTGTATAGAAAATAGTTCCTGCTTCATTAAGAGACAAGTTTACTGTTACAGATGTGTCAAAACTACCTCCTGCTGGGGAGATAGTAAGCACAGGTGGAGTTACATCATTTACTGGAGGAGGAGGTGGTGGTGGATTTTGTTGCTGAGAAAAAAATCGCCAAATTTCGTTACTTGCTTTGGGGCCTTTTGGATCTACAAAAGATCCAGCCGTAGAGCCTCCAGACCAAGCATGTCCCATATTTTCAACTATCCATTTTTCCATCAGTGTTGCACCATTAGGATCATTATACTTGAAGGTTGTAAAGTTATAACCTCCAGTTACAGTTCCGCTTACGGTTGATGCGGGTGTGTCGGTAATGTTGTTATTATCACTGCCATCATCAGCTAAGTCATTAGTTTGCGCCCATTGAGAAATTACTTGATTACCATTAACAGTATTTACTGTAAAATCTCTACTTCCATGAAAGACAATAACACGGACTTTTCGGGCAGCACTTCCCATTGCTTGAAAGGCTAAAGTGCCTTGTTGATTGGGGTTTGGCCCACCTTGGCTAAGAGCAGTAAAAGAATTATTTAAGCTTGTTGCAGCCTTATATTCTAGACCAGCACTAACAGCAATGGCTGAAAAAACATCTGGATAAGTTGCACCAAGTATTACTGACATAGCGGCTCCAGCAGAAAGACCAGCAGCATAAACCCTAGCATTATCAATGTTATATGAGGTTTTAATCTTATTAACTATTGCTACTAGTAAAGAAGGCTCACCAGAACCACGAGATTGATTAGCCGACTCAAACCAATTCCAACATCTACTTTGATTAGCATTAGATGGTTGTTCTGGGTATACAACTAAAAAGTTGTTGCTCTCAGCTACTGCATTCATTTGTGTTCCAGCAGCAAAATCATCTGCACTTTGTGTGCAACCATGAAGCATCATAACTAGAGGAACAGAACTATTACCATTATAGCTACTTGGAACCCAAATTTTATAATTTCGTGAGCCAAATTGATTGCTAACACTATCAACAACCCAAGTTCCAGCAAAAACTTGTCCAGGTGCAGCTAGACACAAATAAGCTAATGTAAAAAGAATTAAGCAGAATCCTTTTTTCATATGATCTCCTTAAATACTTAAAATTTTTAACAAAATTAAATCCTTGATTATTAAATTAGGGTAGAGGAATAGATAAAGGGGCTATTGGAAACTAATTTTGACTATATCAAAGTTTTTTATTTATTGATATTAAAAAATGAACGTTCGTTTCTTATATCGACTAAAAATGCAGAAAGTTGCTTATAGAAATTTAGAAAGAGTAGTGGTTATAGAAAATTTTAAGTGTGGTTTGTTTGTAGAGTGGTGAAAGTCAGATATTGCGCAAACAAACTAAAAGTATGTAAAGGATAAATTAAATGTAATGATAGCAAGCACAACTAGCAAGCAAAACAATTACACATTCTCATCTGACCATTTGGTAGAGTAGAACCAGCAGGTCTCCACATATCACCAACAAGTTGTTCACTGTTAGCAGTATCAGTATTGGTTACAACACTATTTCCATTTAGATTAACCCAGGAAGATCGATCCAAATAAGCAGCACGCAAGTTATAGCCTAATTCGGCACGTATAGCGTTTTCTGTTGGTTCATCTTGCTGGCGAAATCCTGCAAAACCTGTAGTTCTTAATTCTTCAAATCTCCATGCTTCTTTATAAGTTGTATTACCTTCAGTAAATATGTGATCTGCTGTAGCGTTAATCCATGCTCCACGTTGTGCATGAATAGCATGAATTAACTCATGAGCTAGTGTTACTTCAATAGCGACGGGTTCATTTTTAATTGTTCCATCAGGTTGTAAAGTTGGCAAAAGTGCAACTGCTGAAGGATCTAGCGATACTGTAGCATTTGATCCAACACCGGATCCGCCTTGGTTATTAACTGAGGCACCATTGTCTGCGGCAGTAAAAGCATCATTTAAAGCAAAGCCAATTGTAACTTTTTTATTGCCGTCATTGCCACCAGCTAAAAGTTCATCAATTAGTTTGTAGCCTTGATCATGTCCTGAAACTCTTGTTGTAGCAGCATGGACAAACCCTTTTTCATCAACTGTTGTTCCGGGTGCAAATTTTGCTAAATTTTGGGCTATATGAGCGCGAAAAAGAGGAGTCCCTTTTACTAATAGATTAGTTGGGCTTTGGTTAATAGTGCTTGGTCGGAGCAAAGGCACGCTAGCTGTTTTAAGGCTTAAGCCCCAGGATTTTAATGTTCCAGTATCACCATTATTAGTATCTTGAACAACCATTTTCCATTGGCCTTTTATTGATTCTCCAGAGAATGCAAATTCTTTAAGTCTGCTAGCAGAAAGAAAGAAGTTACTATTACCACCGCCTTCTTGGTTAGTTAGGATAGCTTCTTTGCCTGAAGGGGAGACTAATTTAATTACTAAATCTCCGCGAAAACTATGTTCTATGTCTAAGTTTAGTTTTAGGTCTTCTAAAGTTCCTTCATCAGTGATATCTATAGTAGAAATAATTGTGTTTTCGTCTGAAATAGTAAGATTTGGAGTAATATCTTTAGTAATAGTAGTGCTAGGAGGAGGAGTTTTTGGATTGCCAGAAACATTTAAGTTCCAAGATTTTAGCGTACCAGAATCTAATGCAGCTTTATCATTAACAACTAGTGTCCAATCACCTTTGCTAGATTCACCATTAAAATCAGCAGGGCTAGCAGTAAAATTAACTGTTCCAGAACCTCTACCACCAGTAGCCGCACGAAGTAAAACTTCTTTACCTGAAGGAGACTTTAGTTTTACTTCTACATCTCCAGCATAAGTATGATCAATGTTTACCGCTACATTTACACCTGTTACAGATAAATCATCATTAATGCTGGCTGTAGAACTAGTAGCTTGAAAATCTTTTATTAGCGCATTAGGTGTTGTAGTTACAGAAGTTGTTAAGCTATCTCTTCCTTGAGTAACTAGGCGCATTAAGCTAGCTACATTTTGGTTACTCAAAGTAGAGGTAGTTAGCTGGCTTCGTAATTGGGTTGCATTAATGTTTTCTGAGCTACGTACAATGCCGCTTTGACTTGGCCTTTGAGAAATAGGATTATTTTGAAATTCGCTGTTTTCTGTTTGTTGTTGTCTTATATGATTTGTTGGAGAATTGCTTTGTTGTTGAATTTGATTTATTGAATTATTTATGCGAATTGTCATAAAAGTTTCCTTAAATAAATTAACTGATTTTAATAGTATAGCGAATGAATGTCCATTCATTTAAGTAAGCTTGCTCCAGCACTAGCCGTTGCAAAATAAATTTCTGCTGCTATGCCAGTTTCTTGTAAATACTCATCTTTAATGCTTTTTGCTATCTCTTGGGCAAATTCTGTTGCTACTAAATTAACGGTGCATCCTCCAAAGCCTGCTCCAGTTAGCCTTGCACCATAAACGCCTACTTGACGACGAGAAATTTCAACCATTAAGTCTAGTTCTTTAGAGCTAACTTTATAATCTAAACTTAAGCTTTTGTGAGATTGATTTATTAACTGTCCTAGTAAGGTTAAATCATTGTGTTGACAGGCTTTTACAGCTTCTAAGACTCGTAGATTTTCGCTAATTACATGTTTAGCTCTTTGAAATAGATTAGTTGGCAAAACTTTTTCAGCTTCTTTTAATTGTTCTAAAGAAATATCTCTTAAAGAAAGGAAATTTTTTTGGTGGAATTTTGCTAATAGCTCAACAGCTTTATTACATTCTGCATGACACTCGTTATAGGCAGATCCGCTTAACTCACGTGATTTCATTGTGTTAGAAATCAAAATAGTTAAGTTATTAGGCAAAGATACGTGTTTATAAGAAAGATCTTGACAATCTATAAATAAAGCATGGCTTTCCTGTGCAAGTGTAATAATAAATTGATCCATAATGCCGCTTTGAACACCACAAAAGAGGTTTTCAGCTTGTTGACATAATTTTGCTACTTCTATTTTATCTAAAGAAAAATTACCTAAGTTTTGTAAAAGAACAGCAAAAGCAACAAGTAAAGCGGCGGAGGAAGAAAGCCCTGCGCCCATAGGGATATTGCCAGAAATCACAGCATTAAAAGCAGGGAAGGAATACCCGCGCTCTTTTAGTAAAAATGCTATACCTTTAGGGTAATTACTCCACAATTCTTTGTCATCTTTAACAATATTATTTAATGCAAAAACACAAGTTCTATTATTTTGATCCATTGCTGTTAAATAAATTTTATCGTCCGTTCGTGGACTAGCAGCAATCAAAACTTGGGATTCAATAGCCATTGGAAAAACAAAGCCTTGGTTATAATCAGTATGCTCGCCAATTAAATTAACTCTGCCAGGTGCGCGAACAATTATTGATGGACTAGTTTTGTAAATTTGTTGAAAAGCTTCTATAACTTTATTTTTCATAGCTGAATATCTCTTAATTCCTTAGCTTTTTCTTCTGCCATTGTGTCATTAAGAAAAACTCCACAACCGGCTTCAACTCCAGCTAAGTATTTTAATTTATTTTCGCTTCTATAAGGTGGATAAAATTCTATATGAAAATGATAATAACTATAATCATTTCCATCGGTTGGCCTTTGGTGCATTAGCATTATGTAAGGAAATGAGCGTTGCCAAAGTTTGTCAAATTTTCCTAAAAGTATTTTTAATAAATTTGCTAAATACTCACGCTCAACAGAGTTAAAATCTGTAATTGCATTAACATGTCGCTTAGAGTAGACATGCGTTTCATAAGGCCAACGTGCATAAAAAGGAATAAATGCTATAAATGATTCATTTTCAATAATTAACCTAGTTTGGTTAGAAAGTTCGTTTTCTAAAATTTGACAAAATAAACAAGTTTTATGTTCTTGCCAATGTTTTTTGGCTGATGTTAGCTCTTTTTCTGCAATTGGTGGAATAAAAGGAAAAGAATAAATTTGTCCGTGTGGATGAGGCAGTGTAACGCCTATTTCACGCCCTTTATTTTCAAAGATATAAACATATTTAATGTAATCTAATGACCCAAGTTCAGCAAAACGATCTGCCCAAACATCAATTAAATTTTTTATCTCTTTTTCAGATAAATCTGTAAGTGTAGCTTTGTGATCAGGTGAATAGACGACTACTTCACATTCTCCTTGAGATGGAGAAATTTTGTAAAAATCAGGTGGTTCAACAGTTTGAGTTGCAGCAGTAAAAGCAGGAAATTTATTCTGAAATACAGCTAATTCATACTCAGGCAAAGGAATTTCGCTAGTAAAGCCACCTTCTTTGGTGACACAAAGCGGACAAAAATCATCTGGAGGAAAAAAAGTTCGGTCTTGACGCTGAGTTGCTACGCCTACCCATTCAGAAAGAACAGGGTTCCATCGTAGATGATTTGAAGCTTTGTTAAGTGAAGAGATATTATTTTCTAACAAACGGCTGTTTTTAGCTTCTTGCCAGTATAAAATTAAATATCTACCATCATTTTTAATTAATTTTTCTTTGTACATTAATGGTTTTGCCCCATTAAACATTATCGGGAATAGGGTTTTAGAGAATTTTTGACTTTGATTTATAAGTATTTAGGTTATTTATTTCTTATTCCTGATAATGTTTTATTTAATGCTCAACTATTTGATAGGCAAATAATACCCACAAAAATGAATTGTAGCTCTTCCATCTGAAGATGCTACTGTTGCAGTGCCTCTATGTAAAAACCTTATGACAAGATCTTCATTGGGATTAAGAGCAATCCACACATTTTGCCCAATCAAATATTCATCAACTTGCTTGCCTGCACTCTCAAAGCTAAAACTTTTGATGGGTGACAATGTATAGTCTGACCAATACGTCTGATTTGACATTTTTCCTGTTACAAGATCTATTAGAAATGGCACACCAGATGTCATAGTAACTCTACCACCGATATATTTAATAATAAGATGTTTTCCTTTTGGGCTTGAGATCCCTCCAATCAGTGTATGTGTTAAATAAATGTCTTGGGTATAGTTCCAAATTTCTGAACCTACTGTATCAACTACACGCACAGGATAAGGTGGTTTAATAGTTGGGTTAAAGCTCATAAGTTTTGCTCCTTTATTTTTAGTATTATATTGTAAAGCTAGTCACAGTAGCGCATAATGTTGAGAGCTTATACTAATATAATACGGATAGGATTAGAATATACAGCAGTATTTGTAAAATAAAAATTTAGCTTTATGCAAATAAAAAAAGCCCAATAAGCATTGGGCTTTTTTCTGAAGTTAGTTTTTATTTATTATTATTTAGCAGGTTTTTTAGCAAAATCACCAGCTTTGATAATAACTATTTTGCTTGGATCTATATGTTTGCGCATAGCTTGAAGAATTTGCTCATTAGTTAAAGCACTAATTCTTTGTTCAAGTTCTTTATCAAAATTTAGTGTACGGTCGCTAAATAAAAAGGCGTTTAAGCGGCGAGCAAGTTCATTATCTTGAGCGCGGCTTACTTGGCGAGATTGTAAATAGCCAGATTTAGCTGCTGTGATTTCTGCTTCAGTAAAACCATCTTTTAACATCTTTTCAATTTCTTCTTTGAATGCAGCTTCTAATTTAGCAACATTTTCTGGTGCATAAATAGCAAAAGTAACAAAAGAGCCATTTTTGTCAAAAGAGCTAGCGTTTAGTTGTGAGCCAACACCATAGCTTAGACCTTCTTTTTGACGAATACGAGTAGCTAGACGAGAATTTAAGAATCCTCCGCCAAGCATATAATTTCCTAAAACTAAGCCAGCATAATCTGGATCATCATCACGGATATTTAGATTCATACCTGCTAGGAAAAAGGCATTAGCTTTATCTGGAGTTTCAAGTGCTTTATTGGTGACTGTAGCTGCTTGATAAGGTCTAGTAATACGTTGAGGTTGTGTTTTAGATGTCCAATTACCTAATTTTTCAGTAATTTGTTGGGCAAATTGTTTTTCATCAAAACTACCAACAACAGTAATTTCTGCTTTAGAAGCACCATAGAAATCATCATAGAATTTCTTTATATCTTCTAGTTTAGCAGCTTTGACTTCAGCAATATCTTCATCTGGAGTAGAGACATAGCGAACATCTCCTTTTGGATAATTGCTCATAATACGTTGAAATTCAGTGCCACCAACAGAAGTAGGTTCACTACGTTGTTGTTCAATTTCAGCAAGTTGTTCTTGGCGAAGTTGTTCAAACTCATTTGCATCAAAAGCCGGTTCGCGTAAGATTTCAGTTATTAAATCTACTACAGCAGGCAAATTTTCCCGTGTAGTTTCAATTCCAACTACTGCTTGACTAGAACTACCAGCAACAAAGGCTCTTGCTTTAAGCTTGTCAAATTCGTCTTGAATTTGTTGACGAGTACGTTTTTTAGTTCCTCGCATTAACATTTGACCAGCCATGTCGCCGGCTGTAACACGATTATTTAAGCTCTTCTCATCGCCTAAATGGAAAGTCATTGCTACTTGGACACTATTACCACGGGTTTTCTTTGGTAACATTGCTAGTTTAATGTTAGAAATATTTTGACGAGTGAGGCGAGCTTCAATATTATTTGGTGAAGGATCAAAGGCTTCACCAGCAGCAATAGCTTCTGCACCTTTATAATCTTTTAACATTGATGCAATATCTGGCACATCTGGAATTTCAGATCTTTCAGGTTTGCTAGTAGGAATAAATAGCCCCACGGTACGATTAGAAGATTTAATATAGCTAGCTGCTACTTTTTTAACATCATCTACAGTAACTTTTTTAATACGGTCACGGTGTAAAAAGAATAAACGCCAGTCTCCCATAGCCTGAAAGTCGCTTAAAGTTAAGCCAACACGGTTGGGATCATTTAAGGTAAGTTCAAATTCTTTAAGTAGCGCGGTTTTAGCACGGTCAACTTCTTCTTGTGTAGGGGGTTCATTAAGAATATTTTCTATAGTTTTTGTTAAGCTTTCTTTTGCTTCATCTAAAGATGAATCTTGGCGGACTTCGGCACCAAATATCATCATGCCTGGTTCGCGTTGTTGGAAACTAAAACCATAGGCAGCACTAGCTTTTTTAGTTTCTACTAAAGCTTTTCTTAAACGTCCAGTGTTAAAATCACCAATAATTTGAGTAAGTACATCAACAGCAGCAAAATCAGGGTGTGATCCTGGAGCAGTATGATAGAGACATCCTACTAATTGAACGTCGCCTGTACGTCTTAAGGTGACAAGTCTTTCGCCGTCCTGGGTTGGCTCAGCCGTATAAGTTCTAATAAGTTGACGGGATGGTTTAGGAATAGAAGAGAAATACTTGTCAATTAATTGCAGGGTTTTTTCTTCATCAAACTTACCAGCTACAGTTAAAACTGCATTATCTGGCTGGTAATAGTTACGATAAAAGGCTTGAAGTCTTTCAATAGGCACATTTTCAATATCAGAACGTGCGCCAATTGTTGTATTTCCATAGTTATGCCAAAGAAAAGCTGTAGACAACATTCTTTCAATTAAAACTCTTTGAGGGCTATTTTCACCAGATTCAAACTCATTACGAACTACAGTCATTTCACTATCTAAATCTTTTTTGGCAATATAAGAGTTGATCATACGATCAGATTCTAGGTCTAATGCCCAATTTAAGTTTTCATCTGTAGCTTGGAAAGTTTCAAAATAATTAGTGCGGTCAAAAGAAGTTGTACCATTGGGACGAGTTCCATGCTCGGTTAATTCTTTTGGAATATCAGGATGTCTGGGAGTGCCTTTAAATACTAGGTGTTCTAGTAAATGTGCCATACCAGTTTCACCATAATTTTCATGGCGCGAACCAACCATATAAGTAATATTTACTGTTATTGTTGGTTTGGAAGGATCTGGAAATAACAGAACTTTTAGACCATTTTTTAATTGGTATTCTGTAATTCCTTCTACAGAAGTTACTTTTACTACTCCTTCAGGAATAGCTGCTGTAGCTTTAGTTACAGCAGTAGCATTATCATTAATCGCAGCACGAATATTAATAGGTGTTGCTAAAAAGGTAGTTGTCAATAACGGAATTGACATTAACACGCTGGCTTTTCTTACTTTACTAGACATTAAATTATTGAACCTCCAAAATTTTGAAAACTTCGGTAAATAAAGTTATATTGTTTACGGTATAAGTTAGATTGCGAAAATTTGAAGCTATCTAACTGTTAAAATATTGTCAAGATTTAAATAATATATTACTTAATAGTAGTTATTTTTTAGAGGCACTAATGATTAATTTTACTAATGAATTTCAACCAAGTTTACTAGAACTTCGCAGTATACTAAAAATTTTACGCTATGATTGGCTTTATCGTAGTATCAAGGGGCTAAGTTATTTTACAGATAGTTCTTTAGCAACTTTTCCTAGAGCAATAACTGAAGAAATAATGAGTTTAAGTTTGTCTTATAATGTTATGTTGCGGTTATTTGCTTTAGGACAAGCTTTAGAACGC
>Ga0268299_1000770_pt1 | contig 80925 bp, 66 predicted proteins | sample NOBtaG_FD_193484 | JGI IMG/M metagenome (GOLD analysis project Ga0268299, IMG submission 193484) | Activated sludge microbial communities from bioreactor in Nijmegen, Gelderland, Netherland - NOB reactor | ecosystem: Engineered > Bioreactor > Aerobic > Activated sludge | place: Netherlands... | reverse complement strand
CGCGCTCGACCCGGGCGGCGAAGGCGAGCGATTCTTCATAGAGCGCGTCGAGCATTTCCGATTCGAGCACGGTGCGCTTCTGCTCGCCCTGCACGTAGATGATGCCCTTGCCCTTGCCGGCGAAGACCGCAACGTCGGCGCCTTCCGCCTCGCCGGGGCCGTTCACCACGCAGCCCATCACCGCCACCTTCACCGGAGTCTTGATATCGGCCAGCTTACGGCGCACCTGCGCCACCAGGGAGATCAGGTCGATCTCGATGCGCCCGCAGGTGGGGCAGGCGATGAGCTCCGGCTCCTCGCGATTGCGCAGACCCAGCACGCAGAGCAGCTCCTTGGCATCCTCGACCTCGAAGATCGGGTCGGCTGCGTAGCTGATGCGCACGGTGTCGCCGATGCCCTCGGCGAGCAGCGCGGCCAGGGCGGAGACCGAGCGGATGCGGCCGGTTTCGGGCGGTCCGGCGTGGGTGACGCCGAGGTGCAGCGGGTAATCGAAGCGCCGGCTGATGGCGCGGTAGGCGTCGATGCAGATGCGCGGGTCGATGCTCTTGGCGCTAATGACCACGTCGTGGAAGTCGTTGGCGTCGAAAATGCGCAGGTACTCTTCGAGCTTGACGACCATCAGGCGGATCATCTCGGCATGGCGGTCGGCGTGCAGCGCCGACATTTCGCCCGCGCGAAGTTCCTTGTCCTTGCGTTCGACGATCGAGCCTTCGTTCACACCGACGCGGATGGGAATTCCCCGATCGCGGCAGGCGCGGATGACGCGGTCGACCTGTTTGCGATCGTTGATGTTTCCCGGATTAAGGCGGATCTTGTGTACACCGGCGTCCACGGCCTCCAGCGCCCGTTCGAAGTGAAAGTGTACGTCGGCTACGATGGGCACGGGCGACTGGTCGATGATGGATTTCAGCGCGGCGGTATCGCGTTTATCCGGCGTGGCTACGCGTACGACATCGCAGCCCTTTGCCGCCAGCGCCCGAATCTGGGCCACGGTCGCATCGATGTCGTAGGTGTAGGTGCTGGTCATCGACTGAATGACCACCGGCGCGTCGCCGCCCAGCGGGACACTGCCGATGTGTACCTTGCGGGTGGGGCGTCGCGGCGTCATGGCGGCGGATTGTAGCGGAACTGTCGAAAAAGTGCAGAAGTCGTTGTTCTCGCTTACGCCGCTTGGTCCTCGGCCTCGAAGCGCAGCCTTGGCCGCGCGTTGATTCGTCCGGTTCCAGCCGGTATATTCCAATCCAGACATTTCCAGGGAGCGAGAGAGTCGACGGGAGAGCCCGCGGCTCTTTTTTTGTTCACGCCCAAGCTGCCCCCGATCGCCCAGTGATTTCTACCATGCATTTTCGGACCAATATGTCACACCCAGGTCAAGGCAAGGGGGTCACACCATGCGCAGCAACATCTGCAGAACGATGTGGGTCACGGTGTATCTGGTCGCGCCGGCGATTGCGAGTGCGGCGCAATACTACAAGGTGACGGAGATCGGCGGTTCGAACGTCACCGGACTCGCGGTCAACAATTACAACGAGGTCGTAGGGCAGGTGACCGTGACGTTGAGCTCCCGCTACGCATTCTATTGGAGCGCCGAGTCCGGGCTGGTATCGCTCGGTGGATACATCGGCCGCGACATCAACGATGCCGGTCAGATCGCGGGCAACAGGGCGCCGTTGCAGGCGGCGGTCTGGGAGAACGGCGCATGGATCACGCTGGAAAACCGCCAGGATGCCAATGCGATCAACGAGCAGGCGCAGGTCACCGGCCTGATCAGCGCTCAACCGTCCATCCCCGGCCCGTACGCGCCATATCGCGACGATGACATTCACAGTCCGGGTTTTATCGAGTTGCCACGGCCATACGCCCGCGCCAGTCACGGCTTTGATATCAACAATTCCGGGCACGTGGTCGCGGACTGCGGAACGACCGACGGCCGCCTGTACGTGGGTGTTTTTTACAATGCGGCGGGGAGTCCAACCATCCTGAACAGCGGCGCCAACTACGATGCCCACGCCCTGGCGATCAACGACAGCGATCAGATTGTAGGGTATTCGCAGGTGACCAGTTCAAGTACCCGGTTTCCGGCGTATTGGGCCTCACCAAGTACGGGCGTGGTGTCCATGGGCAACCTGGGAACCGGAACGGGCCTTGCCCGCGATGTTAACGAAGCCGGCCAGGCGGTGGGCCTGTCCTCAGGCCTGGCGTTCCTGTGGTCGCAGGAGACCGGGATCAAGAAACTCAACGATCTGATCCATCCGTCGCTGGATATCAACCTGACGGACGCAGTCGACATCAACGACATCGGTTCCATCGTGGCCATCGGAACGGATGCGTTAGGCGTGCGGCATACCTATCTGCTCACCCCTGAGCCCACGGCGGGTCTGATGCTGGCCGCTGGTGTCCTTCTTCTGAGGCGGCGCAGGATCGCTCGGCCGGCTAGACCGCAATCCCGCACTTCAGCTTTGAAGCGCCGCGGCTGTGGCTGAAACGTATTTTGAGCAGCGTTGGGTGCGAATGAGAAACTCCGCCGCGAACTCGCCCAGTGTCTCGCGATTTGCAGCGGGGCACTTGACCTCAACGACCAGTTGATCTGGCAGCGGGATGCGCCGGGAAAGATTCGGGCGCGGCGAGCGTCGCTGGTCATAGGCCGCCAGGTTGCGATCGACAGTTACGCGAATAATCTGGTCGGCTGATGTGAAGTAGGCGCGGTCGTAGCTGTTGATGATGACTGGGATCGGAGCGGCATCGAGCACGTGCCTCGGTAACGGCGGCAACTCCCGGCGCAGAGCGCGCAGCAATGTCGGCCAGGCGCCGCCTGTTAAATCGAACGCGCCGCTGATTCGATATTGCTCCTTCCATCCGAGCGCGCCTTGCTTGCGCTTCACTTCAAGAATCGGGTTTTCGATGCACGGTTGGACTTTTCGATGCCGGAATTCAGCCGGTTCAGCCGCTTCTCCGTACCAGCGGAGGCGAACCTTGGCCCGTGCGGCGTTGCCATCCAGGCTCTGCACGTACCCGGCAAGGTCGTGCGTGTCGAAGTACAGGCTGTTGACCCGCCGTGGAGAATGTAGTGGGTGAAAGGCGGCCCGGTGGGCGCGCAACCATGCGTCTACGCGATAAGCCTGCGCGATGGGGATGGTGAACTTGAGCTCGTACCGACCTTCCGGCAGCGCGGGCAGACGGTGAATCCAGGGAACCGATGATTCCTCGGATTGGCGCTGCGTCAATGCGCGCACGAGCGGCCCGATGGGGGGGCTGACCAGTGCGCCTAGGTTTGGTTCAGTGGTCAGCGTCATGGTCCGGCTCCGCAGCATTGCCACCCGGTCGCGGCTTGGCGGGCGCGCTGGCATAAAGTGCATCGACGTCCACATCCTGCGGCGCGATGGGCGTGCCGTTAACGCTGACGCGGCATCCTATTTCGACCAGCGCCGCCTGCGGCGTATCGAGAATCTGAACACCTTCGGCTGTGCTCTGCGCGGGACCGAACTCGGGCTTTTTGACGTATGCGGCGACCGCAATGTGCGTGTTTCGCGCGCTGCCCTGGTTCCAGGTCGCGGTGGAGCCATCCTTGGCCGCCAGTGCGAAACCGCAGGTGGATGCATCCAGGCCGCTGATTGCGACACGGCTGCGTTCGCCGACCGACACCGCCTTGTCCACGACGCGGCGGGCCACGACGTTTCGAACGTTGAGTTCCGATCCGCTGACGTCCAGGCCATCACCGCGAATGTCGCGGAACTCGGCGCCGTCAACCGTTCCAATGATGAAATCGCCGTCGAACGCGTCGCTGGCGCAACCGCTGAACTCCACATCGCGAAAGTCAACTTCCGCGTGGATGACATTGAGCGCGTCCTCCGCAGAGGAATCCGCGAATTGCACGCTTGTGAGTGATGCATCGCTGCGATAAAGCGTCGTGCCGCCCGTGACCATCCACCCGCCACGGGCGAACGAGGCCGTATCGCGAATGATTGCGTGTTGCCAGCGCAAGCGTTCTGCGGAATCAAGCACGATGATTCCGCTCCAGCTTCCCGAAGCGGCGTCGAGCACCACTGGGGCGTCGGGCGCGCCTTGCAGATGCAGCGGACCAGTCGTGTAGAGCAAGGCGCCAGACTCGAAACTCAGGTGCGTACCAGCCGGAATGGTCAGCGTTGTGCCTGCAGGCATGATCAGATCACCCGCGACGCGCCAGGCGCCGGAGCGCACAGTCAAGTGCCCGTCGCAGTCGGACTGTTCCAGAAACGGATGCCGCGCGCAGGCCTCAACGATCGTCGGTTGATTAGGTCTTGCGCCGTGCATCCTCCGTGCCGGTGCCGCGGTTACAGCCTGGGCGTGCGCCAGTTCGGCGCCGACGAACCGCGTGAGGACGTACAAGGTTTCACTCTCGGCGCTGGCTGGAATGGGGCAAAGACGCAGCGTCACGACTTCGATCGGTTGATTGGGAAGTTGCGGTTGAAGAATGACCAGCGGAGCACTGGCGGCTGCATCAGAATCCGCTGCCTTCGCAGACCTTTCTGCTGCCACCTCCTTGGCAGGGAGGAGGGTGCTGATGTTCCCCGCCGGTATGTCGTGATCGCCCACGCGCAGGCCGACGACCTCGACCGGCAGCAGGGCGATGCTGCGCAGCTCGACAAACATCGCACCATGCTCGCGGCGCACGCCGGCGATAACCTGCCGCTCGAAGTTCAGCGCCCGCCGCAGGTACGCCTGTCGCGCCGCGAGCTGATCCCATTGCGGCTGTATCCGCCGTTCGTTGGGGAACTCCCTTTGCAGGGCGAGCCGCCAGCGGTCGAATTGCGGGCTGACCTGTTGCTTGAGTTCGGTGAGATAACCCGGATCGGCAACGCGGCGCAGCTCTTTCAGGTATTCAGCCGCCACGATTGGATCGCGCAGCGATGCATTGTCGGTGTAATCGTCGCGACGCGCGGGAATGAGCGGGTGTTCACTATCGCCCCAAAGGGCCATGGCGTCAAAGCCGATCGGTTCGAGCCGCGCGGTGACCGGGTTGTAGTAATAGCGCAGGTTGCACCAGAACGAAGCGTGCGACGCACGCCACAGGTCCGCCAGGGCGTAGAAGCGCGCGAGGCGAGCGATGTCGAATACCTCGGAAGCGGACCGCCGGCCTTCCTGGAACGCTCGCAGCATTTCGACGGCTTCGTCCGCCTGGTCGCGCAATACCGGGTCGGCCTGTACCTTCGACTGGCTGAACACGCGGATCTGCTGATTGCGAGTGTGTGAAAACCATGTTCCGACGTGTCCGCCGGTGTCGCGAAGCTGCGCGTCGGCGTGAAAGCTCTCGGGCTCTTCGAATGCCAGAATCACACCGGCCCGGCGGCCCTGCGATTCGAGCAACATCTTGTCGAAGTGCTCCTCCAGGGCGAAGATACCCCAGTCCGCGCCGTTGAACGATACGTTCACAAAGCGATAGCCCACGGCGAGAATGTCCTCGCGGCGCAGGTTTTCGAGAAAAGCCCATTCGTTCAGAAACCAGCGGCTTTTGGGGTGCTGAAGTGAGAAAACCCGCATGCCGAAGGGACGCTCGTCTCCCTGAACCTTGACGCGGAAGGACCACTGGTCGCCCTGCCAATGATCCAAGCCGTCACCCTTGAGGCGAATCTTCGCGGGCATCGCGGCTGCGCCGACGGTGAGCGTCGCGGGCACAAAATCATCGTCGTCGGCGTGCAGCCACCCCAGCGCGAGCGCCTCCGCGCGCTTCGCCTCCAGTTGCTGCAGGTGCTTGAACTTGACGTCGAGCCGCACGTTCTCAAGTGGTTCGGCGTCAACCAGGGATTCGGCGTAGATCGGCGCGGCGGTGACAGCGCCGCGGACCGTGCGGGCAATCGCCCAGTCCCAGTTCTTCCACTTCGCGTATGCACCTGCGACGAAGGCGACGACAAGCAGCATGGCGCCCACGCCAGTATTGAGCAGGCGCCGGCGCACGCGGCGTGTGCGCGTCACGACTTCGGCGCGGGAAGGTGCGATGCGCATCGGGTCTATCCCTCGATCCCGTGGGTCTGGTCAATCAGGCTGACCGACGCGTCGGGAAAGCGATCGCGCACCGCGCCGATGACGTCAAACATTTTGCGATCGTCGCGGCAATCGACGAAGAACGTCGCGTGTACAGCCCCGTCGGCGTAGTCCATGCGCCGCAGGCTCGCCGCGGCGGCGTGGTCCGCGACCGTGCGAGCCAGGTGCTCGCCCGCGCCGTTGTGACCGGATCCGGGCGGCAGGTCGACATTGAGAAAAACGGAATAGCGTGGTTTACGCGCGGTCAGCGCCAAGTGTACGGACAGCATGACCACGATAGTCAGGACCGCCGCGACCGTAGCGATCTGCTGATCCGCGCCCAGCCCGAGACCGGTGGCAATCGCGAGGAAGAGATACGCGAGTTCCTCCGGCTCCTTGATGGGCGTGCGGAAGCGCACGATGGATAACGCGCCCACCAGGCCCAGCGAAAGCGCCAGCGACGCCTTGACGACGGAAATTACCAGAATGGTCGTCAGCACGATTGCGACGAGGATGCGCGCCAGCGCGCGCCGGTTCGTCAGCGTGCGTCCAAAGCGAACATAGTGCCAGCCGATGAGCATGCCGAGGCCCAGGCCCAGCGACAGGTTGATGAGCAGTGTACGCGCGGACAACGGGGCGTCGGATGGTATCGATAGCCATTCGGACACGGGGTTGGTTTCCTGTGTTCAGTGCGGGGAAGCGGCGCGGCAGCGTCCACGCGGACGCGCCTCGTCCGATATATCGGCGGATGGTGGTGCGGAATTCATGTATCAGGACGTAACGCCCGGGATTGATCGAATTCACGCCCACAGGCCATGGGCGAGGACTGGCCGGGGTTACTCGCCGCCGACAAAGCGATGGACGGCGTCGGCGACGCGGGCGACTTGCTCGTCGGACATCTCGGCGTAGAGCGGCAGCGAGATGATGCGCCGGGCGATGCGCTCCGTGACGTTCAGGGCCGCTGCGTCGAAACCGTGGCGGCGCAGGGCCGGCTGATGGTGCAGGGAAACCGGGTAATGTACCCCGGCGGATATGCCGCGATCCGCGAGGTAGTTGCGCAGCCCGTCGCGGTTATCGACCTGGATGACGTACAGGTGATAGACGTGCCGCGTGTCATCTGCGACGTACGGAATCGTGATGCGCGAGGTGCCCCCCAGCAATTCGTCGTAGCGTCGTGCGTGGGCACGGCGTCGCTGCGTCCAATGATCGAGGTGGGCGAGTTTGACGCCGAGTATCGCCGCCTGCAGCGCGTCCAGCCGGTAGTTGAATCCCATCTGTTCGTGTTCGTATTTGCTCTGTCGCCCGTGATCGGCAAGGCAGCGCATGCGCTGAGCCAGCACGTTGTCGCAGGTCGTGACCATTCCGGCGTCACCATAGGCCCCCAGGTTTTTTCCGGGGAAAAAGCTGAAACAGCCGACCCGGCCGGCGCTGCCCGCGAGATGTTCGTCGCGCTGCGCGCCGTGCGCTTGCGCCGCGTCTTCGATTATCGTGACTTCGTGATCGCAGCCGGCGAGCAGTGAGCGCAGACCGCTGATATCCGCCATCTGGCCGTAGAGATGTACCGGAATCACCGCACGGGTTCGCGGCGTCAGGCAGCGGGCGACGCTTTCCGGATCGAGCGTGTACGTCTGGGGGTCGATGTCCGCCAGCACGATGCGCGCCCCGCACTGAGCAATCGCCTCAACCGTGGCGATGAAGGTGTGCGCCGGGGCGATGACTTCATCGCCGGGCCCGACACCCAGTGCGCAAAGGGCCAGATGTAGTGCCGTGGTTCCGCTGCTGGTGCCGACGCCGAAGCGAGCACCGCAATAATCGGCAAAGGCGGATTCGAAGTCCGTGACCGCCGCACCGCCGACGAATGCGCAGCGATCAAGCGTCGCCTGGAGTGCGGCGTCAATTTCCGGCTTGATGGTAGCGTACTGCGCGCGCAGGTCGACGAGCGGGATCGTAGCGGCTTCTAAGGAGGCGACATTCACGTTCACAAGCGGTTCTCCGAATCAGCGGCTGGCGCCGGCGTGCGGCCCCAGGTTGGTGGTCAGGTGGACTTTGCACCCGTCGAGCAGCATGTACGCAGGCTCGAATGGTGGAAAATCCAAGGCGCGGACGCGCCGCAGAATGCTGTCGGCGGGCCATCCGGGGTCGATGCACTTGGCCCCGGGCCGGCTGAGCGAATCGCGCGCGTAGTATCGGCTCACGACGCCGTCGCGTTCGATGATCTCGCTTTGCGGAGTACCGGGCAGATTATTGGTCAGGATTGCAGGAATCGTCGAACAGAACAGCTCCAGCGCGGCCTGTTCGACTTCGTTCATCAGTCCGCGCGCGGTCATGCCCGGCGCGATGTTGAACCAGTTCACACGAATGATGTCGCCGTGGTCGACGCGCTCATCCATGTGGTGCAGGGTCGCGCCGAAACGCGTCTCGCCGTTGATCAGCGCGTGCGAGCAGGCGTTGCAGCCGCGGTAGTGCGGCAGCGGCGCGCAATGCAGATTGAGAAATCCATTCCGCGCCCGATGCAGATGTTGCTTGCGCAGAATGTTGAAGAAAAGCACAGAGATTCCCAGGTCGAAATCCAGCGAGAGCAGATCGTCTTCGCTATCGAGCACCGGCAGGCCCAACGCCTCAGCCGTCTCACGCAGTTCCGGAACGCCGGGTCCGGACCACCAGCCGCGGGCCCCAGCTGGCCGGGCCACGACGCCGACAATTTCCAGTTCGGCGGCGGCGGGATGCGCGTGCAGCGCCTGCAGGCAGCGCGCGGATAGCGGTTTTCCACCCAGAAACACAATGCGACGATTCACCAGTCTGGACATTTTCGGACGATTCCCTGGGCCGTGGATCAAGCGGCTTCATCGTGGTTATCGGCGGTTTGTGCGACGCGGTTGATCAACTTGGAGGGGCAGTTCTTCAACCGCCGGGCGCCAGGTTCCGATATTCAGGGGGATTGGAGCGTCCGCAGACTGCGGACCGCCGCACATCGCACCTGGAGATCGTGCACCCATGATCCAAGTTGGCGTGATCGGAGCCGGGGCCTGGGGCAACAACCTCATTCGCAACATTGCCGCGTGCCCGAAGATGAAGTTGGCCGCGGTTTGTGACCCGGACGACGCTGCGCGCCGCCGAATCGCGACGCGCTACCCGGCTGTGCGGACGGTGTCCGACATTGACACCCTGCTCACGTCGTCGGCGCTCGATGCCGTCGTGATCGCCACGCCCCCGCGCCTGCACCATGCGCACGCCCGGGCTGCGCTGGCCGCGGGTTGTCACGTCCTCGTCGAGAAGCCGCTGTGCACCACCAGCTGCGACGCCCTGGAGCTTGTGGAACTGGCCCAGACCGCCGACCGCGTGCTCATGGTCGGCCACACGTTCATCTACAACAACCTGGTCCACGAAGTGAAGCGGCGCATTGACGCCGGCGACCTCGGCGAGGTCCGCTACCTCTACAGCCAGCGGCTTAATCTCGGATCCGTCCGCCAGGACGTGGATGCGCTTTGGAACCTTGCGCCGCACGACATTTCCATCGCGAATTACTTGCTCGACGGCGCACCGGTAAGCGTCAACGCGCGGGGCGCGTGCTACGTGCAGACGCAGCGCGGCCTGAGCGACGTGAGCTTCTTTCAAATGGACTACCCCGGCGGTGAGCTGGCCAGCGGACACGTCTCCTGGCTCGATCCGCAAAAGGTGCGCCGCACGGTCGTCGTCGGCAGCGAGCGCATGCTGGTCTACGACGACATGGACTCCGCGCGGCACATCCAGCTCTACGACAAGCGCGTGGAACTCGACTTCCAGGCGCCACTGGCCGAGTACGCGGATTTCGCCGCGCGGTTGCGGGCTGGTGACCTGGTCATTCCCAATATCCAGTTGCGTGAGCCGTTGGCGGTCGAGATTGACCATTTCGCGGAATGCGTGCTCACCGGCGCAAAGCCCGTCACCGACGGGCGCGCCGGTCTGGAACTGGTCTGCATTCTCGAAGCGATGAGTCAATCGTTGAGCGCGCATGGAGCGGCGGTGGACGTGCAGTATGCGGCCGCGCCGATCAGCTCCGCCGCGAGCAAGCGCCTCCAACCCGCGGCCGTGTGAACACTCCGACCTTCGTGAGACCCTCGTGTCGACGCTGAGCCTTTCCATTGCCGAGCCCATTGCGTGCGCCGCAGTTCCGCGCGCGCAAACGTCGCGCATCCTGCCGATGGCTGCGCTGGCACTGATCCTGGCTTGCGCCGCGATGCTGCGTTTCACCGGGCTTGATCGTGAAGGACGCTGGGGGGACGAGTATTTCCAGACCATGCAGTACGGCAAGTCCCCGTGGTACGTGGTGCTCGGCGCGCGCAGCAACAATCAGCCGCCATTGGATTATTTGATCGGTGCGGCGGTGTACCGTGTCTCAGGGTCCACGTGGGCGCTGCGCGCCCCGGCCGCATTCTTCGGCGTCGCCGGCGTGGGCGCGCTCTTCCTGCTGGCCCGGCGCCTCTGCGGCGTCGGGACCGGGCTGCTCGCATCCGCGCTGCTGGCGTTCGCGCCCCTGCACTACAAACTGAGCCAGGAAGCGCGGCCCTACACGATTTTTGTATTCGGCATGCTGGTCACGTTGTGGTTGCTGCTGCGCGCGCTGGAACAGCCGACGCGCCGGCGAATAGTGGCGTACGGCGTGTCCGCGGCGCTGTTGATGCTCACGCGCGGGCTCGATCCGCAGGTGTTTGCGTTGAGTTGCGGATTGGTGCTCTCGGTCGCCTGGTGGTTGGCTGCGGGGGCACAGCGCCGCGCTGTTGCGAGGGCATGGCTGGCCACGGTGGCAGCGGGACTGTTTGGCGGCGGCGTGCTGTGGTTTCTGTTGCGTGGCGACGCCGGCTGGACGGTGTTCACATCCAATGCGGCGCCGCGCGCGGCAGGCGTGGAGCGAATCCTTGCGACCGTGGTGAACAACGCACGCATCTGGTGGGACGCGCCAAGCGCTTTATTCGGACAGGGCGCGTTGCCGGTGATGCTGCTGGGGCTGCTGGGCATGGCTTGGTGCGGCCTGCGCTGGCGCACGTGGACGCTTTCCGTGCGCTGCGTCCTGGCGACGATGGCGCTGTGCGGTCCGGTCTACCTGCTGGCTTACTCCGCTGCGGTGGCGGGCAACCCGATTTGTGATCGTTACGCGATGTTTCTGACCCCTATCATCGCGGTGTTCGCCGCCGCGATTGTCGTGGAGTTGCTGCGCCACAGTTATTCGCCTGCGGGAAACCTGCGAACCCGCGCGGCGTCGGTGTTCATCGGGGCTGCGGTGGTGCTGTTGCCGGCGACGTCGACGCTGGCCTTGACCCGGCAGTACTTCCGCCCGGATTGGCGCGCGTCGGCGGCGTACCTGGGCAAACGTTACAGCACGGACGATGTCATCATGGTCATCGCGGACCGTCCGCTCGGCGCCGGGCAGTCGCCGTATTGGGGAAAACTGGATTGGCCGGCGGACGCGGCGCCGCTGGGTGAGTCGATACTGACGCTGGCGACTTCCGAAGCACACTGGCGACGGCTTGCCGCTCTGCGCGGTCGGTGTTGCGTGGTGCTGAAGCACGCGGTGTTCGGGCAGGACGTGGATGCGTTCACCCGCGCAGGCGTGCAGATTGCGCCGGCGAACGCTGCATTGACAAAGTTTCGCGGACTCGACGTGCTGGAGAACTTTGCCGCGCCGGACCTCGCGGGCCGGCTGATCGCGGCGTGCGACACGCTTGAGAGCGTTCCAATGCAGCATGGCGAGGTTCGGGCCATCACCCGGCTGTTGCGTTCACGCGTCGAACTCAGTTTGGGTGAATTGGAACTCGCGCGGCAGGCCTATGCCGATGCGCTGGAAATTGTGCCTCCGGATCGCCGAGCCTGGTTCTCCGACCTGACCGCTGCGCATCGTGCAGCGCTGCGCCTCCCCGAGATCGTGGCATTCAAATAACCGACGATGGAAGACTCAATGGGCCGATTGTCCGCGGGCCGTCGTACACGCGCCGGTCAGAACCTCGCCGAGGCGCGCGGCCAAATGCTCGCGGGTGAGCGGTGTCAGATGTTCGCGTGAACAGCCGGAGGGCAGCGCGCCATTGTGCCAATCCGTCCAGAGCTTGCGCAGCGAGTTGAAGACGGCATCGGCATCCGGCGTGGAGATCGTGCCCGTCCGGCATCGCCTCAGCAGGCTGGCAGCCTCGCAAGGACCCGGTGGAGCAACCAGCAAGATCGGTCGCGTTGATGCGAGATATTCGAAGATTTTCCCAGTGATCAGGGTCGCGCCGTTGGGGCCTTCGGGCACGAGCAGCAGGAGCACATCGGCGGCAAGTTGCTCCGCAATCGCTTCCGCATGCGGTACGTAGCCCGGAGTCTCAATGGTCACGCCCGCCATCTCGAAACGCCGGCGCATGTCGTCAGCCACCCGGCCGACGATGCGCAGCACGAACGTACCGTTCTGTTCCCGGGCCCACGCCCCCATGCGCGTGATGCCTTCGATCAGGCCTGAACTGACGCGGTCCGACAGGAACCACCCGGTGAACGTGAGTACGAAGCGGTCGTTCGGCCCATGCAGGCGCCGTCGCGCCGCTGTGCCATTTACACGGGCGAAGTCCGCAAGGTCGACTCCATTTGCGATCGTGACGAACTTGTTCGCGTGGACGGGGTCGTGCCGGCTGAGCAGCGCGCGCTGGCCGTCGGTCACCGCGACGACCGCGTCGGCGGCGCGAATGAAGGCGCGTTCGAGCGCGCGGTCCACGTGGCGGCGCAGACCGCGGGAGTAGGGATACCCGTAGTCGTCAGTCCACAGATCGCGAAAATCCGCGACCCAGGGTAGTCCGGTCACGCCGTGAAGCCACCACGCGAGCAGATGATTCGACGCCGGGCTGTAGGTGGAATACAGCGCGTCGATTCCTTCGTCGTCGATCAGGCGGCGGCAGGCGCGATAGCTGCGTATCGCCCAGTGAACCATGGGGTCTGGCAGCATGTGGTGCAGCATTCGGGTCCAGAAACGCTCGGCGTACCAGGCCCAGCGCCAGCCGCGATGCTCACGCCAGTCGCGCAGGCGCGCGCGTGGATCGTGTATGCGCACGCGCCGCACGCAGAGATCGCGCGGCAGGTCGCTGAGCAGCGTGGGGTCGTGCGGAAGGTCCGGCATGCGTTCAGCCGCCCAGACCACGGGCTGCCATCCGCACGCTGGCAAGTACTTGGCGAATTTCGCGCTGCGCTGCACGCCCGGACCGCCGGTCGGCGGAAAGGCGCAGGAAATCATGAGCACGCGCCGCGACGGCTGTGAATCCGCGCCACCGTCGACACGGTAATCGTCGTCCGCACGCACGTCGCATAAGCCTGAGGTCCGCGTCGTGGTGTGCGCGTTTGTTGCCTGCGCGGCGCCTCTGTGATTCTTCCGGTCTGTCAGTATGGACTGGATCGTCGTCATCCCGCGCAAACCACCTGTTCCGCGCGGCGCACGGCCTGCGCAAAGAAGTGCTCCCAGGCGTCCATACATTTTTCCCAATCGTAACGCGCGGCCACGAATCTGGGTCCGTTCCGGGCCAGGGTTAGTCTGCGATGGTCATCGCGCAGCAGGTCAATGATCGCGTCGGCCAGGGCGGCTGAGTCCGCCGGCGGTACCAGCAGGCCGGTCACGCCGTCCTGCACGGTTTCCACCAGCCCGCCGACGCGCGTGGCGACGACCGGCACGCCCGCAGCCGCCGACTCCAGCGCTGCGATGCCGAAGCTTTCACACACCGAAGGGATGATCGAGAGCGACCAGCGCTGCATAACCTCCGGCACCCGCTCCGGGGAAAGCCGCGGCAGCCAGCGGATGATCGGCTGAACGCCCAGCCGGTCGGCCAACTCATGGCATTCGGCGAGTTGCGGCCCGACGCCCACGAGTTCGAAGCGCGCGTCCGGTACTGCACGAACCACACGCGGGATCGCGTGCATCAGTGTCGGCGCGCCGTAGGCGCAACCGAAGCCTTTGATAAATCCCACCACGGGCGGGCCGAGCGGTTGCGCCTGCGGCTTGAAGGCGTTGCGATCGACGCCCAAGGGTGTGCGCAGGATGTCGGCAGCGTCAATTCCCGCGAAATCGGCGACCGTGTGTGCAAATGATTCGCAGGTGACGGACACGGCGGTAGCGTGCCGCAGCATCTGCCGCCGGCGCTCCAGCGTTTCCACCGTGGGCGACGGTCCGCCCGGCGGCGGGGTGACGTCGGACCCCCAGGGCCGCACGGTGAAGCAGCCTGCGTGCATCTGCTCTTCGGTAAAGCCCCAACTGTGCAGGAACTGAATGCTCACCACGTCGTGGTCGCGGAGGAAACCGTGCAGGTACGTGGCTTGGCGACGCTGCCAGCGATAGGGCATGCGCAGACCGGCGCGTGGAATCTCGAACGGCGTGTAGACCGCGCCGGGGATTTCTCCGGCGCCGTGATACACGACACGGATCTGGTGACCGCGCTGCGCAAGACTGGCGACCACGCGGCGCAACTGCGGCGAGTCGGGCTTGCCAAAAAAGCAGATGCGCATGCTCGTGTTTCTCACGCACCGATCAGTCGGCGGAACCTACCAGTTGTGTCGGCCGATCGACGGGCGCACTTGCGCCGCCATCGACTGCGATTGCATTTCCCCAGTGATGCGGCAGCGCGAGCATCCCCGTGCCTTGTCCGCCATCCTCGACCTGCAGCGGATATCGATACGGCGTTTCGCACACCAGCCGGCAATGCTCGGCGTCCCAGAGGCGCACCTGCGCGAAGTACGAACCGCTGGCCAGGGGTAACGCGGGCAAGCGCAGCGGGATCCGGTGTACGCCCGGCGCAAGGTCATAGAGCACGTCGCGCTGCTGCGAGTTCATGCTGATAAACAGCTCGCCGCCCATGTGCCGCAGTGCAACCTGCACGGCGAGGCGAGTGACGCGCTGGTGTACGCGCACGGTGACATGCACAACGACTGGCTCGTCCGCGCGCGTGCAATCCAGTTCCGCGGCGTCCCCATCCGCGGCTGCGTACGTCAGGTCGAGCACCTCCGCCGCGGCGGACCCGTCAGCCGGCTGATCCGCATACCCAACGCCGCCTTCGGCGTGCATCGTGGCGCGCAGATAGTGGGCCACAGCCTCCGCGGGCTTGCCCAAGTAGCTGCACGTGCCCTTATCGAGCACCAGGGCGCGATCGCAGACCTTGCGCATCTGCTCCAGGTTGTGCGTGACAAAGATCAACGTGGTGCCGCCGCGCACCAGCTCGGACATGCGCTGCTCGCAGCGGTGACGGAAAACCGCATCGCCGACGGAGAGCACTTCGTCAACCAGCAGGATGTCCGGATTGACGAAGGCTGCTGTGGAAAACCCCAGTCGGGCCTGCATGCCCGTGCTGTAACGCTTGACCGGCGTGTCCAGGAACTTCTCCAGGCCGCTGAATGCGACAATGTCCGCAAGCTTCTCGCGAATCTCACGCCGGCTCATGCCCACGACCGCGCCGGACAGGTAGATGTTCTCCAGGCCGGTGAGATCGCCGTGCATGCCCGCGCCCACTTCAATGAGCGCGGCCAGGCGCCCTTGGATGGCGATCGTTCCGCCGTCGGGCCGAAGAATGCCGGCTAGCAGCTTGAGCGCTGTGCTTTTCCCAGCGCCGTTAGGACCGATGATGCCCAGAGCCTCGCCGCGGGCGGCGGAAAAGCTCACGTCGGACAGCGCCCAAAAGGCTTCGCGCCGTGGGCGCCGCGCGCCGCCGCCGGCGAGCCGGCGCAGACCGCCGGCAATCAAGGCGCGCAGCGAATCGTGCAGTTCGCCGCGGCGAAAGCGCTTGCTCACACCTTCGAATCGGACCGCCGGATCCACGCTAGATGTACTCCGCGAACGTGTGTGCCGCACGTCGAAATGACCACCAGCCGAATAGGCAGACGGCTACCGCAACGCCGCACGCGAGCCAGAAGGCGACGGACTGCGGCACGGTGCCCGCGATAATGCAGTCGCGATACGCCTGTATGATGGGCGTCATCGGATTGCACATCGCCAGCGTGCCGATCCACGTGCCGTCGTTGCGGATCGGATAAACCACACAGGTCAGGAACATCCAGAGCTGCACCAGCGCGCCGAGCATCTGACGTACGTCGCGGTAGAACAGATTGGCCATGGCCAGCAGCATGGCCAGGCCGCAAGTGAGCAGTACCTGGAAGAGAAGTATCACAGGCAGAAAGAGCAGCGCCGCGCTCGCACGAAACGTCCAGTCCGTCGCCACGTGGTAGTACGCGATGAGCCCCACGAGTACGACCGCCGCGATGAGAAAATCCGCCAATGCCGATCCTACACTCGCCAGCGGGAAAACCTCACGCGGGAAGTAGACCTTGGTCACCAGGTTCTGGTTTTTCACAATCGAGCCGACCGCCTGGTTCAGACTCGACGCGAAGAACGCCCACGGCACCAGTCCGATGTAGGCGAAGATCGGGTATGGCATGGGCAGGTCCAGGCCGCCGACCACGTTGACCGCCCGGGTGAAGACGAATGTGAAGATGAACATCATCGCCATGGGCAGCAGCACCGCCCAGGCCATGCCCAGCAGCGATTGCTTGTAGCGCACGCGGATATCCCGCCAGACCAGGCAGCCAAGCAGTTGCCGGTACCGGATCAGTTCGGCGAGCGCACCGCCGCCGCGCGTTTGTTCGATGGATCCCAAGATGCTCATGCGCAGACCGCCTCCTGACCGGCTTCTCGACCGGTGGTTGGTTGTGTGTTTTTTCGGACTATTGGACCGCGAACTTTGCGTGCATTTGCCGGTTTATGCGGGTGTACGGCCGATAATTCCCGCGGTCCGTTTCGTCCGCAACATTTGCATCGATATGTCCGATAAACAGGCGTCGGCGGGCATGGCGCGCGCCGAGCCTGAGGTTCTTCCATGTCCGCCGCCCCAACCGCCACGACCGTACGCAACCCGCCCGATACCGCGGCGAGAGCCGTCAGCCGACCAGCGACCGCAGACGCGCATCTGCGTACCGGCATCGTGCGGGCGGCGATCTGGCTGATCGCGCTTGCCTTGGTCACCAGCGGCCTTTACGTCATCGCGCACCGCACCGGGGTTCCGCCGGTGATCGAGGCGGACAACGCTTACATTTTCCTGGCGGCGGATCGGCTGTTTGCGGGGCAAGGGGCCACAACCATTCCGCCGCGCGCGCCGTTGCAGCCCTGGACCTGGCGATCCGATTGGGTTTTTCTGACGCAGTGGCCCGTGGGGTATCCGGCGCTGATCTGCGGCGTGCGCGCGTTCACCGGTTGCTCGACCGCGACATCTGCGACATTTCTCGCGTTGATCTGCTGCGCGACTGCGCTCGTGGGCTGGTTCGCGTGGGCCCGTTCGTGCCTCCCGCGCAGCGTAGTGGCGACGCTCATCGGGTTGGTCGCCGCAGGCGCGAGTTTCTCCATGGACAGCTTGGTGAATCCGGCGTCGGACACTGTGCTTTTGGCCGCGCTGCCGCTGATCCTGTTGCTGACCTGCCGGGCTTTCGGCGGACACGGTGACAAAGTGTCTGCGCCGACTACGGCGCGCCTGATTGTTGCAGGCGCTGCGTCGGGACTGCTGTTCTGGGTGCGCTACGCCGCGATATTCGTTCCGATCGCCATTGGGCTTGTTGTGCTGTGCGACTGGGCCATCATGCGCCGGTCAAGACTGCGCCATGTCCTGGCGTTCAGCGTTGCGGCGGCGCTGCCTGTCGCGGGGCTTCTGATGCTCAATGGTGCCTTGGGTGCATCCACGACCATCCAGGAGCAATACAATCTCGGCAAGGACATTTCGTGGGACGCGTCGTGGTCGATCTTCTCGACCGCCTGGATGAAGTTCAGCCAACAGTCGCCGTACGCGTATCGGCCTGAGGCCGAACAGTTCTATGCCGCATGGCTTCCCGCCGGAAGTTTGGGTCTGCTGCTGTTGCTGACGCTGAGCGTTCATCGCGTACGGACGCCGGCAGTTGATTGGTGTCGAAAGCCTGGGTTGCTTCTCAGTTTCGTGTGCGTCGCGACGCTGCTTTCGCTGCTCGTCGCCGCCAGCGTGCTCTTTGCGGGAAAATACAACTACGTCGGCTTGGTCCGCTACTATCAGCCGGTGCGTCCGCTGTACTTTCTGCTGTTTCTCGGGCCGGTCGCATTGGTCCCGTGGCGCATGCTTCGCGCGGCGGCGTGCGTGCCGCTGGTTTTGGTGCTCGCCTGGTTCGTGAACCAGGATGTGCGCCGGGCGCATGCGCGCGCGGTTGCGGAGGTTCCTGAGCGAACGCCGTATGGTCGCGCAGCGCGGCACTTTGCGCCCGGCAGCCGCGAGCTCTTCGCCTGGCTGCGTACGCAGTCCCCAACCGATCTGGTCGTATTCAGCAACTTCCACGAGGAGATCGCGCTGGAAACGGGCATACCCGCTTGCCCAACGCCGCGTGACGAAGCGGAAATGGCGGAATGGCTCACGCGGATCCGCGCGGCGCGCGGACTGCGCGATGTCCGTGTGCTCTTTATCCTTCACCCGGACAACGACTATCGCGCGTACTACCTCGACCCACCGGGAGAAATCGTGGCGCGCTTCAACCTGACACATCCGGCGGATGTCGCGGACGCCGCCCGCGCGTATGTCCATGCCCCTACACCGACAACCCCCGAAAAAGCAGGAAGCCGGCACACCCAAAGTGAGCCGGCTTCCTGAAATGTCTTTTCGAGCATGCCGCGTTCAGGACGGCTTCGCCCCGACGCGGTGTACCGCTTACTTCCGGCGACGGATCATCGCGAGACCACCGCAGGCCAGCAGGGCCAGCGTCGCGGGCTCGGGAATCGGCGTACCGGAAATGATGATATTGTCAACGCGGTTGGTTCCGCCGGACGCGACGGTCGTGCCGTTGGCCGAAACCGTGCTGGTCATCCGCAAACGAAAGTAAATTGTCGCCTGGTTGTCCAGCGCTGCCGGTCCAAGGATTGGGCCGGTGGTATAAGCAGGATCTGCCGTCGTGATGTTCCAAGGGTTGTTCGGTGCCGCATTGGCTAGAACTTGATAAGAAAGGAGCGACGTGTAGACAACGTTATCGGTGCTCCACTCAAGATCAAAATCGCGCGGACCCGTATTGCTTGAGGTCTGGTCCCACTGGATTGTAATGTCCTTGTAGCCCAAACCACCCGCCGAACTGCTGGTGAAGCGCGTGTAATCCCCAAGTTCCCAAGTGTTGACGCTGTACGATTCCGTAGAGCCGTTTCCTGATGGCGTGGTCCAGTCGGTCGCGGCATTCGCATGAATTCCTTGGGCCGACGACGCTCCTGCGTTCACGCCACCCTCTGCGGCAACTACCGGCCCCGCAGCCGAGTTGGGCAGGTCAGCCGGCGTATTCGTCTGGAAATTCCACTCCGCCAGCACGGTCGCCTGCGCAGGCAAGGCCGCGCACATCGCCGCGATGGCCGCCACCGCGAGAATACCTCGAGTCCTCATGTTTCTTTTCCTCCTGATAGAGAGAGCCGTAAATGCCTTTGCCCCGCTGTCTGCGCGTGCCCGCACGCGCAGATCGCACTGCACAATTCCCAACTCTCTCTCCTGAGGAAAATTCGGCGGCGCGGACGCGCCTGACGAGTTCCTGCTTCATCCCCTCCCAAGGGATTACTGACGGCATCTTAGCAGTTCGGTGGTTGCGATACCAGCCAAAAAGCAGCGGTGAGAGCCTGTTTCGCGGAATCTTAACCCTTGGGGTCAAACGGGCTTCTCTGAATCATAAACATTTGTCAATAAATAAGTTACATCCGAACTGACGAGCGGTGGCTCGACGGCCGTTCGACCGGCTGCACCACCGGCTGCGCTGTTCCCGGGTTCGGTAGAACTAGGTCCGCTCCTTTCTGATGGTTGTTCTGACACCCGGCTGGCGCGGCTGCTATACTGCGCCCCCCAAGCACACGGCGGCTGGGCAGTTTTTCACCAAGTGCCGGAGGAACGCCTCATGACGGACCATCAGGGTATCGAATCGGTCTTGCACGAGCATCGCACGTTTCCCCCGCCGCCGGCGTTCGCCGCGCAAGCCCATCTTCGCGACCTGGCGGACTACCAGGCGATGTATCAACGCTCGCTCGAACAACCTGAAGCGTTCTGGGGTGACATCGCAAAGGACTTCCACTGGTTCAGCCCGTTCCGGCAGGTGCTCGCGTGGACTGCGCCCGACGCAAAGTGGTTCGTCGGAGGCAAGACCAACGTCTGCTACAACTGCGTCGATCTGCAGATCGAACGCGGACGCGGCGATCACCCGGCGATTCTCTGGGAGGGCGAGCCGGGCGAGACGCGCACGCTCACTTACCGCCAACTGAAGCATGAAGTCTGCCGTTTCGCCAACGTGCTGAAGTCTCTGGGCGTGAAAAAGGGCGACCGAGTCACGCTGTACATGCCCATGGTGCCGGAACTGGCTGTTGCCATGCTCGCGTGCGCGCGCATCGGCGCGCCGCACAGCATCATCTTCGGCGGCTTCAGCGCCACCGCGATCGCGGACCGGGTCGAGGACGCGCAGTCGCGCATTGTCATCACCGCGGACGGCGGCTGGCGGCGGGGAACCATCGTGCCGCTGAAGCAAAACGTCGACGAAGCCGCGGAAATCTGCGGCCTGATCGACACAGTCGTGGTGCTCAAGCGCACGGGCAACGCGGTGACCATGCAGCCGGGCCGCGACCACGCATGGGCGGACCTCATGGCCCACGCGAAAGAAGATTGCCCGGCTGAGCCCTGCGACAGCGAAGATTTGCTCTTCGTCCTCTACACGTCGGGGACAACTGGAAAACCCAAGGGAATCATGCACACCACCGCGGGGTACATGATCTACACCGCGCTGTCCGCCAAGTACGTCTTCGACCTGCACCCGCACGACGTGTACTGGTGCACCGCTGACATCGGCTGGGTCACTGGACACAGCTACGTGGTTTATGGAATTCTCCAGAATGGCGTTACCACGTTGATGTACGAAGGCGCGCCCAACCATCCCGACTGGGACCGCTTCTGGCGAATGGTCGAGCGGCATAAGGTGACCAAGTTCTACACCGCGCCCACCGCAATCCGCGCGTTCATGAAACAGGGACGGAAATTCCCCGATCGTTGCGACCTGTCTTCGCTCAAGCTGCTCGGCACCGTCGGCGAGCCGATCAACCCCGAGGCGTGGATGTGGTATCACCAGGTGATCGGCCGGGAGAAATGCCCCATCGTCGACACCTACTGGCAGACCGAAACCGGCGGAATCATCATTTCGCCGCTGCCGGGCATGACCCACACCAAGCCGGGCAGCGCCACCCGCCCCTTCTTCGGCATCGACGCAGCCGTCCTCGACGAAAAGGGCAATGAGCGCGGCCCGGGTGAAGGCGGGTTTCTCGCGGTGCGCAAGCCTTGGCCGGGCATGCTTCGCGGCATCTACGGCGATCCAGCGCGCTTCAAATCGCAGTACTGGTCCACCTATCCGGGCCGATATTTCACAGCCGACGCGTCGCAGCGCGACAAGGACGGGTACTTCTGGCTGATGGGCCGGGTGGACGACGTGATCAATGTCTCCGGCCATCGACTGGGCACGATGGAGGTCGAGTCCGCCATCGTCTCGCATCCGCAGGTGGCCGAGGCGGCGGTTGTGGGCATGCCGCACGAAATCAAGGGGCAGGGACTGGCGGCGTTTGTCACGGTGCGCGCGGGCGTTGAGCCGAGCGAGGAACTGAAGGCATCGATCATCGAGCACGTGGCCCACGAGATCGGGTCGATCGCCAAGCCCGACCAGGTCCGCTTCACCGACGCGCTGCCCAAGACGCGCAGCGGCAAGATCATGCGCCGGCTGCTCAAGGAACTCGCCACGTCCGGCGACGTGAAAGGCGACACGACCACGCTCGAGGACTTCAGCGTGATCGCGAGACTGCGGGAATCGGACGAAGGATAGAAAGCAGTGCTGAATGATTAAGTGATAAGTGCAAAGTGATTCGTCGCTTCGGATCACTCAGCACTCATCACTCAGCATTGATCACTGCTGTACACACTTGCTCTCACTCGCCGTCAAGCGGTTCACCATCCTTCCCCTGGCGCTGACCATGCGCCGCAAGATCTCTCATGCCGCCTCGCAGCGTGCGGTGAGCGAGCCGATCGTCGTCGCGGTCGAGCTGCTCAACGGCGTGGTCGGTTACGGGGAGACGCTTCCGCGACCGTACGTCACCGGCGAAACGAATGAAAGTGTGGTTGAGCTGCTGCGCGGCGAGTTCGTCAAGCAGTTGCTCGCGTTCCGCGCCGATTCGCTCGGAGCTGCGCTTGAGTGCATCGACGCGCTGCCTACCCTCACCGAGGACGGCCACCGCTGCCCAGCCGCGCGCGCGGCGGTCGAGCTGGCCCTGCTCGACGCGACGCTGCGGGCGCTGGGAAAATCATTCGATGCAGCCGCGGGCTGGCTGGGCCTTGCCGGATTCGGCGCGCCGGGCAGCATGCGCGACGCGCGCTACGCTGTCGTGCTCGCGTCGGAGTCGCCGCGGTCATTGCAGAAAACGCTGCGCTGGGCCTACCGATTGGGCATGCGCCATTTCAAGCTCAAAGTCGGCCTGGGCGATGACGATGCGCGCATGGCCGCGGTCGTGCCGATCATCATCCGCGCGCTGCGCCAGGGCCGTGCGACACTTCGGCTGGACGCGAACGCCGCGTGGACCCTGCCGGACGCGGTCGCGGCGCTGGCCCGCTGGGCGGATGTACCGCTTGTCGGCGTGGAGCAGCCGCTCGCGGTCGGGGCCGAGGAAGACCTTGCCGAACTGCGCCGGCGCACCGGTGTGCGCGTGATTCACGACGAATCGCTGGTACTGATCGAGGACGCCAAACGGCTGCACGCGCTGGGCGTCGCGGACATCTTCAACATTCGCATCAGCAAGTGCGGCGGCATTCTGCCCGCGCTGAAGCTGGCCGGATTCGCCCGGCAGCGCGGAATCGGCGTGCAGCTCGGGTGCATGGTAGGCGAAACCAGCATCCTGTCTTCGGCGGGCGTGCGCTTCCTGGAACAGACGCCGGGCATCACCTACTGCGAGGGATCATACGGTCCGCTGCTGCTGGCGGAAGATGTGGCTCGGCGGAGCGTGCATTTTCGATTGGGCGGCAAGCCGCCGCGCCTGCGTGCAGGCGGCCTGGTCGCCGACGTGAACCCCGAGGCGCTGGCAGCGCACTGCATCAGCGATCCTCTGAAGATTGAGTTGTAAGCGGCTGGTTCGCGCAGTCGTCATGGTCGCCAAAGGAATGTGCGGACCGCAGACGCGGACTATGGCCAAAGCCGCTCAGCGACTGCGCCGGGTCGCGAGCCAATTCTCGAGCTGCACAACCATGTCCTGCTGCCGCTGGATTCTCGCGAGATGTAGCGCGCGTTCGCCCGCGTCGATTGCATCGGACACCCGCCCCAGCGCATCATAGGCGATCGCCAGATTCGCAAATCCCGCGGCGAAGCTCGCATCGAGCCGAACCGCTTGTTCAAACCGGTCGACGGCCTCCGCCTGCTGGCCGAGCAGTCCATGGGCGATTCCGAGATTGACGAGCAACCGGGGGTTTTCAGGGCAGTGCCGAAGCGCCTCCGCGCCGCGCTCGACAGCCGCCAATGGCCGTCCGGTTGTGCTGAGCGCGTCAATAATGTTTTCCCAGCAGGCGCAGTAGCTCGGCCGAAGTTGCAGGGCGTTCTCAAAAGCCTCGATCGCGTCCCGGCTGCGCCGCAGCGCCGAAAGCGTAACTCCTTTGTTGTTGAGCGCTTCGGGATAACGCGGACGAAGTTGCAGTGCACGGTCATAGTAATCCAGGGCCGCACGCGGCTCGCCCATATCGGCCAGCACGATCCCGAGGTTGTTGCAGGCCATCCAGCAATCGGGATTTTTGGCCAGCGTGATCTCGTAAATGGTCCGTACGTCCGCGTACATCCGGCATTGCCGAAACGTCAGCGCGCCGAGCACCGCGGGCAGTGCCACCAGCACGGCCGTCCGGGCTTCCGGCGAACGGATTCGCCCCGTTGCAGCCGCCAGCGCGCCGCAGATCAGTACTATGATTCCCAAGCTGGGCAGGTATTGGAAATGGTCTGCCACGTAGGTGTACAGGAAGAGGTACACATTGAAGAAACCTAAGACAGGAAAGAGCGATCCGCAGTAGAACAGGAATGCCGCCAGCGGCGCACGCGTCCTTCGCGCCAGGACGATCAGGGCGATCGTGACGCTCGCTGCGCCCGCGGGAAACAGCCATTGCCACCACACCGCAGCGTCCACGGTCCAGCGCGGATATACAAAGATCAGGTCATTCGGCCAAAGCAGCTTGCCCAGATAGAATGCAATCACGCGGCTGGGCAGGAGCAGGCGTTGCTCGCCCGAGAGCGCGAATGCATCACCTTCCGCGCCGATCACCGCGCGTTCGACCCAGGCTGCAAACAAGCCTGAAGCCAGGCTGAATACAAACCAAGGCAGTAGCGGAACAACATCGCGCCGCAGGCTCAGCCGCCCGCGCAACCACCAGAATACGACCAGCAGCGCGGGGGGCAGCGTAACCGTCACGGGCTTAGCCAACAGCGCCAGCACGAACAGCCCAGTGGCCAGCGCATAGCAACCCTTCCGCCGTGACTGGTCGAACCGCAGATACGTCAGCATCGCCGCCAGGTAAAACACCGCCGAAAGCGTGTTCTTTTGCTCCGTGATCCACGCGACCGATTCCACGTGCACCGGGTGCAGCGCGAACACCGCCGCGGTCAGGAAGGCCGCCGGGTCTGCCCAGGCAAATCCCCGCGCGGAAAGCAGCCGGCGCACGATCAGCATCACCAGCACCACCGCGCACGCGTGCAGCGCGATGTTCACCACGTGGTATGGGGCCGGCGCATCGCCCCAGAGCTGGTGCTGCACCCAGAACGCCGAGTGCAGCAGCGGGTAATACTGCTGCGTCGCACCCACATCGAACCAGATGCGATACAGCCCGTGCGCGCTGCGCAATTCGGGCTTGGTCACATGCGCGTCGTCGTCCCAGAGGAACCCCCCGCGAACCGCCGGCAGGTAGGCGACGACTGTCGCCACGACGATCAGCGCCGCGGCGGTTGCCAATTGCGCGGGACGCCAGCCCCTCGGCACATGCGGATTGGTTGCACCCACAGCAGTCATTCAGGAGGGCATTGTACCCACGAGCGCGGATTGGACAGCACCTTGGATGAGGCGGAATTGTCGTTCGAAACGCAGCCGCGCAACGCCGATCAGGCAGCGGTTTCGGCGTCGAACAGGCTGCTGGCCGAGGCGGCTGTTCGACGTCGCCCGCGTTGTCGTGTCCCGGGCGGTGCATCCAGCCGGCGGCCGTCGGCGGTCTTGGGCGCGCTGGTGATCGGGTCTTCCGGGCCGTCCAGTGGATCGCCAGGGCAGACCTTGTCGATCCGTTGCGAGGCAGCGGTCGCGTACTCCGGGGAAAACTCAAATCCGATCCATTTGCGGCCAAGCTTTTTCGCGGCGATCAGCGTGCTGCCGCTGCCCCCGAAGGGATCCAGCACCAGGTCGCCCGCGTTGCTCGACACCTTGATGATGCGACCAAGGAGTTGTTCGGGCATCTGGCACCCGTGAAAGCCCGCGCGCTCCTTGAACGTGCCTGCGACCCGTGCGTAATACCAGGTGTCGTCGCAAGGCTGAAAGCCCTCGGGCAGATCCTGCGGACGCAGCACCCACGTGTCATCCGGCAGACGTCCGCCAGCCTGCGCCCGCTTGTCGCCATAGACGAGTTGGCGCGCAGATGGCACTTTGATGTCCGCGGCATTGAACGTGAAATTCGCTGGGTCTTTCACGAAGTGAAACAGGTGCGTGTGCGAGCGCGTGAACTTCCGCTTGCAGTTCACGCCAAACGTGTAGTACCAGATGACCCAGCTTCGGCAGTGGAACCCGATTTCACGCGTGGCCAGCACTTTCAGCTCGGCCGCATAGTCATCGCCGATCGCCAGCCAGAACGTGCCGTCACCCTTGAGCACGCGATGCACCTGCGAGATCCACGACCGGCTGAACGCCATGTACTCGTCGTCGGCTTTTTTGTCCTCGTAAACATCGTATGTATAACCGATGTTGAACGGCGGATCGGCGAAAACGAGATCGACACATCCGTCATCCAGCTTGCCCATTCCGGCCACGCAATCGCCCAGGTGAAGCTTGCCTGCCTTGGGGGACATTGGGAAACCTCCATGTTTCAGGACGCGGTGGCCCAGTCGCGGAGCGCTCAGGTGTTCAACGGATCGTGAGTATACGGCCACGCGATGCGCCCCTCCATCAGCGGCTCACTGTGAAATCCGAAAGAAATCACAGGCTCCGGTCGCGTCGCGCTCAATCCGCCTCAACATCCCACGCACCGGCTGCGGTCCGCACAAACCTCAGCGTCGGCCAGCGCTTCCGCGTCAATTCGCTGTTGAACCCGTCCATTCGCAGCACAATCCGCTTGTTCCAGTTCAGCCGAACGCGGGTCAAGTCCAGCGTAAACCGCCGGGCGTTCTGCGTGTTGATGACGAACTGATCGCCGCCGATCACCTCGCCTTCGACCCAGGCGCGCACCTTGGGGTCCGCGTGTTCCGTCAGCATCGCCCAGCCGATCTGCAGCGGTGGGGGAGGTGTGCGTTCGCCACGCAGCGGCGGCGGCGCGGGTGGGCTGTCGGTTGGCGCGGATGACGTTTGGGAGGATGGCGTCGGTGCGGGCGCGGTCGATGCCGGGGCCGCAGGCAGCGACGATGTCGCGGCGTCGATCGCAGTGTCCTTCACCGCGCCTTCCGGCGCGTCGGACCGTGCGAGCGCCGGGTCATCGGCGGGAACGCAACCAGCCGGCGCGCCGTCCGCGACGCACAGCACGCACGCCGCGAGCACGATCCGCATCCCCGGACGCGCAACGAGATAGGTCGCAAGTCGCGCCATGCAAAGAGCATATCGCTCAACGCACGCGACCGTCAACGCAAAGCACGTTGCGGCCCACGCGGCGATGGGGTACGGTGGCCCGCCCGATGGAGGGACACAGGAGGTTGCCATGTCGGCACGTCGTGCAGAGATGACCCCGCGCGAGATCGTGGAAGCGCTGGATCGGTTTATCGTCGGTCAGCAGGACGCCAAGCGCGCGGTCGCCGTGGCCATGCGGAATCGCTGGCGCCGCCAACAGCTTCCCGAGGAGCTTCGCGAAGAGGTCGGCCCGCGCAACATCATCATGATCGGGCCCACCGGCGTGGGCAAGACCGAGATCGCCCGCCGGCTGGCGAACCTGGTCAACGCGCCGTTCCTGAAGATCGAGGCCACCAAGTACACCGAGGTCGGCTACCACGGCCGCGACGTGGAGAGCATGATCCGCGACCTGGTGGAAAACGCCATCCACATGGTGCAGGGCGAACAGACGGAGGTCGTGCGCGAAGAGGCGGAGCGGCTGACCGAGGAACAGATTCTCGACGCTTTGCTGCCCGCAGCCGGTCGCGAACATGACGGCGATTCGGAAGACGACAGCGCGGGCGAGAAGCGCCGACGCAATCGCGAAAAACTCCGCGTGTCCCTGCGCAATGGCGAGATGAACGAGCGCACCGTGGACTTGACCATCGAAACCAAATCAATGCCCGTCGGCATGTTTGCTACCCTCGGCGGCGACCAGATGGAGGGCGAACTGCAGAGCTTCATGGACAAGCTGGTCCCGCCGCGTACGCAGACCCGCCGCGTTTCCGTCGTCGAGGCGCGCAAGATCGTCTTTCAGCAGCAGTGTGAAAAGCTGATCGATCGTGAAAAGGTCGTCAGCATGGCCATCCAGCGCTGCGAGAACAGCGGCATCGTGTTCATCGACGAGATCGACAAAATCGGCAGCGGCGGCGGCTACGGGCCCGACGTTTCACGCCAGGGCGTGCAACGCGACCTGCTGCCCATTGTCGAAGGGTGCACGGTGAACACGCGCTACGGCCCGGTGAAGACCGACCACATCCTGTTCATCGCAGCCGGGGCCTTTCACGTCACCACGCCGAACGACCTCATGCCGGAAATGCAGGGGCGGTTTCCCATTCGCGTCGAGCTCAAGGACCTCGACCGCGACGACTTTATCCGCATCCTCACCGAGCCGGAATCCGCGCTCATCAAGCAGCAGATCGCGCTGCTGGGCACGGAGGGCGTGACCATCGAGTTTACGCAGGACGCCATCGAGGAAATGGCCGACGTGGCCATGCGCATGAACACGAGCGTGCAGAACATCGGTGCGCGCCGGCTGTACACCGTCGCCGAGCGCCTGATGGAGGACCTCTCCTTCGACGCGCCGGAGCAGCACGGCAAGCGGGTGGTCATTGATGGAGAATACGTGCGTGCGCGCCTGGCCGAGATTGCGCGCAACGCCGAACTGGGCCGATTCGGCTTTCACAGTTTGCGCGCCGACCGGCATTGAGCAATGCGCCATCGGCATTCGCCGAGGGCGATCTACAGCGCATCGACGTAAGGTTTACCCGCCTCGAACAACGCGATGCGTTCCTCGCACTCAGCGACCAGGTCGTGCTGTTCTTTCTCCTTGGCCAGGGCAATTGCGGTTTTCTCAACGCGCAGTGCGTCGTCATAGCGCCCCGCCGCGGCATAAGCGCAGGCCAGCGTATCGAGGTAGTTCGGAATCTTGTTCTCGGTGGTGCTCGCCACGTTCTCCGCCAGTTCAATCGCCCGCGCGGGATCACGCCGCGCCGCGTCTGGGCAGGTGGCCAGCATCCACGCCAGCGTGTTCTTCGCCAGCAGCGAATCGGGCAGGTTTTCCAGCGCGCTGCGCGCGATATCGATCGCGGCGGCGCTGCCATCGCCCGTACGGACAATGTCGATCAGCACCATGTACGCAGCCTCATACGTCGGCTGACGCGAAATGATCTGTTCAAGCTGAGCGCGGGCGTCGTCGATCCGATTGCTTTCGCGGTAGGCCAGCGCCAGGGCAAAGCGCGGCGCGGGGTGGTTCGGAGCTTCTTTGCTTAGCTGCTCAAAGTACGCGATCGCCTCCGCCTTCCGCCCGATGCGGGAGAGCAGTTCGCCTTCAATGACCGCGTACTCGAGCATCTGCGGATTCGTCTCGCGCAGCTGCTGGCACATCTTCAGCGCCTGTTCGCCGGCATTGAGATCGATCAGCACCTGTGCAAGTTCGCGAAAGGTGTTGACCAGCGTTCCATCGGCGGCGAGCGCACGGGAGAGATTACGCACCACGCCCTGACCGTCACCCTCCCGCTTGGCGATGCCGGCCAGTATCTGGTAGGCCGGCGCGTACGCCGGCGTCAGCTTTCCGGACAACTCCGCCTCGCGCACGAGTTGGCCGCACCAGTCGCGGGCTTCGTTGATTTTTCCCTGGAAATACAGCAGTTCCCCCGTCGTCGTGCGCAGGGCGATGTTGTTGGGTTGAAACTTGACCGCGGTCCTGAAGGCCTCGATCGCTTCCTCGCCGCGTTCGGCGCGCTGCAGTGCGCGTCCCTTGGCGACGTACGCCGCTGGCATTTCCGGCGCGACGGCGATGGCCTTGTCCGCCTGCGCAATGGCCTCGTCGAACTTGCCCTGCGCGACCAGACAATCGGACAGCGTGACCAGCGCCCGTGCGTAATCCGGTTGAATCGCCAGCGCTTTGCGCAAGTACCCGGTTGCGTCATCAATGCGGCCGAGCATCAGGCTGAGTTCCGCGAAGCCGGTGAGCAGCAGGACGTTGTCGGGATACTCCTTCAGCAGTTGATCGCGAAGTTCGTCCGCGCGCTCCAGGTCGTCCGCGGCGGCCAGGGCGCGAACCTGGTTGAGGGCCAGGGTGGTCGGACCCGCCGCGCGCGTCAATTGCAGGTTGATGGGGTCGCTCTTTGACAGCGCCGCGGGGAACAGCCGTTCAGCGAATCCGCGATGTCGCGCCGCGCTCGCGGTGTCTCCCGACTTATCGTAATAATCCGCCAGGATCATATGCGCCCGCTTGTTCTTTGGATCCAGCGAGATCGCCTTGTCCAGGTGCGCCTTGGCCGCGTCAAGGTTGCCCAGGGCCAATTCCGCGTCCCCCAGGCCGACGTAAGGGTACACCTCGTTCGGCGCTTTCTCCGCGAATTTCTCGTAGTTCTTGCGCGCTTCCTCAGGCGCGTTGTCTTTCATCTCCAGATCACCGAGCCAGCCAAAGTTGTCGGCATAGTCGGGATTGAGCACGACCGATTCGTTGAACTCGATCCGAGCGCGGACATACGAACCGCGCATGAGAAACAGGCGACCCAGCAGGTGCGGCCAGACATACGAGCGGGCATCGGTCTGCTTGGCTTTTTCATAACACACCCGGGCGCGCTCCGAACTGGGCCGGTCGTTCATCAGCACGTGATACAGGCAGCCCAATGTGCCGATTGTGTCCGCGGTGCCGGCGGATGCCGCCTCGCGGATCCGCGTGTTCAGCAGTTCGGCCACGTCTGGGGCAATTGCATCCGCCGCCGGGGGTTCCGGTAGGCCCGCCGCGGTGCTCAGCCGGGTCAACTCTTCAATGTCGTAATGGGCAAGGACCACGGCAGCAGCCTCGGGTCGCGGCGACACCGCGGCGGTCGGCGTGCTTGTCGGAGTGGGGCGCGGTGTGGCCGGCGCGGAAGTGGGCGTAGGCGCGACCGCACTTGGCGACGGCGGTGTTGCAGGCGTTGCGGTGGGTGCGGGCGTCGCGGCCGGCTCCGACGATGTCATCGTCGCTTCCGGTGTCGCGGTTGCCGCCGTATCTGGGCTTGACGCAGGCTTCTCGCAGCCGGCAGACGGCAACAGCATCGCGGCGCTTGCCAGAACAAGCACAAAGCCCAGCCGGGTTGAAGCCCGCCGGTTCGCCTGCCCGGCGCCGGCTTCCCGGCTGATCGATCGGCACTCGAAACTCATCGATGGTTCTCCGTAGCGATGGCGGCGACGGGCGATGCGCAATCCGTCGGCGCGGCGTGACGAACGGGTCAAAAACGCGAGCATACCCGTCGGTTTGTTCATCGTCCAGCATGGCGGACGCGCCATGCCCCGGCGCGGCATGCTACGTTGCGGATCAACTCGAGTTCGGCGGAAAGGCTTCAGGGAACCTGGATTTCAAGATTGTGCAGGCGGGGACCGTTGACTTCGCGCAGGCCCAGGCGCACATCCCGCCCTGATGCGGCGGAAGCGTTCTTGAAGAGGTATTCGATGGTCAGCGACTGGCCCGGCAGCAGTTCGTTGATCGTGCGATACTGGCGGCTGCGGCCGGGTACGACCGCGAACGCGCGAAAGCTCACCGGTCGCGTCGCGCGGCTGGTGACGCCATGGCGAATAAGCACGTCGTTGCCCTTGTTCAAGGCATAGCCCCAGACGTCCACGTCTTCGAGACCCAGTTCGAGCTGTAGTGGAATATCCAATCGATAGGGCGGATCGCTGGTGAACTGCACCTGCGCTGTGAATGTCTGGATCCCCGCGGTCGCGTTCGGCGGCTGGCGGATGAGCAATGGGAATTCCTGCGTCTCGCCCGCGGCGATTGCGAAGCGCAAACGATTCGGAGCCACTTCCCACGGCGCCTCCACGTCGAATACCACCTCGCCGGACAACGCCACGTCGCGCGGGTTCGCAATCACCAGCGTGTGCCGCTGCGGCGCGACCGCCAGCGCCGTCCGCCCGGGTCGAAGCTCCGCGCCCGCGCGAAACGCCACCAGCCACTGCTCCACGTCGGGGATGAACACTGGGGCGGATGTCAGACGCAGCGTACACGTGCCGGCTGCGTCGCGCTCGATCGGGAATTCCCGACCCCACATGTCCACCCCGTGATCGGCGCGTCCCAACTGCAGCGTTGTCAGCGTGCCTTCCGCCGGCGCCTCCGGATTCCAGGCCACGATCGTCGCGTGGCGACCATCGCCGAAGGCCCGGGCGACACCCGCAGGCTCGAGCGCGAAATCCGCCACGTGCCGATCGTCTCCGAGCTGATCAACGACCGTGCGCAGCGCCAGGAATGCGGCGGTCGGCTCGTGAATGATTCCCTGCTCCGTGTCTTGCACGCGCCAAGGCGCAGGCGCGAACACGCGCTGCACCGTAGTCTGCCGCGCGGCGACCAGCCGCTGGACCCAGGCAATCAGCTCCGCATCGGACGTGACCTCCGCATCGGGCAGCGCCAGCCAAATTTGATCATGCCCCAGTTTCGCAAACGGCGCGACGTGCGCCGCGATCTGATTCGGATGAATGTCCGCAGGCAGCGTAATGCTCAGGTTCTCGACCGCCAGCCGATGGGCTCCCGGCCAGTCGCCCGCACTCGCCACCGTCGCCAGATTCGGCGCGGGCAGCAACGTGCTCATCGCCTGGCGCAAAGCCGAAAGCACGCCGGGCGTCCGCGAATCTGTGAACAGCGCCGTCTCGTTCTCGCAGCCAAGCTGCCAGCCGGCAAAGATGCTGGCGTAGGGTGCGACGATCGCTTCCAGCGGGCCTCGCCACGCACGCTCATCCATGCTGAGCGTATCCAGGAGTGTCGGCGCGAACGCTCCGTCCGCGCGGCTGATGCTCGTGGGGGCGCCGCCGAATACGCCAATGACGTCCACCCGCGAGCCGATCAGCCGGTCCAGAAGGTCGTGCAGCTCATCCGGGTGCGCGTCAAACGCCGAAGCGGAATCGGCGGTCCAGATCGGCAGTTTCACCGCGCCCACGCCGAGTTCATCGATCAGCGCGGCGGTATCCACCATGTTGCGGCTTGCGGGTCGTTCCCCGCCCGATGCCGCGACCGGTGCTTGCGCCAGCATCACTCCCACGTGCTGCGCCACCTGTTCCTGCGGCGAATGCCGCCGTCCGAGCACGCCAAAAGTCAATTGCCGTTCCACGATGACTTCGCCTTGCGAACGGACGCGCAGCAGCGCGTGGTACAGCCCCGGCGGAAGGTCGCGAACCAGCGTCTCGGTGGTGCGCGCGTCCTCAAACTCGTGAACGGGCACGCCGCGCCGCGCGATGATGGCTCCCGAACGCTCCGCGATCTCCAACTCGGCGACGAGCCCGCCCGTCTCTTCATCTGCCACCACAGTGTGTAGGCGCAGCGGTTCGCCGACGAGGACCACGTTGCCCGCGTGCGCGCTGTTCAGCGTGGCGCGCGGCCGGCCCTGCACGACAATGTCGTCAAACCATGCGCCGCCGCGAACGTCCCGCCAGGCGATGTGCCGGTGGCCCGCGACGGGAGACTGCCAGACTTCGTCCTGCACGACCCAGCAAGTGAGGCCCACCGAGTGTGCTGTCGCGGGCGCCGGCGGCAGCAGCACGCTCACCGCCGTCCACGCGTCGTCTCCCGCGCCGCCAATCAACTGGCTGAAGCGCTGCGTGCCAGGCACGTAGCGCCCCTCCCAATCGAGGTAGTACGCGCTGAGCGCTGCCCGCGCGCTGGCCAGGTTGTCCGGCTTGATCCAGCCATGCACGACGTAATCGCCGGGACGCACCTGCGTTTCGCCGCCGGTATAGCGATACGCGACGCTGCGGCCGTCGGATGCCAGGTGGAACGATGGAGCAGCCGCGTGCCCGACCTGACGGTCAAATCGACCGTCGGTGTACCGCGGAAATGAAGGGTCCGGCGTTTGCCGATCGGGAAAACGCAACCAGCCGCGCGGCACGTCGTCGTAGTAGTTCGGTTCATTGAAATCGAAGCGGTGGACGATACGGCTTGAGGGCTGATCGGCTGCGTGTGGCTGCGCAACGGTGATTGCCGCCGGAATCAACAGCGCCCACTTTGCGCTGAGCAGGCCAACCAGCATCGGCGCGCGCGCCAGTTTCGCGAGCGAACGATCCGCCGCGCGGCCCGAGCTTATCGGACGGTGCCGGTGCGCCTTCATCATCTGCGATATCGGCAATTGACTCCGCCCCGGTAAGCAAGCCGACGCCGGCTGAACACGCCGCGGCTCACGCCCAAGGGACGCCAGGCATCAGTGCAGCCCGCGGGCGGTGCGATCCGTATCCTGCACCAATTGTCGCAAGGTCTGCGTCTTCAGCACGACCAGCCGGCGGTCAGCCTGGTTGCGCACGAGCACGACGAGCTGATCCACCTCGCCCTGGATTTCCGCGAGCTTGGAAAGCACTTCCGCCGTCACCTGTGCGTTGTCCCGCCGCGCATCCGCGGAAACCACGTTGACGTACTCGGTGATGTCGATGGTCTGGTCGAACTCGATGCCCACATGGTGTACCGGCGCGACGATGCAATCGCAGCGCCGCACGTTCCCCGAAACGCCCACGCGCCGGCCGTCCAGCGCCACCAGTTCGACCGCGCAACGCGTGTGAAAGTGGACGAAACCCGCGTGCAGCAGGCCGACTCCATGCGAACTCAAATCCACTGCGTCGGCGATGAACTCAGTCGGCGCCGAATCAGCCGGGTCGATGATGAAGCGGACGCCGCCATCCACCCGGTAAGTCAGACGCTGGCTGCGCCGCCCGGAATCCGGGTATAGCTGTTTGAATCGCGTCACCACGAGGTCGTAGTCCTTCCGTGCGAGCGGCATCTGCCGCAGGACCACCGATTTCTCGTGCAGCTTGAACACGGAGTGCTCCCGACCGGCGGGCACTATTCGCCCGGCGCGGCGACCGGTCCACGACGAACCGTGCCACGGACAAGCGCGACGCGCGCCGAAATCTGCCGGCCACCAGTTGGGCACCAGCCATCGGTCTCATCGGTCGGGATGTGCACCGAATCGACCAGTCCGCCGAAGATCAGCCGCATCGTCGGGCATGTTGATGGCCACTACCGTCCTCTGGCTGGTCGGCAGATACGGCTTGCGCGGGTTTCTGCTGTGATTGAGACGATTGCCGTCGCACCAGCAGCGTATTAAATAAAGTGACACTGAATACGCTCTGTGATCGTCTGGTCACCGACCCAAGCCAGGATCTTGCGCGCGCCCTGTTCCTGGCTCCGTCGACCGGGGAGCGACTGCTCCAGGCGCATCGCGGCGATACAATGCCCGCCCGCTCGCGCTCCGCGATTGCGGGTTGAAAGGATGCAACATGCCCAAAGCTGCAGGACAGGTCTTCGCGTTATGGATTGCGCTTGCCGGCGCAGCGCTTGCGGGCTGTTCCGAGGCCACGCCGCGCGTCGAGTCGGTCAAACCGCGAGTGACCGCCATCGACTGGCGGGGCGCGACGGTGGAGTTCGACGTGCGGGTGAAAAACCCGCTGCCCGTGGATCTGAGCGCGCCCGGCGGACGCTACGCCGTCGATATCGGGGAAACGGAGCTCTTCAGCTCGGACGCTTTTCCCGCTGCGTCCTTGCCTCGACGCGACAGCGGTACGATCGTGCTGCCGGCGCGTTTCGAATACGACGACTTGCTCGCCCTCGTGCAGGATGCGTCGTCAGTTGTGGAAATTCCCTACGGCCTGCGCGGAGCGCTGGTGTTCAAAGTCGCGGGCCAGTCGCTGGAAGCGCCCTTTAAGCACCGCGGCAAGATCCCGGTGCTCCACATGCCCGAGGTCGAAGTGACGGACATCAAGGATGGCAGCGTGGGCTTCGCCGGCGTGGACGTCACCGTCAGCGCCGTGTTGATTAATCCCAATGCATTCGAGATTGGAACCGGCGATATCTCCTTCGCGTTGACCATCGCCGGCTCCCGCATCGCGGAGGTGAAGGTCCGCACGCCCGGCAGGATTCGCAGCCGGTCCGAAGGCGGAATCGTGCTGGAAGCGCGGGTCTCCGGCGCGGAAGCGCTCTCCGGCATCCTGGGTTCCAGGGACTTCGGCCAGGTCCGGATCAACCTGACCGGGAGCCTGGAAACGCCATTTGGCAAAGTCCCGCTTTCGCGTGAATAAGCCTGCCGCGGTGGGCAAAAATGTCTTTTCCCATTAGCATTCATAGCTTATGCACAGCGATCCGCCGCGTTACCGCCGCTACCTGACCGATTTCGACACTGCCCGGACCGGCCATGTTTTCACCGACGTGCTGGTGGTGGGAGCCGGAGTGGCTGGCTTGTCCGCAGCGCTGACGGCCAACTGTGCCGACGTCGTCGTTCTGGCCAAAGGCACGTTGGAATCCTCGAGCACGCACTGGGCCCAGGGCGGTGTCGCGGCGGTGACTGGTCCAGCGGACTCCGTTGCCCAGCACGTTCGCGACACGCTCACCGTAGGGGCGGGCCTGAATCGTGCGGCGGCGGTCGAGCGGGTTTGCGGCGAAGGTCCGCAGCGCATTCGCGATCTGATCCACGACGGATTCGCCTTCGATTCCGAGGCGGGCATGCTCGCGCTGGGTCTGGAAGGCGGTCACCAGGAGAACCGCGTGCTCCACGCCGGCGGCGACGCCACTGGCCGCGTGCTGAGCGAATTCCTCTTCGCGCAGGCGCGGGCCCGCGCGGGCATCCGCATCTTCGAGAACTGCTTTTTGATCGATCTGATCACCGTCGACGGCGTGTGCCGCGGAGCGGTGACGCACCATCCCAAGTACGGCCATCAGCTCATCTGGGCGGCGCAGACCATCCTGGCCAGCGGGGGCTACGGCCAACTGTATCGCGAAACCACCAATCCACCGGGCATCACCGGTGACGGTGTCGCTGCCGCCCTGCGCGCCGGCGCGCGCGTCGCGGACATGGAACTCGTGCAGTTTCACCCGACCACGCTATACATCGCCGGCGCCACCCGTGCGCTCATCTCCGAAGCGGTACGCGGCGAAGGCGCGCACCTCGTCGATCGCGACGGTCACCGCTTCATGCCGGACTATCATTCGGACGCGGAACTCGCCCCGCGCGACATCGTCAGCCGGGCCATCGTCATCCAAATGAAGGAAACCCACGCCACCAGCGTGTTCCTCGACGTCCGCCCGATCGGCGCCGCGCGCTTTGCCGAACGCTTTCCCACAATCACCGCGCGCTGCGCGGAGTTCGGCATCGATGTGGGTCGCGAACTCATTCCGGTTCGGCCCGCGGCGCATTTTTCGATCGGCGGCGTGGTCGTCGATCTTGACGGCCGCACCACGCTCGACGGCTTGCTCGCCTGCGGCGAAGCGTCGTGTTCCGGCCTGCATGGGGCGAACCGACTCGCGAGCAACTCGTTGCTCGAAGGACTGGTCTTCGGACGGATCACCGGCGCGCACGCGGCGCGCGCGGCCAACGGTGCGCCCGCCATGCCCGCGGCGCGTCTGCGCAACGAGAACCCCCACTCGCCCAAGACCCTGCTCGACCTCGCCGACGTGCGCCAGAGCCTGCGCAGCTTGATGTGGCGCAACGCCGGCATCGTCCGCCACGGCGACCGCCTGGCCGAGACCGTCGAGATCATCGACTTCTGGAGCAAGTTCACGCTGGACAAGACGTTCGATGACCCCGCCGGTTGGGAAATCCAGAACATGCTGCTGCTCGGCCGGCTGGTGGCCGATTCCGCCGGCCGCCGCCGCGCATCCTGCGGTGTGCACTTTCGCGCCGACGCGCCGGAAAACGTCCGCGACGAGCCGCCGTGCCACTGGTCCTACCAGTTGTCCGGAGGCGAGCTGATCGCCGCGCCGCTGGACCTGGAATTGTCACCACTCGGCGCATGAACATCGCTGGGTGCGTGACGGAATCGGCGGTCCTTCAGAACCCCGGACGGAAGTCCGGGGCAGTGATGCGATTGGGTTCCCACGCGTTGCCGATACTTGATAGTCCCTACCGCCCTGGCCCCCCACTTCCGTGGGGGGTTCTGATTGTTCCTCATCCATCCGCCGATTGTGTCACGCACCCACTTCGCTGGACTTGGCGGACTGCGGTTGCGTCACGCGCCCTGGTCGGCTAGCCTGCTTCTTCAGTCCCCGGCTGCAGCCCAAGCCATTTGGTCCGGCGCCAAACGCCGGCAATCGGGAGTTCACGGATGACGGTGGATGCCCAGATCATCGAGATCGTTCCGCATGACACCGTGCTGCACGTGCGCGTGCTGCCCCGGCGACTGGACGCAAGCAAGGCCGAAGAGCTCGAGAACCTCGTGTCGCACGCGGTGCTCGCCCGCCCGGTGGTTCCGCTCGTGCTCGATCTGGGCAACGTGAAATTCGCCCCCAGCGTCGCGCTCGGCGTGTTCGTAAACCTGCTGCGCGGCATGGACATGTCCGGCCGCAGAACATTCTTCATCGGGGTAAACCCGCAGGTCCGCGGCACGCTCGCCGTGACCCGCCTCGACGCGATGATCACCGTCCGCGAGAAACTTGAAGACGTGCTGCGCGAACTCTAAGCGCCGCGCCGGTAGGCGCACATGTCTCGCATCACAGTGAATGTCTGTCAGGGTATTCTAAACGAAACCCGCGACCATCAGCCCGGCGCAGGCAGTTCCCCGCCCCCAAGCTTGAGCCCCTCGTCGCGCGCGGGCTTCACCGGGCGGGCCCGGCCAACCTTCAGCCCGCCGGTCGCGTCCTCCGCGTCGAGCAGATCCGAAATGGTCGGCTTGTCCAGCGAGTCGCCGCGCAGCAGCCGGTTCACCTCGTCGCCGCTCAACGTCTCGTACTTCAGCAGCGCCTCAGCCACCGCGACTACCTTGTCGCGGTTGTCCTCGATGAGCTTGCGCGACTGGCGGTACAGCCGGTCGATCAGCTTCTGGATTTCCGCATCGATCCGCTTCGCGGTCTCCTCGGAATACTCGCGATGGCCGAACCCTTCGAATGGCGAGGCCGAGTCGGAGTCGCCGTAGAACACGAAGCCCAACTCCTCGTTCATGCCGAATTCCATCACCATCTTGCGGGCGATGGCGGTGGCCTGCCGAATGTCCATCGCGGCGCCGCTGCTCACCTCGTTGAAGAAAATCTCCTCCGCGATGCGCCCGCCAAACGTGGTCATGATCGTCGCGGTCAGGTAGTCCCGCGTGTACACCATGCGGTCGCGCTCGGGAAGCGAGAACGTGGCTCCGCCCATCTGCCCGCGCGGCAGGATGCTCACCTTGTGCAGCGGGTCGGCGTCCTCGGTCAGCGCCTGCACCACCGCATGCCCGGCTTCGTGATAGGCCGTGACCTTCTGGTCCCGCTCGTCGACCTGCCGGCTGCGTTTGGCCCGGCCCCAGCGCACCTTGTCGCGCGCCTCTTCCAGGTCGGCCATCTCCACATAGTCTTTGTTGGACATCGTCGCGATGATCGCGGCCTCGTTGATGATCGCAGCCAGTTCCGCGCCGCTGAACATCGGCGTGGCCCGCGCCAGCCGGCGCAAGTCCACGTTCGGGCCCAGCGCGACTTTGCGCGCATGCACCTTGAGAATCTCGTAACGCCCCTGCACGTCGGGCAGCGACACAAACACCTGCCGGTCGAAGCGGCCGGGACGGATCAACGCCGGGTCGAGCACGTCCACGCGGTTGGTCGCGGCGATGACGATGACCTGGTCGCTGGTCTCAAACCCGTCCATCTCCACCAGGATGGCATTGAGCGTCTGTTCACGCTCGTCGTGCCCGCCGCCGCCGAAGTTCGCGCCGCGGCGCCGGCCGACGGCGTCGATCTCGTCGAGGAAGATGATGCACGGCGAGTTTTCCTTCGCCTGCTTGAAAAGATCGCGCACGCGCGACGCGCCCACGCCCACGAACATCTCAACGAAGTCGCTGCCGCTGATGGAAAAGAAGGGCACGTCAGCTTCGCCGGCGATGGCCTTGGCCAACAGCGTCTTGCCGCACCCCGGCTGGCCGACGAGCAGCACGCCGCGCGGAATCCGCCCCCCCAGCCGCTGGAATCGCTTCGGATTCTTCAGGAATTCGATAAGCTCCTGAACCTCTTCCTTGGCCTCTTCGATGCCCGCCACGTCGGCGAAGTTCACGTCGACGTGTTCCTTCGATGTCACCCGGTGACGCGAACGGCCGAAGTTGCCGAGCATCCCCGCTCCGCCCCCGGCGGCCCGGAACTGGCGGATGATCACAAACCACAGGAACAGAAAGATGAACAGCCAGGGCAGCATGGTGATGAGGATCTGCACCCAGTAGCTCGGCTCCTCGCGCAGAACTTGCCCGTCTCCCCCGAGCGCTTCCACCCATTTGGCCTGCGTCTCGTTGTCGACCTCGCCGTAAAAGACCTCAAACTCGCGCGGCTCGTCCCGCTCACTGACCTTGCGGACGCCGATGACCTTCTCGCCCTTGATGGTCAGCTTTTCGATCTGCTTGTTTTTGAGTTCGGTGGTGAACTGGCTGATCGTGATCTGGTCGATGGGCTTCATGCCCTGCGTGAGCATCACCACCAGCAGCACGGCCAATGCGAGAAACATCATCCAACTGACCACGCCGCGCGACGGCATGCGCATGTTGGGCGCCGGCGGGCGCTTCGGATCGTTGGGGTTTGGTTTCTGGCCGTTGCCTTCCGGCATTACACAAGCTCCCTTCGCGTCGGTTGAGGTGGCCCGGGGCCACTCAGATTCCGGCCCAGACCTTTACAGCCGGACCGCAGGACCTGCCGGCCCGCCGTCTCGGCCTTTCCGGACTGATCCGGGGGATCATAGGGGCGTTACCACTCGGTTTCCATGCTCTCGACGATCCGCTCGGCCATCTGGTCGATTCCGCGGACGCCGACGCCCTTTTCGAACGATTCCCCGATCGAGGGGATGTACGCCAGTTGGTGCACGAAGCGCGGGCGCTCGACGAGGATCTTGCCCGAGCGCTGGTCCTTCCAGCGGTAGCGTATGGTGATCTGCGCGCCCTGCTCTCGCGCTGTGCCGGAGTCGAACTGCTTGCCTAGCACGTTCTGACGCACCTCCAGGACTTCCCCGCTGAAGATGGTATCGGCATGGGCGGAGTCGGCGATGCGGTATGGCGTGTCCATCTCGATCCGCTTGATGATCGCCTCGGTCAGTTCGAACTCCAGGTCACGCCGAAACTCCTGCGACTGCAGCATTTCGACGTGTACCGTGGAAATACCGGACGGAAACGGCCGCTTCGTCGAGTAGCCGCATCCGGACGCGCACAGCGCCGCGGCGACCAGACCGACCGATAAACCCGCTCGCTTGAGATTCATGTGTACACCGTTCTTGCGAGATTCGTTCGACGCATCACTCGGGCGACGCGGGATCGTTCTGCGGCCGGTCCGGCCGCAGCGTGTCCACCGCGGTTGATTCACGTTCAACTTCCGTGCGGATCAGGTCGCGGCTGGTGGCGGTCGGGTCAAGACCGAGCCTGTCGAGTTCCTCGGCTGCCTGAATCGCCGCGATGGTCTCGGGCCAGTAGTCGCGCGTCGAACGGTAATAGAACTCAGCCGCCTTCGGCTGGCCCGCGCGCTCGTAATATCGCCCGATGGCGAGTTCCTTGGCGGCGCGCGTCTCGGTGATGTCGTTGAGAATCAGGCCGATGCCTTCCTGCTCCGCCGACCCGGGATACAGCGTGAGATAGCGGCGAAAGCGGTCATCGGCTTCGATCAGCGGCGCGTCGTCAAACGGAACGCCGCCGAAACTGGCCAGCGCGGCCCGCGCCGCCTGCAGCGTTGCCGGCCGGCTGTACCGGCTCCGATTGTAGTTTTCCACCAACTGGTTGTACTCGAACTCGGCCATCACGAAGTCGCCGGTCGCGAAGTAGTGATTCGCTTTGGTGATGGTCGCCAGCTCGCCGAGGCGCGTCCCGGCGTGGTTCACCGTGATATCGTCGAGAATCGCCAGGCCGATGTCGTCCGCCTTGAGAATCCGCATGCCGAGAAACTTCCGCCGAGTTCCGCTCAGAAAGACCTCCGCGACCAGAAACTCCTGCGTCAGCGCCGCCTCCTCGAACTCGCTGCCGCCGTATGTACCCAGAAACGCCTGCAGCTTGAGGTGCGCCTTGTAATGCTCGCGCCGCGCGATCAGGTTCTCCGCCTCGAGCAGCGCCACCCGCGGGTAAAGCTCGTCATCCGGCCCGTATTTCTTCACCCAGCGCTGGATCGCCCGGGCGGCGCGGCGATGCTTGCCTTCCGTCTCCAGCACGCGGGCGACCTGGTAATCGCCAGCCGCCGTGCCCGCCTGCGGCGCGGCCACCTCCGTCCAGCGCCCCCCCGCGACATCGAGTTCAAGCGTCGCGCGGCGTCGGTCAGGCTCAGCCCCCAGGCTCGACCCGGCGAACGCGACGACCAGCATGCAACCCAAGGCGGTTCGATTAACGGGCATCTCGGTTCGCTCACCTGTCCTACGAACGGAAAGTATCGGCCGTCGCGCCACGACAGCCAGCTTATCCGCGCGGATGGGCGGCGATTGTAGTTTCCACCGCCTGTCGCGTCCATCAGGACCTCGCGCCTGTTCCCGGCGTTGAGCCGTGCGGCCATCGGTGGTAACGTCCGCGCCATGCAGGCGTTACACAACATGCTGCGATCTCATCCCGCTCGCAGGCGCATGCGCCGGTCCGCATCTGCCGCGCAGGCCTTGGTGCTGACCGTGCTGCTCGCCACGCTCGGCTGCGAGGGTACTCGCGAGAAACTCGACCCCGTGTTTCTGGATCGTCAGGAGTCACGTGAACTCGCGGTGCAGGCAATGGAAGCGGAGCACCCGGACGACCGCCGTCGGGCGATCAACCGGCTGGCGCGCTCGCAATACCTCGCCGAGGACGAAATCGTGCGCACCATGGGGCTGATCGCACGCAGCGATCACAGCACGTCGGTTCGCGTCGCCGCCGTCGCCGCGCTCGGTCAGTCCCGCACGCCCGAGGGCTGTGCGATCTGCGCCGTGCTGCTTCCTGGCGGAGATATGCCCATGGAGCAGTTTCCACCGCAGGAGGTTCGCGCGGCGCTGCTCGTGACCCTGCGCGATTGTGCTTCCGCAGGCCTGCTCGATCAGAAGCGATCGGACCACGCAGCCGATGTGGCCATCTGGCTCTTGCAGAGCGACATTTCCCGGCAGGTGCGGACATCCGCGGCGCAACTCCTGGGATATCTGCCCCGGATGGACTCGGTGCAGGCGCTCATCCAGGCGCTCGAACAACGCGATTTCGGAGTCTGCAACGCCGCGGAGCAATCGCTGCAGCGGCTCACCGGGCGCACGTTCAACCACGACCCGCAGGCCTGGCGCGACTTCATCGCTTCGACCGATGATCCCTTTGTCCATCCGGCTGAACCCGCGGAGCAACCCGGCGGAATCGCGTCCTGGTTTGGCTGGCTCTCCGCCGACAAGTAGCGGCGCTGCCCATGCGTGCACTCCGTTTCGATACCCAGTTGACGTTTGACCCGGCCCACCGTGACCCGGTGCCTGGCGCGGGCGAGTGCCTGGTGCGCGTCCACTTGGCCGGAATCTGCAGCACCGACATCCAGATCACCCGCGGTTACCTGGGCTTTCGCGGCATCCTCGGACACGAATTCGTCGGCACCGTCGAGCAGGGCCCGGACGAATGGCTGACGAAACGCGTCGCCTGCGAGATCAATTGTGTCTGCGGCAAGTGTGCGCTGTGCCACGCCGGCCTTTCCAACCACTGCCGCCAGCGCACCGTGCTGGGCATTGCCGGACGCGACGGCGCATTCGCCGACCTGGTCGCCGTGCCCGAGCGCAACCTGCACGCCGTTCCGGACACGATCAGCGACGAAGAAGCGGTGTTCATCGAACCCGCGGCAGCCGCCTGGCAGGTGGTCAAACAGGTGCGGATCGAGCCGCGGACGCAGGTGGCGGTGGTGGGCTCCGGCCGGCTGGGGCTGCTCGTTGCCCAGGTGCTGGCGACGTTCGACTGCCCGCTCGAGGTCATTGGCCGAAACCCGAAGACGCTGGCCCTGTGCGAACGGCGGCACCTGCGCGCGACGCACGTGAACGACGTGGCCCGCCGTGGCGACCGCGACGTCGTCGTCGAATGCACCGGTTCGCCGGACGGCCTGGCCCTCGCGCTGCATCTCGTCCGCCCGCGGGGCACCATCGTGCTCAAGAGCACCTACGCGGGCGATGCGAATGTCGACCTCGCTCCGGCGGTGATTCACGAAGTCAACATCGTCGGCAGCCGCTGCGGCCCCTTCGGCGATGCCATCGCGTCGCTCGTCCGCCGCGAGCTCGACGTGCGTTCAATGATCACGAAAGTATTTCCCATCGAGCGCGGCGTCGAAGCCATGGCCGCAGCCGAGTCTCCGGAAAACGTAAAGGTGCTGCTCAGGATCAATCCAGGATAACCCAATCCGAGCCGCGCCCGCCAGGAAGCGGGCACGCTGGTGCGAGAATCCTTTCTCGCACCCGCGGTGGCGGGAATCCGTTCCCGCGTTATCATCTCAACAGAGCTGCGCCCGTCAGAATCGGGGCCTAGTGCGCACCATGAAATCACCCTTGCCCGCAATCCCGAGTCGCCTCATCGCGCAACCGTCAGCCGGCTGGCGTCCAGCGACCATCGGCGGACTTCCCGTGTGGCAATCGCCGGTGCTCGCAACCGTCGCCGGCCTGGCCCATGCATTCACGTCCGCCGAACTGAATCTCTCGACGACCAGCGGCCCGGACACGGACCAGGCCGCAATCACGCGCCGACTAATCTGCGCCGCCTTGAAGCTCGACCCCGACCGCCTCACGCTCGGCAGACAGGTCCACGGCGTCCGCGTCGCGCGCATCGACGAAGCGACATTGCAGGACGCCGCCCCGCGCGTGCTCGCCGACACCGACGGACTGATCACCACCGCGCGCGGCCTGCCGCTGCTCGCCCTGTCCGCCGACTGTCCGCTGATCGTGCTGGTGGACGCATCAGCCGGCGCACTGGGCATCGCCCATTCCGGCTGGCGCGGAACGGTCGCGGGCATGCCGCGCTGCCTGGCGAGCGCGCTGTTCGACCAGTGCGCCGCACAGCCCGACCGGACGCTAGCGGTGGTATCGCCCTGCGCCGGCCCGAACGCCTACGAAATCCGCGACGACGTGCGCAAGCAGGTCGAGCAGGCCACAGGCGACGCCGAACCATTCCTCGCCCGCGCCGATGGTCGCATGTTCCTGAATCTGCCCAAGCTCATCGCCGCCCAACTCGTATCAGCCGGCATCCCCCCCGAACACATTCACCTGCCGGTGAATTGCACAATCCGCGACAATCGCTTCCATTCCTACCGCCGCAACGGCCCCAACACCGGCCACGCGGGACTTATCGTGGGGCTGACGTAGAGCGCAAATCAGAACCCCCCAGGCAAGTGGGGGGCGTTGCGGAATGCCGCAAGAAAGGCAATCCATCCCGGACTTGCATCCGGGGTTCTGTTAGGATGTCTTCGACGCAATTGCCGGACGACGGTGATCGATCATGCGGGCTGTGACGAAGAAAATCGTCTCACGTGTGCTGACGGCCCTCATTGCACTTTCGTTGGTCGTTTGTGTGTTAAGTCTCGCTCTGTTCCTGTATCACTTGCGCTGGCTATCCTATACGCGGAGTTCGCCGCTGAAGCTTGTGGTGGACCTCGCAACTCCGGGTACATACTCGGCAATCTACCGGCAGGCCGCACCGGCACCGGGTGGCTTGGTCCAACTTTTTCTTGACATCCCAAGCAGGACCGAGTCGGTCAACCAAAGTATGCTTGGCAGTCTGGCCTTCGATGTGGATGTTTACGATTCCACAAACGTCAACGTGTACAGCAATAGCTTTCGAACCGACAGCGTTGCGGCAAATGATATCTGGATGTTGCACAACGGCTTCATGATCAACGGAGTAACGCTTCCAAACGGTGACTACAGCTTTGCGTTGAGCGTGATGCAACCCACACCGTCACTCGTTGGCATACCGCACACGCTTCGCGCGGAGTATCACCGATCACTGCTTTATTATCTGACTGAGTTGATTGGAATCATCACTGTAGTCACCGCTCTTGCCACGATTGTTCTCCTGCTGATTCGACGGGCTGTGCGTCGTGCGTCCGTCGACAATGAAGGACGCTGTGTCGAATGCGAGTACGACCTCCACGGCAACACGAGTGGGCGCTGCCCGGAATGCGGGACCCCAATCGAATCTTCAGGTAAGGCCACGGACAACCTATTGGGTTCACGCCCGCGCTTTGCGTGCCCCTGCTGTGGATACCTGACCCTGCCGGAACCGCCTGGCGGCACGTACGACATCTGCCCGGTGTGCTACTGGGAGGACGATCCGGTTCAGTTCAGAGATCCCACGTACGCGGGCGGCGCCAACCGCGAGTCACTGGAGGAAGCGCGGGCCAATTTTCGCGAGTTCGGAGCATGCCGAAAAGAACTTGTGAATGTCACGCGCGCCCCTCGGCCGGATGAGATTCCGTGAGTTGTGTGATTCGCCCTTGAATGCAGGTAAAACTCAACATGGCCGATCGCTGCCATTTCTGCGGATACCGCCTCGACGGCTTGCCCGACAAGCACCATTGCCCGGAATGTGGGTTCGCGTTCGATCGCTCAGCTGAAGTGATCACACAGTCGAGCTACGGTCCAATCGCATACCTCGTCATGGGGTGTTTGGGTGTGGTTATGGTTTTTATACGGTTGGCGCATTCGGACGGACGGGAGTGGTGGCAACTGGGACTATTGGTAACATTTCTTGGCTTTGTCTTCTATGGGTGGCGGTGTTTACGCCAGCGCAATCGAGCGATCCTGACACAAGACGGCCTATGCATTCTCGGTAGGTTTGAGTCCAACGTGATTGTGATGAAGCGGGATTCCTGGAGGGAATCCTGGAAGAGAATCGGGGAGGTGCGTTGGCCGCGTTGGGGGACTCATATTACGATTCATGACACAACAGGAAGTGAGATATTTGAGTTTTCAGCCGACTTTTTTGGAGCGAATTCGCGCGGCAAGGAATTCGTAAAACGCGCAAGCGCGTGGATCAGGGAAGTAAACTGCGACGCGTACTGCTCGTCGGCAGCGAAGGACGCGAATACGCATACGTGATGGCATCACGCTTCTGCAAAGACTCCACGTAAGAACAGCACATCCTCCGCGCTCAACGGCTTCCCCGCCGCCCCCAGGTTGCACGCCACCTGCTTGCGATTGCGAAAACCAGGGATCACGCACGCGACCCGCTCGTGCGCCAGCACGTACTGCAGCGCCACCCGGGCCAGTTCCTCCGTGCTCGATCCGAAGCGCTCCTTGACCTTTTGCATCTTCATATGTGCGGCGCGCAAGGCGTCCGCCTGAAACTTCTCCCGCTCGCTGCGGATGTCGCCGCCCTCAAACTTCGGCGGCTGTTTCGGGTCGTACTTGTCCAGCAGAATCCCCTGGTTCAGCGGGCTGAACGCGACGAACGAAAGGCCGTACTGCTCCATCAGCTTCGGCACCGGATTCCCCGGGCGGATGAACTGATCGTCCATCATGTGCGCCCAACTCTGCAAGACCACCGGCTGAATCTTCGGCACCAGCCGGGCAAAGTCCTCCGCCGAGTACGCGCTCAGCCCGATCAGCCGCACCTTCCCCTCGTCCTGCAGCCGCCGCACCATCGCCACCGCGTCATCCAGCCAGCAGTCGCCTTCGCCGAAATCGCCATGATGAAAATAATACAGGTCGATGTAATCCGTCCGCAGGTTTTTGAGCGACTGCTCGCACTGGTGGCGGATATGCAGCGGATCGTACGCATGCTCAGCCGTCCCCGGAAAGTGCCCGACTTTCGTGGCGATGACCACGTCCTTGCGGTGCTTGCCCAGCGCCTTGGCCAGCATCCGCTCCGCCGTGCCGTTGCCGTACACGTCCGCATTGTCGAAGTGGTTCACCCCCGCAGCCAGCCCGTCATGGATCGCGGCGATCGCCTCGCCCTCATCCACATCCGCCCACCCAACGCTCTGCCCCCGATTCCAGTTCCGCCCGCCCAGAGTCCAGCACCCCAGGCTGATTTCCGAAACAGTGACGTTGCTGCTGCCGAGTTTACGCCGATTCATCGTTCACCTCGTAGGGTGGGCACTGCCCACCGAATGCGCTTCTTCAACTGCATATCGCGAATCATGCGACAACACGCTTGCAGTTACCAGGGCAATTCCTGGATCCGCTTCGGATCAACCCAGCGGATGTGGTTGCTTGACGTGGCGTAGCTCCACCCAGGAGGCGTCCCAGTCTTCTTGCACGGCGGTCTCGCATCGGTCAATTCATAATAGCCGCGCAGCAATTCATCTTCGGCAATGTCACCGCACTCGTTAGTCGGTCGTCGGTCGTCGTTCATCCTGACTCGCCATTGCATTTCCGGGTGGTAACATTCCAGCATTCCGACTGGCGTATAGATGCCGAATCGCGTTGTTGATTCTCCTTTCCGGCTTGCCATGTCAGGGCATGCAATGTGCTGCCCGTCAAACTCCAACCGTTCAATTCTGCCCCAGCAGTGTGGGCATCGAAACGGCATATAGTTCCAAGCCAGAATCCAGCCGTCCTTTTCGACAGTCTCATGCACGCGATGAATGCACCCGACGTAGTAGAATACGGAAATGAACACAATTGCAACGCAAGAGATGAAGATGACTCGACGTCGTTTGCGTGCCATGGTCAGATTTCTAGGACTCCATTGCAAGTGCGCCTATCAGAACCCCCCACGTCGATGGGGGCCATGCAGAAATCCACGCATAGTGGCGGAATGCCCCGGACTTGCGTCCGGGGTTCTGTCAGGCGTTCCAAGAAGAGTCATGTTAACCATTGAGCCTCTCCAGCGCCAGCATCAGCGCCTGCGTGCCCTTGCGCCCGTGCCCCTGCGCCTTCAGCGCCACGTACAACTGGTGCGCAAGGGCCAGGCCGGGCAGCGCCAGATTCATCCGCTCCGCCTCGTGCAGCGCGATGCCCAGGTCCTTCACAAAATGCTCGACAAAAAACCCCGGCGCGAAATCGCCCTTGAGAATCCTTGGCGCATAGTTCTCCAGCGACCAGCAGCCAGCCGCCCCGCCCCGAATGCTCGAAAGCATCGTCTCCAGGTCCAACCCCGCACAGCGCCCGTAGACCAGCGCCTCGCACATGCCCACCATCGTGCCCGCGATCACGATCTGGTTACACATCTTCGCGTGCTGGCCGGCCCCGGGCCCGCCCTGGCGCACAATGGTTTTGCCCAATCGGCCCAACAGCGGCATCACTGCCTCGACCGCGTGCGCGTCGCCGCCGACCATGACCGACAGCGTCGCGTTCCGCGCCCCCACATCGCCCCCGGACACCGGCGCGTCGATCGCGAACGCTCCGCGCCGTTGCGCGGCCTCCGCAATCTCCACCGCCAGGCTCGGCTCCGTCGTGGTGAAATCGACCAGCACCGCGCCGGCCAACGCGCCCGCGAGCACACCGTCGTCACCGAGATACACGCTGCGCACATCCTGGGGAAACCCCACCATGCTGCACACCACCGGACAGCGCTCAGCCACCGCCCGCGGGCTGTCCGCCCAGATCGCCCCGGCCTCGAGCAGCCCCGCAGCCTTCGCCCGCGTCCGGGTGAACACCGTGACCGGATGCCCCGCGGCGCGCACATGCGCGCACATGCTCGCGCCCATCACGCCCACCCCGATCCAGCCGACCGGTGTATCCTTCTCAATGCGAATCATGGATACTGACATGCACGCAACAGTCGGCAATTCCGCGAACCTGTCAAGTTCGCGTCCACCGTCTGTCGGTCGGAAGTCCACGAATTACACTCACGGAACCAGCGGCTGAATCGTTCCCGAGTCGTCGCCGAACACGAACACCCGGTTCTTGCCTGCCTGCTTGGCCCGCAACAGCGCCCGGTCGGCCTTGTCGATCAGTTCCGGCGTGGTCGAGGCGTCCCACGGAAAGCTCGCCAGCCCGCCACTGATCGTGAGTCGCCCGGGAATCTCCTTGCCCCCTGCCGTGCAGCAATGCGTCTTGAGCGCCTCCTGGAAGCGCAACAGCACGCTGAATGCGTCCGACGGATGCGTGCTGCCCGCCACGCGCGGCCGGTCCGCGTCCCAGAACACCACGCAGAATTCGTCGCCGCCGTAGCGGGTCACCACGTCGTGCTCGCGGCAATGCGCCTGAAACAACCGGCCGATCTGGCGAATGATTTCGTCGCCGGCGGCGTGCCCGTACGTGTCGTTGTACGCCTTGAAATCGTCGATGTCGAACAGCAGCACGGTCACCCGAAAACGCTCGACCCGGGCACGCTGCAGCAGATCATCAAGAAACGCGTGCGCATACCGGCGATTGTAAAGCCCGCTCAGCACGTCGGTCATCGACTCGCGCCGCCAGCGGCGCTGCCGGTCCGCCGCCGTGAGCACTTCGGTGATCAGTTCGCCGTAGCGCTGCAATCGCGCCACGTCCGCCGCGCCGTAAGTGCTGTCGCGTTCTCCGAGCGTGATCTGGCCGATGGTCTTGCCGCCACGCTTCAGCGGCTGGGTGAGCACCGGGTTCACGACCGTCCCGCCGCTGCTCGCAGCCGAGCCGTCCGCGACCACGGTGGCCGCTTGGCTGCCCAGGGCCAGACGCACCAGATCGGCGAGCCGCGTAAGCAGGGCATACGGTTCCTCATCCAGGTGCGCGATCGCGGCGGAAACGGCCGCCAGTTCCGCGAGCTCCGCGCCCGCCCGCGCCGGCAAAGCCGCGGCCTGCTTGGAAAACCCAAGCGCCTGGTCCAGTTCGCCGCCGGTCAGCGGCCAGAGCAGATAGTCATCCGCTTCGCCGCTCTGCGTCGCGTCACGGATGGCCGGCTCCGCGTCCGCCGTGCAGCAGAGCAGCAGCCTCGATCGCCGTCCGGCGGCTTCGCGCAGTCCGGCAACGGCGTCCGCGAGCTGGGGATAAGCCCCATCGACCCGCGCGACTACCGCGCGCACCCGGTGCCGCGACAGGTCATCAATCGCGGACAGCAGGCTCGAAGCACGCCGCACCTGGCAGTCCGGATAGCGCTGCCGCAGCAGGGCGCTCAATGTCGGCGAGTCATCCACCGCCAGGATGCTGTCACGTTGCAGAATGTCGGTATCGTGTCGAATCACGGCATGTTCCCCCCAGGGCGCTCTCCTCAATGGCCATGCTACGCGCCCACCGTGAACGTGGTTCAGTTCAGTTCCATTTCCGGTTTTCGTTTTCCTTCGGCGCCAGCCGGTCGACGTGCGTTCACGACCTGCATTCACGACCTGCATTCACGACCTGCATTCACGGCGGATCGGCTGCATCAGCGCCGCGATCTCGTCATCGCTCAGCAGCGGCGGCCCTTGCGCCAGCCGAGATTCAGTCAGAGTCGTCTCGACGGGCGGCGCCTGGTGCTCAGCCGCGGCCCGATCCGCCGGACCGATCCGCCGAGGCGGCACGCGCTTCGGGCGATCCGTGTAGGGCACCCATGGGACGCGCGCTCCGACATCCTCAAACTCTCCTTCGGCGTCCCTGTGTGCTTCGCCAGCCGCACGGCCCGAAGAGTCCCGCCCATCCCGCGTATCTCCGGCCGACAACTCGGCCTCGGCGTCGACCGCATCCTCACCCTCACCGACTTCCTGGGCCGGTTCGCTTTCGGGTACCCAGGTACCGGCGGCTTCGACCGAGCCTGACGTCTCCAGGTCCGCGTCAGCCTGCTCACGAAGCCGCCGGTCAAGTTCAGCATCGAATACATTACCGGCGGGAGCAAATGTATCGGACTTGTTTCTTTCCGGTCCCGGCCTGCTGCCCCGTATCGCAGTCTGCCGCGTCGCCGGTGGGGCGGTCGGGCTGGCCAGACAGGCTCGGATCGCCTCCGGTGTCGCCCGGCCATGTGCCCCGTGGGCCAATGCATCGCGTATGCGTGCGTCGGCACGCGCCGGTCCTGTCACCAGCATGGTGATGTTCGGCTGACGTTTCGCGACAATGTCGAAAAACTCGAGCGCCACGCTGGGTAGCCAACCCACCTCAACCACCAGCAGCGTCGGCTGCACCGTCGCCAGTCGCGCCAAAGCGCGGTACACGTCACGATCGTGCAGACATTCAAAAGGAGCAAGTGCTTCGCGCAATTCCGGTGCGAGTTCTTCGGCGGTGATGCCGATGCACAAAGCTTTGGGCTGCGGATGGGGCGGCTGATGCACGTTGGCGCACTCGTGTTGCGCCGGGCGACCTGAACTCGCGGCAACCGGCGAAGATTTCAGTATATCCGGACCCGTGCAAGTCTATTAATCTGGGCTGCACGGGTCAATTGGAGGAATTTTCCCCCTGTCCTATATTACCGGTGAATCGCAGCCAGGTTGCTCAACTCACCGAGGACCCCGGCGGAACCTCGCGCTCGCTGGTGAGCACGACCACGCTGCTGCGATCCGGTGTGCTGGCGGCCAGCAGCATCCCCTGGCTCACCTCGCCGCGCATAGTTCGGGGCGCGAGGTTGGCGACCACGACGATCGACCTTCCGACCAGGTCCTGCGGCTCGTAGTATCCCCGCAGGCCGGCGCAGAGCTGGCGATGTTCGCCGCCTAGGTCGATCTGCAGCACGATCAGCTTGTCGGCGTTCGGGTGGGGCGCTGCGGAAAGCACCCGCGCGACGCGCAGGTCGATCTTGGCAAAGTCATCAATGGTGATTTCCGGTTTGTCCGGCATACGGCATTCTCCTGGAGTGTTCGGCGTTCGCTGGAACCAGAGAATCAGCCAGCGCCCAGGCGTACTCAGCGCCCTGTGTTCATGGACCGATTTGCACCCGCATTTGCTCTGCGAGCATGAGTCTACGCGGCGCGTACAAACCCGGCAACCACCACGCACCGCAGAAAGGCTACCGCGATGAAGCCGTGCCCCCTCATCTTCGAGCCAATACTCAAGCCACGCATCTGGGGCGGGCAAAGACTGGCCTCCCTGCTCGGCAAGTCTTTGCCCTCAGAAGTCGCAATCGGCGAGTCCTGGGAAGTGGCTGATCTGGAGGATGACCAGTCGATTGTCAGCCGCGGGCCAGCCGCAGGACAGACCCTTGGCGCGCTCGTGCGCCAGTGGGGGCGCGACATTCTGGGATCCGCCGCACTCTTCGAGGGCCGTTTTCCTCTGCTGATCAAGTACCTCGACGCGCGCGAACATCTCAGCGTGCAGGTGCATCCCGACGCCGCCATGGCGGCGCGCCTCGGCGGCAGCGTGCGGATCAAGAACGAAGCCTGGTACATCGTGTACGCTGAGCCGGACGGCTGCATCTATCGCGGCCTGCGTACCGGCGTCACCGACGGCGACTTTCGCGCCGCCATTGCCGACGGCACGTGCGCCGACCTGCTGCAGCACATTCCCGTGCGCCCCGGCGAGTGTTATTACCTGCCCAGCGGCACGGTGCATGCGCTGGGTGCGGGTGTCGTCGTAGCCGAGGTGCAGACCCCGTCGGACGTGACTTACCGCGTGTTCGACTGGAACCGCGTGGATGCCGCGACCGGTCAGCCGCGCGCGCTGCATGTCGCCCAGGCCCTGGAATGCATCAACTTCGGCGACCAGACCATCGCCGGCGAGGAGCGCGCGCACGTCGCCAGCGTCTGGACCACCGTGACCCGCCTCGTGACCAGCCCCTCGTTCATCATCGAGCGCGTGCGCATGATTGAAGGCTTCGATGGGGATATTCCCTACGCACAGCTCGTCGTCTGGATGGTGCTCGCCGGCGCCGGCGAAGTGACGATCGACGGTGGCCGCCAGACCCTCCGCTTCCAGCGCGGCGACACCGTCGTGTTGCCCGCCGGCCTGGCCGGCGCCCGGCTGCGGACATTCGCGGACTGTGTCTGGCTGGAGGTCACCCTGCCCGCCGCGTCCTGATTCGACGAGGCGCGGGCGACGGTGATGTGCTATACTGCAACCGAAGTCGGTCGTACGGGGAAAAGAGGCTTTTCGGGCATGTCGAACCAAGGTCCCATGTCACCGGGCGAGGTCGCGCCGTGGCTGCGCAGATTGCGCATCGTCGTAGTCGCCTACGTTGCCCTCATTCTGCTCTTTGGCTTGGTCTACATCGCAGCCAAGCTGATCGGTGCTGAATTCGGTTCGCTTCTGATTGGTGTGGTGGCGACGCTTTCGGCTCTGGCGCTGGGCGCGCTCGCGTGGGGCGGCCTCTGGCTCGCGGGAAACATGCTCGAACAGCGCGCCGATTTCGAACGCGAACGCGAGCGCATCGACCTCGTGGAGTCCGCGCTGCAGGCCGTGGAAGTGGAACTGGAGCAGCATGATCATGATGCGGACCGCGCGGAGAATCCCCTCACACGCGCGCAGGCCGACGACATCCACGTGGTTCGGCTTTCTCCGGCGCCATCCGCTTCCGAGTATTCCGGCTCAACTGTCGCGGCCCCCGCGCCTTCCGCCACGCCTGCTGTCGAGGAGCGCCTGCGCGCCGCCATCGAGGCCGGGGACATGCGCGCTGCGCGTGACTTGTGGCCGGCGCTCGACGGTGGCGTGCCCGCGTCCCGGCGCAACGAACTACGCAACCGCCTGGACGCCCTGACCGACCGCGTCGCCGGCAGGCTTCGCGATGAGTTCGCCGCGCTGGTTCGCCGCGAGGACTACCGCGCCGCGTTGCGCAAGGGCGACGAGATCGCGGCGCTGCTTCCGGAGAGCCGCATGTGCCGCGACTTTGAATCGCTGCGCCCGCATCTGGAGGCTCGGGCAGCGGACGCCGGCGCGCACCCATCGTCGTCAGGTGATACCGCCGTCTGATTTCGAGCGGCCTGATTATCAATCGGGCGAGCATGTTGCGATCTGGCCGCCGGCCTCATTTCCCACCGACCGCATAGTGCCCTTAAATTGCGAAATCGCAATATTCCGGGAGGCTCGCCCAGCCGTGAGTGCGGTCACGCGACTTGATGTTTGTGCGGTCATCGAACTGCGTGGTTCACCTTGCGCGCCGTGGGCCGCCGAATGGGCGTACGAGCGGATTTCGCGCTCGCGATGGTGCGAATCCACCGCGCGTTCTCTCACGATTTGCTCATTGGCAGGTATTTCGGTATAATCCCTGCGGATTTCATGGAACGCGCGACTGGCTTCAGCGAATCCGAAGTGGATGCGCACCTGTCACCTGGCTGTCTTTGGCACACCCAGCCAGCCCCATCCGGACCGGTCCTCTGCCGATGTGGTCCGGGTTCCGCCGCGCGATTGCTCGCGGTGCTTTCCCCTCGGGAGATAATGAATCATGCTTACCGTAACTTCGGCTGCGCTCGACCGCCTATCCCAGAAGCTCATGGAACGCGATGCGGCTGACGACCAGGCGCTGCGTTTCACCCGCAAGCCGACGGGCTGGCGGTTGACGCTCGATCGCGCTCGGCCGGCGGACACCACCGTCGCGCATGGCCGCAAAAATGTGCTGCTGCTGGATGCCGCCGTGTCCCAGGCGATGAAGGACATGACGCTGGATGTCCGCAAAGCAAAGTCCGGTCCGCGCCTCAAGCTTCGCTGAACCCGCGCCGGTAGTTCGGTCGCGCTATCGCGGACGACTGCGCCGCGCCCCCTCGATTCCACATCAAAAACCGCGCGCGGTTTATTCGCGGTTGCGTTCCGCGCCCCCGCCCGGGTTGAGCAGCGGATCCTCCAGCACCCGCTTCGGCGTCGCCTGGCACTTCCCGCTAAGTGCGATCATGCAGGCGATCAGCCAGATCACCGACAGGGCCAGGCCAACACGTGCGCGGCGCGTGATCATGTACCCTGTGTCGCACCCGCGAGTTCCTCGAGCTTCTTCAGATGTGTGCGATGACTGGCGAGCAATTGCGAAACAGCATCGGCGGCACGCGCATCCCCCGAAACTTCCGCCTGCGCCCACGTGTAAACCGCAACAAGCCGCTTCTGGTCGGCGATCAGCCGGGGAATCAACGTGTGAATGCGGTTGAAGTGCAGATCGCCGGACGCGATCTCCACGCAGCGCGGACCCGGCGTGGCGTCGAGCTGATCGAGCAGCTCCACAAGCTTCTGAGCATGCCGCGCGTCCTCCGCGACCAGTTCCGCGACGGCAAGCGCCGCCTCAGCCGCCCCGGCTGGCACGTACGCTTCCACCTCGCGCAGACGATGCATCAGCGAGCCGGTTTCGGCTGCAAGGAGTTTGTCGATGGTGTTGACCAGGTTCGCCCGTGCGAAAGACGCTGCTTCAGACGGTCGTTTGAGTGTCATTCTTCAGCAGTCCCGGATGTGCTGTCGCTGCGCGCCGCCAGCGCCGGCGCGACGTCCGAGGCGGACGTCAGGTGCGGCTGGGCAACAGTGGATGCAGCGACTGCGGTTGCGACATAGACCCTTCGCGCCACGTCGTCGGTGCGGCGCTTCAGCGGGCTGCCCAGGATCAACAGCACAATCAGCAGCACGCCGCAAAAGTTGACCAGCGCGCCGCCCGCCAGCGGTGTTTCCACCTCCGGCGCGCCGTCATCCTTGAGCATCATCTGTACGACGATGCGCATGTAGAACCACAGGCTGATCAGCGTGTTGATCACCGCCACCACCACGAGCGACCAGTGCAGCACGCTCTGCACCTCGCCCAGCGCCGAAAGCAGGTAATACTTCACCAAAAAGCCGGCAAACGGCGGAAGTCCCACCAGCGAAACCAGGCAGAAGAGCATGGGGATCGCCAAACCGGGAGCGCGGCGAATCAGACCGCTGAACGCACCAACCGAATCATCTCCGCCGTTGGCCCGGCCCAGCAGCGCGGTCACGCCGAACGCGCCCAGGTTCATGAACAGGTACACAACGATGTAACCCAGCACCGCGCTGATCGCCGGGAACGCGGGTTTGCCGGAAGGCGCCGCGAAAATGGCGGCGCCCATCATCATGTAGCCTGCGTGGGCGATCGATGAATACGCCAGCATCCGCTTGACCGACGTCTGCCAGTACGCCGCCAGGTTGCCCACCGTACACGTGACCGACGCGAGCAGGCCGATCACCAGCGCCGGAGCGAACGCCGCGCCCGGCGTGAGATGCGGGCCAAACGCCAGCACCAGCCGCAGCAGGAGCAGCAGGCCCGCGGCCTTGCTGGCCACGCTCAACCACGTCGTCACCTCCGTGCGCGCCCCTTGGAACGCATCCGGACACCAGAAGTGAAACGGAACCGCAGAAATTTTGAACGCAATGCCGCCCAGCACGCAGAACATCGCGATGCCCATCAGCAAGGCATCCGACCCGCCAGCCGCGAGGCGCTGCGTCGCCTGCGCGGCAATCACCGAAGCGTCCAGCGTGCCGCAGAATCCGTACAGCAGACTCACGCCGTACAACATGATCGCCGCGCACACCCCGCCGAAAATGACGTACTTCAGCGAGGCTTCCGCCGCCAACCGGTTGCGCTTCTCAAAACCCACGATCGCGTAACTGGGCAACGACGCAAACTCGATCGCCACCACGATCATCAGCAGGTTCTGAGTGCTGGTCATCAGCGCCATGCCCAGCGCGCTGCCCAGCAGCAGCACAAAAAACTCCGGCGCGTCTGTCTCCCGATCCGCCGAACAAACCCACCACAGCACGGTGACGCCGACCAGAAAGAACAGCAGCACGAATTTGAAGAACAACGACAGGCTGTCGACGATGAGCATTCCGCCCGCGGGCGAAAGCGCGGTCGTGCCGCGCTCATCCACCAGCCCCCATACCTTCAGCGTGAACAGCGCAATGATGCCGATGCCCACCAGCGCGACCGCGCCGATCATCTTCGGGCTGCGGCCTGCAACCAGCGGTGCCAGCATCAACAGGCAGAGCGCGCCCACCCAGGCAAGCTCCGGCGAAATCAGCATCAGGTCGCCCGCGCGAATGGGCAGTATCAGCGTATGTGCGAGCAGGTTGGTCATGTCGATCGAATCACGTTCGGGCGTTAAACGCCCAGCAGGTGCTGGGCAGCCGCCACGGCGGTCGTGGGCAACTGCGCGTCCATGTGCCGCAGCATCAGGTCCAGGGTGCCGTTCATGAAGTCAAACAGCGTCTGCTTCGGCAGGATCCCCAGCGCGATGCACAACGCGCCCAGTGGCGCGAGAATGAGCATCTCGCGACCCGTGGCTTCCGGAAAATCCTTGTACTCGTCGCGCACCTTGCCGAGATACACCCGTTGGATCACCCACAGGATGTAACCCGCGGTCAGCACCACGCCGAACGCCGCGAGAATCGCCATGGTGTACGCCCACGACGGGAACTTGTCGCCGGCTTGGAACACACCCAGCAGCACGTAAATCTCGCCGATGAACCCGCACAAACCCGGCAGACCCAGCGACGCGAAGAATCCCAGCGTGGCCATCGAGCCGTACTTCGGCATGGACAACCACAGCCCGCCGAAGCGGTTGATCTCGCGATGGTGCGCGCGATCATAAATCACGCCGACCAGAAAAAAGCACATCGGTGAGCTGATGCCATGCGCGATCATCTGGAACATCGCGCCCTGAAATCCCGTCGGCGTCATTACCGCGATGCCCAGCAGCACGTAGCCCATGTGCGACACGCTGCTGTACGCCACCAGTTTCTTGAAATCGGTCTGGGCCATCGCGCACAGCGCCCCGTACAGAATGCTGATCACCCCGATCACCGCCAGCGGCAGCGCGAACTGCAAACCCGCCGTCGGGAAAATCGGATAGCACAGGCGCAGGAATCCGTATCCGCCCATCTTGAGCAGCACGCCCGCCAGGATCATCGATATCGGCGTCGGCGCTTCCACGTGCGCATCCGGCAGCCACGTATGTACCGGCACCGACGGCAGCTTGATGGCGAACCCAATGAACAGGAAGATGAACATCACCGGCGCGAACCTCCACGCGAGAAATGTCGTGCTCGCAGCCGAGAAGTAGCTCTGAATCGCCGGGTTCGTGCTCAACTCGATCAGGTCGAATGTCCCGCCGCTGAGAGTCACCCCGTCGCGGTAAACGCTGGGGATGCTGTCCGCCCCGGCTGCCGTCATCGCCTGGTCGACAGCCGCGCCGCTGTAGAAGTACATCGCCACCAGGCCGACGAGCATCAGCACCGACCCGGCCAGCGTGAACAGGAAGAACTTGATCGCCGCGTACTCGCGCCGGGCCCCGCCCCACACGCCGATCAGGAAGTACATGGGCAGCAGCATGACCTCCCAGAAGATGTAAAACAGGAAGAAATCCAGCGAGACGAAGACCCCGAGCATGCCCGTCTCGAGCAGCAGAAACAGCACGAAATACGCGCGAATTCCCTTGTTGATCTTCCAGTGCTCGAAGTTCAGACTCGCCAGGCACGCCAGAAAACTGATCAGCGTGGTCAGCACCACCAGCGGAAAGCTCAGCCCGTCGACGCCCAGAAAGTACTCGATGGTGAAGTTGTCGCCGGTGATCCAGTCCGCCCGCTCGACGTGCTGCAGCGTCCCGTATGATTGGCCAAAGATTTCATCTGCCCGTGCCTTCGTGCCCCCGCCGATGAACGTCGAAAACAGAAACAGCGACGCGACAAACGTCACCAGCGTGCCCACCGTGGCCACCCACTTGATCACATCCTTGGGCACCAGCAGGCACACGACGGCTGCGATCGTCGGAAGAAACACCAGCCAACTCAGTATGTGATTCACGGCAGGATTCCTCTGCTGGGCCGCTTTCGTCTACCGCGCGCCCGCATACGTAACCAGAACGATTGCGATAACCACCAGACTGGCGCCGGCTGTTCCGAACAGAATGTAATTGCGGATCCGCCCCGTCTGCGGCTGGCGGACCACCGCGCCCGCGGCCTGCGCCGTATCAGCAAACCCGTCGATCAGCCCGTCCACCCCGCCCGCGTCCACGATGCGCCCGCTGAAATTCGCCAGGCCGACCGTGACCTTAGCCAGCAAATTGGGCACGCCGTCCACGATGTATGTGTCAAACGCCCGGCTCAACTGCGCCAGCACCCACTTCGTCCCGCCGACCAGCACCGTGTCGTAAATGTGGTCGAAGAACAGCTTCTGCTCGAGCGCGACATAGATCCAACTCAGCGGCCAGATCCGGCGGATGCGCTCCGCAATCGCCAGCCCGTTGCGGTAAATCAGCACCGCGATGCCCATGCCCACCAGCCACGCGAACCCGACAATGCCTGCGAGCGCCGCGTGCGGATCAACCAGGCCGTGGCCTGTATGGTGCGTGATGCCCAGCATGTTGTCGGCGGTTTTCTTGCCGCCATCGATCGCGACGACAAGCGACGCATCCGTTGCCGCAACGCCCGCGCCCGCGATGTTGTCGCGAAACATCACATAACTGAAGACCACCGTGCCGATGGCCAGCACCACCAGCGGCCCATACATCAGCGGCGATTCGTGCGCGTGGTCATACACGTGATGATCGCGCGGCTTGCCCATGAACGTCAGCCACCAGCAGCGCATCATGTAGAACGGCGTGATGTACGCGATGATGATCGGAATCCAGAACATGAACTTCGGCAGTACGGGTACATGCCGGGCGATGGCTGTTTCTCGCTCTTCCGCGCCGGTCGGATTATCAGAAGCCAGGCGCACAGTCGCGCCCAACATCCCCGCGTGCGCCGGCAACGCATGTTCCCCCGCCGGCTGACCGACTTGATCGCCGAACCCGCGCGCTTCCCAGTTGTACGTCCGCTCGTAGGCGACCGCGAGAATCTCATCCTTGCTGAAGTACCCGCCGATGCCCACGTGCGCCAGGGGAATCCCAAACCCGGCGATCGCCAGCACCCCGATGAAGAACGTCCAGCACGTCACGGGCATCTTCTTCGACAGCCCGCCCATTTTGCGAATGTCCTGCTCGTGGTGGCAGCCCTCGATCACCTGCCCGCTGCCCAGGAACAGCATCGCCTTGAAAAACGCGTGCGTGATCAGGTGAAACAGCGCTCCGATCCACGCGCCCACGCCCAACCCGAAAATCATGTACCCGAGCTGCGAAAGCGTCGAGTACGCCAGCACCTTCTTGATGTCCGTCTGCACGATCGCGATCAGCGCCGTAATCGTCAGCGTGATCAGCCCGATCACCGCGATGAAGAACTGCGCATCCGGCGTCAGCAGCCGGAAGATCCGCGCCACCAGGTACACACCCGCCGCAACCATCGTCGCCGCGTGGATCAATGCGCTCACCGGCGTGGGGCCCGCCATCGCGTCCGGCAGCCACACCTGCAGCGGAAACTGCGCGCTCTTGCCCATCGCCCCGCAGAACAGCCCGACGCCCATCAGCGTCGCCAAGGTCATCCCGGACACCTGCCAGCCGAAAATATTCACGCTGGCCGCGAAGATGCCCGTGCCGCCGATGGCCTGGAACTTGAACGTCTCAGCCGCCTGGTCCAGATCAAACGTGTGCAGGAAAAACATCACCAGCATCAGCCCGGCGAGAAACCCGAAGTCGCCCACCCGGTTGGTGATAAACGCTTTCATCGCCGCGTTGCTGGCATACTTCTTGTCGAAGTAGAAGCCGATGAGCAGGTAGCTGCACAGGCCCACAAGCTCCCAGAACACGAACAGGAAGAACAGGCTGCTGGAGATCACCAGCCCGAGCATCGAAAACTCGAACAGGCACAGGTACGCGAAAAACCGGTGGTACTTCGACTGCCCATCCACCTCGTCGCTGTGCCCGGACATGTACCCGACGCTGAACACGAAAATGCACGTCGATACCAGCGTCACCATGAAGTACATCATCACGGTGAGCGCATCGAGCTTGACCTTGAACAGGATCGGAACGTCGACGCCGTGTACGCTCAGCGCCACCCATTCCCACGCGTGCGCTCCGCTCGTCGCCGCTGATTTCTGCTCGGCCGACATCCCCAGCCAGCCGAGCGTGACGTACGTCGACAGCAGCAGCGACCCGACGACCGCCGCCACCGCGCACCAGCCAGCCGCCGGCTTGCCGATCCGCGCGCCAAAGAACGCCAGCACGCCGAACATCGCCAGCGGCAGCGCCACGCCCAGACACAATGCTGTTTCGTAGCCGCTCATGGTCTATCCGGCGAGTTCGTCGCCGCGGTCCACGTCGACCGTGTTCAGGTTCTTGTAAAAATTCATGCAGATCGCTACCGCCAGCGCCGCCTCCGCAGCCGCCAGCACGATCACGAACAGGCTGCCCACTTGCCCGTCCACCCGCGGCAGTCCGCCGGTCGTGTAGCGGTTGAACGCGATCAGGTTCAGGCTCGCCCCGTTCAGCACCATCTCCACGCCGATCAGGATGCCGATCGCGTTGCGCTTCGTCACCATCACGAACACGCCCATCACGAACAGCAGCGTGGCCACCACCAGGTAATGTGTCAGACCGATATCGAACATGGATGTTGACCTATTCCTGCCGCGCCAAGAGCGCCGCCCCGATCATCACCACCAGCAGCAGCACGCTGATCGCCTCGAACGGCACGAGGTACGTGGTCATCAGCGCCTTGCCGAAGTCCGCGACGCTCGCACCCTCCACCGCAGTGTCGTTCGTCGGCCAGTTCGCCCCGACCACGACAGTCAGCAGCGCCACCGCCAGCACGGTGCACACCACGCCGGCGGCGATCAGTTCCCCGCGCTTCACGTCAAAACGCACCCACGGCGACTTGCTCGTCAGCATCACGCCGAAAATCAGCAGGATCAGCGTCCCCCCCGCGTACACGATGAGCTGAATCACCCCGATGAAGTTCGCCAGCAGCAGAAAGAACATCACCGCCACGCCGGAGAGCGTCACAAACAGGTACACCGCCATGCGCACGATATTCGTCGAGATGCAGATCGCCAGCCCGCTGCCCAGCACCGTCGCGGCGAACACGTAGAACAGCAGCGCCTCCAGCCCGCCGCCGGACTCGCTGCGCTGCCGCAGGTCATAATCCGCCGTGGCTCCGTGTTCGTGGTCGTGATCATGATCGTGATGATCGTCTGCGTGCGCGGCGTGTTCATGCGGCTGACCGGTTTCGTGCGCGCTGGCCGCGCGCGGTCCGAGCAGCAGTCCGCCAGCAGCCAGCAGACCCAGCAAGCCGGCCAACAGAAACCGTGCCCGCGTTGTGTGCTCGCACACCATCAATCGCAATCCTCTGACCGTGGCCGACGGATCTGTCAGCTTGTGTTTTCGACTACGCCCCTGGCAACTGCCGGACTGCGAGGTATCCAACCATCTTTCGACCATGGCGATATCCGTATACCGCGATCCCGACCATCGCCGCGATCGTCAGCAATCCGAGAGCCGAAAGCGCCCAGTTGAACAAGCGATACACCACGTGATTCGCCGGAATCAGCATCCACAACGACTGGCCGACCAGCGCCACCAGCGCGATCGGAAACATCACCTGCACGCACGAATACAGCACCTGGTCGATACGAATTCGCGGCAGCGTCCAGCGGATCCAGATCTGCACCCACACGAAGAAGATGCACTTGGCGATGAACCATACCGGACCGCTGATCAGCAGTCCGTTGATCCCGCGCGAAAACACATTGTCCCCCAGCGCGCTGGTGATCCAGGCGCCCACGCCCGGCGGCAAACCCGTGTGCCACGCCCCCAGGAACAGCGTCACCGCCAGCCCGCCGACCACGAACATCGCCGCGTATTCCGCGAAGAAAAACAGCGCCCAGCGAAAACCCGAATACTCGGTGTGAAAACCCGCCACCAGCTCGCTCTCCGACTCCGGCAGGTCGAACGGGGCGCGCTTGCAGCTCGCCAGCGACGCGATGAAGTACGTGATGAACGCCACGAATGCGAATGGATTGGTGAACGCCACCCACGTGTGCCACCCGCCGGCCTGACCCTCGCCGATCGCGATCATGTTCAGCGTGCCCGCCGCCATCACCGGAACCAGCAGCACCGTGGTCATCGGGATCTCGTACGAGACCATCTGGCACGCCTCGCGCATCGCCCCGTATACGCTCCACTTGTTGTTGCTCGCCCAGCCCGCGACGATCACGCCCACCACTTCCACGCCCAGCATCGCCAGGATGAACACCAGCGCGACGTCGATATTTCGAAAAACCCAATACGCTCCGAACGGCATGCACAAAAACGCCAGCAGCGCCGGAACCATCGCCAGGTACGGCGCGATGCGGAATAGCGGCTTGTCCGCCTCCGCCGGAACGATGTCTTCCTTGCCCACCAGCTTGATGCCGTCGGCGAAACTCTGCGCCCAGCCGTGCCACCCGCCCACGCGCATCGGCCCCATACGCGACTGAATGCGCCCGGCAACCTTCCGCTCCCACCAGATCGCGTACACCGGCACCAGGTTGAACAGCCCGAAGACCGCGCCCAGGCCGATCAGGTCGCGCACCAGCTCCGCCTGCAGCGGCCAGAGCAGGTATTGCAGCAGACCAGCCGCCGGCCACGACCGCTGCACCAGGCCCGCGTGGATCTCCGCCACCGTCAGCGGCAGATCGAACGCGCTCCGCGCCGCGCCGTTAACAGCCGGGTCGGCTGCAAAGGCTTCCAGTGCGCCGAACACGCCCCAGTGCGCCCAGACCACCAGGCACGTCACCACGATCGCCGAAATCAGAATCAGGCCGGGTATGCGCGCGACAATCGGACCCGCCATGCGGTAGACCATCACCGCCAAGGCAGCCAGCGGACGAGCCGGACCGCGAAACTCGAGCGGTCCGCGCTCTTTCCAGGGAACCGAGAACTGACTCACCACCACCGCTCCACCCGCGCCGCGCCGGACACGGAGAAACTAAACCAAGTCCGCGATTCTAGCGTAAGACCCGCACCACGCAATGCACACCATCGGTCCTGAATCAACAAGGATGACGCAGTCTCGATGCGTGCCATGCCCACGCTCGCGTGGGCATGTTCCTCACAGCCGTCGATCATCTTCCATGGCCATTCTCAACGCGCGGCTTCTCAAAACTGCGAGACAGGAGTGACCATAGCGCCACGAGCGTATGGACCTGACGCGCCTACCGATCCACCTCGCCCATGACCACGTCGATGCTGCCGATGATCGCCGGCACATCTGCCAACAGGCAGTCCCGCGTCACGTGGTGCAGCACGCACAGGTTGCAGAAACTCGGGCCGCGCGCCTTCACCCGCGCGGGTATCGCGGACCCGTCGCCCTGCACATAAAACCCGAGTTGCCCGCGGGGATTCTCAATCTCAAGGTACACCTCGCCGGCCGGCAGCTTCACCGTCTTGCTTTTCTTGTTGCACACGCCTTCCTTCTCGTCCGGCGCAGGCAGGTCCGCGAGACACTGGCGGATGATGCGCACCGACTGCTCCATCTCCTTCACCCGCACGTAGTACCGGTTCCAGCAGTCGCCGACCACCACGCCGCGCGGGAAGCCATCCTGGCCGCCGTCGCGCCCCACGGGAATGTCGAATTCATAGCGCTCGTAGTTTTCGTACGGCAGCGCCCGTCGCACGTCGAACTTCACGCCGCTCCCGCGCAGCACCGGGCCGCTCAATCCGTAGGCGATGCAGTCCGCGGCGGAAATCACCCCGACCTTGCCGGTGCGCTTGATAAAGATGTGGTTGTAGCTCAGCAGGTTGTTGTAATCGTCGATCTTCGGCTCGAAGTAATCGAGAAACTCGCTGCAACGCTCCACCCAACCCTCGGGCAAATCGTCGGTCACGCCGCCGACGGTGATGTAGCTGTACGTCAGCCGCGCGCCGCACGCCGCCTCGAACAAATCCAGGATCATCTCGCGTTCGCGGAAGCAGTACAGAAACGGCGTGAACGCGCCCATGTCCAGCCCGTAAGTCCCCACCGAAACCAGGTGCGATGCGATGCGGTTCAATTCCGCGAACACCACCCGGATCACTTTCGCACGCTCGGGAACCTCCAGGCCGGTCAACTTCTCAACCGCCAGCGCGAATGCCTGGTTGTTGTTCATCCCCGCGAGATAGTCCATGCGATCGGTGTACGGAATGTACTGGTAGGGCGCGACGTTCTCGCCGATCTTCTCGGCGCAGCGGTGCAGGTACCCGATATGCGGCACCGCCTCCAGCACCATTTCGCCGTCCGTGCGCAGCACCACCCGCAGCACCCCGTGCGTCGACGGATGCTGCGGCCCCATGTTGACCAGCATCTCCTCCGTCCGCACGTCGCCCTGCATGGGCAGTCCCGCGGCATCAAGCACTGGAATGTCAGCGATTTCAGTCATGTGATCTCTTGTAGGGTGGACACCGCCCACCCCTCCGCTGAAGTCAGTCCGATCTCACCATTCGCCAGCCAGCGCCACGCATCCGAGCCGCAACCGTAAGGGAGCAGGCCAAGCCGACGCGCTGAATATCGCCGATGGTCATTGGGAGTTCACAATGGTGCAATCAATGCCGCGGACTCATCAGTTCGTGTTCGGTCGTACCCGGAATGCCGTGATACTCCAACGGAAATGCGTAGTCCTTCCGCAGCGGATGGCCTTCCCAGTCCTCCGGACACAGGATACGCACCAAGTTCGGATGCCCCGGAAAATCAATCCCCATCATGTCGAACGCTTCACGCTCGTGCCAATCCGCAGCCGGCCAGATGTGCGCCACGCTGGAAATGCTCGGATTCTTCCGCTCGGTCACCACCCGCACCGCGAACACGTGCGGCACGGTCATCACCGTGGTCGCACTCACTGCCGAAATCGCCATCAGGTCGTACACGCACGCCAGCTTATCATCTGCGAGCAGATCAATCGCCGAAATGCAGCGCAGAAAATTAAACCCCAGGTTCGGTGCGTCGCGCAGATGCGTCGCCACCTGCACCCATTTGTCGGCGGCAACCACCGCGTACGGCCGCGGCGATTCCAGCACCGTGTCGCTGATCGCCTCGCCAAACTTCGATTTCAACGCTTGGCAGATTTCTTCTGGTGACATGTCGTTCGCAGGTTCCTGTACCGCAGAGTGCCATGGCCACGCTCCCGAGGCCATGCGGTTTTTCGTCATCACGTGGACAAAACGCCAGTCACACCGCCGCCGCCAGCAGCGCCTTGTTCTCGTCCGCCACCCGGTCGATCGCCCGCGACTCGTGGCGGATCTTGTCCTGCAGACGAATCAGCCCTTCGAGCAGCGCCTCCGGTCGCGGCGGGCAACCCGGAATGTAGATATCCACCGGCACCACCAGGTCCACGCCCTTCACCACGTGATACCCGTGCTTGAAATACGGCCCGCCGCCCACCGTGCACGCGCCCATCGCCATCACGTACTTCGGCTCCGGCATCTGGTTGTAAAGCCGCTTCAGCCGGCTGGCCATCTTGTACGTCACCGTACCCGCGACGATCATCAGGTCGCTTTGCCGCGGCGTCGCTCGAAACGCGCCCGCGCCGAACCGGTCGATGTCGAACCGCGACGCGCCCACCGCCATCATCTCGATGGCGCAGCACGCCAGCCCGAACGTCATCGGCCAGATGCTGCTCGACCGCGCCCAGTTCAGCGCCCAGTCGAGCGAGGTCATCATCAACCCCTCTTCAAATCGATTCTCGATCCAGCTCATCGAGCAAACCTTTCGCTGACGACGACCACTCGATCCGAGCCGCGACCGTCACGGAGCGGGCCGCGCCGCGGCGCTTTACGTCGCAACCGGTTCCTTGAGCAGTTCGCGCCCACGCTGTCCCGTGCTTGCCCGCACCCAATCGAGGTACCCGCAGCGCCACTCGTACGCAAAACCCACGATGATCGGCACCAGGAAAAACAGCATCGCATACAGCGGCAGCAGCGTACCGCCACCGGCGTGGTATTCCGCGATGCTCTCGCGATAAATAACCGCCCACGGCCACAGCAATGCGATTTCCACGTCGAAGATGATGAAGAACAGCGCCACAATATAAAACCGCAGGTCAAACTGCACCCAGCTGTCCCCGATCGCCGGCTCCCCGCATTCGTACGCCGCCTGCTTCTCCGGATGGTCGAGCTGCGGACGGATCAGCCGGCCCGCGAACAGCGCCGCGACAATGAAGCCCACGCCCGCCAGCGTGAACAACAGAATGCCGAACACCAGCTCGACATTCGTGTCGCCGCGGGTGATCGCTTCGCCGGTCGCGAGCATTGCGGGCATCATCATGGCTTATTCCTTCGCCTCGCCGCCGGCCGCATCTGCATCGCCAGCCGGCTTGGCCGGTGCCTTTGCCGCCGGTTTGGGTTTTTCCGGCTGTTTGGATTCCTCCAGCGCTTCCAGCATCACCCCGCGCTTGGGCGCGCCGCTCTCCTCCCACTGCTGCCGACGCGCATGCGCCCATTCAGGGAGATTGTTCTTCCGCATCCACAGCGGCTGAGGGGTTTGCAGCCCATCCTTCGCCAGCTCGGTGAACTCCACGATCATCGACTTGCGATCGTAACCCGACATATCGTGCAGATTGCCCATGTGGATACAATCGGTGGGGCAGGGGGGGACGCACAGCGCACAGAACATGCACTTCGAGTAATCGATGGCGTACCGCGTCATCGCGCCGCCCTTCGCCACCCCGCTGTCTTTGTCGATCTTCCGCGGCCCGGTTTTCTCAATATAGATGCAGTCGACCGGGCAGGCCTTGGCGCACATGTCGCAGGCGATGCACTTCTCGATCTCGTACCAGTGGAACCCGCGATACCTAGGCTGAAGCGCCGGGGCCACGTCGGGATACTGCACCGTGATCGTCTTGGCGAACTGGTACCGCAGCGTGATTTTCATGCCCACGAGGATGCTGTAGAGCGCCGACCAGATATTGTGAAAGTATTCACGCATGAATCAGCCGACGCTTTCTCGTGGAAAAACCACCGCAATACCCGTAACTGACGCAGGGCCCGGATTCTAGATGGCGCTGCATACCCTTGCAACCGATTGCCATGACGCATTCAAAGCTGGAACTGCGCAGAAAACTTTCAGGTCCCGAAGACCAGGCGCCATTTGGCATTCTTTCGGAGGGGCGACCCACTCTGAGTCCTTGGAGGTGCGCTCAGCTGATCCAGTACGAACCCCCGCCCCAAAAACGTCGTGGGAATGGTTTGGAAAAGCGCAACCTATTGTCGGATATGAAATTGCAAGCGAAACCGGCTTATCTCGCCGGCGGCTTGCTCATGCCACTTGGCCCCAATCTTTTCGAGAATTTACCCGCACGACTCAATCGCCAGCGCCGTCGCTTCACCGCCGCCAATGCACAAGCACGCAATCCCCAGCCGCTTCTTCCGCGCCTTCAGCGCATGCGCCAGACTGATCGTGATCCACGCCCCGGTCGAGCCGATGGGATGGCCAATCGCCACCGCGCCCCCGTGGACATTCACCTTCGCGTGCGGCAGCGATAGTTCCTTCATCGCCGCCATCGCCACCACTCCAAACGCCTCGTTGATCTCGAACAGGTCTACGTCCGCCAGCTTCAGGTTCAGCCTGTCTGCCAGCTTGCGAATCACGTGAATCGGCGCGTGCGTGAACTTCGCCGGGGCCATGGCCACATTGGCGTGCCCCAGAATGCGCGCATCCGGCTTGATGCCCAGCGCCTGCATCCTCTCCTCACCCACCACCACGCAGGCAGCCGCTCCATCGTTGATCCCCGAAGCATTACCCGCGGTGATCGTACCTTCCTTGCCGAATGCCGGTTTGAGCGCCCGCACCTTCCCCTCATCGAACCGCGCCAGGTTCTCGTCACGTTCGACGCGAATCGTTTCCTTCCGGCTCGCCACTTCGATCGGCACCACCCATTTCGCGTAGAATCCGCTCTCCCACGCTGCGATCGCCCGCTTGCAGCTCTCCACCGCGAAATCATCCTGCTGCTGGCGGGTAAAACCGAAATCAGCCGCGCACGCGTCTCCGCAGGTGCCCATGTGCACCTGGTTGTACACGTCCCACAGGCCGTCGTGGATCATCGCGTCCACCAGTTCGCCGTTGCCCATGCGGTAACCCTTGCGCGCCTTGGGCAGCAGGTACGGCGCGTTCGACATGCTCTCCGCGCCGCCCGCGACCGCCAGATCAATGTCACCGCACTGGATCCCCTGCGCCGCCAGGATGATCGCCCGCATCGCCGAGCCGCAGACCTTGTTCACCGTCGTACAGCCAACCTCCTCCCCGATCCCCGCGCCCAGGCTGCACTGCCTGGCGATGTTTTGCCCCAGCCCCGCGCCGATCACGTTGCCCATGAACACCTCGTCCACGTCGGCAGGCTTCGCACCGCTGCGCGCCAGCGCCCCCCGGATCGCGTGCGCGCCCAGTTGACCAGCCGACATATCCGCAAGCGAACCCAGGTAAGCCCCCAGCGGCGTCCGCACGCCCCCGGAAATGTAGACTTTCTTCAGCATGGCCAGTGTCCTCCACTCGTCTTGCGCCACCATGTAGCAATACCATCCGTGGCGCAAGAGAATACGATTTGTGGTCCGATGCCAATGTTAACAACCGCTGGGCCTGCAGGCCAACCGGTGCATTGTGCGACCCCTTTCTCAGTCATGGCGGAACAGTTCCCGCATGGAAGGTCGCTACCGAGGAGTCTTGAACTTCGCAAGCGCGCGAGCTTCGCTTGACCCGGCTGTCCCGTATTCGTAGGCTTGTTCACATGGGGAGACGCAGAAAACCAGCACGTTATCACCTCCCAGTCCTGGTTGAACAGGACGAGGACGGCGTTTTCATCGTTTCCATTCCGACTCTGCGCGGGTGTCGTTCCAGCGGGCAATCCCTCGATGAGGCCATGAAAAACATCGCGGAGGCCGCAACACTCTGTCTCGAAGATGAACTTCCGCATGCCGGTGGCACTTTTGTGGGCGTCCGCGACTTAGAGATCGCCGTTTGAGCCCGACCCCATCCATCAGCGCTCGCGATCTCATGCGTGTCCTGCGTAAGCTCGGATTTGTGCACACACGCAGCCGAGGGTCGCATCGTCGGTTTGAACATCCGGATGGCCGCAAAACGACTGTGCCAGTGCACAAGGGCCGGGATATTCCGCGCGGTCTGCTGCGCCAGATCGTTACCATCGACGTGGGTATCACCCTTGAGGAATTCTGCGACTCCCTCTGAGCCATGCGGTCGTTCGCGGCACGACTCAAATCTCCAGTCATTAACAATTCACTCTCGCCTCTCTTTTTTTCAAATTTGTTTTTCACAATTGCGCCATCATGTGCTATAGTTGAATTGTCCGCAGGTTGACTCTTGCGACATGTCGCCTCAACCAGGAACTCAGCAGAACACCCGCATCGGCTCAAGGAGGAGCAAGATGGAGTACCGTCTGCGCGTCCACGCGCTCGGCGCCGCCGGCATGATCGCCCTCGGCGGCGTCGTCAGCCTCGTCACCAGCACCGTCGTGGCGGCCCGGGCCTACCGCGCCCACGCCGCCGAGTCCGCCCGCCAGAACCAGGCCATCTCGGTCAAGGGCTCCACGCGCCAGCGCATCCGTTCGGATCGCGCCGTCTGGCGTATTCATCTCGAGGGCCGCGGCAAAACCCTGCCGGATGCGTACGCCGCGCTCGAGCGCACCGTCGCGCGCACGCGGGAATTCCTCGAAGGCCGCGGTTTCGCTGCGGAACACGTCGCACTCGACGCGATCGACACCAGTGAGCGCTTTGTCCACGACGCCAAGGGCAACGCCACCGACGAGATCAGCAGCTACACGTTGACCCGCACCGTGACCGTTACCACCGGCGAGGTCGATCGTGTGAACCGCGCGGCGGGCGAGGTGACCGAATTGATTCAGGAGGGGCTGCACGTCATCTCCGCCGCCCCCGAGTACGTGTTTACCCAACTGGCAGCGTTGAGAATCGACTTGATGGCCGCGGCGTCCGCGGACGCCCGCGCCCGCGCGGAGAAAATCTCAGCCAGCACCGGCTGCCGCCTCGGCGAGCTGCGCAGCGCGCACATGGGCGTCGTGCAGATCACCGCGCCCGACTCGACCGAGGTCAGCGGCTACGGCATGTACGACACCCAGACCATCGACAAGGATGTCACCGCCGTGGTCACCGCGACCTTTGGAATTGCCAAGTTGTGATGGGTTTCGGCCCGCAGGACGCGCGGCCCTACCCAGAGATGCGGCCCTACGCAGAGATGTCGACGTGTCCGCCGTCTGCCGCGCCGCTGATCTGCGCGCTCAGATCCACCACCGACTCGAGCAGCGCAAGCACAGCCTGCCCCTGATCCTTCTGCACCGCGTTCGCTTTGGCCAGCGCCGCGATCTGCACCTGCTGCGCGAGCAGCGCCTGCTGATATCCGCTCACGCTGCCGATGCTGGGTACGCTGTCGCTCATCGAACCGATCCTCCTGAGCGGCGAACGGGCCGCCTGCGGGTAGATCGTACGATTTGGCGACGGACTTGCATTGGCCGCGGCATTCCTGCGCGGAAAACGCCTACGGCCCCGTCAGGTCAGTGACCAGGTTCTCAAGATCGGCATGGTCCACATCCCCGTCCAGGTCCGTATCCGCTGGTGTGCACGCCGATGAATCGGTCGGCCCATAAAGCGTCGGCAGGCACGGGCAGGCGCCCGCACCGGTGTAGCACGCCTGGAAAAACGCGAAGTCGCGGAGGTCCGTCGCACCGTCACGGTTCAGGTCGGCGGTTTGCAGCGGGCACGTCGCCCGATACACGCGAATATCATCAATCGCCGCCTCGACAATGTCGCCACTGGCAGTGCCGTCGAATGCCCTGAAGCGCAGTTTCATCGTGGCGGTTGGAGCGAGCAGATCACTCACCTGGAACTGAACCAGCTCCCATCCACCGCTCCCCGGGGAAAGTGATTCGATGGTGACCCACGATGCCCCATTATTGTTCGATATCTCCGCCAGGAATCCGTCGTCACCGCCGAGGTCCCGCTCGTAGTACCAGCGGTAGTAGCTGACCGTCGCGTCACCAGCCGCGAGGCTGAAGGTCGGCGATGTGGTCAACGCGGCGCCGCCATCCACGTCATCGGTGCCGATCGCACCGAGCGGGTTTGCCGCCGTATAGCGGCAGTTGACCCCAGCCGGCGAGTGATCGTCCTCCGGCTGGGCGCCGGTGCCCACCGGGTTGCCGCGCAACCACGCGCCCGACCCCGCAGTATCGGGACCGTTGGTCCAAGTCTGGCTGATCTCGAAATCGTCGGTCCACACGTCGATGCCCGGACCGGCGCTGGTTGTTCGATAGCCCGTGCTCGGCGCGCCAGCCGGATGGGTGTGTACCGCTCCGCCTGCGGTTTCGGCGCTGAAGTAATAGTCCACGACTTGGCCGCACACCGTGGGGGGAAACGCAGCTTCAAACACCCCAGGCGCAACTTCGGTCGCCGCAACGCTCACGAATCCCTCGCCAAGATCGTAGTGAAACTGTGCGCCATTCTCGCCGACGGTTGCCCCGCAGCGGCCGCTGACGCTCAACGTCAGAACCTCGCCGCCGCGTGGATCAATCTCCAGCGGCGGAGCCGGCGACATCTGAAAGTCCAGCGCGCCCGCGATCGCGTCGCTGGCGGCGCGTGCTGCGCTCGCATCAAGGATGAACAGTCCGCGGTCGATGTCGCTCACGATCACCGTGCCGCTTGGAAAGTACGGATACGTGCTCCACGCGCCGACAAAATCGACCACGTTGCCTTCCGGATAGGTATCGAAAAACCCCACTTCAACGGGATTGACCGGATCGGAGATGTTGACGATCCGCAGCCCGCTGGAGTAATTCGCCTCGAAGATCGTACAGCCATCGACGTACAGGTTGTGATCGATCGACGGCAGACCAGTCGAAAACGTGCCCGCCAGTTGCGGGCTCGACAGGTCCGCGATGTCGAAGATGATCGTGCGCGTCGTCGGCGTCAGCCCGAAGAGTTCATCCGTCTCGTCGTCGATATACAGGTAGCGGTGGTCGGGCGTCGTCCAGCCCTGGTGGCAATAGCTCGTGCTCGGATACGCCGTCCGCGACAGCATGAAGATGTTGCTCTTGTTCGTCACGTCCAGAATGTCGACGCCGCGTTCCTCGCTGAAGCCGAACAGGATTTCGCGGCCGGCATAAGGGCCTTCTGTGTACGTCACGATGTGGCAATCGTGGTGGTACTCGCTCTGCGCTTCCGTCCAGCGGCCCACCTCGACCGGACTGGCCGGGTTGGCCAGGCTGTACACCACGGGCGCGCCCCCGTTCAGGTTCGACCCGCAAAGGTACAGGTGCCCGCTGTCGGTATTGATGGCCACGTTGTGGCTGGTGGACAACCCGCCGGTGGTCACCCGCTGCACCAGGCTGACGCGGTTGCTCACCGCGTCGATATTCGTCAGGTTGACGACGTCCAGGCCGCCGCCGCTTTCATTGACCACGTAGCAGTATTGCCCATACGTCTTGATGTCGCCCCACGTGCTGTTCGAGTGCGTGACGCTGTCGACGATCGAGGGGCTCGCCGGATTGGTGATTTCCACAACCGTCAGCCGGTTGTTCAATCCCATCAGGGCGTACTCGCGCCCGGACGGCGACACGTAGCCCCAGCAGTCATTGCCCCACGACGCACTCAGGTCGGTCAGGTCCAGCCAGGCGTGCAGCGCCACGTTCTGCGAGGTGAATTGGGCCCGGGCGGTACCCGCAAACAGGACCGTTGCGAACAAAGCGGCGAGCGCCGCGCGAAAGAACGATTGACGGGTAGGCATAATGGGTCTCGCGTTTGCACCGCCGTCCACGGTCTGCCCGCAACGCCGACCGCGCACGCGACAGTGCAGAATTTCAGTCGGACAATCGCAAGGGTTATCGGTCAGCCGAGTCGTATCGCCCGTATCCGGCGCGAGTATAGCGGGTCCGCGCGCCGCCCCGCAACCGTTTGCGCCGGAACATGCCCGACACATCCGGGCCACATTTCCCGGCTGCACTGCGGCAATCCTGATTCGCGCCACGATTTCCGAATGTGCCGCGTTGACCGCCGCATCACGCCGTCCGTATCATCGGGGCTGAACTTCCGGCGGGGGGCATATCGGGAGATGCAGCGCACTCGAAAATCTTCAATCGCCGCCGCGACGACCGCCGCATGCCTGCTCGCGGCGTGCGCCCCGGTCAGCGCCCATTTCTTTGTGTCTCCGCTGGACCGCTTGTGCGCGTCGCCGGAAACCCCGGGCGTAGGCTGGCGCGCCGAAGTTTTCCTGGGTATTCCGGACAACTGGGCCGGTTCGCTGCTGTCCGCCGAAACCTATGTCGCCGGACTGGCGCCCGACTTCACGTTTAAGACCCCGTATGTGGATTTCCCAGCCGGCCCGGAAGATTCGCTGCTCGACGCCGACGTGGCCGGCATCGGCGCGTTCCTGGGCGGCGGCATCACCGACGTCTCGGACCCCGCCGCGCTGAACCAGCCCATCGGCAATTTCCTGATTCGATTCTCCGCCTTGGTCGACGTGCGCATCGCCGACAGCACGCTGGGCGTTTCCACCATGCCCGTCTTGCTCGACTTCGGCACGCAGGGCTACGGCGGCTATCGCATGCGCCTTGGGTCGACCTCGATCTATCGCGTGCAGAACCACGTCTTCAACGGCAACAACCCGTTCTTCACGGAAAACGCCCTGGTCCACGGTCTTGGTCTTTTCCCCATCACGTTCACCTACTACAACCGCTTCGATCCGCAGGGCGCAAACGGCCACGAACGCGTCGGCGTCGAGCTCTACAGCTTCCACCCCGGGGGACTCCCCTGGCCCGCCGGCCTGAACCACTTCGACCCCATCGGCGGATACATGACCCTCGCGCCGCCGACCCCGTTCTACCAGCCAGGCGATCAGCCTGCGCTCGCCCGCGGAGACTTTGATCGCGACGGCGCCATCAGCCTCGCCGACTTCGCCGCCGCCCAGCGCTGTCACACCGGCGACGGCGGCGTTGCCACGAATGCCTGCCTTGTTCTCGATTACGACAACGACGGCGACGTCGACCTTGCCGACATTGCCTGGCTCCTGAATCTGCTCGCCGGACCTGCCGAATGCGCGCTGCTGCCTGGTGACTACGACGCCGACAACCGCATCGACCTCGACGATGTCCGCTGGTTCCAATGGTGTGTCACCGCAGGCGGCGACGAGGATCGCGGAACCGACCAACGTGGCGGCCTCCGCGTCGGGTGCGAAGCCTTCGATTTCGACGCCAACAGCCGAATCGACTTGGCTGACTGGGTGGTTTTTCAACTTCTACTCTTCGGCCCGACGCTCAACGTCCCGGAATGACCACCCTGCGCGGTCTTCCCAACCGTTGAAATCCGCCCCGACCGTCGGCTAGACTGTACGCTTTGAGATTTTCGACCTCGGGAGGAGAGAGACCATGCCGCGTTCTATTGGAAAGTTGCCCTCACTCTGCGCCTGCATGCTGACAGCTTGCACGCTGACAGGCGCCGTCTCCACGAGAGCCGCGCTCGCCGGCCCCACGCTGTTCCCCGTGCCCCTCGGCACGAATACGACCACCGTCAGCCACGACATCATCGGCGGCGGCACCGCCAATTTCCCGGTCACGCTCGACTACCACGGACCCGGCGCATCGCTCAACGACATCGAGCACGTGCCCGGCAGCAGCAACCTGGGCGCGTTCGTCGCCTACAACGCCCTCGGCCGCCGCACCGAGGTCATTCCTCTCGATCCCGCCGCCCAGGCGCCGAACGAAACGCTCATGCGCCACGGCATCTACAAGTTCAACGCTTCCAACCAGATCAACGTCGGCGACGAGTTCCTTCCGCAGGTCGACGTCGAGGGCAACATCACCTTCACCATCGAGAACATCACCTTCGACCGGCCGGTGCAGGTGCGGCAGAATACGTTCCTGCTGCACGCCCTGTGGGACATCGACCAGGTGGACATGCTCGGCGTCGACGATCACGGACACTCCCACGCCTACAACTCGCATCACAACGCCCACCTCGTCAGTGGTTTTCGCAATTTCAGTTCGTTCTTCCTCGGCGGCAGCCCGGTATTCGTCTCCAGCCCGGCCAACTTCGCCCTCGGCGTCATCAACCCGACCGTGACCCACGACGCGCCCAACATCATCGACGTGAGCATCACCTTTCCCTATCGCATGCTCACCAACCTCGAAGACATGGGCATGGGCGTGCCCGACGGCATGGGCCTGCCCGCGCCGGGCGGATTTCTGGAACCCTGGCACTTCCATCTCGAGTATCTCGTCGTGCCGGAACCCGCCGCGCTCACGCTGCTGGCCGGTGGCGCAGGCCTGATGCTGCTCCGCCGGCGCCGCTGATTCGCGTACGCCGCTAGTAGGATTGCCATCTGTGCCGCGGTAGGTCGATCAAACGCGGATCAGCCCCAGCATCTTGCCGGCGGACTTCAACCACTCACCGACCGTCAGCCGCGACGGATCCGCGCCGTTGTGATGCAGCACGATCAGCGTCACGTCGTCGTCCGGCGCCGCTTGGCCACGATACGCATCAACGCGCGCGATAATCTGGCCCGCCACTGTCGCAGGATCGCGCACGTCCAGCCCGCGCGCAAGTTCGAGCAGCCCGGCCTCGCCCAGCAACTCGCCGTTCGGCGATTTCGCCTCGGTGATGCCGTCCGAGTGCAGCACCACCAGGTCGCCCGGCGCCAGCGCGATCGAGAATTGGTAATAGTCGGTGGGGTCGATGATCCCGATGGGCAGATTGCTGAACCGCGCCTGCGGCGCATCGCATTCCTGGTCCAGGATCGACCACGCGCGGCGCTCCGCCCGGTACCACATCGGTCGCGGATGGCCCGCGTTGCAGATCAGCAGGTCGTGCGTCGGCGCGAAGTAGCTAGTCAGCACAGCCGTCGCGAAAAGCCCGCCCGTCGATAGTTGCTGGAATTCCCGATTGAGCGACCGCACGAACCGCGTCTGGTCCAGCTTGTTGATGTTGCGCCGCATCAGCCGGCGCAAATCAGTAGCGATCCCGCCGACCGCCGAGCCATGCCCAGCCACGTCCGCCACCATGAACCGCGCGATGTGCCCGTGCCCGCACGTCGAAATATAGTGAATATCCCCCCCAAGAGCGCTCCCGCCGTACGGCCGGCTGTAGATCCACGCATCCAGCCCGCGCAGACTGATCGCGTTCTCGAACGCGTCATTGCCGCCCCAGATCTCCATGCACCCGATCTTGTGCGCGGATGCCGAGGCATCGGCTGCTGCGGCGATTGAGCTGGTTGTCGTATTGCGAGACATGGCCTTCGAATCCGGAGCGGTTTCCCAATCATCGATTCTAATGCGGCGATCCGCCGCACCTAACCCCCCTCCCTTCGAGGGAGGGGCAGGGGGAGGGTGGATCAGTACGAACCATTGACTCCTGCAAGATGCGCGTGCTCTGCGCGCATGTCAGTGCTTAAGAATTTAACCAGCGCCGCGACGGAATCCACCGCGCCGCCCGACGCGCCTCACCGTATACCCGCGCAAAAAAAAGCCCGGCGATTCACCGGGCTGGGATACGCTTGCGTCTTGTCCGGATCAATCACGGTGTCTGCGTGATGCGCCCAAGCAGGTCCGTCAGGTCCGTGCTGCCCGTCGGCGGCAAGCCCCCGCTCGCCCGGATCGTGTTCAGCAGCACGAGCAGTGCCGCGTTCACGTTGTCAAACACAGCTTCAATCACCTCGATGCGCACCTGCTGATCCAGCGTCGGTCCCTCCGGCGCCGCCTCGTCGATCACCGGCCCGCGTCGGGAACGCAAAATCGACTGTGCGTGAACTTCGCGATACGCCACCCGGCCGCGCGTCACCATGTTGCCCGGCGAACGCAGCGCCATCGTCCCAGCCGAGGCCGTGTTCCACGAGGCCTGCACGTTCGCGGAAATATCATCCCCGACGATCTGCGCCTGGGCAGCCGACGCCGCCCACAACGCACCAACGACGAAAACAATCGCTGTGAATTTCATAAATCTCACACCCCGGGTCACTGCCCGCGATCACGCGCCTCTTTATCCGAGCCGCGCCTCTTTATCCGAGCCGCGACTGTGAGGGAGCGGAAAAGGCCGCGGCGCATATTCGCGCACGATCACTTACCATTCAAAACCGTCAGCCGCCGGCGGTTCGACCGCGAACTCCGCCAGACCAGCCGACTGTGAGATTATACGGCCATCCGCTTGTCCGGTTGAAGCCAAAACTTTCACCGCCTGACGGCGGCCCGATGGGGCGGCCCGGTGGGGCGGCCGGATAGGGCGGTTATGACCGCGATCCGCGGCAGACCGCCGCGCCTTTTCCGGCCCGCACCGGCATAACGCACCTGCGAACGGGGTCGCGCGCCCCCTGAACGCCCAGCCACCCGCCGCAAGTGCACCGCTGCCGCCGCGCCGCACACCCCGCACCGCGCGATATGATGCCGGATGATCCCGGACCATTCCGCCGCGGGCCGTCGCAGTCCGATACCCCGCGCGACCGCCTTGGCGGAGGAAGCGCTCGCAACATGCGCATCGTCGGCGACATCCTGCACGCCATCGGCGACACCTCCCTGGTGCCGCTCCGCCGCGTGGTGCCGCCCGAGTGCGCGACCATTCTCGTCAAGCTCGAATGGGAAAACCCAACGGGCAGCATGAAGGACCGCGCCGCCCTCGCCATGATCGCCCGCGCCGAAGTTGACGGCCGCCTTCAACCCGGCGACACCGTCGTCGAGTACACCGGCGGCAGCACCGGCACGTCACTCGCCCTGGTCTGCGCGGCGAAGGGGTACCGCCTGAAAATCGTCTCGTCGAAAGCATTCAGCCAGGAAAAGCTCGACCACATGGCCGCGCTCGGGGCGGACCTCGTCCTCGTCCCCAGCGAAGGCGGCATGACCACCAGGAAACTGATCCTGGACATGGTCGCAGCCGCCCGCGACATCAGCCGCCAGCCGCGCACATTCTGGACCGATCAGCTCAACAACCCCGACAGCATCACCGGCTACCACGCGCTCGGCGAAGAAATCTGGCGACAGACCGGCGGACGCGTCGATGCGTTCGTGCAATGCGTCGGAACAGCCGCTTCCTCACGCGGCGTCGCCACCGTGCTTCGGCGGCACAACCCGGCTGTCCACATCACCGCCGTCGAACCCGCCGAGTCGGCGGTCCTCTCCGGCGGCACGCCCGGCCCGCACAAGATCGAAGGAGTCGGCATCGGCTACATACCCCCGCTGTGGGATGCGGCCCTGGTGGACCAGGTTGAACCCATCAGCACAGCCGACGCCAAGGCCATGGCCCGCCGTCTCGCCCGCGAGGAAGGCCTGCTCGCCGGAACCTCCTCCGGCGCCAACGTCCTCGCCGCGATCCGCATCGGAAAGCGACTCGGCCCAGGCGCGCAGGTCGTCACGCTCATGGTCGACTCAGGCCTGAAGTACCTGAGCACGGATGTCTTCCATACCCCAGCCGCTTCAGACGCGTGACAGCCTCAGCTTCGCAGGCCGTGGCGAAACACCAAGTTGCATGTGGGACCAACTTTCCAGTCGGTCTCTTGCTGTGGGACCGACTTTCCAGTCGGTCACTTGCGGCCGAAAACAGGCATTGATCAACTGGAAGACTGATCCCATAGACTTCTACCACAGCCTCTCAGTTGTGATCGCCAGGCCATCAACACCGGATATCCCGTGTCGCAGCGCACAAGAGGGGTGGGTCCAGGTCTCATTTCACGCGCGGAAGTTCCGCGCCGATGGCCGAGTGGCAAACACAGCCGTCGCAGAACTCCTCTCCGTCAATCGGATCACCGTTGTCGCAGTCCGCGTCGAGCACGCACCTCGCCGCGCAGCTATCGGTCGCTTCATCACAAACCACGCAGTCCCCGATCGGCGGACATGGCGAATCGCTACCAACACAACTCCCCTCCAGGCAGTGCTCCGCGCCGTTGCAGAATAGCGAATCGTCGCAGTCGCCATCGGTGCTGCATTCCTCAGCCGGGAGCGCCGGCCCCAGCCGGCACCCCAGAGTCGCACAGGCCAACAGGACAAACGCAACAGCACCCCAGCGCAAGACAGGCCACATACAAGCTGCGTCCTTGTTTCCTACGTAATCACCGTGAACACGGCGCGAATCGCCACCCATCGCGCTATTTCGCGACGACCTTGCATCTAGAGGGAACAAGACCGTTCTCAAACTTCTGTCGCGCGCGACAACAGAGGCATTTTTTCGCGTATGCTTCCCTACTCCGAATATTTTCCGCGTTTCGGTATGCATCGCTTGTTCGAGCGCAATCCCCCTTTAGTTCGCGTCCGGTTCCCTCAGCGAACGCGACCGTTCTCGAACTTGGCTGCGGCTGGGTGGCTTGCCGCGACGCCTGCGTTTGGTTCCCGGCGGCTCGGATCGAGATGCGGCTCGTCAGGGCGCTGCCGATAATGCTACGGTTACGCAGCGCAATCACATCGCTACGGAGCGGCAACGCCGGCAATCGACGCGTAGTCGCTGAGGTCCACACTGCTGCTACCGTCTGCGTCGAACGCTTCGAGGCATTGCTGCACAGTGACGCCAGGAAGTGAGGGTGCGGGCGGCTGAGCCGGTCCGCCCAGGCAGTCACAAAACACCAGCAGATCATCGCCATCCACGTCGCCGTCACCGTCGAAGTCCCCGAGTATCGGCGGCGTGCCGGCGATGCGAGCGTATGCCGCGTAGTCCTCAAGATCCACGTCGGAGTCCCCGTCATCGTCGAAGGTATCGATGCAATGCTGCGCGGTGTATCCCAAGCGCATGGGGGCGGGTGCGCTGCCCGGGCCACTCAGTTCGACTTTCGCAGTTTACGCAGCCTGTTTAGCCGCGTGAATCAATGCCTTGAGCACTTTTCGGCTACCCTTGCCGGAGATCGGGAGCGCCGAAACCTGTTCGCGAATGCTCTCCTGGCGTA